>VOFK01000379.1_pt1 | contig 45242 bp, 58 predicted proteins | sample 5384121 | NCBI WGS metagenome assembly VOFK01 (sample SAMN12384730, study PRJNA508395) | human gut metagenome | isolation source: healthy gut J | host: Homo sapiens | reverse complement strand
GTTACGTATTGTTACAAATTTAATCGCGCCACCAAGCTTTCTATACTCTCTGCCTCTACCGTCTCCGCCAAAAATAGAACCCATGATGAAAGCACCGAAAGCCGGAGAAAAAAACCTACTTTTTGCCGCCAGTACTACCATTCCAAAGCACATAGCCAAAGAAACGATAAGCAATGTTTCACTCCCCATCCACTTACGTGAACGTTTCAGAAAAATAGGAATAAGATATATTCCTACTACAAACCAAAGAATCAGAAAGAATACTAACTTACCAATACTGTAAATCATCTCCGTACCCTCAAAATTCTTACTCACTGCCATTGTACTCAACATAACCATCAAAACAATAGCCAATATATCTTCCAATATCAAAATACTAAGAACCAAGCCGGCAAACCGTTGCTGCCTCAATCCCAAATCATCAAAAGCCTTATAGATAATAGTCGTGGAGGACATGGCCAACATACCTCCCAAATACAGACAGTCCATGCGTTGCCACCCGAAAGACCACCCTACAAAAATCCCAACCAATATCATACAAAATATAATGGTACACGCCGCAATGACCGCCGTCCCCCCTACCTTCACCAGTTTCTTGAAACTAAATTCCAACCCTAGAGCGAACAACAAGAATATCACACCAATCTCCGACCATGTATGGATATTGGCCACATCAATGACCGACGGAGTAAGAGGAACATGGGGACTTGCCAAAAAGCCGGCTACGATATAGCCGAGAACAAGAGGTTGCTTTAACCGTTTAAAGACGAGCGTCATGACACCGGCGCAGATCAGAATCAAAGCCAAATCACTTATCAATGGAGCCAATTCAGACATAGCTAATAAATTTTTGATTGCAAAATTAAGAATTATCTATTTATCATATTCTTCATCCTATTATTAATTTTGCATTAAAAGCTGTTTTTATGAAAAGGAACTAACCGTAAATGTATATCAGCCATATAAAGAAAACGCGAATATTCAGATTTCTTGAATATCCGCGTTTTCTTTGTTATCAGCGTTCTCTTTTCCGGCTTTCGATTTATTTTCTGAACGGGGCCTTTACTACTACAGCTTTCAGCTTGCGTCCGCGCACATCAATAAATATTTCAGTACCTAATGCTGTGTAAGCGGTCTGAACATATCCCATACCGATACCAATCTTACGCATTGGAGACATGGTTCCACTAGTTACTTCACCTATTTTCTCTCCATCAGCATTTACCAGTTCATAACCATGACGGGGAATACCACGGTCTACCATTTCAAAAGCAATCAGCTTGCGTTTCAATCCTTCGGCTTTCTGCTTTTCAAGTAAAGCACGTGAAGTGAAATTCTTTCCTTCAACAAATTTGGTAATCCAGCCCAATCCTGCTTCCAACGGAGAAGTGGTATCACTCAAATCATTACCATACAGGCAAAAGCCCATTTCCAAACGTAATGTATCACGAGCCCCTAGCCCGATAGGTTTAATCCCTTCAGGAGCACCTGCTTCAAAAATTGCTTTCCAGATAGCCTGACCAGCTTCGGGATAAAAATAAAGCTCGAAACCACCTGCACCGGTATAACCGGTATTCGAAATAATCACATCTTTCTGACCGGCGAACTCACCTGTGGTAAAAGCATAATAAGGAATTTCAGACAAGTTGACCGGAGTCAGTTTTTGCAAAACTTCCATAGCCTTCGGTCCCTGAATAGCAAGCTGTGCCATACGGTCGGATGCATTTTCCAATTCCGCACCCACTGTGTTATGGCTGACACACCAGTTCCAGTCTTTCTCAATATTGGCCGCATTTACCACCAACAAGTATTTTTCGGATTCATAGTGATACACCAACAGGTCATCAACAATACCTCCCTCCTCATTAGGGAAACAAGTATATTGCGCTTTACCGACGGGCAAAGTTGCCACATTGTTTGAAGTCACTTGCTGCAAAAACTCCAACGCATTAGGACCTTTTACCCAAAATTCACCCATATGGGATACATCAAAAACACCTACGGCATTACATACAGTAAGATGTTCATCAATAATTCCCGAATATTCAATAGGCATATTATAACCTGCAAATTCGTGCATTTTCGCCCCCAAGGCAATGTGTGTTTCGGTAAACGGAGTTGTTTTCATGTTATTACTTTACTATTTTAAGGTTAATAAATTACTTATCTTGCCACCAATTCAGCGATTTTCACCACCACTTTCATGGCTTTCTCAATAGACTGGATTGGCACGAACTCATATCTGCCATGAAAATTCAAGCCGCCGGCAAAAATATTGGGACAAGGCAATCCCTTGAATGAAAGTTGTGCACCATCCGTTCCACCGCGGATAGCCTTCACCTTAGGTGTCACGCCCGCCTCTTCCATAGCCTTGAAAGCGATATCAATGATATGCATCACCGGCTCAATTTTCTCACGCATATTGTAATACTGGTCTTTCAATTCCAATGTAACGGTGCCTTCTCCATATTTCTTATTGATGATTTCCGCCCACTTTTTCATATTTTCCTTGCATGCCTCAAACTTGGCACGGTCATGATCACGGATTATATAAGAGATGGTAGTCTGCTCTACTTCACCCGTCATGCCAATCAAATGATAGAATCCCTGATAACCATCAGTACATTCGGGCACTTCATCCGTAGGCTGTAAAGACACAAACTCATTAGCCACACGCAAGGAGTTGATCATTTTATCCTTTGCATATCCCGGATGTACGTTACGTCCTTTAATAATCACTTTCGCAGAAGCGGCATTAAAGTTTTCAAACTCCAACTCCCCTACTTCACCACCATCCATCGTATATGCCCACTCGCATCCGAATCTCTCCACATCAAATTTATGTGCACCCAAGCCTATTTCTTCATCAGGATTAAATCCCACACGAATTTTTCCATGCTTGATTTCAGGATGTTCTTTCAAATATACCATAGCTGAGATGATTTCAGCAATACCCGCCTTGTCATCAGCTCCCAACAATGTTTTGCCGTTGGTTACAATAAGATCCTCCCCTTTATGATCCAACAGTTCGGGAAATTGCTTGGGAGAAAGTATAATGTTGTCTTCTTCGCATAATACAATATCCGTTCCGTCATAACCATAGACAATGCGTGGGGTGACTCCCGCACCCGTCATATCGGGACTGGTATCCATGTGTGCAATAAATCCGATGGTAGGAACCGGTTTATCCGTATTGGCCGGCCATGTGGCAAACAGATAACCATTCTCATCCAAAGAAATTTCCTGAAAGCCCAATTGTTCCAATTCAGATCTTAAATATTGTGCAAACACCATCTGCTTCGGTGTACTGGGGGTAGCCCCGCTATTCTCATCAGACTGAGTGTCGAAGCTTACATATTTTAAAAATCGTTCTATTACCGTCATTTTTCTTTTTGTTTTAATATTCATACTTGCCTGTAAAAATAGAAAAAGAGCCGTGAATTGCCAAACAAATCACGGCTCTTTTTCATTAATATTTTATTATTTTGTTATTAGAAGCAACTGGAACCATCAAAACAATGGGTACATACCTTACATTTTGGTAATCCTATCGCTTCTACCAAAGTTTCCAAAGTATTGAATTTCAAGGAGCTCAAACCGAAGCGGTCGGCAATCATTTGCACCATCTTCTTATACTCCGGCGAATCTGTCGTTGCATATTTTTCCAGATTCTTATTTTCATCGCCTTCAATCTCCTTAATCATCCGGCGGGTTATCAATTCCAAATCACTTTTTGAAGAAGTGAAACCAATGAAAGGGCATCCATAAATCAATGGCGGACAAGCAATGCGCATATGAACCTCTTTGGCACCATAATCAAATAAAATTTTCACATTATCACGAAGTTGGGTTCCACGTACTATAGAATCGTCACAGAACAACACGCGCTTACCTTCCAGCATTGCACGATTAGGTATCAGCTTCATTTTTGCTACCAGTGAACGCATTTCCTGATTGGCAGGAGTAAAACTACGAGGCCAGGTGGGTGTGTACTTGGCAATAGCACGATGATAAGGAATTCCTTTGCCTTCAGCATACCCCAATGCCATGCCTACTCCCGAATCAGGAATACCGCAGGCACAATCAACTTCCGAATCGTCCTTCTGCCCCATTTTATAACCACTCATAAAACGTACTTCCTCTACATTTTTCCCTTCATAGCATGAAACAGGAAATCCATAATATACCCACAAAAAAGAACAAATCTGCATTCCTTCGTTCGGCTTGCGCATTTGTTCCATTCCGTCGGCACGCAAGCGAATAATTTCGCCCGGTCCTACATATTTCTCTATTTCATAATCCAGATTCGGCAAACTGCTTGATTCACTTGTCGCAGCATACGCACCCTCTTTTTTACCTATCACAATCGGAGTACGTCCCCCATTTGTCACGTGCTGCTATAATACCATCTTCCGTCAATATCAGCATGGAGCATGATCCTTTGATTTTATTAAAGACATTCTCTATACCATCTACAAAATTTTTCCCTTGCACAATAAGCAATGCGATCAGCTCCGTCTGATTCGTCTTGCCAAGACTCATTTCAGAAAAGTGCATATTAGCTGCCAGCAAGTCGCGTTCCAATTCCGTAATGTTATTGATTTTAGCTACTGTGACGATGGCGAACTTGCCCAGATGCGAGTTTATCACGATAGGCTGCGGGTCCGTATCACTGATAATGCCGATACCCGAACTACCTTTGAACTTTGGAAGTTCAGATTCAAACTTCGTGCGGAAATAAGAGCTCTCCAAATTATGGATAGAACGCATAAATCCTTCTCCCTTGGCATAAGTAGCCAAGCCTCCTCTTTTTGTACCTAAATGTGAATTATAGTCCGTTCCGTAAAATAAATCGGTAACGCACTCAGTCTTTGAGACTGTTCCAAAAAAACCACCCATTCCTTTTTGCGTATTTTTCGTTTAGGGTGCAAAATTACTAAAATCTCTGGAATAAACGAACAAAAAAAACAAAATGGTACCGAATAGCTTATGAATAAAATGTTTGCTGTAACAAATCCGACCTAACATTCCACCACCCGATACAATGCATACGTACGTGTGGCCCGATGCGTACGTACGTGTAGGCTTACGCATATATATGTGTAGGCTGATGCCACCGTATGTATAGACCTATGATCAGGCTGAATGCTGCAAAAAGACCTTGAGGTTTTCAAAAAAGCTCGGTAAGTTTATTAAAAAGATGCCGAGGTTTTACGGAAACACACCGACCTTTTTCAAAAAGCTCGGCATCTTTTTCACATAGGGGCAGATGGAATCATCCCCTCACTAAGCCGATCATTCCTTCTTTCCGTTCATCCTTACATATTAGCCAAAACACATTATCAATCAATCGATTAACAATGACAGAATATCCATTCATTCTCCTTTCAGTCGTGCTTCCCAAGCTGCTTTCAAATCTGCCTTCAGTATTTATCTGTATCAAAAAAAGTCTTACAGATGAAAGGAGGCTGAAAAAAGACAATACGAGATGTCCATTCACTACCGAAATCCGCCATAACAGGGCGTTTCAACGACTAATGAAAGGAGGAAGGAAGAGACAGATTTTTCCGTTTGTATGGCGAAAAACACAGTTATTTTTTTTATGAATTCAGTCATTGCACGGCAAGCCACTTTGGGTATTTCACGATTACTGTTTATTTTTTCTCCTCCCTCTTCCGCCACCTCCATGTGTTCTTTAAAAGTCGCGAGATTTTTTTACTTTCCGAGATTTCTTTGGTGGAAAGTTCTGCCAGCATATTGAGCACCAACTCCTTATTGGTCATATTATCGCGCAAATTTTCCTTTTTCAGTCCTTTGAATTGTTTATATTTCTTGGCGGTCATATCACTCCATGTCTGATAAATAATGTCAGTGAGGGTAGCAAATTGCACTCCCTCTTGCAGTCCGTGCCGTTTCCATTCGTGTGTAAGGTCTTTGCGAATCTCTATAGATTTGAGTCGCCGGTTAATCCAACTATTCGAATAACCCAACCGTTTGTAGTCCATTAATGCTTGGTTAATGGAAAGTTCGGGATCTTGCATTTGGTCAAGACGTTCTGCAGCCACTTGCGTCATCCATAGCTTAAAAGGTTCTGCTTTGGGCGATGGAATAGATTGAATGAGGCGGAGAAGTTGCTGTGTGTCAGCCACATCAGTTAAATACATTTTTCCGTCAGTCGATTTCATTTTCAGTTGCCTACAATTTGTAGCCAACTCACTTCCTTCCTTTTTAAGACGTGTCTTCAAAACGCTCCAATACTTGCGTGGATTAGGGCTATCCGTTAAGACAGCTACTACATCTACTATTGAGAAGTACCATTTTTCTTCTTTATCGTCCCAAATGGTTCGGACTTTCTTTACTTCAAAAAGCTTGATGGCATTGTGTTGGGTCATGATATTATATTTTTAATTCTTAGTTTTAAGTTGAAACCTTTGCCAAGCCGCTTAGCCAATTCAGTTGGCTAAAACCTTTCTCAATCAAGACTTCTCCTATCCTATATTATTCGTTGTTTATTGTCTTTGGGGAAATACTTTTTATAAATTCTCTTGAACAGCATGTTTTGCTGTGGTATCCGAAAAATTGGAATAGAGTTTGGAAAGTGTTCCCATCAAGATAACCTCCAATATTTTCCATACAAATGGCAAGTCAGGTTCGCTATATTTGCGGAAGTGTTCAGTAATAAAATCATCGTGAGAGTGTTCCACCTCTTTACATATAAGAGCTAAATTAGCTGTAAAACAAACCTCACTGGAAGCATGATTTCCATTCATAAACCAGAATGCAGCAAATTCAGGTGCAAAAATATTTTTGTACGGACAGCGACTTCAATCGTTTGGATGGTAATAAAGAGCAAATATCAAACATATATCTTTATCTTTTACATGCTTCTTTTTCAAATATTTTTAGTAATTTTTTTTGAAAAAAAGTTAAAACACAAAATTACCGAGCATCAGATCGACTCTTTCTTGTCATAGTTCATCGTCTGCCCACATAATAGATGAAGTATTATAAATACATATCCTTAATTTACGAAAATGGGGCAAGATATGGTATTTAAAGTGCTGATAAGTTTCGGTAGCTTTGTTTTTTATTCTATTGGCGTATGAACTCAATATTTTTATGTACTTTTGTATGAGATGTAATCTCTACTACAAAAAATGTAAATTCAAAAAATCCATTAGAATGAACCAAGAAGATAATTACACCTGCGAAGACTGCATTTATTTCATACATGGAGTAAATGAAGAGGACGTTGATGGGGTAGCTATATTAAACTGCTCTAAGCAAGGAATGGTAAGGAGCTGGTGTCCGGATTTCAATAGTGGGTATAACTGGAAACCTAAATTCCTTGAAAAATGGGAAGAAGATTATGTTGGAAGAAAGTGAGAATAATACCGATCCTCCAGACAAGATGATTCATACCCATGGACAAATTTCACCTTGCCCTTTCTGTGGTAGCCATGAAGTTAAAACTTATAGTGATGGGACAGCACAATGTATAAAGTGCAAAGAGTGGTGGGAATACTGATAAATTCATTAGATTCATGTAGAATGCTGCTCACTTCGAATGTAACTTTTTCACAAGGTGGCATCTTGTATGAATGCTGAGATACGTTTACTTCACAGTAATAAAAGAATATGAATATAGTCGTACTTTCAGGTAGCCCTCGTAAAGGAGGTAATACCGACTTGTTAGTTGAAGCGTTTGTTAAAGGTGCTTCTGAAAAGCATAATGTGGAAGTTGTACTTGTTCGTGATCATCATATTAATCCATGTATAGGCTGTGACTCATGTTTCAAGCGTGAGAACAATTCTTGCTTTCAGAACGATAATATGCAACTGATATACGACAAACTCCTTCATGCAGACATGCTTGTTGTTGCATCACCTGTATATTTCTATGGCATCAGTTCGCAGCTAAAGGCTGTTATAGACAGATGTCACAACCCTATTCGAGACAAGTTCGCCATCAAACAAATGGCTTTTGATACTTGTCGGTGCGGCTATATTGCCAGAACTCTTTGACAGTATTCTGACTCAGTATAAACTTTGCCTGAACTTCTTTGGATTAGAAGATACTGGACAGATTCTCATTAGAGGATGCAAAGATAAAGGTGACGTAACGAATACAGAGACTTTGCAACAAGCTTACGAATTAGGTGAAAATTTATAAGATTACAATACCCAAAGCCTTATTATAAGCCGATAAGAAAAACTTTCCAGAATTACAGAAAAAATTTCTCTCCGAATGAATAATCCTTGCTATTTTTGCATCAAAATGCAGCAGTTATGAAATCATTATTATATATCTTTATCGGAGGAGGAACAGGAAGCGTGCTTCGTTACTTACTTACCATTGCCATTCAGCGCCAGACAGGGACGGCTTTCCCATGGGGGACTTTTGCCGTCAACTTCCTGGGTTGCATACTGATAGGTGTTTTTTATACGCTCACCTCACGCATTCATATCACCAATGAATTGCGTCTATTGCTCACTATCGGACTTTGCGGCGGGTTCACCACTTTCTCTACTTTCAGCAATGAAAGCCTTCAATTATTAAAATCAGGTTTTTATCCCACCTTCTTTGCATACGTGATTGGCAGCGTGGTTTTAGGAATTATCGGAGTCATGCTCGGAGTTTGGATGAGTGAATAGAACAAAATCTCTTCCTTTTTTTGTTATTATCATAAAAACCACCCAATTAAATTTTAGAATCAATATGAAAATAGCAAAGATTAAAGGAAGAGAGATTCTTGACTCACGTGGCAACCCCACTGTAGAAGTAGACGTAACATTAGAATCCGGTATCATGGGACGTGCATCTGTTCCGTCGGGTGCATCCACCGGTGAACATGAAGCTTTGGAATTACGCGACGGAGACAAGACCCGTTATGGAGGAAAAGGAGTTCTGAAAGCCATAGACAACATTAATAATATCATTGCTCCGGCATTGACCGGCATGGACTCATCAGACCAACGCGGCATTGATATGGCTATGCTGGCTTTAGACGGTACCCCCACTAAGTCCAAACTCGGAGCCAATGCCATTCTGGGCGTATCACTGGCTGTGGCAAAGGCAGCGGCAAATTATCTGGATATACCTTTATATAGATATATAGGAGGAACAAACACGTACGTATTGCCCGTGCCCATGATGAATATCATCAACGGAGGTTCGCATTCCGATTCTCCCATCGCTTTTCAGGAATTTATGATTCGCCCTGTCGGTGCCAAATCATTTCACGAAGCATTGCGCATGGGAGCAGAAGTTTTCCACGCACTGAAAACCGTATTAAAGAAGCGCGGACTGAGCACTGCTGTTGGCGACGAAGGAGGTTTCGCTCCTGTGTTGGATGGAACCGAGGATGCATTGAATTGCATTTTGGCAGCCATTGAAGCAGCCGGTTATGAGCCATTCAAACACATCACTATCGGTTTGGACTGCGCTTCTTCAGAGTTCTACCATGATGGAATCTATGATTATACGAAATTTGAAGGAACAAAAGGTGAAAAGCGTACTGCATCAGAGCAAGTGGCTTATCTGGAAAAACTGTGTTGGGATTATCCTATCGACTCCATTGAAGACGGTATGGCAGAAAATGACTGGGAAGGCTGGCGTATGCTGACCGAACGTCTTGGAAATCGCTGTCAACTGGTAGGTGATGACCTGTTCGTAACAAACGTGAAATTCCTGGAGAAAGGAATCAGCGAAGGTTGTGCCAATTCTATCCTGATTAAAGTAAACCAAATCGGTTCGCTGACCGAAACATTGGACGCCATCGAAATGGCTCAACGTAATGGCTATACCACTGTTACCAGTCACCGTTCGGGTGAGACGGAGGATGCGACTATTGCCGACATCGCCGTTGCTACCAACAGCGGACAAATCAAGACCGGTTCATTAAGTCGCAGTGACCGTATGGCCAAATACAACCAACTGCTACGCATAGAAGAAGAATTGGGAAGCCGTGCCGTTTACGGATACAAGAAAATTGCACATGATTTCAAAGTATAAGAAGGCATGTAAAGTCACCGCCTGACATAGCATTTCGGGAGTGTGTTAAAACATGGATAATGCTGCCCCTACAGCCTGACGATGGGATAGCCCGGTTTAGTTTTAACACACTCCCTTTTAGTCCTATCCCAAGGGGCTATATTTTTTCTTCATTTCTTCCACATTCATTCCCGTGAAATAGTCTTCTATAAACTCCCATCTCTGCTCATCATCCAAGGAAGTATTACCAAAAAACAATTGGAACAGCTCTATCTGTTCAAGGAATATCTTTTCATTATTTTCAAGCACGAAGTTTTTATAAGCTTCCGATGTCACCTCTTTCTCCAGCACTTCAGGCATATTAACAGTCACCTCTACCGAAGGCACACCACCTTCGACAGTAAAATCGACCACATTGAGCATTGACAAAAGATTGAGAAGCATGTTTAGGTCTGAAAAAGGCGTGGTGTAAAACAGCAACAAATCTCCTTTCACTCCTGTAATACGCTGAGAGCAGAGCTTCTGATAACGTGAGAGCAACAAGTCAAAGCCTCGGGTAACAGTAAAAACCAACTTGTCTTCATCCTTTTTCTTCGTGCTACTGATATAGCTGACGCTTCTTCCCTCCTCCACTCTCGATTCCAGCAAAGAAGAAAGGAAACGTTTTGCCGAAGGAACATCCATATCATATTCGGCAAAGATACTGCGCAAATCATCTTCTTCAAACTTGCCCTTATTGCCATACAAACTAACAGTCAGCAAATCTTTCAACCGTTTCAGCAGACTCGCCAGTTTTGTGCATATATCTCCTGCATCTTCTTTCAGCAATACCTCATGTTTGCCAACAGCCGCCGCAGCACGGACTCCTTCAAACAAATTACCATTATATAAATCGCGCTTAAACTCCCGATAACCCATTTCCGAGAAACAGCTTTCCCACAATGCTTCAAAAGATACCTTATAAATACCTTCCGCACCGACCACGGGAGTCATAAACTTTTTATACGTTTCCCTGAAAGCAGTATCCCCTGTTTTTTCCTGTACATATCCATCTGTAAAGAGGGTCCGGGAATTTATCTCAATGGGCTGTCCTCCAAAACGGCTGGATAAATCTTCCTCTATCCATAACAAAGCCGTTTTTATCACTTGTCCCAAATCCGATTCATATTCCAACTTGTTCTGCTTACGAGGAAGTTTCACTGCAAACTCAAAATCCGACAAAGACACTTGCATCTCCTTGCTTTTACCCTTCATCAAATAGATTTCCCAAAGCTTCTTCAAAATCATCCCCAACTGATTTTGCGTAATGGCTCCGGCAGAGTGTAAGCGTTTCATAAAATAGAAATCCCGTTCATGAAAGTCGGTGGCCGCAATACCTTTAATACTTTTATCACGTGCCGCACGTCCTATCTCCTGAATATAGTCAACAAATGTACTCGAAGGAGCCACATGATACACCCGGTCAATATCACTGATGTCAATACCCATACCGAATGCTTTTGTCGCAATAATCATCCGTTTGTCACCTTCCTTAAAAGCTTCAACAATCGCTGCCTTCTGAGCCTTGTCCTTCTTTCCATAATAAGAAGACACCAATCGCCAGTTAGTAGAACGCACCCACATTTTTAATCCGGTGTCTATGCTGCCGGCAAAAGGATAATACATGATAGTTTTATGTTCATCCAGAAAATCATCGGTACGTCCGATAATGACACGTTGTTTCGCCTTATCATAATTCTCATCTTCTTCAATAGTAAGCAAACGAATATCAAAGCCGATATTTTCGCGCTTCACTGTTCCCACAAACAGTCTGCAAGGGTCTATACGCAAAGAGCGGATGGTTTCAAAAACCATATCATTCCCCCCGCGAGGATTCCAAACGGCAGTTGCAGTCAATGCAAAAACCGGAAAAGCATAGCCCAAGTTCTTCTTCAAATTATCCAAGTGACGACCCAGAAACCAATAATCCACACGGAATTCCTTCCCCCATGTAGTTACCGTATGTGCCTCATCCACCACAATCAATCCTATCCGACGGTCACCTATAAAATGTTTAATATCATAAGCCAACAATAATTCGGGAGAAAGATAAAATAAATCCGTCTCCCTCGCGCACCTGACGGTATGCCTCATTTTTTTCTTCAGGTGAAAGATCGGAAGATGCATAAGACACCTTTTCATATCCCAAATCACGCAGATTTTCCACTTGATCAACAATCAAAGCCTTCAAAGGAGAAATCACAATTGTAAGTAACTTATATTCTTGTCCCAAATAAATGGCAGGAAGCTGGAACAATAAAGATTTACCGGGCCCTCCCGTTGGCGCTGTCAACAAGAAATTATAAACCGAATCCGTCTTCATCGACTTTTCAGACTCTTCAATAACCTCTTCTATCAATTGTCCTTGGGAAATTTTTAGTTTATCTTTGCCGGAAGACAAATCATTATAGACTTCAAAATCACGAAAATCAGTATAGCCATATATTTCCTTTAAAAGTTCTTTTACGGCCGGGCGACATTGCTGTGGTAAAGATGCAGTTGCAATATTTGTTTCCTTCATGAAGAAAAAATTAGCTGGATGATTATAAATAGAAAAAGGAATGAAGACTTACTCCATTCCTTTTGTCTTTCTGAGCCTCTTGTCGGATTCGAACCAACGACCCCGAGATTACAAATCACGTGCTGTGGCCAACTGAGCTAAAGAGGCGGGGGGGTAAGCTTTACTATATCGCGCCGCTACAACCAACTACCTTTGCTGCGATCAAGCCCTGGAGGATTCATCAGGAGCTGGCCGTATAGGACTTACCCATTTTTGTTTTGCGAGTGCAAAGGTAGATATATTTTTTTTTTTGAAACTGCAATACTCTCTATGCACTTTTTTTTGATTTTAGCAGAAAAAATACATTTTTCACCCCTAAATATAGCATGTATTCTTAATAAAAGCCGTACTTTTGTAGACTTATTAATTTTGTGCACTTATCAATAAAGAATGACTGAACGTAAACCAACTCTTCAAGAATGCGCAATGCGCTATGGCACGGGCATGGGACTGCTTTTGGTCCTTTAAGTTCATGCTTTTTCCTTTAGGACTGAGAATACCTTTCCTATTACTCCTGTTTATTGTACTTACATTAGGTGTCCCTATTTTGGGCTATATTTTTTGCTAAAAAATACAGAGAACGTTATTGCAACAATGCAATCAGCTTTGGGAAAGCATTGCTGTTTACAATATTTATGTATATGTTCGCATCCCTATTCGTAGCAGTAGTCCATTATATCTATTTCCATTTCATTGACGGCGGTTTTGTTTTTTTTGAATTCTATCAGAATATGATTAACCTATTCAAGACAACTGCCCAAGCAGAACTTTTACCTTCTATCGACCAATTGCAGGAAGCCTTTGATATGGTGGCAGCACTGACTCCATTGCAAATCACTTTCCAGTTGATATCAAATAATATATTTTACGGCATGCTGATAGCAATCCCTACGGCATTGCTGATAATGCGTAAACCGAAAAACCAATAAGACACATGGATATATCTGTAGTTATTCCACTGTATAATGAAGAGGAATCTTTGCCGGAGCTCTTTGCCTGGATTCAACGCGTAATGGATGGCAACCATTTCAGCTATGAAGTAATATTTGTAAATGACGGCAGTACAGACCGCTCTTGGGAGGTAATAGAAAATCTACGCACCCAATCGGATAAAGTAAAAGGAATCAAATTCCGCCGTAATTACGGCAAATCCCCTGCACTCTATTGCGGATTCGAAAAGGCGCAAGGCAATGTGGTTATCACGATGGATGCCGATTTGCAAGACAGTCCGGACGAAATTCCCGAACTCTACAGAATGATTACCAAGGAAGGTTATGATTTGGTATCGGGCTACAAGCAAAAACGCTACGACCCCTTGTCAAAGACCATCCCCACCAAGCTTTTCAATGCTACAGCACGTGCCGTATCCGGCATCAACAACCTGCACGACTTCAATTGCGGGCTCAAAGCCTATCGCCGGGACGTGATCAAGAACATCGAAGTATACGGTGAAATGCACCGCTACATCCCCTATTTGGCAAAAAATGCCGGCTTCTCTAAAATCGGAGAAAAGATAGTGCACCATCAGGCACGCAAATTCGGAAAGACCAAATTTGGCGGACTGAATCGTTTTTTCAACGGATATCTTGACTTAATCACTTTGTGGTTTCTATCTAAATTTGGCGTCAAACCGATGCACATGTTCGGCTTCTTAGGATCACTGATGTTTATCTTCGGATTTATTTCCGTAGTCATCATCGGTGCTAACAAATTATACAACCTAACAAACGGCCTGCCTTATACCCTGATAACGGATTCGCCCTATTTCTATCTGGCTTTGACGTTAATGATACTGGGCACACAATTATTCCTTGCCGGATTCATCGGTGAGTTAATAGCACGCAACGCTCCCGAACGCAACAACTATAAAATAGAAGAAGAGTTTTGAGAATGAAGAAATTACCAATTATCATCCTATTGTTCCTGACTGCATCAGGATACTTATGGCAGGGATGCAGCGAAAGCGATTGTCCCCTGAGTACAACATCCCTTGCACATTTCGACTTACTGAGCAGTGACAGCCATTCGTCCGTCAAACTGACTTCCGAGGTCACCATTACAGGTACTACCGTGACCGACGTTACAGTAAAAGACACATTGCCGGACGGAACCATAACAGATAAAGTTGTGAAAGACTCTGTCTTGACAGACACCATTTACAATAAAGAAAGTGACTTGAGCAGCTTCAGCCTTCCACTCAGTTATACATCAAAAACTACTTATACGATACATTACAATGAAAAGCTGAAAGACGTGATTGAAATATAACGCATCGCAACATCCCTTTTATTAGCGATATAGAGTGTGGCACCATGATGTTCTATCAGGTGGAAAATATCAATTATACAACAAACTCACTGGATTCTGTAGTGATTGTAAACCCGGATATCAACAATGAAGAAAAAGAGAAACTTTAATATATACTATACTATTAGGGGAGTAGCTTACTGTTATGCCCCTTACGCTCTACAGCCCAAGAAAAGAAAAAAACGGCAACAACAGAAGAAAAAGCCACCGTACCTCTGTATCAGGGCACGTATGTGGGCTTAGATGTATTTGGCCTGGGAAGTAAAATATTCGGCAGTGACTTTACCAGTGCCGAGGTGAGTGTGGAGGTAAACTTAAAAACCGCTTCATCCCTATTATAGAAATCGGTTACGGTCATACAGACACTACCGATGACGAAACCAATATTCATTATAAGGCTTCAGCACCTTATTTTTCGTATCGGTATGAATTACAATATTCTTTTCAAAAAGCCTCATCTCCCCCGGTTACGCGTATGGAGGTATACGCTATGGCTTCACCTCTTTCACATACGACGTCGATGCTCCCGCAATGGTCGACCCGACTTGGGGAAACATCACCGTTCCGTTTACCTACAATGGGGTAAAAAGCAATGCCGGATGGGTAGAACTGGTGGGAGGGCTTACGACCAAGGTATACAAGAATTTTTATATGGGGCTTTCTGTGCGCTACCGGGTACGCACCAGCATGAAGAAAACAGGAAATACAGAACCCTGGTATATCCCCGGATTCGGCAAGAACAAAGCTAACCATTTTACTATCGGAACATACAGTTTAATCTATAAATTACCTTTTTAGTGAATGAACACACTAGAGATTTGGCTTTTTGGCAATCAGTCTTGCTATGGATTGTTTCACGGTATCCATAACAAGCGGAATCATCATGCGTCGCATCTGCCGACGCACTTTTTTTGTAATGGCATTCTTTTTCGGACTCTTTCAGGCCGTTATGCCCCTTATTGGATGGTTCTGTGCCAGCCGGTTCAGCCATTTTGATAAAAAGACTATGACCACTGGATAGCTTTCGGCCTTTTGGCTTTTTGGGAGGACGAATGATAAAAGAAGGGCTCAGCAACGATGATAAATGTTGTTTTGACCCTACCCGCTTAAAAAGTAGTATTGACACTGGCTGTAGCCACCAGTATCGATGCATTGGCTGTCGGCATCTCCTTTGCCTTCGTAGGCATGAATTCATTCATGTCCATTCTTTCTCCAATAGCAATTATCGGCTTTACCTCCTTCGTCCTTTCTATGACAGGCAATCTGATAGGAGTATTCTGCGGAAAGCGGTTTAACCTTCGTACAGAACTATGGGGAGGTTTAATCCTGATAGCCATCGGCATCAAAATTTTAATAGAACATCTTTATCTCAACTAATTATAATATTATGAATAAAAAAAAACTAATCTGGCAGTTACCCTTTCTTGTGGTGCTGATTGTGGGAACGGTTATCATTCTGAAAAAGCAACCTCCTTTCCGCACAGACGAAGGATTTATTTTCGGTACAGTCTATAAAATCACCTACCAAAGTGACAAAGATTTAAAGAAAGAAATCGAAGCTGAATTGAAGAAAGTGGATAATTCCCTATCCCCTTTCAACCCCAATTCAATCATCAGCCACATCAACCATAACGAAGAGGTGGTTCTTGACACACTGTTCACCCATGTATTTAATCTGGCTCATAAAATATCCGAAGAAACCGATGGAGCATTTGACATAACAGTGGCTCCCCTGACTAATGCCTGGGGATTTGGATTTAAAAAGTCCATCCCTTTGGACTCATTAACCGTAGACAGCCTTAAACAGCTTATCGGCTATCAAAAGATAGAGTTACAGAACAACGAAAAAATAATAAAGGCAGATGAGCGGATGATGCTGGACTGCAGTGCCATTGCCAAAGGTTTCGGTGTAGATATAATTGCACAGTTATTCAACAGTAAAGGTATTAAAAACTACATGATTGATATTGGCGGAGAGGTGATTGTAAACGGAAAAAATCCTAAAATGAATGCATGGCGAATCGGGATTAATAAACCAATAGACGATTCCTTGTCCGTCAACCAGGAATTACAGACAATTCTTGAAATAAGCAATGTGGGCATGGCAACATCAGGTAATTATCGCAATTTCTATTATAAAGGTGGAAAGAAATACTCTCACACCATCGACCCTCGCACCGGTTATCCGGTACAACACAGTATTCTTTCTTCCACCGTTATTGCCCGTGATTGCACCACAGCCGACGCCTATGCCACTGCATTTATGGTGATGGGGCTAGATAATGCAAAAGCTTTTTGCGCAAAACACCCCGAGCTGGAAGCTTATTTCATCTGTTCAGGCGAGAATGGCGAATATGAGATATTCTTCACTGAAGGAATGAAGAAGTACATAGTCCATGCCAATAATCTAAAATAACGATGTATTCATGAATGCATCCGGGAGTGTGTCAAAACTAAAATGATAGATTAGAACGTTGACACATTCCCCTTACAGGTTGATGTTTCCACAACCTGCTTATTTCAAATTCTGGAACTGTTCTATCAGCAGAGTCAGGTTAGCAGTAAAAAGCCGGGCGGAAATAGCCAAAAGAATGATACCAAAGAATTTACGAATCACATAAATACCACCTTTCCCCAAAAAACGCTCTATACGGTCGGTCAGTTTTAAAAACCACATAAACCCATACCATATTCAGCACCAACGCTATTACAATGTTAACCGGAGCATATTCGGAACGCAGCGAAAGTAAAGTCGTAAAAGCACCGGCACCGGCCAACAAAGGAAATACCAACGGCACCAACGTTGCCTCTTTAATAGGTCCCTGGTTTTTAAATATTTCAATATCCAATATCATCTCCAGTGACATCAGAAAAATAACAAAAGCACCGGCTACTGCAAACGAAGCAATATCTACCTGAAACAACTTCAACATCATATCGCCGGCATAAAAGAACCCCAGCAACAACGCGAAAGAAATAAATGTTGCCTTGTTAGCATTCACATTTCTTCCTTTCTGCTTCAAATTCAATATAATAGGTATAGAACCGATAATATCTATTACAGCAAAAAGAACGATAAATGCACTCAAAAACTCCTGAAAGTCGAAAGAACCAAACATACTTACCTCCTTTTTTAGCTGCAAATATATTTATTTTTTATGCACTGTACAAGCTTTTATCTTAAAACATTAGTAGACTGTAAGAAACAATAAAAAAGATAAAACAGAATGCAACTCTAAATAATAAATCTCGTTTTATCGTTACCTTTGTATGTTAAACTATAACTTAACGAAGATTAGAACTTATGGAAATTACAATGTACGATACACTATTACAACTCCCTTTGTTCCAAGGATTATGTAAGAATGACTTCACGAGCATCTTAGGCAAAGTAAAATTGCATTTCCGGAAATACAATGCAGACGAGATTATTGTAGAACAAGGAGAGCCATGTACTGAACTTATCTTTCTGTTAAACGGTGAAATCTCTTCTCAGATTGTCGATGAGCAAAAATCATACTCTTTACACGAAACATTTGGAAGTCCTTTTGTATTGGAACCCTATTCTCTGTTCGGCATGCATCCCAACTATATCGCCACGTATAGAGCGCGTACAGATTTGAACTTGGTCAGCATTGACAAAGCATTTGTTCTGTCCGAATTGAACAATTATGAAATTTTCCGTCTCAATTACTTAAACATATTAAGCAATCGTGCCCAAATTGCTTATAATAAATTATGGAACAGCTATATAGGAAGTCCCAAAGAAAAGATTATCAACTTCATTTTATCACGTTCTATGAGACCGGAGGGTGAAAAGCGATTAAAAATAAAAATGGAAGATCTGGCCGGTTTAATTGACGACACCCGCATCAATGTCTCAAAAGAGCTGAACGATATGCAGGAAAAAGGCTTAGTAGAATTAAGTAGAAAAGAAATCTTCATCCCTGCCATGGAAAAGCTCTCTGAATAAAAACTGAAACAGTCTCTCAAATCGTCAACTACAGGGGCAGGGGTTGCCTGCCCGAACCGGTGGTGGCGACCTTGGGAGTAATCCACAAACAAAAGCTGTTTTCGGGCGAGCAAACCTCGCCCCTACCTATTAACAAAATGACAGCATTATCAACGTTTAGACACAACCCATCATTTTTTTATGCCTATCCTGGCAGAATTTCAGTCAACAAGTTTGTTAGCATATGGCATCCATTTAATATACTTTGTTAAATATATAGATAGAATGAGGTGAATGAGACTTTTTTTTAGCAATTTTGTAAGTCAAATATAATAATGTTATGACAGAAACAAAAACCGTTTTTAGAGCCTTATAATACACCTCATCATACCCCTCCGTTCCACTTAATCAAAGTAGAACATTATGAACCGGCTATCCGGGGGAATGAAAGAGCAAAAAACGAAGAGATTGATGCTATCGTCAATAATGCGGAGAAACCCAATTTTCAAAACACCATTGTGGCATTGGAAAGATCAGGGTCATTACTTGAAAGAGTAACCACCATCTTCGGTAACCTGCTGAGTGCTGAAACTAACGACGAGATGCAGGAGCTGGCAGAAAAGATGATGCCTTTACTGGCAGAGCATAATAACAGTATCAGTCTGAATGAAAAACTTTTTGCACGTATTAAAGCTGTCTACGACCGGAAAGATCAATTGACTTTAAACGGAGAAGACAGTATGCTGCTGCAAAAGACCTATGACGGCTTTATAAGAAGCGGAGCCAACCTGCAAGGAGAAGCAAAGGAAAAATACCGTCGGCTCAATACCGAATTAAAAAGCGTACTCGCATTGCGCTTTTCACAGAATCTGCTGAAAGAGACCAATAATTATGAACTTTCTCTAACGACAAGTCAACTGGAAGGTCTGCCCGAAAGTATGCTTGAATCATACGCCCAAACAGCCAAAGAGAAAGGAAAAGAAGGCAATATCATCACATTGGATGCACCCAGCTTCGTTCCTTTCATGAAATACTGCAAAGACCGTACACTGCGACAACAGCTTTACATGGCCTATAATACGCAATGTACTCACGACAACGAGTACAACAACATGGACATAATCAAGCAACTGGTTAATATCCGTATGGAACTGGTACAACTCCTCGGTTATTCCAATTATGCAGAATATGTACTGAAGAAACGTATGGCAGAAACAGAAGAATCCGTTTACCAACTACTAAACCAACTGCTGGAAGCCTACTCTCCCACCGCGCATCAGGAAGTGAAAGAAGTGGAAGAATTAGCCCACCGCCTGGAAGGTAACGATTTCCAATTAATGCCTTGGGACTGGGCCTATTATTCGGAAAAAGCTGAAGAATGAAAAGTTTTAAGCTGAATGAAGAAGAACTACGTCCCTATTTTGAACTCAGTCAAGTAAAACAAGGAGTATTCGGATTAGCTACCCGCCTGTATGGTATCACATTCAAGGAAAAACAAAGAGATTCCCGTCTACCATCCGGATGTGGATGCTTATGAAGTATTTGATGAAGACGGCAGCTTTTTAGCCGTACTATACACCGATTTTCACCCTCGTGCCGGAAAACGCTCAGGGGCATGGATGACCAGCTATAAAGAGCAATGGATAGAAAACGGAATCAACAGCCGCCCACATATTTCCGTTACGATGAACTTTTCCAAGCCATCGGCAGAAAAACCTGCACTACTCACTTTCTCGGAAGTAAATACTTTCCTGCATGAGTTCGGTCACGCCCTGCACGGCATATTTGCCAACAGCACTTACGCCACACTGAGCGGTACAAGTGTTTATTGGGATTTTGATGGAACTCCCTTCACAAATCATGGAAAAACTTTGCCATCGAGAAAGAATTTCTCAATACATTTGCCAAACATTACCGGACAGGTGAACAAATCCCGGCACAACTCATTCAGAAGATAGTGGATGCATCCAATTTCAATATTGCATACGCCTGTCTCCGCCAACTGAGCTTCGGTCTGCTGGACATGGCGTGGTACACCCGCAAGACCCCTTTGACGGAGATGTGCGTACCTATGAAAAAGAAGCATGGAAAAAAGCGCAAGTCTTACCTTCTCCGGCCGAGACATGTATGTCCGTACAGTTTTCGCACATCATGGCAGGAGGATACTCCGCCGGATATTACAGCTACAAATGGGCAGAAGTGCTGGATGCGGATGCTTTCTCGCTATTTAAAGAAAAAGGAATCTTCAACCGGGAAGTGGCCGATTCTTTCCGCCGGAACATTTTGTCCAAAGGTGGAACGGAACATCCTATGACGCTTTATAAACGCTTCCGCGGAAAAGAGCCCGGCATTGAGGCATTACTGAGACGAAATGGAATTATCAACTAAAAACAAGAAAAGAAATGAAACTGAAATCAATTCTTTACCTATTAATAGCACTTCCATTATTGTGGAGTTGTAATAACGAAGATAACATAGAAGATATTTTTTCAAGTGGCACTTGGTATCTGATCAATTTTTATGGCGGAGGACTCGACGATGCCGGCACACCCGAATTTACTCCCAAAGATGACAACGCCACACTGGAAGTTATCCAAAAGTTTACCATCGTTTTCAATAATGACAATACATTCAAGGCTTCGGCACAAAATATCACCTTTGAAGGCATTTGGGAAGCAAATGGAAAAGACCGTTCGGTGAGCATCAACATCGAAGACCGCCGTAACTCCACTAATCTAAGTAACAAGTTTATGGATGCACTGGTAAATGCCCGCTTTTATAAAGGAGACAGCAATTATCTGCGACTGGCTCCCGAAGACAAGAAAAGCTTTATCCAACTCAGACATAATTAATCACATGGAAACCAACGAAGAAAAACAACTGAAACTCGACAAACGATACATCCGCATGGCCGGCATCTGGGCAGAAAATTCTTATTGCACACGTCGCCGGGTAGGTGCATTAATCGTTAAAGATAAAATGATTATTTCAGATGGATACAATGGCACTCCATCGGGTTTTGAAAATGTGTGCGAAGATGACAATGGAGTCACCAAACCTTATGTACTGCATGCCGAAGCCAACGCCATTACCAAGATTGCACGCTCCAACAACAGCAGCAACGGAGCCACCATGTATGTCACCGCTTCTCCCTGCATTGAATGTGCCAAACTCATTATTCAGGCAGGTATCAAACGAGTGGTTTACTCCGAGAAATACCGATTGGAAGATGGACTGGAACTATTGAAGCGAGCCAACATCGAAGTAATTTATATCGACCCCAATGAATAATAGTAAATAAAAATATGAGCAAAAACCGTACATCCCGTTTTATACCGATTATCATTGCCGTAAGCATCGTAGCCGGAATATTGATTGGAACTTTTTACGCTAACCATTTTTCAGGTAATCGGTTAGGTATCATCAACACTTCCTCCAATAAGTTAAACGCCCTGTTGCGCATCATTGACGACCAATATGTGGACACTGTGAAGATGAACGAATTGGTAGAAGATGCAATGCCTCAAATTTTAGGGGAACTCGACCCCCACTCTTCTTACATTCCTGCCAAAGACCTGGAGGCAGTAAACTCCGACTTGAAAGGAAGCTTTAGCGGCATCGGCATTCAATTTACCATCCAGCAAGACACAATTCATATCAGCAATGTCATTCAGGGAGGCCCGTCCGAAAAGGTAGGTTTGATGGCAGGCGACCGCATCATCTCTGTCAACGATACAGCTTTCGTAGGCAAGATAGTAACCAACTACGAATCAATGAAACGTCTGAAAGGGCCCAAAGGCAGCGAAGTAAAACTGGGTGTTTATCGTCCGGGAGAGAAAGAACCACTATATTTTACCATTATTCGCGGTGATATCCCTGTCAAGAGTGTGGATACTGCTTATATGTTGAACGCAAAATTCGGTTATATCAAAATCAATAAATTCGGGGAAACAACATATCCCGAACTGCTGATTGCATTAGCAAAACTAAATCAAGACAACTGCAAAGGTGTGATTATCGACCTACGCGGCAATACCGGAGGCTACATGGGAGCCGCTATTCAAATGGTGAATGAATTCCTTCCCAAAAATAATCTGATAGTTTACACTCAGGGGCGCAAATCTCCTCGTGAAAATTATCACTCTAACGGAACAGGCAGCAGCCAAAAAATGCCGCTTATCGTACTGACAGACGAAGGTTCTGCTTCTGCCAGCGAAATTTTTGCGGTGCCATTCAGGACAATGACCGCGGGACCATCATCGGTCGCCGTTCTTTTGGCAAAAGGATTGGTACAGCAACCCATCGACTTCAGCGATGGTTCGGCTATCCGACTCACTATCGCACGGTACTATACTCCTTCAGGACGTTGCATCCAGAAGCCTTACGTCAAAGGAAACGATATGAACTATGAAATGGATCTTGTAAAACGCTACGAACACGGTGAGTTCTTCTCGCAAGACAGTATCAAGCAAGACCACAGTACTATTTACTACACCGCCAACGGACGTCCGGTTTATGGCGGAGGCGGCATCATGCCCGATATTTTTGTTCCCCAAGATACAACGGGAGTTACTTCCTATTATACAGCAGCAGTAAGCAGGGGCCTAACCATTCAATTCTCTTTCCAATACACAGATACCCATCGTGCGGAGCTGCAGAAATATGATACGGAAGCAAGTTTGCTACAGTACTTGAAGCGTCAGAATATCTTGGAACAATTCGCCCGCTTTGCAGAAAAAAAAAAAAAGGCTTGAAACGCCGCAATATCCTGATGTATAAGTCACAGAAATTATTTGAAAAGAACTTATACGGTAATATCATTTATAACATGTTGGGCATAGAAGCCTATATCCAATACCTGAACCAAACCGACAAGACAGTACTTAAAGCACTGGAAGTATTGGAAAAAGGAGAATCTTTCCCTAAGGCTCCCGAAGAAACCGTAGAAATAAAAGTCAACGATGAAGGAAATAAAAAAGAAACTGCGCAAGCAGATAGCACAGGAAAAAAGCCGTCACACCGCCACAGAGTTGACAGCGAATTCCATTGCTTTGCTTAACAAGTTGGAACAACATCCGCTTTTCATTGCAGCAAAGACGGTATTGCTTTTATTACTCATTGGGTGATGAAGTACAGACGCATGATTTTATAGAGAAATGGTATCGGCAGAAGGACATCCTTCTGCCGGTAGTCAAAGGAGATATTCTGGAGCTCCGCCGTTATACAGGTCCACAAAATCTGCAAACCGGTGAAGCCTATCATATAGAAGAACCGACAGGTGAAGCATTTACTGATTACACTCAAATAGATTTTGCCATCATCCCCGGTGTTTCTTTTGATAAAAATGGCAATAGATTAGGTAGAGGGAAAGGATATTATGACCGGTTACTTCCCCAACTCCATTCTTATAATGTGGGTATTTGTTTTGATTTTCAGGTAAGTGACGAGATACCGACAGAATCATTTGACAAACCGATGCACGAGGTATGGACGGAAAAAGGAAAGATTTCCCTTCACCAATAATTACCGGAAAATAATATTTACAATAACCTGTGCACCTACTTGCTTGTTCAAATTCCTCACCAACAAGTCTCTTCCCATCATCAGTTCCTGACGGAGTACGGAAGAAGTGAGGTGTACATAAAAGAATCTGATTCTTAATATAAAGGTTGCTTGTATAACCGGCAATAGCGTCCCACTACATCTTTCCATGCCTGTACCAGCCTATATTCATTCAAAGGAGACTCCAGTCCGTTCAAACGAAAGAACTTACGAATCATATCTCCTATTTGTTCCGCATCATTCCGCTTCATTCTGTATCTCCTTTCCGTTCTGCAACACTGCCATTTTCTACTCCAAACACTTTATATTTCCCTTCGATATTCTCCAAAATCTTATCCAAATGTTCCCGGTTGGTATCCGTTATAAAAATCTGTCCGAAGTTATCGCCTGCTACCAGCTTTACGATCTGTTCCACACGGGAAGCATCCAGTTTATCAAAAATATCATCCAATAACAATAGAGGAGTGGTATTGCTGCCTGTCCGCTTCAAAAAGTCGAACTGCGCCAATTTCAAAGCAATAAGATACGTTTTGTTTTGTCCTTGAGAGCCTTCCCTTTTAATTGGGAAATTCCCTAACTGCATGATAAGGTCATCTCTATGAATCCCTTTCAACGAATATCCCATAATGCGGTCACGCTGCCGGCTTCCTTTGATGATTTCCTGTAAGTTTCCCTGTATAGCGTGAGACTCATATGATAAATTCACCTTCTCCTTATCTTGAGAAATATAAGAATAAAACGACTGAAAAGTGGGGATAAATTCAGCTATGAATTCACTACGTTTCTTATACACGACCTCTCCACTCACAGCCATCATCTCCTCCCACACGGAAATCAGCTCCTCATCCAGGCTCCACTTCAGCCTTCAACAAAACATTACGCTGAGTCAATGCTTTATTATAGCGTATCAAAGCATTCAGATATTCTTTATCATATTGCGAAATCACCACATCCATAAATCGGCGTCGCTCCTCACTCCCGCCGGCTATCAGTTCGGCGTCTGCCGGCGAAACCATTACCAAAGGAACAAAACCAATATGATCAGACAGTCGGGTATACTCTTTTTTATTACGCTTGAACTGCTTTTTTTGCCGACGTTTCAAACCACAATAAATTTCTTCCGGATCACCTTCATCCGTTACATAAAACCCTTGAATCACAAAGAAATCCTGATCATGCATAACATTCTGCGAATCAATAGGATTCGTAGCACTCTTACAGAAAGACAGATAATAGACTGCATCCAGTAAGTTCGTCTTTCCCATCCCATTCTGACCAATAAAACAGTTCATCTTAGGTGAGAAATCCAGTTCCACCTGTTCCAGATTCTTATAATTCAATATCGAAATACGTTTCAGTATCATAGACTTTCTGTTTGATTTAAGCCACAAAATTAGGGATAAAAACGGTAAAACCTAAAAAAATATGCCTGTAAATTTCATTAATACATATAAATGAACTACTTTTGCTGTCCGAAAACTATAGCAGAAAAATAATAAAAAGTAAATATAAAAATGGCAGAAAAAAAACACACTCAAGATCCTTTGGATATGGAAGAGGCTTTAAGTACCTCCGAAGCATTCATTATCAAGTACAAAAGTAGAATTCTGGGAGCTATTGCGGCAGTTGTAATCATCATTGCAGGCTTCATGGGTTACAAGCATTTCATCTCTGAGCCGAATGAAATCAAAGCTTCAGCAGCTTTATTCAAAGGAGAACAATATTTTGGAGCCGACAATTTTGAAACTGCACTGAACGGTGACAGCATCGGTTACAAAGGTTTTCTGAAGGTAGCTGATGAATTCAGCGGAACAGCAGCCGGTAATCTGGCTAATGCATACGCAGGTGTGTGCTATGCACAATTAGGTAAATATGAAGAGGCTGTGAAATACTTGAATAAGTTCAGCGCTGACGATCAGCTGGTAAGTCCGGCTCTACTCGGAACAATGGGTAACTGCTATGCTCAGGCAGGGCAATTGGACAAGGCTGCCGCTACCCTGATGAAAGCAGCCGACAAAGCAGACAGTCAGGCATTAAGCCCTATCTATCTGATTCAGGCAGGACAGATTTATGAAAAGTTGGGTAAGAACAGCGAAGCTGTGAATGCTTACACTTTGATTAAAAACAAGTACTTCAATTCTTATCAGTCAATGGATATTGATAAGTATATTGAACGTGCATCCATCAAATAAGAAAGAAGATATTTTTTAATCATATCGTAGGCACGGATTACACGGACACACACGGTTTCTCTTCTTAGAATAAACTGTGAAAGCCGCGAAATCCGTGCCTTATTAATTCATATAAACTATGGCAACAGCGTATCATAATTTATCAGATTACGACTTCAATTCCGTACCCGATGCAGAAAATATGCGTTTTGGTATCGTAGTATCCGAATGGAACAGCAATATTACCGGTCCTCTGTTGGAAGGTGCTGTCAATACTTTAAAGAAACACGGAGCTAAAGACGAGAACATTCTGGTACAAACAGTCCCCGGAAGTTTCGAATTAACTTATGGCTCTGCACAAATGATTAAAAGTGGCAAAGTAGATGCAGTCATAGCAATAGGCTGTGTAGTACGCGGAGATACTCCCCACTTCGACTATGTATGTGCCGGCACCACTCAAGGTATCGCCCACCTGAATGCAACAACCGACGTGCCCGTCATTTTACGGACTGATTACAACCAATAACATGCAACAAGCTGAAGATCGCGCCGGTGGAAAAATTGGGTAATAAAGGAGATGAAGGAAGCCGTTACAGCTATAAAAATGGTCGACTTTAAAAGAAAATTGCAGAAACTTTGAAAAAAGTTCTGCAATAATTTGCATATTCAAAAATAAGTCGTACCTTTGCATCGCAATTGAGAAACAAACCTCCTCAATAAGAGAATTAAGGAGTTCTTAATAAGCGAATGGGCAAATACCAGAGTGGCCAAATGGGGCAGACTGTAAATCTGCTGTCTTTCGACTTCGGTGGTTCGAATCCATCTTTGCCCACAAAAATTGCGGAAGTAGCTCAGTTGATAGAGCATTAGCCTTCCAAGCTGAGGGTCGCGGGTTTGAGCCCCGTCTTCCGCTCTTAAGATAAGAGGATATCCTTTTCGGGTATCCTCTTATTATTTATAATGATAAACAGTGTCCCCCTATAAGAACATTCTCCTTCCCTTGACAATCAGCATGAAAACTTTTCAGAGTCTATTTTTGTTATATACATATCAATAACTTTTAAACAAAGAAAGGACAAGTATGAAAACTATTATTGATAGAGCTACATCAAGAGGATATTTTAATCATGGCTGGTTAAAGACATATCACACATTTAGCTTCGCAAATTATTATAATCCGCGACGAATCCACTTTGGTGCCTTGCGTGTACTGAACGATGACAGGATTTCGCCGGGAGAAGGTTTTGATATGCATCCACACAAAAATATGGAAGTGGTTTCCATCCCACTAAAAGGTTATTTAAAACATGGAGACAGTATAGAGAACCAAAGTATCATCACGCCCGGAGAAATCCAAGTAATGAGCACAGGAAAAGGTATCTATCACAGCGAATATAACGGCAGCAATGAAAAAGATCTTGAACTTCTGCAAATCTGGATAATCCCCAATAAAGAAGAGACAGAACCGGAATATCATAATTACAATATCCTTCCGTTAATGAAGCACAACGAATTAGCAACCTTCATCTCGCCCAATGGAAACACTCCGGCACATTTACTGCAAGATGCGTGGTTTTCAATGGGAACACTGAGTGCCAATCATAAAGTGAGCTATCATTTGCACAAACCACATACAGGCGTCTATTTCTTCATTATAGAAGGCAACGTAGATATAGCCGATGAAAACCTGACCCGCCGTGACGGTATCGGTATATGGGATACCGAAAGCATCATCATTAAAACCAATGAAGAATCACAAGTACTGGCCATTGAAGTAGCTTTATAAATTATTTATTTGTGGCACATTCACCCATCCGGTTGATTTGCGCCACAAATTCTTCCTTGCTGCCTTGTCCCAACCCCATTTTTCTGCATATACGATAAACCACACGGTCGACAGAACGGGATTGAACCCCAAGTAAATCGGCAATATCATCAAAACCAAGCCCCAACACAAATAAGAAACAAATGTCTTTTTCATTATTCGTAAGCGAAGGATAAAGCGCTTCGAGGCGGTCTGCCCAACGATGACGTGATACATTCAGCCAATGTTCCAGCTTGGCACGGTCTTCGGCCGGATTATAACGCGGATTTTCTTTTGATACAATCCGCAAATAAGTCTGAGCAGCTTCCACGGTTTCAACAGGAAGCGAAATATGTTTGGAGCGAAACGTCACTTCCAGTTGACGAATACGCAATTCTTTATTTTTTCTTCTCTTCTTCAAGGGCTTGCATCTGCTCCTGTAAATTCTTGGCTTCCCCTTGGTTTTCTTCTATCTGCTCCTGAAGTGTATCAATCTGCTCCTGAAGGATAGAAGCATCCTTTTATAATTACGCAAGATATCCAGTTTTTGATAACGGAAAAACTTCCAGCTTCCCCACAGCAGTAAGGCTAGTGTACACACTGAAGCTATCGTTATCAATATCGTTATAGTCCAGCGACTGCGATAATCATTACTCTGTCTCAGTACTGCCGAATAATCATATTTCTTTTCTATCTCCAATAATTCGGCACGGCTTCCCGATGTAAACAGCAACTCCAGTTCATTAATATAATGCTGCATATAGAGGGCTGCTTCACGCTCAAATCCCTTTGCTTGCATCTCTCTGTACATATCTTTATATACCGATGCTCTTAACTTAGGACGGGAAGATTTCAGCACTTCAACACGCAGGCTGTCCACCGTTGCGCCTTTTTACCCAACTTCTTTTTATACACTTCAGCCAGTTCGATATCATATCCACGCCGCGCCTCAGCCGTAGAAGTACGTTCCTGTGCCTGCTTCAGCAAGGGGAGACCGCCTCATTCCAATTCTTCTTATCCTTTTCTACCAGCGCCAAGCGATAGTATATCTTTTCCTGAGTACTAAAATCCATCCGGTTTACTATATCAAAGAATTTATCCTGTACCAATTTCACCTCTTCATTATACCGGGGCGTACCTTTGCCCCAAATAAAGCGGAATAAAAGGAACTGCCCCCCATGGCTTTCCATGAGGGGACAGACAGGTTCAAATCCAATGCTTTCTTATAATAGCCAACAGATTGTTCATAATGTGCATACCGCCCGTTGATATGTCCCAATGCCACATACACCAGAAAATGAATCCGTAAATCTTTTGCAGACTTCACTGCCTCTTCCGCCTGCTTATAAGCATATATGGCCTCATTATCCTTTCCCTAAACTTTCCAATACATACCCTTTATACAGAAAAGCGGACGCCTTTTCATCGGAAGTGCCATGAGATGAATAATATTTCACGGCAATATCAATCAGCGAATCAGAAGATATTTCCTGTCCGCACCTGTGCATGACTTGTGTCATGAGCAAGGCATAAAGACTATATTCTTCTTTAGAAAGTTTCTCCGGCGAGGGAATTGTTCTCAATATCTGAAAAGCAGAATCGGGTGCATTCCACAGATAATACTTTCCCCATGACAATTGAGAAGTATGTTTCTCCCCACTGCATGCAACATTGAAACACCCTATAATGACTACCCAGACAGACAACAAGATAAACGAACGTTTTTTTATCATATCACAAAAATATCACTTTTTAAACTCTCCGCAATTTATATACAATAAAAACAGGATTACTATCATCATTTACCTCTTTCAAACTCAGGCGGAACAGTTATATTGCACTTTTCTTTATACAGATGCAACTCATAGGCAGTGAGCAATTGAACCAAACAATCACCCTGCATACGTCCCCATACCGGAAAATCCTGATAGCTCTTGGTTCCGAGCATTCCGTAAAGCAAATTAGCATCTCCCAATGCCCGGATATCTCCCGGTTGCGCACACTTCTCTGCCAATACCTGCCCTGTCTTCTTATGGACAGAAGCAACATAATGCCCCGCATTATATCTGCAACGGAAATAATAATTGGAAGGAGTTTCAAACATATCAGACACAAAAATGTCATAATCCTCTCCAAACTTTCTTTTCAGCGAACTAAAATCAGTGGCATCCAATGAACGTATCACTTCCTTATCCGAGTTACCGTCCTCAACACACACGCCGGAAGAATGTCATCCGCCGTCACTCTAAAGACGGTATCATTGCTGCCTGTCTTAAACAAAACGGATTCTTCCATATCGGAATAAGCTGTTGCCAACGCAATAGTAAACCCGGCTTTCTCATGAGATACTAAAGGAGAAGAAAAGTCGTTCTTCATTGCAATCGTATCTGCTTTATCCGAAAAAAACTCCCAAGCCATAACTACCGCTTTCAAAAAGGCACGTATGGAAAAGCAACTGAAGCAAAACGATCTTTGCCCACCATGCGCTGATAAACAATCGTATAATCGTGATTCAGACTCTGAATAAACTCACCGTCCAAGGTATAGACCATTATTTTATTGGAACAAAACAAATAGAGACGGTTATTTTTTTTCGTCAGCCTGCATCCCCATCAGGAAATCGCTAAATTCACCCGGTCCCTGACCGAAAGGAATCAGTGTCTTGACAAACTGTCCCTTCCGGTCGAACTGCACGATACGCTGTTCCTTAACAGGAGAAACATAAATATAATTACTTGTCACGGCATATTCGGACACTCCGTCCAGCAAAGAAGCCGGATCTGCCGTCGTTTCCAACGGAATGTATTCCACACTTTCTATCTCATCTTGCAAAGCAAGCATTGACGGATGATCCATACCACTTCTCAAATCTACCGAAAGTAACTCCTGAGGAGTTTGTTCCCGAACTGCAAGAAGCCATAAAAGACAATAAACAAAAAAGTACTTAAATAATTTCATAGCAATAATCAATTTTTAAATGTGTATACAATAACCATCGGATTATCATCAGCATCCAATTGCAAAGCAACCGGTTTATCTTTCAGATATCCTTTATTCTCCAATTTCTCCAATGTCACGGCATTAATGACCTGCACACAAATTCTGTCTTTATAAATATATCTCGGACAGAAAGGCACTCCCCCATCCCAATCATTCTCCATTCCTATTACATTGCCATCACTAAATCCAACCGACAATTCCATGAAATCTTGTTCGACCGGCTGAGACAAGAATTCTCCCGTCCGTTTATCCAAACGCTGGAAAAAGCACTTTTCCGGCTTGGACAAGACAATAGTCCGGAAATAGAAATAACGTGAAGTTTCAAAAAAAGGTGAACAACTCTATAGTAGATAATGTATTTGTATTGTCTTTAGCCATTTCATTGATGTCTGCTATCTTTTCGTTATATTCGGCCCGTTCTTTTTATCATAAACACAAGCAGGACGAATACCTGTTTCCGTCACCCGGAACACAGTATCATTGCAAAGTGTATAAGCTAAAGCCGAATTTTGAAAAGGAACGAATTGTATTTCCTGCATATAACAAGCTTCTGCCGGAACATTAGCCGGAAAGGGTGATTTGGTTACCATCATCTGATTCTTTTCATTTTTAAGGGCAACCAGCCAAGGAGATTGCTGAATAGGAGTAATCGAAGCTCCCGACAATGCAAATGAGCCATTATTCAACAGATAGCGATTTTCCACAGCCTCTACCGTTGTGGTATCGGTGCGCAGGAACTCACCATCATAAGAATAGACAAACGCCGGCAGCCGCCTGCTATTTAAAAAAACTTCTTTCTTATTTACATCCAACGAAATATTCTCTATCGTCCAAGGAGCATATTCGCCCGGACCATTCCCCTACCCTGCCTATCTGACATACAAACTTTCCTTGTCGGGTAAATTTAAATACCTGGTCTGTCTTACCATTTTTGAACAAAGATGAAATCATCATCCATTATCAAATAAGTCAAATTACTTATCAAACACGAATCCGTCGTTTCCAAAGGAATATATTCTATTCCCATCACATCATCCTTCATCGAAAAAGGAGTATTCTGCTCCATAGCCGAACGTACATCTGCCACCCAAACATCCTTCTTTTCTAAAGAAGCGGATTGGCATGCGCCTAATATCAACAGAGTTAAAACAACTCCTATCCATACCTGTGCTTTGTTTTTCATAATCGTATTCTATTTAAATTTCGAAGCAAAGATATAGAAGAAGAAAAAACATTTCGGATTATGAAATGAAAGAAGTTTTTGCGACTAAACAAGTCACTGATATTTCAACAGTTACAAGTAGTGAGGAAGATTTTGTGCGACAATTAAAAACTCTTTTTTAAAGGGATGAATACACAAAGCAAATCGTTTTCGGGCGAGCCAACCTCGCCCCTACGAACTAAACGACAGCATTATCCACGCTTTGACACACTCCGAATGCACAAAGCTATAATTCTACTGTCAGCTCCACCGGACAGTGGTCCGAACCAAATATATCCGTATGAATAGCCGCCCCTTTCAACTTATCATTCAGAGAAGCAGAAGCGAGAAAATAATCAATACGCCAGCCGGCATTCTTCTCTCTCGCTTTGAAACGATAGGACCACCATGAATAAATTCCCTCTTGCTCCGGGTAGAAATAACGGAAAGTATCCGTAAATCCCGAATCGAGCAGCGTAGTAAACTTAGCACGTTCTTCATCCGTAAATCCGGCATTCTTGCGATTGGTTTTCGGATTCTTCAAGTCAATCTCACGATGTGCCACATTGAGGTCGCCACAGACGATGACAGGTTTCTTTTCCTCCAATTTCTTTAAATACGCACGGAAGTCATCTTCCCATTTCATACGATATTCCAAACGGCGCAGCCCATCTTGAGAATTGGGCGTATAAACCGTAATCAGGAAGAATGAGTCCAGCTCAAGAGTAATCACACGTCCTTCGTGGTCGTGCTCGTCAATGCCCATCCCGTACGTTACCGAAAGAGGTTCGAGACGAGAAAAAACAGCTGTGCCCGAATAACCTTTCTTTTCTGCATAATTCCAGTAAGAACGGTATCCTTCAAATTGAGCATCCAATTGCCCCTCCTGCATCTTAGTTTCCTGCAAGCAGAAGAAATCAGCATCCAGCCGACGGAAGGCATCGGCAAAACCTTTATCGTAACAGGCACGCAGGCCGTTCACATTCCATGATATGAGTTTCAACATGATTCTTTTATTTTTTTAGGTAAAAACTTTCAGCAGCAAAAGTAAGCACAAAAGCATATTTATCAAAACAGAATACGATGAAAAATACACAAACCTACTTTCCTGAAAACTCCCAAGCTTCGCCATAAACGGCTCAAGATACGCCAACGCAAAGAAGAAACCGACACGGCACGTCCTGAAACCCGATAAACCATTCCCAATACTCCGATAATATCCGCAGCTGTACACTCCTCATAAAACGCACAAACACCATCCCCCTGCATAATAAACCGACCATCCTTCATCCCGACAATCCGGTGAAGCAAACATCGGCCACGATAACGAAACAAAACCACATCCATAGGTTTCAAAGATTCTGCCTTACATGGATAAACCGCCACTTCATCTTTCCCTTCGCGTAATAACGGAAACATAGAACTGCCTTTCATCCGAAAACGTACACTCTTCCCATGATGAATATCATCCTCTACAAGAGAGAAGAAACAATCATTTGGCAACCGCTTCATCATTCTCTGCAAATAAAGTACGACAAGACAACTCCACAGCCTCTCTATCCGGCAAACAGGCCAAATGATAAAAAGGAACCTGAGAAACAATTTTCCCTAATGTGGTACCGATACCTTCATAAAGTCTCCTGTCATAAGCAAACTCCGGAGGAGAAGAAGGATGAAGAGCTGCATAAGACCGCAATAATATCCCTAATCTGACCATCCGATTGGAAGTTTCCTGTGACAGTCTCACACAACCGGCCAGTTCATATCGCTCTGCTTTATAACAAGGAGTTTTCCCGCTCCATGGACTGCCATAAACCCATATTCCGGTACGTTCGACATGCACCACCGGACTATCATCATTCAACAATACGGCTCCTGCCCGATACTCCTGCCACAAACGAGTATGAGTGCTCTTTCCTGTACCGCTTTCCCCTAAAAACAGTACAGCCTTTTGACGATATACGATACAACTGCTATGTATAGCCACCGTATCCGACATTGCCGTCTGTATCCCATAGCCAATCCACAAGGCAAACCGCACTAAGCGAGCTGACCAGTTACCGCACAGATAACAAACATTTACTTCATTATCAGTCCACAGGAAAAGACTTTTTTCATTTACCGGAGATAATCTTAACAAATAACCGCCCGCAGTACATCCGAAGATTCCTTCCACCCCTTCATGAGCAAACACATATTGCCGTTCACAAAAAGCAGGAATATTCCCAGACTTTCCTTCCATAAAAAAGAATTCCGGTACATTATAATCCCCCTCGGCAACCTCAAAAGGAGCAAACCCAGCCATTCGCTCCAGGACAGAACACAGAATACTGCCCGATACTTTAAAACAGTGGCCGCCTACCTTATATATATTATGCATTTTCTTTTCAATTTAAAGTTATTATACGATTACAAAAAGCCAGCGAACTCTCACGATGGGCTATTGATAAAACCGTCAGCCCCCGATAATCATTCCTGAGTCCGCATATCATCTCATTTATTTCGCATTCGGTTGCCGTATCCAACGCTGAAGTAGCCTCATCCAACAACAATATATCCGCCTCCTTATAAAGCGCACGTGCGATCCCTACTCTTTGCTTCTGCCCTCCCCGACAAACGTGCCCCACTTTCACCCAGCAGCGTATCTATTCCCAGCGGCAACTCATCCACCCATTCGTCCAGCCTCACCTGCCGTAATATCCGTTTCACTTTCTCCTTACTGATATCACAACATCCCAATGCAACATTCTCAGCCAGTGTTCCGTCAAGAATAAAAACACCCTGCGGCACATAACCTATCCGGCGATGCCACAACTTCCTGTTCTCTGCTGAAAGGAGAACACCGTCTATCCGTATCTCCCCTCCATCAGGCTTCAAGAATCCCAATAAAAGATTGAACAAAGTGGACTTGCCTATACCGCTTGAACCTCGAATACCAATATACTCTCCCTTCCGAATCGTACAATCAAACTCCTTTAAGACTCTCTTTCCTTCCGGATAAGTATACGAAAGATTGGATATTGCAATTTCTTTTTCAAAAGATAACCCGGCTGTCGGTTTTTCTTCGAATGTTGAAAATAAATCTTCCATTCCTGCTTTTATTATCCGCAGACAAAAAACGGAATTCTGTATCTGAGTCCATGCAGAAAGCGATTCACGCAAAGCCGGCAATAAACGAAAGGCACCCACGGCAAAAATTCCCACCAACGCCTTCACATTTCCCGTCCCGGACAATGCAAGAAGTGTGAGTCCTATAACAACTGATAATTCTGAAAGGCAAAGCGGCAGATGATACACCGTCTCCAGCTTCAAACGGCAAAAAAGAAATCGTATCCAAACCCTTCAGAAAAGAATGTTGCAAGAAAGGAAATGCATGATTTACTTCCAGCTCGGCATATCCTTTATAAGCTTCGGTGACAATACGTGTCTGTTCGCGCCGTGCCAACAACTCCTTTTTACCATAATACCTTATCCGCCTTTTTATTCCGAATATATACATCAACATAAAAGGGAAAAAAGCAAGATATAACATCAGCACCGTCATCGGTGCATATACCAACAGCACCGCAGTAACCAATAAAATAAGTAATACATCAGCAGTCATATTCAGCAACGGAGACAACAAACTCATACTGAAAGCATAACATACGTAGTTCACCTCATATCCCAAACGAGTGCTGCCCAACCGACTGATAAACAAGATTCCGCGATGATAATAAGAAGAAAAAAGAGAAAAACTTAATCGTTTATACAAAGACAATAAAAAATAGTTTTGAAAACGGGACAATCCCATGACCAATACATTTTTGAATAAAATAAACCCGACAGCCAACAGACAAAACAATAGTGCTTCTCCCTTTTCTTCTTTCTCTTCTATCAAAAAAAGAAGTACTGGTATTAAAGCAGCAAGTCCGGCAAAATTCAGCAACGCACTGAAAAACACAGCCATTATTACCCTCATCCCCATTCTTCGCTCCGAGGGCAATAATAAATGATAGATTTCTTTCAACATAAATTATGATACCGTTCGGCGGAATATGGATTGTGGGAAACGTACATGTTGGATAACAGATATCCAAAGCCACTTTACTAAAGATACACGCATCACACTGTCACACAAACGATGAATATGTAACATCCGCTTCAGTTTATAGACCAATATTCCCCATTTACCGGTAGCCGGTACATTTATATTATAAGTGGGATGAAGCATTTCCTTTAATAAATTCTCCGCCAGCTCTTCCCCTCCTTTCATGACAAGAACCTCTGTACCCAAGTAGCGGTTGCACAAATGTGTAAGTGCATAAATCATATTCAGAAAACGTTCATCCGTCACTCCTTCGGGTATCTTCAGTCCCTGCTTCTTCAACAGGCATGCCCAATCACATAAGTGATGCATGGCAAAACCAAGTGCATAATGCTGTGCCGAATGAAAAGCAAGGAAAACAGTATTGAAATCCGGCGAGGGAGTCAGCACCTCATACTTGCCATCAAGCACTGTCAGCCGGGGACGGAGAAGCTTCCGCAACAAAATATCCATCGAAACAGCCGTACGGTATATTTCCATATTCAGGAATTTTTTATGATTCTCTATCGGAATACCTTTATAATAAAACATACTGTGCTTTTGCGAATGCGAAAAATCCACCTCTATTCCCCGGCCTCTCATCAGCTTGTCGGCAAGAGAGTTTGCTTCCCTATCACTCAGACCGGAAGAATCGGCAGAATAGGTAAAGATATCAATATCACCTCCCTCACGGTGAGAAGGAATAGGATAATTATTGGCAAACCCCACTCCTTTTAATTGCACGGCAGTGATGCCGTGTGTGGCATAGAATGTCGATAAATCGGATATAACCCGACAATAGTACCGATATCTCTTTTCACATCTTTCTACCGCCAGCCACCAATTTATCTTTAAGGATTTGGGTGGTTGTAACTCTGTGGGAAGAGTAATCAAACCATCCCAGGCAAGTGCCATTACACCCTGTCGAACAGACAAGCGGTAACATTCCTGCCAAGCTTCGGAAGTGATACCGGCAAAGATTGTTGCATCTGCATGAGTACCATGCAAGGCAGAACGCAACAAGGCAAAAAGCATTTGTTCCGTAATATCCAATTTCATTTTAGATAAACTTTAGCATATAATTTTTTAATCAGCCGATATGATACCGCATTTCTTCAAGGCATCCACCCAAACCGTTGCATCCTTCTTTGCCGTTTCTTCCGAAACAGAATAATGCTCCATTAATATTTCCGCAGCATCTTCTATCAAAAAGTCTTTGTCCGAAAGCTCATTCCAAAGAAGCCGTGCCGAAGTATTAAGAGAGATAATGCGGGTAAGGTCGGCTTCGGGCGTACCTTGATTGACAATAATAGTTTCTCCGGCTATATCGCGGAGCTTGAATTTCGTATTGATTCGCATAATAATTTCATACTTTAAGAAAAAGAAAGCCGTCCAACCGAACCATAACGGACAAAACGGCTTTCTTTTGATGAGTATTACAAACTTTTTTGTTTAATAATTATCAGTTGCTTGTTTCCTGCTTTACATTGCTCTTCTCGACCTTCTCTCCGTTCACGGTAATATTAGCAGTACCATATTCCACAGCCGGATCATAAGTTGAAGTGAAAGAGCAAGAGCCATCATAAGTGAGCGTTACACCTTTATCCTCTGCTGCATTCGCACAAACATGCACAGCCGGGAATGAAGAAGCATGAGTACCCTCTACTTTTACTGTAACACCCGTCATAGCAACCGTGGTAGGATATTGATAAGCTGAACTCAAATAATTACCGATTGTTATACCTGCAAATGCTGCTCTGTTACCGTCTTGCCATTGTTTCATGTGATTATTCTCACTGTGAGTACTCTCAAGCTCAGCTTTCAGCGTAAATGAAGAATTCTTAATCGTATAAGTTCCTCCACGCAAAAAAGCCGCCTGATGATTTCCTGAGAACTCACAATTCTCAATATTCACCGTAGACGGAATATTTACCAAGAGAGCTGTTTCAGTAGCAATAAAGTGAGAATTTTCAAGTACTATCTTTGTACTACCTACCGCCGGATTCGTATGAGCATTAGTATTAACTGCATAATATCCACTCGTTATTGTGGAGTTTTTAACTATGATAGAGGTCTCCTGAACATTTTTGTCATTCAATATACCTGCAGCATCTGCAGCCGTTGCTTTATAAACGATACCATCCAATTCCAATTTAGCATTATTTGCCGCAAGAGATATTCCCATTTCATTATCTGTGATATTTCCATCAGTCAATTTAAGACTACCTCCTTTCACCAAGATGAATGTTCTGCCTTCAAGATTATCATCAATGGTCAATGTTTTCTTTATTAAGATCAATATTCACTACTTGAGATTCAAGTACAATAAAAGGGAGAAACAGTACAATCTTTGCCCAATACCAAACTGAGCTTAGCATCATCTGTCAAATAAATCAATGCTCTTTCTTTTGATTCCAAAGCACTTACATCAGAGAATGTACCACCTTTGATAAAAGCAGTACAATTCTTACTATATACTTGCCCTTCAAAGATACCATCTTTTTATTTCCAAAGCCTTATTTCCGGTCTCATTTTGCAAATCCTTTTCATACAAAGCATAAGGACCTGTCAGTGTTCCTCCATTAATAACCACTTTAAGGTCTTTATCGGTAACATGCTGTGAGACAGCAACTGCCACACCGGTCATAGTCGTACCACTGCCATTGCCCTTCTCATCAAAGGTAGATACTGTACTCTTTATTGCACCCGCATTGACAGTCAATGTACCCGAACGCATTTCTATACCGGTCGGTGCACTGACAGTACCGCCATTAACTGTCAATAATCCGTCTTGTGGATGATAAATGGCTGTACCTTCTTTAGCATCCGCAGCCGTAATTGCTCCACCGTTAATAACCACTTCGGTTCCATGACGAGTACCATTACCACTGATACCGTAATAATAACCCTTAAGCGTACCACCGTTTACTGTCAGTTTTGCCACTTCACTACCGGTATCATTGCCATCAGTCAACTTCACTGCTACATAAACACTTTCCACCCCATTATAATCAATGCTACCTTTACCGTTACTGCTGTCATTGATAGTCAGTTGAGCACCACGACGTACAAGAACCACCGCATCCTTAGTTTTCAGCACTTGTTCCAGCCCCGTAGTCTTAGCCTTTTATGCTATGACCATTCAAATCAAGTGTCAATACTCCCTCAACAACCAACGGTCGGAAAAGAGTAACATCCTGTTCCAAAATAAAGTTTCCGCCGGCTTTGGCAACCGCTTCCATTTCCGCTATTGCCGCATCAACTATTTCAAAGTTCGCATTGGCAGATAAATCAGGATATTCCGCACCCGATTCCACAAAGACTTTCACTACATTGGAATTCTCTGAATGCCGTTCTATGGCAGTGATTGTTGCACCCTTTTTCACTCTCACATTCCCTTTCTTCACAATCAACTTAGTGATTGTTACTCCTGCATCAACGACAAGTGTGTTTTCGGCTGTAGAAGCTGTTGCCTCCTTTATGGTAGTACTTCCTCCGTTTGAAGATAATGTGACAGTCGTATTCGGCATATCAACATTTACCACCGGAGCCACTTCAACACTCTCAGTTTCCGGCAGAGCAATCGTCATGTCTTTCACAGATGAAGTTCCGCCACCGCTAGTTGCTTTATCTTCAAATTCTATTTTAGCTCCCGATGCCACACTTTGGAAAGCAATGCTTATAGGAGTCTCGGGTGATTGTGCAGCAGGCACCTCTATCTTATTACTCGTACCTGAAACCTCACCCGATACGGTTACGGCCGTATTCTTCCCTAAAGCACCGGCAACCTCAGACACAGAAGATACAGTCTGGGCTTCGCCACCGGTAATCGTTCCGCTGGAAATAGACAATCTCTTCAAGTCTCTGCGAGCTATGGTATAACTGCCGCCAAAGACATTTGCCAATTCTTCCGTATCATTCAATATCTTCACACGCACATTGGTATAATTACCTGTCGGCACAGGAATGTAAAATGTACCGGAAGTATTTTGAGTATTGTTGCCAAAAGCAATACTGACAGTCTTTTCCGAATCGTCTGTAGCAGTTGTGGCTTCTAATTTAGGTTCATTACCTGATAATGCTACCGTATATTTACCGGCTATCTTTTGATCTTGCCGTGAAAGTCAGTTTTAGATTATTCCCCACAGGCAATTTGGCAAACTTAATGCAAAACACACCTCCCAAATGCTTCAATGCTACATTACTGTTCTCAATCTTTCCCCCACATGGCAGGGTTATAACTATTGCCTTTACCTTTGGTATCCGTTTGATAATCAGCATCTACTTTAGTATAGCTGTACTCTTTCGGGAAATTGTAAGTAAGCGTTGTAGTACCATTAGTCGTTGAGACAGCGTGTCCGTCATTATAAGGATAAGCTGCATAACCGGCTATAGTTCCCGTCATATCTCCACTAAAGGCAGCCGTGGCTTGACCGGCCCCGCCTTCAACCAAAGTAAGAGCTGTAAAACCGGTGGTATAATCGGCCCGTCTTGCATGGTTACACCCAAACGGTCACCTTCCGACCAATAAAATGCTCCATTAGCATCAAATCCTGCACGTGCCATACCGGAAGCATTGCTTTCCATGGTGGCTCTTAACATTCCATTCGTGACCTTCGTACCAAAGTCGTCTTCGTTGTTACAACCGGTCAACAAAGCGGTTGCCACAGCCAAACTTATTAAATATCTAAATTTCATAATTTGCTTTTTGTTTTCATGAATTATTTCTAACATTACAAATGGAGTGTGTCAAAACCAAACCGGTCTATCCCATCGTCGGCTGTAGGGGCAGAGTTTGCCTGCCCGAAGACACAAAACAAACTGTTTTCGGGCGAACAAACCTCGCCCCTACCGACTAAACGACAGTATTATCCACGTTTTGACACCCCCTCATACATTTCTTTAGTCAGTCCAATTACCGTTTTCGCCACCACCACTGGTTGCAAATCCTTTTTCTACTTCCACTTCGATGATTTCCACTTTCGGAGCTTCATACGTTTCAATACTATTTTCCTTCATAACCTTTGTACAATAAAATTTTAATATGATTTTCTATTTTAAAAATCAGACATTATACGCCCCAATTACATATTTCGACACTTGACAAAAATAAACAGTAATTGCTGTCTGAGGGCGGAAGATTCCTGGCGGACCGGTGGTATATATCTCACCGCTGTAGCTCCCCGACGTGAAATGGAATGCGAAGAACGGCATTCGCGTGTGTTTTTGTTTTTTCATACGCCTGCATTGTTTTAGTTGCCTAAAAACGGTTAACTCTTGCCATGTCGTCCCTCTTTGCATGACAATTAATAAAAAAAGCGTGAGGGCTGTATCTTGTTTATCCTATCGTCGGGCCTTCGCAATGCCTTTCACCTGGATAAACAACAGCCACCCACGCCGTTTGATATATAGATGCCACACCAATGGAAGGTATATAACACAGACGTGAGCGTTGTTGTTATCATCTTCAGGTGAAATCAAAGTTGCGAAGTTTGACGATAGAAGATAATTTCAATAACGCTTCTTAATAAATATATAAATTCCCTTACGCATAAGAGAATATTCGGTACAAATATAACATATTCTTAATTAGGAAAAAAATTTCTTATTTACTTTTTTACTTTTATTATGTACTTTCGGGTCAAGTCAAAAAGTGTGTGGGCATAATATTTTGAGAAAATCCGGGTCACTTATTATTCTTGGGGATTTAAATATCATATCACAAACAAAGGGAAGAATAAGCCGTTTTCCAAGTTCGGCCAAGGTCTTTTAAACGGAAGATTATTACAGTCTGCGGCAATGGACTGTACAGTCCACTGTAGCAGACTGTACGGTCCACTGCAACGGACTATACAGTCTGCTGCCGAAGACTGTAGTAATCCGACGGACAGGCAGGCATAACCGAAAGGACGGAAATGCCTGGTCCGGCTAATGAAACGACTTAGGAAGCTCAAAAACGCATGCAGGGGATTGGAAACCGGAGGAGATAACGACTGCCTCTTATCATCCACAGGAGTTTCGGACCGACCCGTACTTTCTTTCCGTAGATGAAGTTTTATTATAAAGAAAAAGAGAGGAAACGCTAAAATAAAAATCAGAGAGGCTCGATTCCTACAAAGGAAACAGGGTGTATCAAAACGTGGATAATACTGTCGTCTAGCTCATAAGGGCGAGGTTCGCTCGCCCGAAAACAGTTCTTCGGGCAGGCAAACCCTGCCCCTACAACTGATAATCGGATAGGCCGGGTTAGTTTTTACATACTCCCAAAGCCCATTCCCTTAGATTCGAAATTACAAGTAATTTCAAATGTTTAATTACATTCTTCTATCTGCTTTCTTTCTATTTTATCTATTAAAGTATTGTCTATACGCTTGCCAAACAATGGATTAACAGTCATTGGAGTTAATTCATACGGAAGCAAAGAAACAGTGCGAGCCCCGGAACGGTCTGTTTTACCTGCTGCCCTATCAAGCGCCAGTCTCAACAAAGATTCATTCTCGTCACCCAACTGATAACCGTCAAGCGGATTATCCTCAGCCGGATAATCCGGCTTTAAACCATCGGGCATACAAGGATTATTGCCATCCTTATCGGCATAACGGTTAATCATTACATACAACCCCCAGTTCTTGATAACGCTTGGGAACTTTGAATAAATGTTTTCAGGACCGAGCAACGCTCCCGTACAATATTTACCATGAGACTGACCTCCGATAAGTTCCACTGCCATATAAGGCATTAATCCGATAAGTACAGATTCGGAAGCCGATGCCGTACCCGAACCGATAAGCCCGTAAATCTTAGTGATGCCTACATTGGCCCTTCCTACATCAATAGTTTTAGAACCATTGGTGACAACAGTGTTGAAATAAGTATTCAGGTCTTCTCCTTTTTTCTTGTAATACTCCATTAAATCCTTATTCCATATTTCTGTTTCATAAACAGCCTTGCTCTTCACCACATTTTCCGGTGCAAGCATAAAAGCCAATACATTCTCCGTAAAAACATAGCCTCCGCCATTATAACGCAAATCCAGAATAAGTTCACTAATGCCCTCTTGTTTAAACTGACAACAAATATCTACCAGTTTTTCAGCCGAATCCAAATCGAAACTGCTATATGCCAGATAGCCGACCTTCTTGCCTCCGACATCAAATGTTTTATGTACAAGAATTGGATTTTCGTACATTGTAACGGCATCAAGCGTTAGGGTCTGTCCGCTTAACCCAATGTACCCGTCTTTCTGCTCACCCATGCCCAAAGTAATATTCGAACTATAAAGAGCTTCCTGATAATTGTCCTTCGTTATCTCTTTCCCATTCAGCTGCATGATGATATCTCCGCGTTTTATTCCCACTTTGTAAGCCGGACTTCCTTCATAAACAAACGCCACGATAAAGAAATAATTTTCGGAGTTGGAAAACTTGCCAAGCATCAGATTATAACCGTAAGTAGTGGCAACCCCATCCATGTTATTAATGAGACTTTCCATATCATCCGTCATCATGGTCCACTTGTCTACCTCCTTATTATTTTCCTTAAATCGTATGTCTTTTACGGTACCAATCGGATCCTCATTTACATTCGGGTCAAGCTTCTGCATCTCTGCGGCTATTTCATCTTTCCACAAATAATAGGTATCCAGCACATCATAAGCAAACTGGTTGGCATAATAAATCTCATCGGTTGTCACTCTGCCATCGCCACTACCTTGACCACCGCCATTATCATCATCTTTAGAGCATCCGCTCATTATGCATAAAACGCATAAAAAAAGAGAAAGGAAATAGATTTTTTTCATATATGATATTTTTTAGAAACACCTAGTACCACGTATAAGTATATTCATTTTCACAAAAATACAATAATCTTTTCAATATCATTCCATGAAGGTGAAAGAGTTTTAAAAAAAAACGGTTTGCTCCCCGAAAGAAGCAAACCGTTTTTATCCTTATGATTAAGGAAAATACTTTCTAAAAATTACTGTGCAGAATCAGCAGGAGCAGTTTCTGTTGCGGCATGCCATCTGTCTGAGGAGCTGCAAAACCGGAAGGTGCATTCAATGGGTTAGTAGCTCCTTCTTTTACAGCTTGTTCCATAATTACAGAAGATTCTGTATGAGCTGTAGGAACAAAATAAGCAGTAAGCACACTGCATGCAACCATAAAAGCAGCCAATCCCCATGTCAATTTTTCAATAAAATCCGTAGTCTTGCGAACACCCATAATCTGATTAGAAGAAGCAAAACTAGAAGCCAAGCCACCTCCTTTTGAATTCTGAATCAATACAACGAAACACATCAAAAGAGCTGCAAGCACAATTAATCCAATAAGTAATAAATACATTTTCTTTATTTTGATTTAGTGTTAATAATCAATTTCTCCAAAAATCTTATTTGGTCTGCAAAGTAAGCGTTTTTTTTTGGATATTTCAAATTTAATTTTTTAATAATTTCAAGAGCCTTTGAATATCTTTGTTGTTTAACGTATATTTTTGCCAATGTCTCGGTAAAATAACTCTCGTCTTCCGGTTCCGGCTCTTTTTCTTCCGGCTCCGGTTCATCGGCCCTCTCTTGTGAAGAAAGAA
>VOFK01000909.1_pt1 | contig 45260 bp, 50 predicted proteins | sample 5384121 | NCBI WGS metagenome assembly VOFK01 (sample SAMN12384730, study PRJNA508395) | human gut metagenome | isolation source: healthy gut J | host: Homo sapiens | reverse complement strand
TGGGCCAGACCAGGACAGTGATCGAAGTTTGAAAGATTATTTTGACAATGACCTTTCCGATTTTGAGCATTATCTTGTATACCGCAGTGAGAAAAATTCCGAAGGCACGCCGATTTACTGGAACCCGTCGCGGGTTGAAATGCTGGAATGCGGTCATTTCTGGCTGTCCGAAACTCCGGATGTTTCGTCTTTGGGCTGGGACGCCAGATGTGTGCGCATTACCTGCTGGGCGCTGTTTAAAGAGCTTGAAAGCGGGCGGGAGCTTGCGTTTGTCAATACGCATCTTGACCATGTCGGCATGACGGCTCAGGTTAAGGGCATTGAGCAGATATGTGCCTTTATCCGCCAAAAGTTCGGCAAGGAAATGCCGCTGATTCTCACGGGAGATTTTAATGCGCAGCCCGATTCAAAGGTTATTGCCGTTACGAATACGCTGCTCAAGGACGCAAGGACGGCGGCTGAAAGGACAACGGACGCTATGACCTTTCACGGCTTTGGCAGCTGCAGCCCGATAATTATAGACTATATATATCTGAGTGAGAATATAGTCTGTGACAGCTTTGAAATCGTAGATGTGCATGATGACAAAACCGTGCAGTCGGATCATTACGGAGTGCTGGCTCAGCTTAATATATAAAATAATAAAAGCGAACCGTTTACCGCTTCGCTTTTTATATAAAGTAATAATCTGTATCCCATGCCGGAATATACGGATGGTGACGCATATAGACCTTGTAGTCGTCCCGAATTTCCGATACCTGCTTTACAATTTCGGTCAGATCCTCCGTGCGGTGGTATGCTGCAATCTTAAGGCGCGGCTTATAGGCTTTTATTGTATGCCTTGCGCCTTCTATCGCGTCCCGTTCACCGCCTTCAACGTCAAATTTTATGTATGTTGCACACTGTCCGTCTAAAATACCGTCGACGGTCACAACCCGCACCTGTTGTCCCTTGTCTGACAGATGCGAGCTTCTGCCGCTGCCCGCTTCAAACCCGCTGCTGCCTTCACAGGCTCCGGCTGCGGCATTTATGCAGATATAATATCGCCGCTGTCCGATTTGCAGTCAAGCTTCTGCTTCAGCTTTACAAAAGTTTTGCCGTCCGGCTCTACCGCGTAAATTTTTTTGCAGCCGCCGGCATATTTTAAGAATTCCAGCACGGTGTCCGCGCGGTATGCACCGAGATCCATAAAGATTTCGTCTTTATTAAGCTTTAAGATGTTTTCAAACGGTTCGCTTTTGTCACACTCACAATCGAAAAGGTATGTAATATCTCCTGTCAGTTTAAAATTTACTATACAGTCAAAGACTTTTTTGGAATAATCGTCATTCAGCCGATTTCTGACAAATTCAAGATCCTTGATGTGCGCTCTGTAATAATCCGTATTAAAAAGTGTATTTCCGTATACCGGGATGTCGGGAGCGTAAAGCTCACATTCGCCGGCTATCCTTTTTATATTATCTGTAACCTCACGCCTGTTTGTGCCGAATGCCGTAAGCACGATAATATCGTCGTTTTCCCGTCGTATATCGCCGTAGCTTTTAATTTTAAAGCCGTTAAAGTACTTATCTCTTACAAATTCGTCGCTTGCGAATACACCGCATATCGGTATCTCGTATTTTTCAAGTATATTAAACAGTTTCTGAGCGCCGTTGCCCATGCCGTAAATAAATATCGGCTTACTGCGGGTTTTCAGTCTTGTCCAGAGGTCTGTCATGACTGACCTTCATCTGTTTTTTTCCTGCATGACTGCGCGTTTTCTTTTTAATTCGCTCCTGTATGCCGTAAAATCAGAAAGAAGCGTATAGACCACCGACGCTATCGGAACCGCCATCAGCGCGCCCAGTGCGCCGTATACGCCGTTTCCTATGATTACCGCCATCAGCACCCATACGCCGGGCAGACCGACCTGTCTGCCAACCACGCGCGGATAGATAAAATTTCCCTCAAGCTGCTGGAGAACAACGAGAAAAACAAGAAACCAAAGAGCTTTTATCGGATTGTTTATGAGAATAAGCACAGCTGATAGTCCGCCGCCTATCCATGCGCCGAGTATCGGAATAAGCGCCGATACTCCGACAAGCACTCCGACCACGGCGGGATACGGAAAGCGGAAAATAAGCATTCCCAAAAAGCAGAGCACTCCTAAAATGATAGCCTCAATAAACTGCCCGCTGATGAAGTTGGCAAACGCTTTATTGGACAGGCTCAGTACGCGCGATATTCTGTTATATGCTTTGTCGCTGAAAATTGCGCCTGCAAGGCGGCGGCACTGGTTAATAATCATCTCTTTGCCGGAGAGCAGGTAAATGGCAATAAAAAGGCTTAAGAATATATTTGCGATAACACTCACCAGTGAGCCGCCGATGACGCTTGCCGATTTCAAAAATCCGTTCAGGTTGTTTTTGATAAAGTTGCCTATTTTGGTCATCAGCTCTTCACCACCGAGAACGATTTCCGAAATACGCTCGTGAGTAATGTCAAAGCGCTCAAGAGTGTCTTCGATGAATTGCAGCGCGCGCTGCGAAAATGCGGGGAAGCCTTCTACTATTGACTGCACGGTAGCTCTGACCTGCGGAATAATTACAAGCAGAATAATTGTAATCGCTCCGATAAATACAAGCAGTGAGGCTATGAGACTAAGCGGGCGCAGTATCTTTTTTCCGCGTTTGCTGCCTCCTAAAAAAGCAAACACCTTTTGCTCGAACAGCTTCATTACAATATTGAGTATGAAAGCCGTGCAGAATCCGCCGATTACCGGTGTCAGCATTTTCAGCATGGCGGACAGCCAGCCGAACACACTTCCTATATTCAGCGCTACGGTGAGCATTGCAATAATGCACAGGCTAATGAACAGTATTTTTTTGGTCGGTTCATTTGAAATTTTCATTTTTCATTTATCCTATTGTATCCACCTTGATAAGGTTGGTGTTCCCCGAAATTCCGTTGGTGATTCCGCCTGTTATGACTATTCTGTCTCCCTTTTTCAAAGAGAATGTTGCTTTTGAAATACGGTTGGCGGTATAAAACAGCACGTCTGTCGAATTGAATTCGTCGCACATGACGGGCGTTACTCCCCAGGACAGCGAGAGCTTGCGAAGTGTGCGCTCGTTTGTTGTAAGTCCCAGGATATCAATGGGCGAGCGAAAACGCGATACCATACGCGCCGTCATTCCCGAAAGTGAGCAAACCGCTATAAGCTTTGCCTCGATGTCAATTGCCATGCCGCAGGTGGCGTGCGATATCGCATCCAGCGTGTTTCTGATTTTGAATTCCGACTCCGTAAACCTTGTTTTATAGTCAATGTTGTTTTCGGTGCACTCGGCAATGCTTGCCATTGCCTTAACGGACTGAACTGGATATTTTCCGGCTGCGGTTTCACCTGACAGCATAACGGCACTTGTGCCGTCGTAAACGGCATTTGCAACGTCGGAAATTTCCGCCCTTGTAGGGCGTGCGTTGTGAATCATGGATTCCAGCATTTCCGTTGCGGTTATTACCCGCTTGCCCAGCAGCCTGCACTTCGTGATAAGCTGTTTTTGAATTATCGGAACCTCTTCAAACGGTATTTCAACGCCAAGGTCGCCGCGCGCAACCATTATTCCGTCGCACTCCTCGCAGATTTCTTCGATATTTTCAATGCCGCTGCGATTTTCTATTTTGGCGATTATGTCTCATGTCGTGCGCGCCGATTTCGGACAGGTACTTTTTAACGTCTGCAAGATCCTGCTTACAGGATACAAAGGAACATGCGATAAAGTCAATGTCGTTTTTTACACCGAAAGCAATATCGTTTTTGTCCTGCTCGCTCAGGTATTTCTGCTTTAAGACCTTTCCGGGAAAGCTCATGCTTTTCCTGCCCGACAGCTCGCCGCCGACAATAACACGGCATTCGGCGTCCGTATCCGACAGCTTTTCAACCTTAAATACCATCAGACCGTTGTTCAGCAGCACTGTATCTCCTACATCAAGGTCATGCGGCAGTCCCTTGTAGTTGACCGAGACTTTTTTCTCATCTCCCTCAATGTCCTTTGTCGTAAAGGTGAAGCTGTCTCCGTCGTTCAGATTTATTTTCTTATTGTCTTTAAATGTTTTTATTCTGTATTCAGGTCCTTTGGTATCCAGCATTATTGCAATCGGCAGCTTCAGCTTTTCCCGCACTTTTTTTTATAACGGCAATATTTCTTGAGTGCTCTTCATAATCACCGTGTGAGAAATTAAGCCTTGCGACGTTCATGCCCGCAAGACACATTCCGGTCAGCGTCTCCTCGTTTGAGCACGCAGGGCCGATGGTGCATACGATTTTTGTTTTTCTCATTTTTAAATTGTTCCTTTCGGTTGGTTATAGGTCGCTTTTGATCAGTTCGCTTTGCGCTCCTTTTCATTAGGGTCAACCATAGTGAGTGAAATTCTTTTTTTATCAGTATCGACAGAAAGCACCCATACCTTGACGATATCGCCCACATTGAGTATTTCGGACGGATGCTTTATATACTTGCGTGTTATTTTTGAAATGTGCACCAGTCCGTCCTGATGGACGCCTATATCTATAAACGCACCGAAATCAATGACGTTTCTCACGGTGCCCGTAAGCTCCATGCCGGGCTTTAGATCCTCCATACCGATAACGTCGGTGCGCAGAAGCGGCGCCGGCAGCTCGTCGCGCGGGTCGCGGCCCGGCTTCATTAGCTCGTTTATAATGTCGATAAGCGTCGGCTGTCCTATTTCAAGCTCGCTGCACAGCCTGGAAAAACCGTATGCCTTGGCTTTTTCCATGAGCGGCTGTAAGTCGGAGGTTTTTGACGATTTGATATCAAATCCGCATTTTTCCAATAGCGCTTTTGCCGCGTCATAGCTTTCCGGGTGTACGGCGGTGCCGTCCAGCATGTTTTTGCTTTCGCTGACTCGCAGAAATCCGGCGCACTGCTCAAAGGCGCGCGGACCAGAGCTTTGGCACTTTTTTCAGCTGTGTTCGTGAACTGAACGCTCCGTTTTCCTGACGGTAGCTTACAATGTTGTTTGCAAGCGCGCCGCCTATACCCGATACGCGTGACAGCAGCGGCGCGGAAGCAGTGTTTAAATCAACTCCGACCGAGTTTACGCAGTCCTCCACCACACCGTCAAGCGCATCGCTCAGCTGCGTCTGCGGCATGTCGTGCTGGTACTGTCCGACGCCTATTGCCTTCGGGTCTATTTTGACGAGCTCGGAAAGTGGGTCCTGAAGCCGTCTTGCAATGGAAACGGCGCTTCTGAGAGATACGTCGTAGTCGGGAAATTCCTGTGCGCCGAGCTTTGACGCCGAGTAGACCGAAGCCCCCGCCTCGCTTACAACCATATAGGTTATACCGCAGTTCAGCTCTTTTATGACCTGCGCCGCAAATACTTCCGTTTCGTGCGACGCTGTGCCGTTTCCTATGGCAAACATGGTTACGCCGTGTTTTTTCACAAGTGCCTTGATTGTCGCCTTTGCCTGCTCCACCTTGCTGTGGGGCGGCACGGGATAAATTACCCCTGTGTCCAGTACCTTGCCGGTGCCGTCTACAACTGCGACCTTGCAGCCCGTGCGGTATCCCGGGTCAAGCCCCAATGTCACCCTGTTTTTGACGGGCGGCTGCATTAGAAGCTGGCGGAGGTTTACGGAAAACACCTTGATGGCACTTTCCTGCGCACGCTCGGTCAGCATATTTCTTATTTCCCGCTCTATTGCGGGAAATATGAGCCTGTCATACGCATCCTCTGCCGCGGCGCGCACAAACTGCGAACACTCGCCGACGTCATTTACATGATTGCGGCAGACTATTTCCATGGCGCGTGTACGGTCAAAGTCAATTGATACCTTCAGAGCCTTTTCCCGCTCGCCGCGGTTCAGCGCTAAAATTCTGTGCCCCGGTATGGATTTAATAGGTTCGGAAAATTCTCCGTACATTTCGTACACACCCAGATTTTCGGATGCGCCGTCGGAGCGTATGCTGCCGTGTGCGCAGCAGACGGTGCGAAGTCCGCCGCGAATCGCCGCGTCATCGGATATCATTTCAGCAATAATATCGCCGGCGCCCGCAAGTGCGCTTTTTCCGTCTTCAACGCCCTTTTCAGGATCGACAAATTGCTCTGCAAGCTCTGAAAGCGCAGGGCAGTCCTTTTGCTGTGCAAAAATTTTTTCGGCAAGCGGCAAAAGTCCCTTTTCACGTGCAACTGAAGCGCGCGTTTTCTTTTTAGGCTTATACGGACGGTAAATGTCCTCGATTTCGGCAAGAGTTGCCGCCGCTTCAAGTGCAGCGGATATTTCATCGGTCATCGCGCCCTGCTCTGTGATAGTAGCCGCGACCTTTTCGCGCTGTGCTTCAAGGTTGCGTAAATATTCCAGCCGCTCGGACAGCTCTCTGAGCACCTGGTCGTCAAGCGAGCCTGTGAGCTCTTTGCGGTACCGTGCGATGAACGGTATTGTATTTTTGTCGTCAATCAGTTTGACCGTGTTTTCAACATGCGTTTGTTTTAAATTGAATTCTTTTGTAAGGGTTTCAATTATGTTCATTATCTGTCCTCAAAAAAATTTGTCAGTCCGTGAATGTCTTTTATAATGTAATCGGCGCCTGCGTCTTTCAGTTCTGCTTCTGAACCGTAGCCGTAAAGCACGCCGGCGCAGTCCAGCCCGTTTTCCTTCGCGCCGCAGACGTCGTACGACCTGTCGCCTACCATGAGCGTGTTTTTGGCTTCAAGTGAAAATTCCCGTAAAACAGCTCCGATAACCTGTCCTTTTGTCATATTCTCGCCGTTCATGGGGATACCGCGTATTGCCTCAAAATATTTTTCAAACCCGAAATGCTCCGCAATTTCGAGAGCAAATTTCTGCGGCTTGCTTGTCGCTATAAACAGTCTGTAGCCGCGTTCCGCCAAAATATTCAGCATAGGTATTATTCCGTCATACACGCTGTTTTCAAACTTTCCGTGCACCGAGAAATATTCGCGGTAAACCTCCACCGCTTCAAGACACTGCTCTTGGTCAAAGCCGTAATACTTATTAAATGAATAGATAAGCGGCGGACCTATAACGCACACAGTGCGTCATGGTCAGCTGTTTCTATTCCGAAATGCTTTAAGGCGTGTGCGACCGAATTTGTGATCCCCTCTTTGGGATCGGTCAGCGTGCCGTCAAGGTCAAACAAGATATTCCTGTAATTCAAATTTACCACCAACATAATTATATTTTAAACACTTGTCAAAGTCAACATTTGAAGATAAATTTACCCAATATTAATGAAGGGACAGCTGAGAAATTTCTCTGCTGTCCCTTCGCTTTATCTGTATTTTGCAAAAGTTTCGTAATCAGCCGGTGTCAGATGATGAGCATAAAAGCCGTAAGCTCCGTATTTTGCACAGTCTGCGAATTCGTTATAGTATTTTATCGTGTGTACATATATCAGCTTATCATACGGCTTGAGCTTTCCGGCTATGTCGGAGTTTAAAAACCGTTCGTCCGTTTTGCGTACCGTTATTACTTTTATATTCTCTTTATCCGAAACAAATTCTGCTGCACGCGCCGCTGTGGATGCCGAAGCGTAGAGAGTATAAATAACATCCTGGAAATTGTATATATCCATTATGATTGCATACATTTCTTCATTGTAAATCTGCGGAATTATACGCTTGAGAAGATTAGGGTCGCGCTTTGTTGCCTCATCGCGGATTATTTCAAACTGCCTTCGGGTTTCCTGTTCGCTCACTTCAAAGCTTTTGGTATCGGTAATAACAAACATGTCCTTGTTTATCATCATTTGGTCGAGCAGGTCTCCGATAAGCATTGACGTGTAATAGACACCCTCTGTCTGAGGATAGCCGTGTGTTTTCATTTCGAGCCACTGCTCGGCGCTGGGTGCAGTGCCGTCATAGTTGGCATAGTGCTCCCAATCGTGAACTACCGCTAAATTGTCGTCATTTGTAAGATAGAAATTCATCTCAAAGACGCGAAAGCCCAAATCATAGTTCTGAACTATGCCCTCGAGAGAATTTGTATAGTAATCGGTGTAGGTTCCCGCCCGCACATCTCCGCCCGAATGTGCGACAACAGGTGCAAATTCCGTTGTCCACTGATGCGGAGCGAAATCAATGTCCTGCGCCGTGATTTTTCCGTTGCTGACCGTTATATTCTTGTTTGTTATGTCGCCTGCTGTTTTACTGTCAATAAAATACGACGAGTCTGCGATGATATATTTGCCGGATATATCAAAGCTGTACAGATTTTTGGTGCAGATGTCATTTGTAAAATCAAAATACACTTCGATTCCAATTCCGTTTGAATCTGTTTTGAATTTACCGTCGCCGCAGTCGGTGTATCCTGCCGCTTTCATTGCCTTTTCAAGAGGTATGTATCCGTTGTCCCGGATAGTTTGCTCGGTCAGGTGCCATGACAGCAGCACGCATATAATTATCGTAACGGCAGCCGTAATCGCTGCCGTTATGTATATTAAACGTCTTTCATAAACATATTTTAAATAGATGGCAGTGCAAAGAGGATATCGTCGGATTCTATAAGATTTTTAAGAACCGTTTCCTGAGAGAGACTCTTGTTTATTTTGACTGTCGCTTCAATTCCCGCATTATTGGCAATGCCGCTTCTGGGGACGGTTACCTGAAGGTCTTTTGCGTTGTATTCGTTCTCCAGCTCTTCTATCAGAGCATTTATACGGGTCACGTCGCCGACTTCTATATACACGCGGAATTTTTTGCTGCGTTCGATAACATGCGCATCAAATTTGGACAGCAGTGTCATTGTCAGCACTGCCAGCAATGTGCCTATGACGGCGCCTTCGAAAAATCCTATTCCGAGTGCAAGACCGATAGCCGCCGTTGTCCACAGTCCGGCTGCCGTTGTAAGTCCTGTGACCTGGAATCTGCCCTTTGACAATATTGTGCCGACGCCGAGAAAGCCTATTCCGGATATAACCTGCGCGCCTATTCGCATAGGGTCGCCGGTGTAGCCTGTAATATATACCATGTCATACTGACCGATAAGCGTCGTTATCGCCGCGCCCAAACATACAAGAATGTGCGTGCGTAGCCCGGCAGCCCGTCCGTGCCGTTCACGTTCAAGACCGATAAAGCCGCCGAACATTACCGCCATGACAAGGCGCACGATAATAGTCACCAGGTTGAAATCCCGAAGGTAGTCAAGGGCGTTTTGTAAAAATGTCATTTATGCCTCCGCAATCTTATTTTTGCTGCGGCAAAGCCGCATACATAATTATATAGCAAATAATATAGCACTATGAGCTCCAAAAATCAATAAGAAACGACATTTTTTATTATTATGTACGTAAAAAACAACTGCTTTTTGTTGAAAATCACGGATTTTCAGAAAATAACAGAGCTTTCCGGTTTAATATAACCGGATTTTCTCATGGATTTTGCTTTGTTTTCACAAAAAATCAGGTGGTCATGAAGTTTTATTCCCATTCTCTGTAAAATCCCGCATATGTCGTTTGTCAGTATTACATCCTGTGCCGAGGGCAGGGCGCTTATAAAATGATTGTGCGCCAAAACGACAGAGGACGCACCGCGCTTGATTGCTTCTTCTATCAGAAGTTTTTTATCAAAAACAAGGCTGTCGCTGTCACCCTTTGCAATAAGCCTGAGTCCCAGCACACGGTATTTCGCACTCAGTGACAGAAGATAGAGCTTTTCGACCTTTTCGTTTACAAAGTACGGACAAAGATAGTCCACAAGCTCATCCTGAGTATAGAGTCTGCGTCTGTCGTCCGAGCTGTTTTCGGACAGTATGTTGGAGACGGCGGCGCCGCACACCTTTAAAAGCTGCGCTCCTTTTCTTCCGACGCCTTCAATGCCTGAGAGCTCGTCGGTGGGCGCCGAGCAGACTCCCGCCATATTGCCGTATCTGTCAATGAGCAGCAGTGCTGTTTCAAAGCTGTCGCAGACAGGCGATAATCCGTCGAGTAAAACAGCGATAAGCTCGGTATCCGTTACGGGGGTGTCTGTGTCAATCATTCGTATAATCGACGCGATGCGGTCGTTTCCGCCGTAAAATTCCCGTATCAATTGTTAATCACGTCCCCGACGCCGTCAAGTATATATTTGGGACGGTACGGAAAGCTTCTCATAATAGCTTTTGTTGTAACGCCCGTCATGACTAAAACAGTGTCGATTTCCGATTCAATTCCGGCAATGATATCGGTGTCCATTCTGTCACCTATGATGGCAACGTCGTCCTCGTCGCAGCCCAGCAGTGACAGTCCGCAGCGCATCATGAGAGGATTGGGCTTGCCGAGAAAATATGCTGATTTTCCCGTCGCAATCTCAATGGGCGACACTAAGGCGCGGCAGGCGGGTTCTATCTCGCCGCCCTCTATCGGACCTGTAATGTCGGGGTTTGTGCCGATAAGCTTAGCGCCTGCGAGCACAAGGTTTACCGCTTTTGTGATATTGGGCATATTGTAGTTTATCGTTTTCCCGTCTCCGATTACCACGTAGTCGGGGTTTACGTCATTCATCGATATGCCCATGTCGTACAGCGCGTTAATAAGTCCCGACTCGCCGATTACATATGCCGTGCAGCCCGGTTTCTGCTTTGCAAGGTAAGATGCCGTTGACAGAGCCGACGTGTAGAAGTGAGAGGGGTCTATGTCCATGCCCATTCTCGACAGCTTTTGCGCAAGCTCCTTGGGGGAGCGCACCGAGCTGTTTGTCAGAAACAGAAACTTCTTGTTGTTCTCCTGAAGCCATCTGATGAAATCCTTGACGCCCGGAAGCAGCTCGTTGCCGTGATATATAACGCCGTCCATGTCGCATATAAAGCCTTTTTTATCCTGTAATTTCATGCCGTACTCCTTTTTATTATTCTAAACTACATTATATAGACCTTCACAATTTTTGTCAATCAATAAAAAAATCAACATTTCCCTTGTAAAATATGCGCTTTTTTGATAAAATGAGAAAAATTAATAAGGAGATTACGTGAAAATGGAAAATCTGACTGTTTTCGATCATCCGCTTATCCAGCATAAAATATCGATTCTGCGCAGCGTCGAGACAAGCTCAAAGCAGTTCCGCGAGCTTGTGGAGGAGATCACGATGCTGATGTGCTATGAGTCGATGCGTGACTTGCCGCTGGAGCAGGTAGAGGTGGAAACGCCCATTACAAAGACAAAAACAAACGTGCTTGCGGGTGTAAAGCTTGCCGTCGTTCCGATTCTGCGCGCAGGTCTCGGTATGGTAAACGGCGTATTGAATCTTGTTCCGTCGGCAAGGGTTGGTCATATCGGCATGTATCGTGATGAGCAGACGCTTGAGCCGCACGAATATTACTGCAAGCTCCCCAAAAATGTGGACAGGCGTCTTATAATTGTCACAGACCCCATGCTGGCGACGGGCGGCTCGGCTATCGACGCTATTACACGTATTAAGGAGTACGGCGGACACAACATAAAATTTATGTGTCTTATTGCAGCTCCCGAAGGCATAAAGGCGCTGACGCAGGCGCATCCGGATGTGCATATTTACTGTGCGCATATTGATGAAAAGCTCAATTCAAACGGATACATTGTTCCGGGTCTGGGCGATGCGGGCGACAGGATTTTCGGAACAAAATAAATTTTTATATACTGTCAGATGTTTAAAGCGACCGTGCTTTTTTGCACGGTCGCTATATTTTTAAAGTTTACATAACTTTTTTGTCACATTAGGTTGTAATTTGTCGGGTGTTTAATTATAATAGATATAACAAAAATTACAAGCGGGGATATTTTTATGTACGGCACAGCTCCTTCTATTTTTTGATATTGACAGAAAAACAGATAAAAAAAGGGATTTGGTTTTTTATCTGTTTTTTCCTTTGAGTATACTTTTTTCGGAAATTGCGGTCAAGCTTTCCGTTTACGGCTTTTCTTTTGACAATTCGTGGATTTTTGTAGCGGTTTTCGCACTCGGTGCGGGTGCGCTGATAACTGCCGTCATTTCTTTTCTGCCGGGAAGGGCAGCGTTTATAACTTCTGTTTGCATATCTTCTGTCTTGCTTGTGTTTTACGGCTTTCAGCTTGTATATTATAAGTTTTTCAAGAATTTTTTTCTGTGGCAGACGATAGGTCTGGCGTCGGGTCTTACCGACTTTTGGAAGTCAGGTGCGCTGGCGACGCTTCATCAGTGGTATATGATTCTGATTCTTGCTGTTCCTCTTGTCTTTCTTTGTATTTTCGGCAGAAGGCTTATGAATTTTGAAAGAAAAAGTTTTGCTTTCGGTGCATCGGCAGCGGCGGCGTTTATTCTATTAAATGCAGCCGGTATCGGTCTGACATTTATTGACAGCGGATACAAAACAAGCTATTTTGACAGCTATTCCGTAGACAGTGCCATGCACAATTTCGGTATGCTGCACAACACATGCCTGGAGCTCAGGTATATGATGTTCAAGCCGTCTGTCGGCGCGTTTGCCGAAACGGAAATTCCCGACGATACATCAGCTCCGTCCGATGAGCAGCCAAAACCGACAGAATATAACAAAATGGATATTGATTTTGAAACTCTGATTGCAAATGAAACTGACAGCGAGATAAAGGCGATGCATGAATATTTCAGTTCCCGTACCCCGACTGCCAAAAACGAGTATACCGGTATGTTTGAGGGCAAAAATCTGATTTTACTGACGCTGGAGGGCTTTACAAATAAATGTATCGACCCTGTATTGACGCCCACGCTTTACAAAATGGCAAGCGAGGGATTTATTTTTGAAAATTTCTACAACTCTCTTTGGGGCGGCTCTACCGCGTCGGGCGAATATGCCGTTACGAGCGGAAATTTTTACACCGCCGCAACCGCTCTCAAGCTTGCGGGTGATAAAAGCTGGCCGTTTGCTTTGGGCAACCAGTTTTCAAAGCTCGGATATCTGACAAAGTCTTATCATAACCATACATATACCTATTACGGCAGAAATCTTGCGCATGCAGCATATGGCTATGATTATAAAGGCATCGGCAACGGTCTTGAAGGTTTGACGGAGTGCTGGCCGGAATCCGACCTTGAAATGATGGATATAACCGGTCCGGAATTTGTAAGCTCCGGACAGCCGTTTCATATTTATTATATGACAGTGTCAGGGCACTGCGAGTACAGCTTTAATGACAATATGATGTGCTATAAAAACCGCGAGCTGGTAAAGGATATGCAGGCAAGCGACAGTGTACGCGCATACTATGCCTGTCAGATAGAGCTTGACCGCGCTCTAAAATCGCTTGTAGACCAGCTTGACGCGGCGGGCGTACTGGAAAACACCGTCTTTGCAATGTGCGCCGACCATTATCCCTATGCGCTGGACGACGCGGCGCTTGCCGAGCTGTACGGACTGGAGGCAGAGGGTATACGCAATAATTTTGATTTGTACCGTAACGGGTTTATTCTGTGGAGTGCGTCGATGGAGGAGCCTGTGCGTGTGTCAAAGCCCTGCTCGGCTATTGATATACTTCCGACGCTGTCCAACCTTTTCGGACTGGAGTATGATTCACGTCTTATGATGGGCTCTGACATTCTTTCGGACAGTGACAGCCCCGTAATTCTAAACAGCGTCGGCACAATCGGATCAAACCACTGGATAACGGCGCAGGGCGCATATAATGCTTACAGCAAGACATTTACGCCGTCAGCGGACTGCGCGCTCTCCGAGGAGCAGCAAGAGGAGTACGTCAAAAAAATGAGCTCGGCTGTGCTTGCCAAGGAAAAGTATTCTATAAAAATTATGGACACGGACTATTATGCAAAGGTGCTTAAATAAAAAAGCGGCGGGTACCCGCCGCTTTTTGTTAAGCCTGGAGATTAATAATTTTTCCGTCGCTTTTCTGTATCAGCCTGCAATCTGCAATTAAACCGTCCGGCATATACTTTGAGTATTCCAGCTTGCCCGACAGTATATCGTAATGCGCCAGTATATTTGAGTCTTTTTCATATTAGATCCGACCATAAATATGTCGTTTTTCTGACCGTATACAAGTACATTGTTGCAGTCCTTGAACTTATCGCAGTTTATTTCGGCTGTGTCAATCAGATTAAAATCTTCGTCGTATCTGCTCATCCATATGCGCTGTACGAAACTTGTTGCTGCGATTCCCGTTCTGTTTATGTCTTGACTGAAAGTTAAATATCCGTAATCTGTTTTTTGAAAATGGCATATGGTTTCATCTGCTACTTTCAGATTGACAATACTTTTTGAAGTTAAATCGTATTTTATGAGAAGATTTGTAGCAATGATTGTTTCGGTTTCCGGTATAAGGGGCGCGAACGTTACGCACATTGCCAAACAATCATTGTCAGGTATTACACACAACGCCGCAGGATTAGTAAGAAATTCCCACTCCGAAAACGGGTGCTGTCTCTGACTGTCAATTTTATATTTCTTTGCCAGTTGATCGTTATAAACGCAAATATTATGTTCCGTAACCTTTTTTGCAGTCAGGTCAACTGCAAAGACAGAGCCTGAATATTCCGCCGACTCCTCTTTCCAGGTTATATATGATTTGAGATACACTGTATTTTTATTTTCATCAAAATATAAAAATGCCACATCGTCCCCGCGTGAAATTTCTATAAGCTCGGGGTTTCCGTTCTGTATGAAAATAAGAGTATTCTTTTGATCTGCCCCCCAGTTCCAAAACAGGGCAAGCTCCGTATTGCCGAAGCATCTGTAATCGTTGAATTGACCGAGCTGTTTTGACTCTTTCAATGCAAGAATCTGTTCGGAATATGCAGAATCAAGATACGATGTGTTTCTCGCGCCTAATTTTATATTTTCGTTTGTGGAGGCAATCGCAGTGTTCTTTTCTTTGTCATATATAAAGCGCCAGCTGTCATAATTGCCGTTTCCTTCAGGGTGCATGAAAAAATCAACTGTAATGCCGTAGTTATCCGGTTCTTCGGTATGTTTGCAGGAGCATAGTGAAAAGATTATAATGATAATGTATATCGCCTTTATAAGGTGATGTTGCTTCATACAAGTTATCCTTTTTCGTTAAATATTTGTTATAATTTTATATAATAATTATAAATAGCCTCATTTCTTGTAATATATTATTACATTATATATGTTTTGTCAACTTGACAAAACATATTTCATAACGGCATGTATTAATCATGTTAATTTTCTGAAATAAACGAGTTGAAGTTAATAAAATAGTTTGAAAAACGAAAGCCGATGAGTTATTATATATAAGTACAACTTGGAGGAAAAAGTCATGCCACCGCTGTTTCGGCGCACGTTCCTTTTGCGGATTTGCGGCGTGATGCAAAGGGCGTTATTGCAGACTATGTAACACTCGGCTGTAATATGTTTGATATACTACCGGCTTATATTTCTTCAAAAACACCAAAGGAGTTAAGGAGAATTATGCTATAATGAACAGGGACGAAATTAAAACAATACTACAAAACGAGCCTATTTTCCTTTTTCAAGAGTAGGCTTTGGTTACGACCCACCTCTCATGAAGGATGGTGAGCCTGTAATATTCAGTCACAACTATACAGGCTATCGCAGGGTGCATGACGATTTTGAAAGCTCGGGTGTAAGAATACACTCGTCTATACTGCACAGTGGTTGGGTAGGTATTGATGAGTACAACTACACTGCTACTGACAAAACTGTCGAGGCTGTTTTAAAGGATGCACCTGACAGGTTATACTTTCCGCGGATAAAGCTTAACCCGCCTACAGCGTGGTGCAGGGAAAATCCCGAGGAGGTTTTTGTTTTTTGGGATGGTCCCGAAACAGCTATGGAAATCAGTGCACTTGTTGACACTCCCGACCATGACTGGCACGGAGTGGAAAATCCTAACGGCTATCCGTTAAACGGCGGCGACGGAAGCTTTGTAGATACACGTCCGAATATGGGACATAAAATTTGTTTGCAGAGTTTTTCTTCGCAGAAATGGCTTCAAGATGCAGGCGTTACCCTGAAAAAAATAATCGAGCGTTTGGAAAACGGACGCGTACAGCAAGCAGATTATCGGCTATCAAATCGCTTTTGGCAGGCTTGGTGAAAATAATTTGTGGGGCACAACACGACCGGGCAAAACGCCCTACAGGGGTGATTACGGCATCAGCCACAGAAAAGCGTTTATCAAGTGGGCTATACAAAAGCACGGTGGTGAGAGTCAGCTTCGTTGTGATTGGAAACTGAAAAAGGATTTTGACTTGTCGGATATTAAGCCAATCCCGCCCATGGAAAGATATATGGTCACCGATTCGCTTTCGGATAACTATTATGAAAACTGTCCGTTAATGTGTGATTATAACGAGTTTTTAGCAAAAACCACAGTGGATGCCATTGAGTATTTCGGTAAGATTGTCCATGATACCTGTGATAAGGTGGCAGGCACCTTTTACGGCTATCTCGTGCATCCGCAGGCATCTCATTCGGGACATCTTGCTGTTGAAAGAATTCTTAATTCGAAACATATCGACTTTCTGTGTTCCCCTAAGGCATACTCATACCATACAGTAGGGGAACCTGGTTCGGAGCAAGGACCTACCCGCTCCTACAACCGCAAAAAGATTTGGATTGACGAGGTGGATAACAGAACTCATCTTGATAGACGGAATACCAGCGATATGACTCACAATATGGCGGAAACGCTTACTGTCTTATGGCGAGAGTTTTCTAAAAATATAACAGGGAACCAAAACTTTTGGTGGATGGATTTGGGTGAAGGGTGGTTTGACCATCCCGAAATTATGCATAACATAAAGCTTATGTCAGATATGCAAATCCGTGTCAATAAAAAACAGCACAAAACTAACAGCGAGGTGCTGTTGGTTGTCGACGAAAGCTCTATTATGTACAGTAAAGTAAGCTATGGCCTTAATCATGGACTTATGAAACGATTTGAACGTGAAGCAAAGCTTGCGGGCGTATCTACCGACCTTTTCCGCTTAAAAGATCTGCTCTCGCTACCGCTTGAACAGTATAAAACCATAGTATTTTTTAAACACTACACATATACCCTTTGATTTGTGGGATAAAATAAAGACAAGAATAAACAAGGGTACAAGTATTATCTGGAATTACGCAAGCGGAATACAAGCGCCTATATATTCTATCGACAATGTTCGGAAAATAACAGGTTTCAGCATAAGAGAAAGTACAGGCTACTCTGATTATATATACAGTGATATTGATAAGGACTTCACGCCTATCCGTATTAACGATCTTGAGGGAGTGACACCGCTCATCTCATTTGACGGTGAAACGATTTTCGCGAAACGAGATAATGAATTCGGCGGTATAAGCTATTTTGCCTGTGAGCCTATGTTAAGGATTAAACAGCTTCGTGAAATCTTTAAAAACAGCGGTGTACATATTTATACCGAGGTGCCCTGTACCATTTATGCGGATAACAGGATGGTGGGTGTGTTTACTCACGACTGTAATGTAAATAAAATTACCCTACTTGAGAAAATGACAGTAAAAGATGTCATTACAGGCAAGGTATATGAAAATGTAACGGTAATAGATACAGATATATTGCCACAGCGTATGCAAATATTTGAAATATTATAAAAATGGCAAGAGATTATCTTGAAATACTCGGTTATTAAAGGAGAGACTAAGTCTGAAAATCAAATACAGATGCAATAGAAAAAAGATATAACAGAGCAGACCCCCAAAATGTTGTCGGACAAGATATGAAACTGCTAAAGCCTATGTTGGAGAAGAAACCAAATATTTCTGTCTTTGGAAAATAAAAATTGCTTCTTTTGCAGAAACATAACGGTGTTCATGAGATATATTGGATTTTTGATACAGTTCCGGATTGTAAGGCTTACGTTTTTTTGAGAACGTTGTAGATAGCAGTCAGTAACATTCTTGCGATAGCAATAATTGCTTTTTTGTGTCTCCCCCATGTGCTTTTTCAATGCCGGAGTTAGGAGGAATAAAGCTACCCCATACAAGGTCGTGTCTGAAAATGTCCGCAATCCACTCAGCGTCTTTCTTGCCGCGAATCGCTTTGACATATTTAGGGTGCGGCAAACAGTTTTGAAGTTGGTTTTAAGAATATTGTAGACTGGAATCCAATACTTTCCCACAGATTCCGAGAAACATCCTTGCAGTTGTTTGTCAAATGCCAAGATAACAACTCACGGATATCTTTTGTAAAAAATATCTTGAAAAACGAAAACCGATGAGTTAATATATAGTAAATACAACTTGGAGGAAAAAGGTTATGTCATTACCGGTAGCCGTTCAGGTATATTCGGTGCGCGATGACGCCAAGGCGGATCTTCGCGCGACCCTTGAAAAAATAGGGATATGGGTTATGACGGTGTGGAGTTTGCAGGTCTTTACGGCAACAGTCCCGCCGACATAAAAGCCATGCTGGACGAGATAGGTCTTACCGCTGTTTCGGCGCATGTTCCTTTTGCGGATTTGCGGCGTGATGCAAAGGGCGTTATTGCAGACTATGTAACACTCGGCTGCAAATGGATAGCAGTGCCTTATCTTGACAAGGAGGATCGTCCGGGCAGCGGTGATTTTGATAAGACGATTGCCGATATCGAGGCGATAGGCAAGGAGGCAAAGGCGCAGGGTATTCAGCTTTTGTACCATAACCATGATTTTGAGTTTGTAAAGGTCGGACAGGAGTATGCGCTGGATATTCTTTACAGCAGCATTTCGGCTGATTATCTTCAGACTGAGCTGGATACATGCTGGGTCAAGGTCGGCGGAGAAGACCCCGCACAGTATATCATGAAATATGCAAACCGCTCGCCGTTGGTGCATTTAAAGGATTTCAAAGGTTCAAAGAGCGAAAATATGTACGGACTTATCGGAAAAAGCGATAAGGCGGAGACTTCAAAAGCACTTTTGAACTGCGTCCTGTCGGTTTCGGCGTGCAGGAATGGCCGTCTATTCTTGAAGCGTCCGAAAAAGCGGGTGCACAGTGGGTTATTGTCGAGCAGGACAGCGCGACAATGGGCAAAACTCCGCTTGAATCCATAAAAATGGCAAGAGATTATCTTAAAATACTCGGTTATTAAAGGAGAGACTAACAATGGGAAAAGATGATGCAATTCTTAATCAGTTTAAAGAGGATCAGTCAGGCGCGGCAGAGGTTGATACAAGCAAGCGTATGCGTATCGGTATAATCGGTACCGGCTGGATAGCGGACGCACATATAAAAAGCTATCTTAAAATGCCGGATGTTGATATTGTAGCGGGCGCGGATCTTGTCCCCGGCAAGGCGAAGAAATTTTTTTGAAAAATGGGGCGTTGAAAACGTCAAATGCTACGAGAGCCATCAGGCTATGCTTGACGATGAAAGCTTAAAGCTGGACGCAGTAAGCGTTTGTACATATAACTGTCAGCATGCTGCGCCTACAATTTACGCTCTCGGCAAGGGTATACACGTTTTGCTTGAAAAGCCGATGTGTGTCACCACCGAAGAAGCAGTTGAGATAATGAAGGCGGAAAAGGCGTCAGGCAAGGTTTTGTCTATCGGTTTTCAGCCGCGTCTCGACGCAAATATGCAGAAAATTAAAGAGATTGTTGAGAGCGGCGTTCTCGGCAAAATCTACTATATACAGACGGGCGGCGGCAGACGCCGCGGTATTCCGACTCCGTTCGGAACAACCTTTATTGACAAGAATACGGGCGGTATCGGCGCTCTGGGTGACATCGGCTGCTACTCGCTTGATATGGTGCTCAACGCAATCGGCTATCCCAAGCCGCTTACCGTTTCGGGCTATAAGTCCGATTTCTTCGGCAAGAGCGAGAAAACATATCCCAAGCACCCTGAATATGCCAAGGTGTTCGGTGTTGACGACTTTGCGGCGGCGTTTGTACGCCTTGAGGGCGATATTATTCTTGACTTCCGTATTGCCTGGGCGATGAATATGGATACTCCCGGTGATACAATTATTCTCGGAACCGAAGGCGGTCTGCGGATTCCCTCAACCGAGTGCTGGAACGGCACTGTCGGCGGTCCGATGAAGATTTACCATGAGGTCGCAGGTATGCAGGTGGAAACCGAAATTCCGATTATTAAGGCAAAGGACGGCGCACCGTCGCTGTTTGACATGAAAATCCGCTCCTTCCTTGACGCATGCAAAAACGGCACACCCGCACCTGTTCCCACATCTCAGATTATATACAACCAGGCTATTCTGGACGGTATTGCAAAATCGTCCGAAAAGGGCTGTGAAATCAAAATCGAAATTCCCGAAATATAAGAGTATAAAGCCGGAGCATATGCTCCGGCTTTATTTTTTCCGAGCTGTTGAAATAATCGGGAAAATCAGGTATAATAATATATAGACTAAATTTTAAACGGTGCATTTGCCGATGACCGATTCGGATAATTTCATGTGCACCGAACGGAGAATAAAGAATGAAACTTTCGTTTTTAGGCGCAGCCCATGAGGTGACGGGCTCGTGTACGCTTTTGGAGGCGTGCGGGCATAAAATACTTATTGACTGCGGTATGGAGCAGGGGCAGGATATTTATGAGAACTGTGAACTGCCTGTTGCCGCAAATGATATTGACTGTGTTTTGCTGACCCATGCCCATATTGACCATTCGGGCAAGCTGCCGGCACTTGCACGTGACGGCTATGACGGACCGGTGTATGCAACATATGCTACGCAAAAGCTGTGTAATATCATGCTGAAGGACTCGGCTCATATACAGGAATTTGAGGCTGAGTGGCGCAACAGAAAGGCAAAACGCTCGGGGGAAAAGGAGTATGTCCCCGTCTATACCATGGAGGACGCGGAAAAAATACTGTCGCTCTTTTCTCCGTGTGATTACGGAAAGCAGTATAGTATTGCTGACGGTATAACGGCGCGGTTTTCCGATGCGGGGCATCTGCTCGGCTCATCAAGCATTGAGCTTACGGTTACAGAGAAGGGAATTACAAAAACGATTCTTTTTTCGGGTGACATAGGCAATGTTTCCCGCCCGCTTATCCGTGACCCGCAGAAACCGGAGAAAGCGGACGTTGTTGTTATAGAGTCTACCTACGGCAACCGCCTGCACGGTGAACGTCCCGATTATGTTGCGCAGCTGACCCAGGTAATACAGACGACACTTGATCGCGGCGGCAACGTTGTTATACCTTCGTTTGCCGTCGGCAGAACTCAGGAGCTTTTGTATCTTATCCGCCATATAAAGGAAAACAATCTTGTGAAAAATCATGACGGGTTTCCCGTGTGGGTGGACAGCCCTATGGCGGCGGAGACGACAAATATTTATTCGGACGATATGACCGATTATTATGATGAAAAAACACTGGAGCTGTTAAAGTCGGGTGTAAATCCCATAATTTTTGATGATTTGAATCTTTCCGTATCAAGCGATGAGTCGAAAATGATTAATTTCGATGAAACGCCTAAAATTATTCTTTCGGCTTCCGGCATGTGCGAGGCGGGAAGAATACGTCATCATCTGAAGCATAATTTGTGGAAAAGCGAAAGTACCATACTGTTTGTCGGCTATCAGTCGGAGGGTACTCTCGGCAGAAAGCTGCTGGACGGTGAAGAGACCGTTAAACTTTTCGGCGAGGAAATCACGGTACGGGCACAGATTGCAAAGATGGACGGAATCAGCGGGCATGCCGACAAAAATATGCTTCTCGATTGGCTTAAAAATCTTAAGAATAAACCTGAAACCGTGTTTGTAAACCACGGCGACGATACTGTCTGCGACGAGTTTGCCGGAGAGATTGTGAACACTCTCGGTTTTCCGGAGGCGATTGCGCCTTATAACGGCGCCCAGTATGATATTTTGAATCATGTCTGTATTTACGGCGGAAACAAACGTAAGATTGTGAAATACGATAAATCGGGATTCAGGGTCAGCGAGGCATTTAAGGTACTCACGGATGCGGGACGCAGGCTTATGCGTGTTATTGAGCATAACCGCGGCGGCGCAAACAAAGACCTTAAAAAGTTTACAAAAGAGATAGACGCACTCTCCGATAAGTGGGACAGATAAATTGCGCGTCATAATTAAAACCTAACATATTTAAAGGACTGACCATAAGGTCAGTCCTTTAAATATGCCTCTTTTATAATTATATCCTCAAGCGGGCGATCCATATAATCTGTGTCTGTCTCTGCAATTTCGTCAACTGCGTCCATTCCCGATATCACCTTGCCGAATGCTGCGTACTGCCCGTCAAGATGCGGCGCGTCAGCGTGCATTATAAAGAACTGACTGCCTGCACTGTCGGGGTTCATTGACCGCGCCATGGAAATTACGCCGCGTGTATGCTTTAAGTCGTTTTTAAATCCGTTTGATGAAAATTCACCCGGAATATTATATCCCGGACCTCCGGTTCCCGTTCCGTTGGGACACCCTCCCTGAATCATAAAGCCGGAAATTACGCGGTGAAAGGTCAGCCCGTCGTAAAATCCGTCTGCCACCAGCTTTTCAAAATTTTCACAGGTTTTGGGTGCAATTTCCGGATAAAGCTCTATCTCTATTTTTTTACCGTTTTCAAGCTCCAGTACAACCATTGTATGTTCCTCCGTTATATATTACTGTATATCCACCTTTTTAATATTCGCGCCCAGACCGCGGAATTTTTCTATTATGTTTTCATATCCGCGCTCAATAAATTCAATTTCTTCGATTACCGTTGTGCCGCTTGCCACAAGCCCTGCTATTATCATTGCAGCTCCGGCTCTCAGGTCACATGAGCGAATCGGCGCGCCGAGCAGCTGTACGCCTCCCTCAATTGTGGCAACATTGCCGGTTACCGCAATCTGCGCGCCCAGCTTTCTCAGCTCGTCTACATATTTGAATCTGCTTTCCCAGATGTTTTCCGTTACGCGGCTTGTCCCGTCAGCCAGCGACATCAGCACTGCCATCTGCGGGTGCATATCGGTGGGAAAGCCCGGATACGGCATTGTTTTAACGCTTGCACTTTCAATTACACCGGAGCCTATTACGCGGATATAGTCGTCAAATTCCGCTACCTTGACGTTCATCTCTGTGAGCTTTCTGGAAATACATTCAAGGTGCTTTGGTATGACGTTTTTTATTGTGACGTCTCCGCGGGTTGCAGCCGCTGCCACCATAAATGTGCCCGCTTCAATCTGGTCGGGAATGACGGCGTAGCTTCCTCCGCACAGGCGCGGCACGCCGCGCACCTTAATAACGTCTGTACCGGCGCCCGAAATGTCTGCGCCCATTGAGTTTAAAAAGTTTGCCACGTCGACAATATGCGGCTCCTTTGCTACGTTTTCCATGACAGTCATGCCCTCGGCTGTTGCCGCAGCTATCATTATATTTATCGTGGCTCCAACCGATACAACGTCAAAATATACATGGTTTCCGACAAGCGCGCCGCAGCGGGCGTGCACGTTCCCGCGTTCAAAGTCCACCTTGGCGCCCAGCGCTTCAAAGCCCTTAATATGCTGGTCAATAGGGCGCAGCCCGATTGAACAGCCGCCGGGCATGGCAACCGTCGTGTCGTGCCAGCGTCCCAGCATAGCGCCCAGAAAATAGTAAGACGCACGCAGCCTGCGTGCAAGCTCATACGGAATTTCACACTGCTTTATGTCTGTACAGTCTATCTCAAGCGTTTTTGCGTCGATAACTCTTACGCCCGCGCCCATATATTTTAAAATTTCGAGGATGTTTTCAACGTCACTGATATGCGGAACATTTTCAATCACGCACTTTCCGCGTACCATCACAGTCGCCGGCAGTATTGCCACAATTGCATTTTTTCCGCCGCTTATTTCTACCTCGCCGTCAAGACGGCACGGTCCGTTGATGACTATTTTATTCAAGCGATACTCCTCCTTTACCTTCAAAATTAATTATATACCGAATTAATGCTTTTTAACGTAATAATCTGACATTTATTCAGTATAGCATAAATATCAGGTAAAATAAAGTAGAACTTTAATATTTTAGTAAACGTATTTTTGGCTGAAATTCATAAACATATTGGCAACCTGCGCGCGCGTTGCGCTGCTTCTGGGGTCAAACGTAGTATCTGTCATGCCGTCTATAATTCCGTATTCGCGGCAGGTATATACGGCTTGACGCGCATAGTTTTGTATTTTGTTGTCATCGTCGAATACAAAGCTTACGTCGGTTCTTTCAAAATTCATACCGAGAGTCTGGGCATACCGCATCAGCATAACGCACATTTGCTGCCGCGTGATATTTTCATACGGTGCAAAGGTATTCGGAGCTGTTCCCTCAACAATACCTTTCGTGACTGCCCAGTAGGCGGCTGACGTATACCAGCGGTTTTTTTCGATGTCCTTAAAGCCTATGTCTGAGTAAGATGAAACATCTATATTTGTAAGATTTGCAAGCACTCTTACAAACATCGCTCTTGTCATCTGTGTTGACGGCTCGAACGTGCTGCTGCTGACGCCCGAAAAAAGTCCGGCTCCGACGGCGTAGTCAACCGCCTGTGCGTACCAGCGTGTGTCAGCGACATCAGTGAAAGAGCTTATATTTTTTAGTGAATTTGTATTCGACGATTTTGTGAATGCCTTTACACAGACCATTGGCATTCGTATTTTGTCACTGCTTGCACTTGCCTGGGAATTTATGATTTCTGCGATGTTTTCTATTGTATTCAGATCGCTAAAGGAGCTGCCCACATAACAGGTGTTGGGAATATTCACTGCGTTGTCAATCAGCAGTCGGATATCAGACTGAATTGCAAGCTGTGCACTGCCTGAGGGCACGCTCAGCTCTATTGCGGCATAATACTCGTTTCCCGAAAGCTTTACAGGTGTTATCGGCATCACATAATAGCCTGCCGCGTCAAACGTGTGCTCGTAAACCGTGATATATGAGTTCTGATTTTTAAAATCGCCGTTTGTGCATATCATAACCTTGGCGGTGGTACCCGGCTGAATTATGTACGTCGAGACGGCGGTTACCGTTTCGTCCGGCTTGTCGGCTACAAAACGAGTGACGCTCAGCGATTTGCTGCTGTTAATTACCAGATTGCGGCACCAGCCGAGCGGGTCGTACTGATAAGTGTTGTCGTAAAGACTGTTTTCGATTTCGTAATCCGTAGCAAAGATTTCATTTGTAATGTGTCTGTCATAGTAAGATACATATACATAATCGGAGGATTGGTTGTTGTGATAAAGCCCCCAGCTGTTTTTAACGATAAAGGCACCGTTTCCCGCCGGCTTATGCACAAAGTTGTCCGCACTGTAATTATCGTCCCAGCCGACAATGGTTACAGAGTGGTTGGCGTAAGTATCGGGGAAGTTTTCATTGTATAAGCTGTCGTAATAATAGCATTCGCGCGACGACGGCTGATAAAGCGGGCTTTCATCGTAAAAAAGTGCGGAACCGACGGCGCCGTACTGCATGACCAGCTCCTTGATTTTGTCAACAGCCTCAGCATTGTAGGTATTGCTTCGGTTCAAACCGAAAATGTACATGGGAACACTGCTGAGCATTCCCCTGACGGTTCAGCTCGTCTTTGTTTACACTGCGAACTTCAGATACGGAGAACGGTTCGTCGCTTTCAAGTACGCTGCCTGTTCGGGCAAGATATGCGGTAGAATAATACTCGTTTCCGCCGCCGTTTGGACTGCGCATGTATCCGTACAGCGGGTTTGTGATGTTCGATGTTTCGAATTTCATCGCTTCTTCGGAAAAAGTCATATTTCACACCGTACTTTTTAGCAAGATTTATTTCTATAAGCTCATTGTGCGTAAATGCCCAGCAGGCGTCTGTTGTCATTTGATTGTCAACGCCGGAGGTATAGCCTAAATCGGCGGAGCTGTAATAAGAGGGATATGAAGAATTGCCTTTAAGCTCTGTACCGCTGTGATATGAGTCGCTTTCGTAAGACGATATTGCAGTATGTAAAGGTATACGGCCGCCGTTTTCCGAGATGTCGGCGGAGGACTGCCCGTTTGCTCTGTCACTTACGCTGAAAATCGGAGTGTAGGACGCAGCCTTGATATTGTTGATTTCCGTCCGAAGCCCCGGACTTAAGAACGTATTTAAGCCGAGTACGGCGACGGTAAGAAGTGAAACTGTTATTTTTTTTGCTTTTTTCATATTATAGTTAGCTCTCCTTTGGTTTTAAGTGACATAAAGCCCTGCTGGCGCAGTGCCTCATAGCCTATAACGGCTACGGAGTTTGACAGATTGAGCGAGCGGGCGTCGTCTATCATAGGTATCCGGATACATTTGTCATAGTTGGCTTTGAGCAGCTGCTCGTCCAGTCCCTTGGTCTCTTTTCCGAATACAAGATATAAGTTGTCCGCGCTCATGTCGGCGTCGGAATAAATCTTTTGACCCTTTGTGGTGCAGTAGTAAAATCGACCGTGATTTTTCCGTGAAAATTCTTCATAATTTTCATAAACCGTAAGGTCGAGGTATTTCCAGTAGTCAAGCCCCGCCCGTCTGACAGCACGCTCCGATATGTCAAAGCCTATCGGCTCTATAATGTGAAGTCTCATGCCGGTTGCGGCGCAGGTGCGCGAGATGTTGCCGGTATTCTGCGGTATCTGGGGTTCTACAAGTACAATGTTTATCATGTCAAGCTGCCTTTTGAGTTTTTATTGTATTTATAATTTTAGCAGATTTATATGTAAATTTCAATAGAATACGAACTGCGGATAAAATTAACAAACACGGCACGGTTATATCCGTGCCGTGTGCAATTATAATTTACCAATATTCATTAAAGCTTTAAAATCATGTTCGCAAACCAAAAATAGATAAGAAGCGAGAATGCGTCCACAATGGTTGTTATAAACGGGCTTGCCATGACCGCAGGGTCAAATCCTATCTTTTTGGCAAGCAGCGGCAGTGAGCAGCCAACGATTTTTGCGATAACTACCGTTACAAGCAGGGTGGCACTGATTACGCATGCTATAAGCAGCGTTATTTCCTTGCCCATAATAAACTTGTCAATCAGGTATACTTTGGCAAATGCCGTGACTGCCAGTACCGCGCCGCACATCAGCGCTACGCGCAGCTCCTTTGATATAACCCTGAGAATGTCTCTGAAGCGTATATCACCTAAAGATATTCCGCGGATTACAGTAACTGACGCCTGACTGCCTGAGTTGCCTCCCGTATCCATCAGCATAGGAATAAATGCAGTCAGTATCGGCAGCGCACCGAGCGAGCTTTCGAAATGAGATATAATTATTCCCGTAAATGTTGCAGATATCATTAGTAACATCAGCCACGGTATGCGTTTTGCAAATGTTTCTGCCGCAGATGTTTTAAGATAGGGTTTGTCAGACGGTGTTATTGCCGCCATTTTTTCGATATCCTCCGTCGCCTCCTCCTGAAGGACGTCTATGGCGTCGTCAACCGTTACAATTCCCACAAGTCTTTTTTCCGTATCCGTAACCGGCAGCTCGGTAAGATTGTATTTTTCAAACGTCATAGCCACGTTTTCCTTGTCGTCCAGCGTGTTGACGAATATAATGCTGTGAGTATCCATTATATCTTCAATGATATCCTGCGGAGCGGCAAAAAAGAAGCGCGCGGATGGATACTACGCCTATCAGATGTCTGCCCTTATCGATTACATACAGCGTATTGATTGTTTCCTTGTCAAAGCCGGTTTTCCTGATATGAGCTACTGCGTGTTCCACTGACATTGTTGCGCGCAGTGAAATATACTCGGTGTTCATGATACTGCCGGCACTGTCGTCTGGATAACGCAGGATTTCATTGATCATCTTGCGCATATCGGGCGACGCATGACGCAAAATACGTCTGACTACGTTTGCTGGCATTTCCTCCGCAAGGTCTGCCGCATCGTCGACATACAGCTCGTCAATTACCGCTGCCAGCTCGCTGTCCGAAAAGCTTTTGATAAGCTCTTCCTTGATATCGTCTTCCAGCTCGACAAAAACATCCGCTGCCAGCTCCTTGGGAAGAAGCCTGAAAAGAACAGGCCGTTTGTTATCCGGCAGCTGCTCGAATATTTCCGCGATGTCAAATGCGTTCATAACGCTCATGACCTCGCGAATAGCTTTGTATTTTTTGTCTGCTGTCAGCTTAAGTACGGTGTCCTTAAGCGTCATTTTTTCCATTTTGAATCAGCCCCCTTAATAAGTATTTAAGAGGTACCGTTCTTGCACGGCAAAAACAGCGGCGCTGTGCTGTCTTTGCCGCATTGTCGCGGTACCGTCACGCCTGAAGCGTCCACTGTTTTCACCTGCCTTTTTCATATACTACTATTATTCTAATCTTTTTCTTTTTTTATGTCAACGCTTTTAAAATTTTCTGCTTTTTTGCTAAAATTTACTGCTTATAATTCTGCGTTTTACGGCAATTATAATATCGAAGAGTGCAAAAGCGCTCTTCAAATGCAAGCACATTGAAATGAAATTGTAATCGGCTTGATGTATTTCATCGCTTGTAAGGGAAAAGCTTTATCTTAAAGTTGTTCCTTCGATTTGTGGAAATTTCGTCGCTTGTTACAGCTTTTGCTTCAAATGTGACTGCAAGAGGGGAGATTGTTATGAAAAAACATTTGCCTTATGATTGCGAAGACGACAGAGAGCTGTTTGACGACAGCTTTCACGCAGCGTCAATGTCGGAATGTACGGGTCTTATCCCGTCTGCTCCTATGGATCAGAGCGAGGTACACTCGTACAGTCAAATTTACGATATTCCGCTGCCAAATTTCAGAAGTGACCGGAGAGACAGTATGAACAACCAGAACAACAACCAGAACAACAATCAGCGCAACAACCAGAACAACAACCAGAAAAACAATCAGAACAACAACCAGAAGAACAATCAGAACAGCAATCAGCGCAATCAGAGCTCAAACGAGCAGAACAGAAGTTTCAATAACTAACAACCTCTCAGAAAACAGCGCGGCTTTGCCGCGCTGTTTTTTATTTACATATTTTGCGTGTCGATAATTTTCGGGTTGACAATATTTTTAAGCAGATATATAATTTTTAAAAACGAATAAAGGAGAATTCCATGGAGTTTAACGAAGTAATAAAGACCCGGTGGTCAGTGCGCAGCTTTTCAGATAAAAAAGTGGAGCAGGATAAGCTTTTGAGGATTCTTGAGACGGCTAAGACTGCGCCTACCGCAAAAAACATGCAGCCTGTGCGCATTATCTGTGCGCAGAGTGATAAAGCGCTTGCGGATTTTAAAAGAATAAGTCCGTGTACTTACGGCGCGCCGTTGATTTTTGCCGTTTGCAGTGACGAAAATAAATGCTGGGTCAGCTCCGACGGCGAAAGCCGCGGGGAAATGGACGCATCTATATATGCAACGCACATTATGCTTGCGGCGGCAAACGAGGGACTCGGAAGCTGCTGGGTATGCATGTTTGACAGAAATGAACTGGTACGCAGGTTTGAACTGCCCGAAAATATTGTTCCCCGATGTCTTGTAGTGGTCGGTTATTCGTCAGAGGACGCTCAGCCGTCAGACAGGCATTTTGACAGACTGCCGTTGTCCGAAACTGTAAGGTATGTTTAAAAAATACAACCTCCCGCCGATGTGACGGGAGGTTTATATTTTATTTTGAGTGATTGTTTATTACGGCAAGCGCGCATTTTATACCGTCAACTGCAGCGGACATTATTCCGCCGGCATATCCGGCGCCCTCGCCTGCGGGATAAAGTCCGGATATACTGCTTTGCATGCTGCTGTCTCGCAGTATCCGCACAGGAGAGGAAGAACGTGTTTCGGGTGCCGTTAAAAGCGCATCTGTGTCAAAGCCTTTAAGCCGTCTGCCGAATACGGGAATTGCTTCGTGCATGGCATCGGTTATAAATTCGGGCAGAAGCTTATGCAGGTCGCACGGTGTTACGCCCGGTCTGTATGTAGGCGTGATGCCGCCGATACTCACTGACATGCGCCTTGCCGTAAAATCGACAAGCTGCTGACAGGGGGCGCGGTAATTTCTGCCGCCGAGCTCAAATGCCTTTTCCTCCAGGGCACGCTGGAAATACATGCCGTCCAGAACTCCGCCGCCGAAGTCCTTTTCCGTGACGCCTACCAGCAGTGCGCTGTTTGAGTTTTGTCCGTCCCTGGCATACAGGCTCATGCCGTTTGTGACGACACCGCCTTTCTGTGACGCCGCCGCTACTACCTGACCTCCGGGGCACATGCAGAATGTGTAAACTCCTCGTCCTTTTTCGGTATGATATGACAAATTGTAATCGGCGGCAGGAAGAATTTCAGAATATTTTCCGTATTGGGCGCTGTCGATTAAGGCTCTTTTATGCTCAATTCTCACGCCCACCGAAAAGGCTTTTGACTGCATCGGTATTTTGCTGTTTTCCAAATAGACAAATGTATCTCTTGCGCTGTGCCCGACTGCAAGAACAACGGTGTCGGTTTTGTACTCGCCGTTTAAAGACACTGCCGCCCGTATCCTGTTACTTTTTATGTCAATGCCGCACAGCTTTTCTTCAAAGTGTACTTCTCCGCCCATTTCGGTAATTCGAGTGCGCAGCCGTGAGACGATTTTTATCAGTCTGTCAGTTCCCAAATGAGGCTTGGCAAGATAAAGTATTTCATCCGGGGCTCCGCATTCGTTGAATATTTCAAGAACCTCGCGGCAAAGCGGGTCGTTTATACGTGTAGTCAGCTTGCCGTCGGAAAAAGTCCCCGCGCCTCCCTCTCCGAACTGTACGTTGGAGCTTTCGTTCAGTATTCCGTTTATGAAAAAGTTTTCTATATCCCTGACACGTCTGTCGGCGCTTTTGCCGCGTTCCAGTATTATAGGGCGGGCGCCTGCTTTTGCAAGAATATATGCGCACATCAAGCCGCATGGTCCCGCTCCGGCAATTACAGGGCACTGCTCGAACTGTGCGCGCGGGATTTGCAGACGGGGAGACGTTTTAAAGCTTTCGCCTTTCTTTACCGCCTCCACGGTGTATACGTAGCATACGTCGCCGCGGCGTGCGTCAATCGCTTTCTTTATAATCCTGTAATCACATTCACAGATACCGCTCTGACTTTTGACTTTTTCAAGCAGCTCTGCGCTGCTGTGCGTGACTTTCAGCCGTATTCCGCTTATCATCATATAAAAACCTCTGAATTAAATTTTTCTAACTGTCAATAATAAAATCATGCAGTGCAAAGGATCTTTTATAAAAACCTGAAATTGTTTTTCCGGTAATCAATAAGTCCCTCCCGCCGCATTTTGGACAATTCGTTTGACATGGCACTGCGGTCTACCGAAAGATAGTCGGCAAGCTCCTGCCTGTCAAACGGGATTTTAAAGCTGTTTCTGCCGCACAAATACGCCTGCTCGGAGAGATATGACATGAGCTTATCGCGGGTTGAACGCTCTGTTATGTGTGAAATTTTACGTGAAAGCGTATTGTTCTTTACTGCCAGCGAGCGGGTCAGATTGTACAGAAGACGGTTGTGGCATGAACAGGGCAGTCTTCCTCCGCAAAACAGCCTGCTGTGCTCGATTGTCATAATGTCCGCGTCCGATACCGCGACCGCACTGAACGGTACAAGCTCTCTGATGTCGCAGCAGGACGCTTCTCCGAACATGTCTCCCTCATGCATATCTGATATAATGGTGCGGTTTCCCCAGTAATCCTCTTTTATTATCTGGACCTGTCCCGTAATTACAATACCCATTGTTCCGGGACTTTTTCCCGGCTCCAAAACCGTGCTGCCTTTTGGAAAGTGCCTGCTTGCAGCTCCCAGCACCGAGAGTATCATGTCCGTTTCCTCTTGTTCTATTCCGTCGAACAGCATACATTTGTATATTCCGTCTTTCATTAAAATCACCATTTTTTTACTTTTGTTGTATAAACAACATACATGTATTAAATAATATACTATAATAATATAAAAATCAAGTTAAAAAGGAGATGTTTGTTATGAAGTATATCTGTGACGTATGCGGCTGGGAGTATGACGAGAGCGTAGGAGATGAGGAGCTGGGCATTGCGCCGGGCACAAAGTTTTCCGAGCTGCCCGAGGATTTTGAATGTCCTGTATGCGGTGTCGGAAAAGATCAGTTTTCCGAGGAATAAGGAGAGATAAGGGGAATGAAGAAAGTAACGGACGATATTATTTATGTCGGCGTGAACGACCGCAGGATTGACCTGTTTGAAGGTCAGTATGCCGTTCCCAACGGTATGGCATATAACTCTTATGTTGTACTGGACGATAAGGTGACGGTATTTGACACGGTGGATATCGGCTTTACACATGAATGGCTGGATAATATCGAAGAGGCACTTGCAGGCAGAAAGCCCGACTATCTTGTTGTTCAGCATATGGAGCCGGATCATTCCGCAAATATACTGAACTTTACCCGTGCCTATCCCGACGCACAAATCATTGCAAATGCCAAAACCTTTGCAATGATGGACCGTTTTTTCAGCTTTGAGCGTACCGACAACCGCATTGTTGTCGCCGACGGGGAGACATTCACGACGGGCAGGCACAGCTTTACATTTGTTTTTGCACCCATGGTGCACTGGCCGGAGGTTATGGTTACCTACGATTCAGCCGATAAGGTGCTGTTTTCTGCCGACGGGTTCGGTAAATTCGGTGCTATGGACGCGGATGAGGAATGGGCGTGCGAGGCAAGGCGCTATTATTTCGGCATTGTCGGAAAGTACGGAGCGCAGGTTCAGTCGTTGCTTAAAAAAGCAGCGGGACTGGACATTTCCGTAATCTGTCCGCTTCACGGTCCTGTTCTTACGGAAAATCTGGGATACTACCTAAATCTTTATAATATATGGTCCTCCTATCAGCCTGAGACGGACGGCATAATGATTGCATATACCTCTGTTTACGGCAATACCAAAAAGGCGGTTGAGCTGCTTGCCGAAAAGCTTCGTACACTCGGCTGTCCCAAGGTGGTTTGTAACCGACCTTGCACGCTGCGATATGTCGAAGGCAGTAGAAGATGCGTTTAGGTACAGCAAGCTCGTTCTTGCAACAACGACGTATAACGCAGATATTTTTCCGCCTATGCGTGAGTTTTTAAGCGACCTTACGGAGCGTAATTTTCAAAACCGTACGGTAGCTCTTATTGAAAACGGTTCATGGGCGCCGATGGCAGCTAAAATTATGCGTGCAAAACTTGAAAAGTCCAAAAAAATCGAGTTTGCCGAGCCGGTTGTAACAGTTAATTCTGCGATGAAAGACGATGCCGCAGCGCAGCTAAATAAGCTGGCGCATGAGCTTTGCCGCGATTATATTGCGCGTTCTTCCGACACGGCGGATAAAAATGATCTTACGGCGCTTTTTAATATCGGATACGGACTGTATGTTGTCACCTCAAACGACGGTAAAAGGGACAACGGACTTATAGTCAATACCATAACGCAGGTGACAAATACGCCTAACCGTATTGCCGTTACCATCAATAAAGACAATTATTCGCATCATATTATCAAGCAGACAGGTATCATGAATGTAAACTGCCTGTCCGTTGACGCGCCGTATTCCGTATTTGAACGGTTCGGTTTTAAAAGCGGCAGAAATACGGACAAGTTTGCGGGCTTTGACTTCGGTCGGTCTGATAACGGGCTTGCTTTTCTCAATCTGTACATCAATTCGTTTATGTCCTTAAAGACTGTTGACTACGTTGACCTGGATACACACGGAATGTTTATATGTGAAATAACAGAAGCTCGTGTTATGAGCGACCGTGAGACTATGACATATACTTATTATCAGAAAAATGTAAAGCCCAAGCCTCAGACGGAAGGCGTTAAGGGTTACGTCTGCAAGGTGTGCGGATATGTCTATGAGGGTGAAACGCTGCCGGACGATTTTGTTTGTCCGCTGTGTAAGCACGGGGCTTCCGATTTTGAAAAGATAGTTTGATTTTGAAACAGGAAACTTAAAAAAACCGGCTCGGAATTTCCGAGTCGGTTTTTGCTTTGCGGTATTAATATCAGAGCTGTGAAAACATAGACATCATGGAATCCACCGTTACACCGTTCAGATTGGAGGGCGTCAGACAGATGGCAAGAATGTATTCATCTATTTTTCTTATTAGATATGTTTGTGTCAGCATTCCGTCCTGTTGAATAGAGGTCGCATCCATTCTCACATAAGGCGTTCCTATAAAGCTTACGGTCAGGGGTGAGTCTACCGTGTAATTACCCATGCTGCCGAGCTGACTTGCAAGCGTCTGGGCGTACTGCATGGCGTCTGCATTTGCAAGGCTCTGTGACATGGAAAGGTTTTCGTACATGATAATTATATTGGCGGCGCTGTCCCGATGGCGCAGAAGCGTATCGTAAATTGTTCTCTGCTTTGCAGCCTCGATATTTTGTTTTTCTTTGTCTGTTTCGGCGTAGGAATCGACCGCCTTTGAAAGCTCAAGCAATTCCTCTTCACCTGCAAATTCCCAGCTGTCGTCCGGTGCCGTCAGCTTAAACCCGCCGAATGTACTTGTAAATACCTGACCGCCGCTGTTTTGGCTTTGGTCTGCACTGCCGCTGTCACTATCGTTTTCGCCCTGTATGCCGCTGCTGTCAGGGTCGGTTTCGTTCTGCACATTGTCGCTTTGCTGAGTGCCGCCGCTGAGACTGCCCTTTATTGTATCGGCGTCATCCTGTACAGGTTTTGGCTTGCATGCCGATACGGAAAAAATCAGCATAACGGCAATAACGGTTGAAATTAATTTTTTCATTATATACGCTCCTTTTATACTATGATATCATCAGAGTGAAAGGCTGTCAACGCCGTATTTATGGAATTTTCCCTAATTTTAAATTTATGTTCGTACTATTATATGAAAGCGCTTTTAAAGCCCGTAAAGGAAATATTGTTATGATTAATGAAGAAAAACTGATAAAAAGGCTTAAGGAGCACAACACGCGTGCATATGAACAGTTGATTGACGGATATTCACGGCTGTTGTTTACGGTATGTGCAGGTATTCTGCACGGTGTCGGTACACGTGAGGATGTTGAGGATGTTGTGGCAGACTGCTTTTGTGAATTCTGGCAGAATGTGCAAAAATATGACCCCGACCGCGCAGGCTTAAAGACTTATCTGTGTGCGATTGCCCGCAGCCGTGCCGTTGACAGACTGCGCTTGCTGTGCAGAAGGCGCGAGGATTCATTTGACAGCGTATTTGATGACACGGCGCAGACCGTAACTGATGATATGCCTCTTGAAAATCTCATTTCCAAGGAGAGCGTCCTTGCCGTGTGGAACTATATGCAGACTTTTCCCGAGCCTGACCGGGAAATACTGACGCTGCGTTTTTTCTATGAGTTAAAGCCTGCCGATATTGCCGCAAAGCTGTCTGTTCCCGTATCGGCGGTTTATGAGCGGGTGCGCTGCGGCAGGGAAAAGCTTCGCAGGTTTATAGCCGAAAATCAGTGATTACTGAAGAAAGGTGGTAGTAAAATGAATAAGTTTTGGGAAAATTTGAGTGATGATATACTTGATACCGTTTCACCGATTAAATATGATAACAGCAAAAACATACGCATAAAGGCAGGTGTGCAGAAAAGACGCCGAAAAGCGGTAACGGTGCGCGTTTTGCTCGCAGCCGCGGCAATGGCGGTAATCAGTATAGCGTGCTATGCCGCCATTGAATCCTGGAGACTTCCGCCTCCCAAGGATATCGGGGACGTGCCGCCGGTTATTGAACTGCCTGAGGATAAAAACGAAAACGGTGATACTGCCGGTGACGGAAATGATGTTGATATTGATTTTGTCGGTATTGCAGAAGGTATCCTTGACACAATAGGTGTTGACAGAGACGGGCTCACCCCGAAGATTACGATGGAGTATGCGACACAGTACAGCAGACATCAGGCAAAAGTGAGCTTCGGTGATATCAATATAACTTTGGACGCTCAGGACGGTACACTGATTTCCGGGGAGCTTTTGAGGGAATCGTCTGACGGAGAGCCTGTATCGGAGGATAAATCTCTGGCTGCAGCAAAGGAATTTTACGAAAAGCTGCCTTTTGCAAAGGGCTATGTTTATAATGGGGTTAATCCCATAAGTCCTGAGTATAAGCTCTACTCCTTTATACGTACGTATGATATTGAGATTGACGGCAGCGTTACGAATTTTGTTAATCCTTATGAGGAGGTGAGAATAGCAGTCAATACGGTTTCCGGAAAGGTTGAATCGTGGAATTCATTCTATTTTCCGCTGCTTGATGACCATAAGGATAACGACGTTCCTGTTTCAAAGGAAGCAGCGGTTTTGCTGGCTTCGGACAGACTGGGAATTACAGACGGATACGAAATTTCGGCTGAGCCTGAGATTGTATTGCCAAATTATATTTACAGCGACTATCAGGATGAAAGCGACGGATATAAAAACTATGCTTATCCGTCGGTGTCAAGGCTTGCATGGACAGTTGTTTTTTCAAAGGATAACGAGCTGTTCAAGGACAGAAAAAAGGTGTACGTTGACCTTTATACCGGTCAGATACTCGGCGGAGACCAGATGAAATAATAAAAACAGCAGGATTTTTATCCTGCTGTTTTTGTCGGAATATTACTTAAGGTTTGCTTTAAGTGTTTCAAGCTGTGCTCTGAGCTCTTTGGGGAGCTTGTCGCCGAATTTCTTGTAATGCTCTTCGATTTCGGCTGCTTCTTTAGTCCATATCTCCTTATCAACCTCAAAGTATGCTCTTGAGAGTTTCAATATCCATATCAAGGTCTGTAAGGTCGATATCTTCGGGACGGGGTACATAGCCGATTGCGGTTTCAACTGCATCTGCCTTGCCCTCGCAGCGGTCAATTATCCAGTTGATAACTCTCATATTATCGCCGAAGCCGGGCCAGATGAAGTTGCCTTCGTCGTCTGTTCTGAACCAGTTTACATTGAATATCTTAGGCGCTTTATCGCCGAGCTTTTTGCCCATTTCAAGCCAGTGAGCAAAGTAATCGCCCATATGATATCCGCAGAACGGCAGCATTGCCATCGGGTCACGGCGGACAACGCCGACAGCACCCGCAGCGGCAGCTGTTGTCTCAGACGCCATTGCGGAGCCGATGAATACACCGTTCTCCCAGCTCTTTGACTGATATACAAGCGGTGCGCATTTTGCGCGGCGGCCGCCGAAGATGATTGCTGAAATCGGAACACCGGCGCCCTTGTCAAATTCCTCGGAGATGCAGGGGCAGTTGACGGCGGGGAGCCGTAAATCTTGAGTTGGGGTGGGCAGCGTAGGTCGATTTATCCGCCTTGTCAAACTTTGAGGCATCCCACTTGTTGCCTTTCCAGTCTACGGCGTTTGTCGGCAGATCCTTGTTAAGCCCTTCCCACCATACAGTGTTGTCGTTTAAGTCATGCGCTACGTTTGTGAAGATAGTATTCTTTTTTGTAGACGCAAGCGCGTTGAAGTTGGATTTCTCGTTTGTTCCGGGGGCGACTCCGAAGAAGCCGTTTTCGGGGTTGATGGCGTACAGACGTCCGTCTTCGCCGATTCTCATCCAGGCAATATCGTCACCGACAGTCCAAACCTTATAGCCCTTGTCGCGCAGGTATTTCGGCGGAATCATCATTGCAAGGTTGGTCTTGCCGCAGGCAGACGGGAATGCAGCCGCAACGTACTTAACCTCACCCTCGGGATTCTCGATTCCGAGAATAAGCATATGCTCAGCCATCCAGCCCTCTTTCCAGCCCTGGTAAGATGCAATGCGCAGGGCAAAGCACTTCTTGCCCAAAAGCACGTTGCCGCCGTAGCCGGAGTTTACGGAAATGATGGTATTGTCCTCGGGGAACTGGCAGATATATCTCTTTTCGGGGTCGATGTCGCATCTTGAATGGAAGCAGCGTACCCAGTCGTTGCTGTCGCCGAGTACGTCCAGCACCTTGGTGCCTACTCTGGTCATGATGACCATGTTCAGTACGACGTAAATTGAATCCGTGATTTCAATACCGATTTTTGCAAGAGGTGAGCCGATAGGTCCCATCGAGAAGGGGATAATGTACATTGTTTTGCCCTTGTAGCTGTCACGGGCAATGTCGTACAGCTTGGCGTACATTTCCTTGGGGTCGTACCAGTTGTTTGTCGGACCTGCGTTTTCCTTTTCTCTTGAGCAGATAAAGGTTCTGTCCTCAACGCGGGCGACGTCGTTCTGCTTTGTTCTGTGCAGATAGCAGCCCGGCAGTTTTTCCTCGTTTAGCTTTTCAAGCTCGCCTGTTTCAACGGCGGTTGCTCTCAGCTTTTCAAGCTGCTCGTCGCTGCCGTCAATCCACATAACGCTGTCAGGCTTAACAAGAGCTTTGATTTCATCGATCCATGAAAGGACTGTCTTGTTTGTTGTCATTGTAATGTTCTCCTTATATATTTTATATTTTTAACACATGTATTATAATAAATCGTCCTGTAAAATGCAAGATTAATTTTACAAAATTTCATTTTTATTCACATATAAACAACTGAATATTTGGGAAAGCTGTAAACAGTCGAGCTGTTCTCCTCTTGCTTTTTCCGACAGTTTAAGACTTTTCAGTATTCGGCGCATATTATCTTTTTCACACGGTGTTTGAAAAATAGATGTTATTAACTTGCGCCGATTACAAAATATCTTATGGATAAACGAGATAAACTCGCCCTCATAATTTGCAGCGAGCGGAAGATTTTTTTTAAATTCCATTAAAACAACCGTGCTTGTAACGTGCGGTGCCGGAATAAAGCAGTCGGGGGTAACATCGAAAAGCGGAGTTATCTGTGCAAAATACTGTGCAAGCACGCTGATTGCGCGGTAACCGTCCTGCGACGGCTCAGCGCACAGCTTTTGCGCCGCTTCCCTTTGAATCATTATCACTGCCTTATCGAAAAGCATGTGATTTTTGATGAGCTTTGTAATTATCTGTCCGGTTATGTTATACGGAAGGTTTCCGACAACGGTAACCGGCGGCAAATCCAAATATTTTTTTATAATTTCGTCAAGATTTACCTTCAGAAAATCAGCATAAACCATAGTGTGGTTTTTACAGCCGCCGAGCACCTCGCGCGTTACAGGCATTAGTGTGCTGTCGATTTCTATTGTTACAACCTTTTTAAAGCTGCCGCAAAGGCATTTTGACAAAACTCCGGGACCTGCACCGATTTCCAGCGCGCAGTCCGTGCCCGCCGCGTTTTTTGCTATATTTTCTATTATATCCGTTTTATGCAGAAAATTCTGCCCGAGCGATTTGTTTGCCCGTATTCCGTGACGTTTAAGGAGGTTTATAACATCTGTCATTTCATCAGAGCCTTAAAGGTTGTGAGCATGATTTCGGAATTGGCATTGAAATAATCGTAGCTCTTGGGCTCTGCGATGAATGAGTAGATATAGACATAATTTCCGCTTTTGATAAAGGTCTGCTGGAGACGGAGCTGACCGTCTCCCGTATCTCCCTCATATACGATTCGGTAGCTGTCGGGATAGTCCCCAACAGGATAGTTGCCCTCTGATACAAGATTATAGCCTGAGATTGTGGACGGAAGCTTATCTATATATTGTGTGACAAAATTGTCAAACGCCATGTCGTCATCCTTGTTAAGCTCATAGGAGCAAATGGATACATTGTCTCGGTAGGTGTCTGAATACCCCTCGCTCGGTGCGGCAAAGGCGACGGTCTTGTCATTTTTATTCTCTGCCATCTCCCAAAAATCCGGATATTCTATCTCAACGCCGACCGGAGATGAACGGTAAACGGTATAGCCCGCGTTTTTTGCGCGATGCGCCGTGCAAGAACAAAAAAGAATAAGACTGAGCAGCGTGCAGACTGCTGCCGTTAAATATTTTTTTCATATATATACTCCGAAAATTCAAAATTGTACCCAGTATAGATAATTATACCATTGCAACCTTATAAAGTCAATGCGCACAGTGAATTTTAACACTGTTTTATTGCGTGTGTTAAGGTTATTATGTGCAGAAAATCCGGCGGAAAACCAAAATATGTTTCCCGCCGGATTTTCTATGTGTCGGAGTATTGCCTTATTCTATTATGCTGTACATGGTGTCCGCCTCGTTGGCTTTTATAAAATCACAGACCTTTTCCACACGTGCCTTAGTCTTTTTCGCCCCAAACGAAATTTCTATGATATCGCCTTCTTTTACATCGTATGCCGGCTTTACCGTTTTTCCGTTTACCGACACCCGCCCGCCGTCGCACGCCTCCTGTGCAACGGTGCGCCTTTTTATAAGACGCGATACTTTTAAGTATTTATCCAGTCTCATTATATTTCTCCGTATTGAACAAGTTTTGCTTCATCTGTTTGCGTAAGACAAAAAAATGCCGCGGAACATTCCGTGCCGCAGCAAAAACGCAATTATGCAATGTAATCTTTAAATGCCTGACCTGCCTTGAACACAGGCGCCTTGGAAGCCTTGATAGTGATAGCTTCGCCGGTTCTCGGGTTTTTACCTTTTCTCTCGGGCTTGTTTTTAACTTCAAAAGAGCCGAAGCCTACGAGCTGAACCTTGTCGCCCTTTTTAAGAGCTTCTTTGATTTCATCCATAACAGCAGCGACAGCCTTTGCAGCCACCTTCTGTGATACGTCTGCGTTAGCTGCAACAGCAGCAATAAGTTCTGCTTTGTTCATTTGTATTATACCTCCTAAAGATGTTTCCTGACGGAAATTATAGTACTATTATCTCAAATCTTATTGAGTTTTGCAATATGTATTTTAAAAAAAATGAGATATTTTCAGTCTTTTAACAAGTAATTCCTGCAAAATTGCTCATTTTCGTCATAAAGTGCCTGCTCAAGGTCAACGCTTTTGAGGTTTCCCAGACGCGCCGCATCGAATAAAAGCTGCCCCAAAAGCGCGCCGTCGTCCTCTGCGGCTCCTGTTTTAAATTGCATTGCCGCGTCTGCAATGCTGTCACAGACACTTTCAATAGACGTTTGCTCGCCTGACTTTTTTGAGAGCTTTTGAGCACGCATCATTGAGGGCAGAGCACGCGAGACAGAATTCAGCACATCTGATTTTGAGCGCTGTCCCTTTTCCGCCTTTTTAAGCTCGTCCCAGTTTTTCAGCACCTGAGCCGAATTCTCTACGCTTACGTCTGCAAACACATGCGGATGGCGGTAAATCAGCTTTTTGCAGATACCTGTGCATATGTCGTTTAAGTCGAATGCATTTTCGTCACGTGCTATTGCGGCATGAAAAACAACCTGCATCAGAAGGTCGCCCAGCTCCTCGCACATTATTTTGTCGTCGCTTTTGTCAATTCCTTCTACGACCTCATATGTCTCCTCTATGAGCCCCTTGCGTATTGACTTATGATTTTGCTCTCTGTCCCACGGGCACCCGTCCGGTGCGCGCAAAATGTCGATTAACTCGCACAAATCGGAAAAATCATATTTTTCTTTTGATATTAATGTTTCTTTACTCATGGCTTATACCCTGTCAGTCCTTTATCAGATTATATTTTTCAAGCAAACGACCGAGCTTGTCTCCCTTTGGCAGCAGTGCCATGTCCTCCTTGGAAAGGAGTCTGAACAGAAAAATCGATGCTGTATAAACAACTCCCGCAACAATCAGCGCCAGTGCAAGACAGACAATATTCGAATTTATGAATTTTGCCGAGAAGTACCACGCAAGAAACGCGAGGGAGCAGCTTATAAGGCTGCAAATAAACGGCTTTATAAACGTGTCGGCTGCCGGGAAGGAAAAACCGATATATTTTTTTATAAAAAGCATATTTAAAATCACTATCGTGGCATAACATAAAAAAGTGCCGACCGGGGCGCCCATAATTCCGATAAGCCGCACCATAACTATGTTCGCTGTGAGCTTGATTACGGCACCGGCTCCCATTGATAAAAGCGCCGTGCTTACCTTGCCGACCGACTGTAAAAATACTCCCGTAAGCGATGAAAACGATACAAAATAAACCGAAAGAGCCAGTATGCGCAGAGTGGAGATACCGACCGTCCAGTAAGACTGACTGTATAGCAGCTTTACAATAGGCTCGCTTAAAAAGCTGAGCCCCAAAGTGCAGGGCATTGCTATCATGCCGACAAGCTTTGAGGAGGAGCGCATATTGGAAAAAGCCTCCTGCCTGTCTTTTTTTGCAAAAGCGGTGGTGAGAAACGGCAGCACCGCCACGCCTACCGTTACGGTTACCGCCTGAGGCAGGTTGAAAAGCGAGGAGGTAGCGCCTACATACGCGCCGTAGGTTGATTTGACAAGGTCGGTCAGCTTGTCCCCGACCTCTCCCGCGGCGGAATAGAAATATTTTAAGTTCCACTTGACAAGGAACATATCGAGGGTGGATGTGACGCTCATTACTGCGGAGCTCAAAGAGATGGGAATGGCGAGCGTTATTATGTTTTTTGCTATTTTCGATGATTTTCCCGACGGCAGAGAGCCTTCGGTATCCTTACCGAGCTCCTTTTCCGACAGTACACGTATTATCATAAATACGGCGCTTGCAAACGAGCCGAATGTGACCCCCAGAACGCCGCCGCAGGCAAGAATCATAACGTCAGTTATTCCGCGCCTTATCATAATAAATATGATTGCAAGCCCGAAAAGCTTGAAAGCCGCCTCTATTACCTGATATGCGGCGGACGGTGTCATGCACTTGTAGCCCTGAAAATATCCTTTGATTGCGGCGGAAATAATAACCAGAAAAATAGACGGCGCAATCATATAGATGCAGTAGTTTGTGGAATTGTTTGAAAGCATCAGCGACAGCGGACGTGCAAAAACTATTACCAGCACCATGAGCGAAAAGCTGATGACAGCAAACATTTTCAGTGATATTCCGAGTATTTTTTTAGGTTCCCGAAGCCTACCCGCGACAATCGATTCACTGACAAGCTTTGCTATTGCCACGGGTACGCCCGCCGTGGAAATTACAAACAGGAGCGAGTATATCTGATACGCATCGTTGTAATAATCCATACCGGTAGGCGTTATGAGGTTTGCCAGCGGTATTTTGTATATCGCTCCTATGATTTTTACGATAACATTTGCGACGGTGAGAAATGAGCGCACCGCTTAAAAAATTTTTTCTGTACTTTAGACAACGCTCTTCTCCTACTTCAGTTTTGCTCCGCATTTCGAACAGTATTCAGCCTTGGACGGGTTGCTTGCCCTGCATTCCGGACACAGATTTTTATACTTGCTCATATCCTCCTCAACGGCGTTCAGCTCGCACAGCAGTGCTTTTATGGAGTCTGATATTTCCTGAAGCTCTCCGCAGTCCTCCGCCTGTGTCTGCGACAGCTTATAATAAAGTCTGCCGAGTTCCTTGTACTGTGAGTCCACCTTTGAGCGCAGCGACGACGCCTTGTATTCGAGCGAAACGTAATCAACCGCGGTGTCCGCCTTGTCGGCGATAAATTTTCCGGCTTTCTGTGCCTTTTGCAAAACATCATCTATAAAATCCATGACAATTCTCCTTAAAAATATATATCGGTTAAAATAACGGCTTTGCGGTTATTATATCACGCAAAACAGCCTTTTACAATAAAAAAATTATGAAGACCTTCCGCAAAACAGTAAAGCGGCGCCGGTTGCCCGACGCCGCTTTACTGTTTTGCATTAAAAATAGGAGGGGGATTAAGATAAGTTTTTCTTATCTTGAATACAGTATAGCATATCGGACAAATTAAGTTGTTATCAAACTTTGAACTTTTTGTTAAATGCGTTTTTTAGTCTGAGCTGTTTGAAAAAGTCCTTTAAAATTTCCGAGCACTGCTCCTCTAAAACACCTGTTTTCACCTGCGGCTTGTGGTTTACGGGCAGTGCGTTTATATCCGTAATTCCGCCGTAGGCTCCCGCCTTTTTGTCCGCCGCTGCTATTACTACCCGATCAATTCTCGCGTTCATTATAGCACCCGCGCACATGATGCACGGCTCCAGCGTAACGTACAGCGTGCAGCCTGTAAGCCGCCAGCCGCCCAGCTTTTTGCATGCCTTCTGTATTGCGCTGAGCTCTGCATGCAAAACTGCGCTTTTGCCTGTCTCCCGCGCATTTTTTCCGCGGGCTATGACTTTTCCGTCCTTTACAATGACGGCGCCGACCGGAACCTCGCCGGATCTGTATGCAAGCTGCGCCTGTCTGAGCGCCTTTTTCATAAAAAATTTATCATCCATAAAAATATTATATGCTATTTCCGAAAAAACGTCAATATAGTGAATAAAGGTGGTGCTTATGGTTTTTATACTGATGCTTTGTCATCTGTTTTTTACGTTTAAGCTTCGTTTTATTCAAAGATATACTTTTAAAGGTATTAAATATTCATTTTCACCGAAGCAAAACGGAACGGAAAAGGGTATAGGTACTTATGCCGCGTTTGCGGCTGCTCTCGGGACAACGATTGGTCCGGGCAATATAACGGGGGTGGCGGTTGCGATATCCGGAGGCGGACCGGGGGCTGTTTTCTGGATGTGGGTATGCGGTCTGCTTGCAATGCCTACAAAATATGCGGAGAGTTATCTTGCCTTGAAATACACCCAAAAGCGCGGCGACAGTGAAATAGGAGGTACAATGGTGCTGCTCGGCAGACTCGGCTGTCGGCGCACGGCTGTTTTCTGGTCGGTATTCTGTGCGCTGGGCGGACTGTTTATGGGCGCTGCGGTGCCGTCGCGCTCCCTGGCATCGGCTCTGCCCGCAGACGACTGGCTTACGGGTGCTTTTTTGGCTGCGCTTTTAGTGCTCACCGTGTCCTGCGGACTTTCGGGCATTGCCAGGGTGAGCGGTCTGCTTGTGCCCGTTATGTCTCTCGGCTTTCTTATTGCAAGCCTTGCCGTGATAGCGCTTGATTACAGAGCGCTGCCCGATGCTGTCGGAAAAATACTGTCGGGTGCGTTAAGCATAAAGAGTGCGGGCGCGGGCGCACTGGGCGCTGCGGTAAAGCACGGAATAACGCGCGGTCTTTATTCAAACGAGAGCGGGCTTGGCAGCGGAGGCATACTTGCAGCGGAGTCCGGGGACAAAAACATCGGCATGAGTGCACTGAGCGCCATGACCACAACCTTTTTGGGACACTGTCGTCATGGTCTCAGTCACCGACAGCCTGGCGCTGGTTCTCGTCAGATGTATATATCCAGCAGGGATCATCCGCCAGCAAAGTTCTGTCCTCAAGAGGCCCCCAGGTGCGGACCCGACCGGAAACTTCTTTGTAGCTCCTGCCGCCCAAAAGTGCTTCAAGCCACAAGGCTGGCGGACGCCTTCCGCTGGCGGACATCGCAGCAATACGTCTACCATCTGCCGTTCTATCGCACCCCGCGGTGCCAGTCGGCATCAGCGCCTCGACCACATCGGTTCGCTGGTTCGCTATGGTCGTCAAACCCATATCTGCTCCGGGCGCACGTCCTCGAGCAATAGCGTAACTGAACGAAGTACCGA
>VOFK01004156.1_pt1 | contig 45404 bp, 65 predicted proteins | sample 5384121 | NCBI WGS metagenome assembly VOFK01 (sample SAMN12384730, study PRJNA508395) | human gut metagenome | isolation source: healthy gut J | host: Homo sapiens | reverse complement strand
AGTTACGTATTGCTATTTTTGATGTATTCTATCTCCATAGCCTTTGGAGTTATCTCCATAAAGCTTTTGGAGTTATCTCCTGCTATGGGAGTTAACCCCAAGGCTTGTGGAGATAAACAAACAGGAAGAAAACCCTTAACCATACGGCGGAAAGTAGTTAGAGATATGGATAAGATCTTTTAAGGATGAAGCGACTACAAGGCTACGCATTCCTTACGTAGGAAGGAAAAATCCCCAGACAGCCTTCTTTTAAAAAAAGCGAAACAGCATATGGGCAGGAAGATATACATCTGACTACATGTATGGTATATAGCAACAAGTCGAAATGCTAACGTGAGGGCATATATGCAATCCCCATCCTTACTTTTGCCTGCCATACAAACCATACATAAAATTACGAACGCTCGTACAGGGTATCACAAACAATCGCATGAAATAAAATCCCCACTAAATTTCTGCTGACCCCAAAGCCGGACAAGCCCTCATTTCAGCAGGCTGAAGGATTTATATCCGGATGAAGGAAATAAAGTGAAAATGGTTCATTATAACGAACTGATTAACAATAAATTAGATTAAAATGAAGGATTTGAAGGAAAAAAAAACAGGTTATAGAGCCAAATCTTCTCTATAACCTGCATATACTCAAATCACCTTGAAACATTCAGAGAGTGATATCTTTCATTATCTTTTCTAATGCTCCGGCATTATGGTTCACATAATTTCCGGCAGCTTTCCCTGCTTGTTGCAAATAAGCCTCATCCGACAGGAATTTGTCCATCAACCGTTTAAAATCATCATAACCGGTTACTTCAAAACCGCCTTTCTGCTCCAACAAATGTTGCGCCTCGCGGAATTTCTTGTTGTTAGGTCCGAATATCACAGGAATACCATATACAGCCGCTTCCAGCACATTATGAATTCCAACTCCAAAGCCACCCCCAATATACGAAATCTCACCATATCGGTAAATGGAGGACAGCAGTCCGTAACAGTCGATAATCAAACAATCGGCCTGTGTCACATTTTTCTTCCGTAGCCTCGGTATAGCGGATGCACGGACGTTTCACCTTATCTAAAATCTCCTTCAAATGACTGTCGCTCACCACATGAGGAGCAATAACCAGCTTCATCTCAGGATGCTCATTGAAATACTTGATAAAAATATCCTCATCCGGTCCCCATGAGCTGCCTGCAACAAAAGTCAACGAATCACCTTTGAACTTCTCCACCAGCGGAAGCTGCTTGGCTTGATGGCAGATATCCAGCACACGGTCAAAACGAGTATCGCCCACAACTGTCACATCGGTCACGCCAATTGTCGCCAGCAATTCTTTGGAAACTTCGTTCTGTACAAACAAATGAGCAAAAGTCCTCAGCACCTCACTATATCTCTTCCCATACCAACGGAAAAAAATCTGATTGGGACGGAAAATGGAAGATACGCTATAGGTGGGAATACCTCTCCTATGCAACTCATTCAAGTAATTCTGCCAAAATTCGTACTTGATAAAAAACACCATACAGGGATTAGCCAATTCTACAAACCGACGGACATTACGCGGAGTGTCGAAAGGCAGATAGCAGACAAGGTCTGCCCCCTGGTAGTTCTTTTTCTCACTTCATACCCTGAGGGAGAAAAAAGAAAGTCTGCAATATTTTATATTCGGGATGCTCCTTACGGATACGTTCTATCAAAGGGCGTCCCTGTTCGAACTCCCCAATGAAGCTGCATGAAACCAACTATAACGGGCATTTTTGTCTATCTTGTTACGCAAGATATCAAATACTTCCCGGTGTCCTTTCACCATTTTGGCGGGCTTGGCGCTGAACAGGCCGGCAACCTTCACCCCGAATAGATAAATATAGATGACTAGATTATAAATCATGATTCACGGCTATTACTTGAGCACTTCCACAGCCCGGCGAATGCGTCTCAATGTTTCTTCTTTCCCTAAAACGGCTGAAATATCAAACATATGCGGGCCTTTACCTTCGCCTACCAAGGTTAAACGGAAAGCATTCATTATATTACCCAAGTGATAACCTTTATCTTCTATCCATTTCATGACCACAGCCTCCTGATTCTCCAGCGAGAAGTCGTCCAAGGCCTCCAATACGTCCGCCAACTCCAGCATACGTTCGGGAGAGTCCTCTTTCCAACGTTTTTTACGGGTCTTCTCATCATATTCCGTAGGAGCGACGAAGAAGAATTTGCAAGTTTCCCACAAATCCTTGATAAAACTTACACGATCTTTCATCAAGCCTACCACGGTCACCACTTTATCCATAGGAGCTTCAATGCCATGCTCTTTCAAGATCGGCATGAAAAGCCCGGCTACTTCCTCATTGCTTTTCTTCAATATATATTCATGGTTAAACCATTTTCCTTTTTCAAAGTCGAATTTTGCCCCGGCTTTGCTGCAACGGTGCAGGTCGAAAAGCTTCACCAGTTCATCCAAGGACATCAGTTCCTGGTCATTTCCCGGATTCCATCCCAACAGGGCAAGGAAATTGATAACAGCTTCGGGCAGGTAACCCGACTCACGATAACCGGAAGACACCTCACCGGTCTTGGGATCATGCCATTCCAATGGGAATACGGGGAAACCAAGACGGTCACCGTCACGCTTACTCAGCTTTCCATTTCCATCCGGCTTCAACAACAAGGGAAGATGTGCGAACTCGGGCATGGTATCCTCCCAACCGAAAGCACGGTATAACAATACATGTAAAGGAGCAGAAGGCAACCATTCCTCTCCACGAATAACATGAGAGACTTCCATTAAATGATCATCCACGATATTTGCCAAATGATAAGTAGGCAACTTCATCTGCAGATTTATATAATACTTTATCATCAAAATGGACGAATTTATCACCACTTCACCACGAATAATATCATGTACATGAACATCTTCATTAGGTTCTATCTTAAAACGTACCACATACTGTTTTCCTTCTGCTACCAATGCATCAACTTCTTCTTTCGACATTGTCAAAGAGTTGCGCATGGTCATACGGGTTGAAGCATCATACTGAAAGTTAGGAATCTCCTTACGTTTCGCATCCAACTCTTCAGGAGTATCAAAAAGCAATATAAGCTTTGTCGTTATCCAACAAGACTTGCACATATTTTTTATAAATATCGCGACGTTCAGACTGACGATACGGCCCGAAATTACCACCAAAACTTACGCCTTCATCAAACGTAATCCCCAACCACTTGAACGATTCGATAATGTATTCTTCCGCTCCCGGAACAAAACGATTTGAATCGGTATCTTCTATACGGAAAATTAAATCTCCACCGTGCTGACGAGCAAACAGGTAGTTATACAAAGCAGTGCGCACACCACCAATATGCAACGCTCCCGTTGGACTCGGAGCAAAACGAACTCTTACTTTTCTTTCTTTCTGACATTGTTGTTTTATATAAAATACGCCGCAAAATTAATCTAAATTTCCCTGATTTTTTTCGTATTTTGCGCGCAAAAATATACGATTATGAAAAGTTTAAAGACCGGTAAACGGTTTTCATATAAAGATTTGCTGTATAAAAGCCTCATTTTCATTGCCACTGTGTCAGTTATTAGTTTATTTTTTGCCCAATGAAGGCAAATTTAACTATCAATTTGACATCAACAAACCATGGAAGTACGGACTATTACAAGCATCGTTCGATTTCCCCCATTTATAAAAATGACATGCAGGTGCAAAAAGAACAGGATAGTATTCTTGCTACTTACCAGCCCTATTTCCATATAGAAAAGAATGTGGAAAAAGAGATGATTGAGAGACTGAGAGAAGACTATAACAAAACACTTCGCCATTCCTTGCCCGGCACAGATTATATAAGATACATAGAGCGCATGCTGAAAGAGATGTATAGAAATGGAATTATTGCCGGTAATGACCTCACCCGAATGGAAGAGGACAGCATCACTGCCATACGAACGGTAGAACAGAATACGGCCACAAGTCGGCCGGTCGGTCAGTTATATACTGTAAAAGATGCTTATGAATACCTGCTGAACGCCGATACCACCCATTACAAGAAGAAGGTTTTGCAGCAGTGCAATTTAAATAATTATATTACTCCAAATCTTATTTATGACGAAGCCAAATCTGAAGCAGCACAGAAAGACCTGCTATCCAATATTTCCTATGCAAACGGTTTTGTCTTAAACGGTCAAAAAATTATAGACCGCGGAGAAATTGTAAACGAACAGACCTACAATATATTAGAGTCTTTACGAAAAGAATGGGAAAAGCGCAGTGATTCTTTACAAGAGAAACGGCTGACACTGGCCGGACAAATACTCTATGTCGGCATCTTCCTGTTTTGCTTCATGGTCTATTTGGATTTGTTCCGTGCCGATTATTATGAGCGCAAAGGCAGTTTAAGTTTGCTTTTCGCACTGATAGTGCTATTTCCGGTTATCGCCTCCGTCATGGTATCGCAAAGTCTATCCAGTATTTATATCGTTCCTTTTGCGATGATACCGATTATAGTGCGTATCTTTCTTGACTCGCGAACGGCATTCATGGCTCACGTCACCATCATCCTGCTCTGTTCCATCACATTGCGTTTCCCTCATGAGTTTATTCTCTTGCAGGTGGTGGCGGGCATGGTATCTATCTATAGCTTACGCGAATTATCACAACGCTCGCAACTTCTGCGAACGGCTTTGGTAGTTTTTGCCAGTTATGCATTGTTGTATTTTGCTTTTGAGCTGATTCACGAAGATGATTTGACCAAGCTGAATACACGTATGTATATCTACTTTATGATAAATGGCATTCTACTGCTGTTTGCTTATCCGCTGCTGTTTATTTTGGAAAAAGACTTTCGGCTTTACTTCCAATGTTACGCTGGTAGAGCTTTCCCAATATCAACAACAGCTTACTACGCGATGTCGGAAATAGCTCCGGGCACTTTCCAACACTCCCTTCAGATGGCTAATCTGGCAGCAGAAGCAGCCAATAAAATCGGTGCAAAAAGCCAGTTGGTTCGTACAGGAGCACTTTACCATGATATAGGTAAAATGGTAAACCCCGCCTTCTTCACCGAGAACCAGTCGGGAGTAAATCCGCATAAAAGCCTCAACTATGAACAAAGTGCGCAAGTTATCATCAGCCATATCACAGATGGCTTAAAGCTTGCCGAGAAACATAATCTGCCTAAAGTCATTAAAGACTTTATCAGCACGCACCATGGAAGAGGACTGACTAAGTACTTCTACATTTCCTATAAAAATGAGCACCCTGACGAAGAAGTGGATGCCGAAAAATTCCGTTATCCGGGTCCCAACCCATTCACCAAGGAGCAAGCCATCCTAATGATGGCCGACTCCGTAGAAGCTGCTTCACGAAGCCTGCCCGAATATACAGAAGAAAGTATAGGAACTTTAGTAGACAAAATCATCGACGCGCAAGTTGCAGAAGGATTTTTCAAAGAATGTCCTATCACTTTCAAAGATATCGCCTTAGTGAAAGCGCTGTTTAAGGAAAAACTGAAAACGATGTATCACACTCGAATCAGTTATCCTGAGTTGAAGAAATAGCACGAATACTTTCAAGCAGTCCGGCGCAAGCGTCTTCCAGAATATCCAATACATTCTCGAAACCTTGCGCCCCTCCATAATAAGGATCGGGTACATAATCCACCATCTTCACCCGACAATAGTCTGTCATCCGGCGGATTTTTCTTCTCTGTTTCCAAATCAGGCGCCCGTTCTATCAAATCCTCTATATTACGGTCGTCCATACCGATAATCATATCAAAGTGATAAAAATCATCTGTACAGACAGGACGGGAACGATGAGTCAGATTGTATCCCCGACGAGAAGCATGCATACGCATACGGCTATCAGGCAGTTCTCCTTGATGATAACTCAAGATACCGGCAGAATCAACTTCTATTTCTCTCTCCAGACCTTCTTTTCTAATTAAAGTACGCATAACTTCTTCTGCGGAAGAGGAACGGCAAATGTTGCCGAGGCAAACGAAAAGTATCTTCTTCATATAGTTCTACAAACAAAGATATTCTTTAAACGATTTCACATCACGGTTCATAATCAGTGACTCCGGGAACTCGGTAAGTTGCAACAAGTCATACAAATAATCATATCGGGCAATATCAAATGAAATATGTGCATCGCTTCCCAGAATCACCGGCACCTCATATCGTTTACACAGCCGCAGGATAGAAAGGTTGTTCTCCCGGGCATTCGGCTTATTGCGTGTTGGTTTTAAAGAACTGTTATTTATCTCCAACAGGGTATGATGTTCTTTTGCCGCCAATACAATAGGCTCGAAATTTAATTCGGCCGTACCATCTCCGGGGTGACTGATAATATGAATAAAAGGATTACTGACTGCCTTCACCATCCCATGCGTATTTTCGTCTACCGTGCCATAACTATAGCATAAAGAATGAATACCGGCAATACGAATATCCAACATTCTCATACAGTTCTCATCCATATCAAGATTTCCCTCCCCGTCAAGAATGTTAATCTCTGCCCCTAATAACAATTCGATGCCGTACATCTGTCGGGGAACAACATGCAGATTTCTAAAATAAATGGGATTACAGCTTCCCGGAACACCGGGAGAATGCTCCGTTATTCCCAACAATTTCAAACCCTTGCCGGCAGCAGCCTGTGCCATCTCCTGTAAAGTACTGAATGCATGCCCGCTGGCAATGGTATGGGTATGCACATCTAATTCTATTTTCATAATTACTGTGGATCTACATCATAATATACTAATAGGGAACGAAAACGCTCGTCTTCAATAATTGCACGTTGCACGGCAAGCAAATAATCGCGCACTTTCGCTATCGAAGCGGTCTGTTCCACTTTAACCATAATCTTTTTAATAAATAAGGTTTGAATACGGGCTACCGGTGGTTTATCCGGTCCCAACACACGACTTCCCAAACCGGAACGAAGTTGTGCAGCCATTGCATCCGCCGCCATATCAAGCACATCTTCTTTCCGATGTTTCAGATAAACATAAATGAGACGGTAATAAGGCGGATACTTGAATATCTGCCGTTCTGCCGACTGGTCATAATAAAGTTGTTCATAATCATTCGATATCACCTGGCGAATCACCGGCAAGTCAGGAGACTTTGTCTGCAAAATCACCAACCCCTGCCTGTTCTTTCTTCCGGCACGTCCCGCCACCTGTGCCATCAGCTGGAAAGCACGCTCATGGCTGCGGAAGTCCGGGTAGTTCAACATCGTATCGGCATTCAGTATACCTACCACGCTGACATGGTCAAAGTCCAATCCCTTTGAAACCATCTGCGTACCAATCAATATATCTGTCTTACCCTGTTCAAAATCAGCGATTATCTTCTCGTATGCCGTTCGGGTTCGGGTAGTATCCAAATCCATCCGGGCAACTCTCGCTTCGGGAAAAATCAGTTTAATATCATCTTCAATACGTTCCGTTCCGAACCCCGATTCATCAGTTCCACACTACCACAGGCAGGGCACGAACGGGGTACCTGATACGTATATCCGCAATAATGACAGGTCAGTTGGTTTAATCCCTTATGATAAGTAAGGCTCACATCACAATTCTTACACTTCGGAACCCAGCCGCAAGTATGACATTCTATCATCGGAGCAAAGCCACGACGATTTTGAAACAAAATCACCTGCTCTTTACGTTCCAATGCCTCTTTAATTTCTTTGACCAAGCGAGGAGAAAAAGGTCCCTGCATCCTTTTTTTTTGATGAGCAAGTTCTTTAATATCCACCAATTCGATATGAGGAAGCTGAATATCTTGATAGCGTTCCTTCAATTCTACAAATCCGTATTTACCCGATATCGCATTGAAATAACTCTCCACACAGGGGAGTGGCTGTACCTAAAAGAACTTTAGCACCAAACATCGATGCCAGCATAATAGACGAATTGCGGGCATGATAACGGGAGCCGGGTCTTGTTGCTTATATGTATTTTCATGCTCTTCATCTACGATTACCAATCCCAAGTTCTTGAAAGGAAGAAAAATGGAAGAACGAACCCCCAATATCACATCATATTCTTCGTCTCCCAACTGCTTCTGCCAGATTTCCACACGTTCGGCATCCGGAAACTTAGAATGGTAAATGCCGAGACGATGGCCGAATACCCGCTTCAGGCGTTCGGTTATCTGAGTAGTCAAAGCAATCTCCGGCAATAGATAGAGCACTTGTTTGCCCGCTTTCAGCACCTCTTGAATAAGATGAATATATATTTCGGTCTTGCCGCTGGAAGTTACTCCGTGCAGCAGACAGACATTCTTTTCTCTGAAACATTGGAGAACAGACTGATAGGCCTGTTGCTGTGCCGGGTTCAGCGGATTGATATCCGTTGTCTTCAGCATACCTTTATCCAGACGCCCTATTTCCTGATAATAGATTTCAAACACTCCTTTTTCTACCAGCCCGTTAAGAACGGCGGCAGAACCACCGGCCTTCTCCAATAAAGTTTTCTTAGTGACTTCCTTTAAGGTAGTTTCACGCGATACCCAACCGGAAAGCTCTATATATTTCATCAACAGTGCCAATTGTTTGGGAGCACGTCCCAAATCATTGAAAAGTTGCTGTAACCGGGCTTCATCCATACCGGAGTCTGCCAATTTTACACGCGCTTCCGTACGGGGTTTATAATTACGCTTTAATTCCTCCTTCACGTAAATAGCTTCCTTGTCAAGCAATGACTTAATGACCGGAAGAATATTTTTCATCCCGCTTGCCTTTTCCAGTTGGGTGACACATTGTTCTGTGTCATTACTCAACAAGTCTAATATTTTCTGTTCCTTTTCGGGAAGCGAAGCCGATGCTTCAAAGTCCGGGTTATACACCACCAAAGTCTCACTTTCCAACTTCATGCCGGACGGAATGGCAGCCTTATAAACATCTCCCAATGTACAGAGATAATAAGAAGCCAGCCACTCCCAAAATTCAAACTGTTTAGGCAGCAATACAGGAGTTGAGTCAAGCACCTCTTCTATATCCTTTGTCTCATAACCTTCGGGAGCTGCATAATGCACATTGGTGACAATAGCCGTATAGAATTTCTTCCGTCCAAACGGTACTACAACCCTACACCCTATCTGTACTTTCTCTTCCATTTCTGCCGGAAGCGAATAAGTGTACTGACCGGCAATAGGCAACGGCACTATGACATCTACATATTTTTTCATACCGCAAAATTACAAAAAAGGAGACACTCAGTAAAGAATGCCTCCTTTTTATCTTTTATTAAATGAACTTGCTTAGAACAGATACGCAAGTGATACTTGCCAGGTATTGTTCTTAATCTTAATGACTTCTTCATTCGTGGTCTCGATAGTAGCCGTATGACTTAAAGCAAAGTTATAATTTACGCCTATCTGTATATGACGAATCAACTTCACACCCGCACCTACATTGAAAGTTGTATTATTCTTCTTCAACTCATAATCCATAAAGAACCTTTTTATTACCGATATTAAAGCCAAACTGCGGGCGGCAGCAATATAAGCCCCAAACATACCTCCCAATCCAAATGACCATTTCAAATTCACAGGAATTTCAAACGTTTTCAGTTTAGCATCTGTATCATATCCTTTGGCAGCCAAATCTGTTTGTGAATACAAAGCAGCAATGTCAGCTCCCACCCCGATAATAGGCAATGTGAACTCAGCCATAGGACCAATAAACCAACCGGTCTGGTTATCACCTTTCAAGGCATCCTTTGAAAAGCTTGCTTTTGACAGGTTCAAACCACCCTTCACACCGAAGTGTAACTGAGCTTGAACAGGAGCAGCCATCATCAAACATACAGCTACCATAAATACACTAATAATCTTTTTCATGTTCGTCTATTTTTAGTTTACATTGCAAAGATAAGGATAAAAAATGAGAATCAGTAATCAGGATAGAAACAAAGTAAATAAGCACAGGGCAGAAACATAGAAAGGTTAAGCTGTTCCTTGCCGACAGCTAAGGCATTTTAATCCGTGAATTATTACGTTCTACCGCAATGGGACATACGTCCTGCCACAGTGGGACGTACGTCCTGCTGTAATGGGACGTATGTTCCGCTGTAATGGGACGTAATAATCGACCTTATAAAATGGCTTAGTCTAAAGAAAGGAAAACCTTAACCCGACCGGGAAAATGACTTAAGAGTTCCCGACGTTCTACAGATATCATGGAGAGCCGATGTAGGATAAACAATAACAAAAGGGGCCATCCACTTTTTGGACAGCCCCTTCATCACACCACCCCGGTAGTGCTTATCCTTTTTATTTTTTCCATATCACAAAATACTGACTTAACTCAAATGGATTACCAGAAGAATTTTCATTAGAGTTCCTTACCATACAAATGGTGCAAAATCTTTTGAACTACAATTTCTACAATTGGTAAAGTCAATAAACTTAATTGTTCTCAGCTGTTTTACTGCTTCTGACTTCATCCATACATCTTGAAGACTCTGAGATTTAATATTACCTAGAATTTTACTTGACTATCCAACGCAAGGAAAGACATCCCATTCGGTCCAATACAAATAGAAGAATTACATACACTACAAATACAATCATTGTTCGTTTTCTTTCTTCTTCCAGTTATTTCCTTTTCGAACTCTTCACGAACAAAAGAATCACTACTAAATTGTTCTGAAATTACGTACTGTAGATCTTCTGTTGATAATCGACAATTTATATTGTTCTTATTATGATTATATTGCGCTATAATAGAGTAATCAACACCAATGGATATATTCTGTTTTGTAGCCATTACTTAACTTCTTGATATGAGTTAACATTATTTTTTAAGTATTGGGCGACTTATTTGAACAGGAACATGATTCTCTATCAGTTTAATAACCGAGGCGATAGTTTTATTTAAGCTACCTTTCTGATGAGTTACACCATTATGGATACAATAAACACTATTTGCTAATTATAGTATGTTGATGACTTTAGTTAGCATCGATAACTTTGCAATAAATTAATAGAGTACAAAACAATAGCTATTTATCAATGAGTAAAGAACCGATTCTGCTCCTATTTGGCAAGAATGTACAGAAATATCGAATAAGCCAAGACTTATCTCAAGAAAAACTGGCGGAACTAGCTGGAGTACACCGAACATATATTGGCATGATAGAACGTGCTGAAAAGAATATCACACTCTGCAATATTGAGAAAATTGCTAAAGCACTGAACATTCAGATACAAGAACTTTTACAATAATATGGCTACGAACATCACACTTAATATTGTTGCTACAGATAAGGCTTCTTATCGCAAACAACTTATTGAAGAATTTTTAAAAGAACAACCTGGTACGACCAAGTCGGTTACGGAATATTATTATTTTGTAGAAACTCTGCAAAATAATAAACGCATTTATCTAAAACGACCTACAGCGCTAAACAAAGGGGTTGACTTTGAGGTAAGGATTGAGGATACTCAATTTCGATATGGAAAGCACGACAACATTATTTCAACAGGTAACCGTCCAAGCCATGATGATATAAAGAATGATCTAGCCAGGAAGAAACTTGAGAACACTATTGAATTCGATCGTCTAAAAACACTTTTGGATAAAACATACAACTGTCAACCAATTAACGATTTAGAATATAAAGATTACTCATTCACTACAGGGCATTCAGTTGAAATCATTTTCAAATCCCTAAAGTGGCTATTTATTGAACAAGATGTAACTTATTGGAATAGAAGCGGACGTGCAATGCTATATGAAGGATTATCTCAACTTTGGTAAAACCTATTACATACCTGAGTCTGCTCCCAATCGTCAATATTAGAAAGGCAAATCCTGACCGTATTCTATAAGAGGTTCATTGAGGACAGAGATTTCCTTGTCCTCAAATAGTTGTACTTGCTTTTGAAGTTTTTCCAAATACAACGTACATTTTGAAGTGTCGTTAATTTCCTCTCGGCGGGCTTTACTCAGTTCCAAGAATTCTTCATTTTGATCTATACCAAGAAAACGACGTCCCAAAAGATTCGAAGCAATACCTGTTGTACTACTGCCAGTAAATGGATCTAAAACCCATGCGCCAGGAAGCGTGGATGCCTGAATGATTCGCGACAGAACGCAGAGTGGCTTTTGTGTAGGGTGCTTCCCACACGATTTTTCCCACGGAGCGATTGCTGGCAGTCTCCAAACATCACGCATCTGAGTGCCGCCATTGATCTTTTTCATTAACTCATAATTGAAAAAATGGGGGACTTTGAACTCTTTACGAGCCCAAAGAATATACTCCGCAGAATAAGTAAAATATTTACATGAGAGATTTGGTGGTGGATTTGTTTTCTCCCAAGTGATGCAATTCAATATTTTGAAACCCAATTCCGTAAGGCATCGGGCAACTGAAAAGATATTGTGATAAGTACCACTTATCCAAATTGTACCATTGCTTTTTAATTTATCCCGACAGGCTGCAATCCAAGATTTATCAAACTGATAATCCTCTTCATATCCGTTGGACTTGTCCCAATCGCCTTTATTGACAGAAACCATTTTTCCACTCTGAACGCTTATGCCTCCATTTGAAAGATGGTAAGGAGGATCTGCAAAAAATCATATCAAACTTAAAATCAAACGAATTTAAAAGTTCGATACAATCTCCTTTCAAAAGAGTAAAATCCTTGTTATCTGATCTATAGTAAGCAATTGGCATTTAGATAAGAGCTTTTGATATTATTCCGTTTTCAAGGTCTGCAATATTGTACAGATGTTCCAGAACATCAAAGGTTTCTTTCAGATTATTCTTTGCACTGCGCCAACCGCAGCCATCGGTAAACCAGACAAATTTGAAATATCCCAAGTCTTTGGTCTCCATGGTGATGGTTTTATAACTGCGTGCTGTTTCATTCAATTTGGAACCACTGCTTGTATAAAAGTTTGTCTCTAATCCGTAAATGGTATTCTCTCCTTTTACGACAAAATCAAATCGTTTCTCCGCACCACCATTATTGGAAATTGATGACAAGTCAATTCCCCATTTAGCTTCAATTTCACGGATATACATTTCCTTGAAATAGCCAACGCCTTTGACGAGACCGGCTTTGCAAAGAAAGTTCTCTACAAGATTTTCCATTAAATGACCTCCTCGATTCTTGCGTCCGTTTGAGTCAAGGCCGGTTTCTATACCTGTTACGTAATCCACAAGATTATTGACAATATGATTCTCCATCAAATCAAAAAGGCCGGTCTTTCGCATAAATTTTACGTAATCTTCATTTGTACAATTTGGCTTGTCAAAATGAAAATCAATCTGTTCCTCTTCATCCATAGCCATAATATCAAGCTCACGCTTAGCTAAAAGAATAGGAATACACCTCAATGTCTCAGGATATTGTATCAAGATGTTTTTAAAGTCATCTTCAATATTCTTCGAGCCAATAAGAGAGTTCAATATGTTAAGTGGAATTTTAATAGCTTCCACATTATTAAATACTTTATCGAAATCAACATAATATTTATAGTCGGCAATGGAAGGTCTGAGCTCCGCAAGCCAAGTATCAAAGTTTCTCATATCAGTAAGCATTAGCAACATTTGAAATCATTATTTCAGAAATAGCGCCACGCCCATTTCCCCTCGAATTTATCATCCTTGAAGCAGAAACGCGTCTAATGGAAAACATCTTATAAAGCCGATCGAAAAAAATCATCTCCATTATCCGCATTTAGTGGATCGGAATTACTTGCCACAAACAAAGACTGATGTTTTGCAATTTTAGAGCAGAAATCACGAAGACGCATCTGTTCAGTATCATCAAAACCATCTTTTGAATAAGAGGTAAATGCAGACGTTTTTGTTATAGGACGATATGGTGGGTCGAAATAATACAAAACATTATCACCGGCATATTTATCTGTTTGTGCAAAATCGCCGCACAGAATTTCAACTCGCTGGAGGACTGCAGAATCAGCTCTTAATGTTTCCTCGTCACAGATTTTCGGATTTGAATATCTCCCGTGTGGAACATTAAACTTACCTTTAGAATTTACACGATATAGTCCATTAAAACAAGTGCGATTCAAGAATATGAATAATGCAGCCGTTTCAATATCCGTTTTATCATTTTCATTAAAATGTTCACGTTGAGCAAGAAAATACTTTTTCCTCGCAATTTCATCAAGCTGAAGATATTCAGCTTGTAGTCGAGTCAATTCTATGATTAGATTTTCGACATCGTATTTTACTACTCGATATGTACAGATTAGCTTTGCATTTATATCATTAATTATGGCTCGTGTAATGTTTGGGTATTCTTGTAAAATCCAAAACAACACAGCACCACCGCCAACAAATGGTTCGACATAAGTCATTCCAGCCCTCTGTGATAAATCACGAGGAAGAGAATTTTTAATATCATCAAGAAGTTGAGTTTTCCCTCCAACCCACTTGATAAATGGCCTTGCCGGATATGTGTCTAATCTTTTCATTTAATTCCAAATATCACTGCTAAGGAAATTCTCGCAGCATTATGCAAAAATAGTGATAACACTTCACTTCCCCAACAAAATGAGGAAAGAAAACAAGAATACTCTTAAGTATTTACATCCGATTATCTCCTATATTTTTCCTAGTACAAGTATTTACGACCTTAAAAAGCATGTATCAGACACCTTCTACGATACGCTTCTTCCTTTTCATCAGGTCTGTAACCATCCCAAGACAAATCGGATGTTGTCACAAAACCGCAATTTAGCCAAACAAGCTATACTATATAAGGCCATAAAACACCAGCGCGATAAACAAATTTTCATTGTTCATCGCGCTGATATTTAATTGTTTAGTCTATTCGAGACCGACTAATACTCTTCTTCGTTAAAGAAGAAATCTTCTTTGCTCGGATAATCCGGCCAAATATCCTCTATACTTTCATAGATTTCGCCTTCATCCTCCATCTCCTGCAAGTTTTCGATTACTTCCAACGGAGCACCCGAACGCATTGCATAGTCAATCAACTCATCCTTTGTAGCAGGCCAGGGAGCATCTTCCAACTTCGAGGCCAATTCTAATGTCCAGTACATAGTTATCTTATTTTTTAAAGTAAATACTTTTCTTTTCTGTCTCTATTTAGCCGCAAAAGTATAATAAATTATTTCATTTGCAACTTTTATCCCAAAAAATTTCTTCCTTTTTTGCAAGATAGTTCAACTTCCGTGCCAAAATGAACAGATAATCCGACAATCTATTGACAAAAGCTGTAACACGAGCCTCTATCTCACATTCTCCCGCCAATGCCAATATACGACGCTCAGCCCTCCGACACACCGTACGGCATATATGACAAACAGCAGCCCCACGCGCTCCTCCCGGCAGAATAAAGGCATGAAGAGGAGTAAGTGCATTGTCTATTTCATCGATAGCTTGTTCCAACAATGTAATATCTTTGTCATTTATACGGCTCTCCATGCGCAATTCAGTCTGGCTCTGATCGGTTGCCAAATAGGAACCAACGGAAAATAACTTATTCTGTACATGGGCCACCAACCTTTTATCGGCCTCTTCTGTCAAATATGTTTGCAAAAGACCCAGATAGGAATTCAATTCATCGACTGTTCCATAAGCTTCCAAGCGTATGTGAGTCTTAGGCACACGAACTCCTCCTACCAATGAGGTGGTGCCCTTATCGCCTGTCTTCGTGTATATCATACTTTTTTCATGGTCATATTTATAAAAAGTTGACTATATAATGCTGTTTATAACGATTCTTATTAAAAAATACCAGACCAATATCATATAAATCAAAAGTAATACCGACTCGTTCGTCAGCAACCACCTCTTTCCACCATTTGCGCTTCTCTTGTGATTCGTAAATTCCTCCGATGATAAACCAACTGTCGGGCTGCACATAAGGCAACGCCTCTTCAAACACCTCTTGATAGAAAGGAGTATGTGCAATGTGCAGACAATCGACGCTTTTCAGTTCTTCCAACTTTTTGGTCAGTTGCAGCAACGTTTTATCCCGGTCTCTTCCCTTCAGCGTAACAGAGTCCATAGTGCGGCAAGCCGCACGCATATAACTGATGGATGCTCCATTACCAATCCCCACTTCTATCAATGATTTCGGTCTGAAATAATTAACCAATCTGAACAGCAAACGGTTCACTTTGCGCCGATAGTGAGGCAGATAATTTGAAAAGCCCCTTTTCTTCAATGTCCGGTATGCATAGTAAGGAGATCTCTCATAAATAATGGAAGTTATCAAAAAAAAAAAATCGGACGGGGAGTGCACGCCGTAACCACAACGATGACGGAAGCGTTTACACCATATCCATAGTCTGCAAAGAAAAAACATATTATTTCTAGGTTGTTAAGTTACACAAAGATAAAAGATTGAAGAACAATATCGAAATAAAACGCTACTTTTGTTGCCTATTAGCTTATTTTATCAGAAAAGAATTATGAAACACACTATCTCTCTTTTTATATGGACAGTATGTATTCTGCTACTGCCATTAGAGTTCATCCATGCAGAAAACAATCCTACCGAGCTGCTAAAAAAGCTCCAAAGTCTTCCGGGAATTACCGACATTAAGCCGCTCAAAAGCAATGCATATCCCGAAAAATATATGTTTTGTTCATCGAGCAATTGCTCGATCCTAAACACCCGGAAGCCGGTAGTTTCAAACAACGAATCATCTTAGGTCATATTGGTTTTGACCGTCCTACTATCTTGGTAACCGAAGGATATGCCGCCACTTATGCGTTAGCACCACGATATCAGGAAGAGCTCTCCAAACGATTAAACGCCAATCTGGTATTTGTGGAATACCGTTATTTTGATGCATCCATGCCTGACCCTTGCAACTGGGATTACCTGACTGTAGAAAACTCCCTGTATGACTTACATCACGTCACCACCACCTTTAAGCAACTTTATCCTCAAAAATGGATTTCGACAGGAATCAGTAAAGGAGGGCAAACCACCATGTTCTATCGTGCCTACTTCCCTGACGATGTTGATTTCTCCGTTCCTTATGTAGCTCCCTCAACAAATCACTGGAAGACGGGCATGCCATGAACCTTTCATTGCCGAAACAGTCTCCACAGCCCAAAATCGGGAAAAAGTAAAAGAATTCCAATTGGAAGTATTAAAAAGAAAGGCTGAGTTACTGCCTATGTTCGAGAGATATTGTTTAAACAAAGGATATACTTTCCGTGTACCCATTACAGAAATCTATGATTTCAATGTGCTGGAATATTCCTTCGCATTATGGCAATGGGGCACTTCCGTCACTAAGATACCTTCACCCAAAGCCGACAATCAAACTATCTTTAACCACTTCATCGCTATCTGTGAGCCTGATTATTTTTCGGAGCAATCCCCCTATCCTTCTTTTAATGTACAAGCAGCCAAGGAATTAGGGTATTATGGATATGACACCAAGCCTTTTTGAAAAATATCTCACTATCAAAAAGTAGCAAAAACTATATGTACCGGGTTATGCTTCCGGCCGATTTGCAGCACCTCCTCAGCTTTGATGATACGCTCTATAAGAAAACGGTGAAATTCTTGAAGAAAAACGACCCGAAAATGATTTATATCTATGGAGGAGATGATCCATGGACTGCATCGGGCGTCACCTGGCTGGAAGAAAAAGAAAATATCAAGGTATATACATTACCCGGTGGCAGTCACCGCACACGTATCGGCAGCTTCGATAAAAAAACACAAGAAGAGATCATGACACTCATAAACCGGTGGTTAAAAGAGTAGACTTTCTTCATCGCCGGCTCCCGGCAAATATAACAATACCAAAGAGAATCCCCATTTTACCGTCTTCTTGCATAGAGACAGCAAAATGGGATTCACTTCATATTATTAACACTCTAAAGTATAAAAGAAGGCACTTTCATTACAACGGCATATTGCCATGCTTTTTGGGAGGATTACTTTGGTTTTTGTTGTGACACATATCCAAAGCCTGAGCCAGTTTATATCTTGTATCACGCGGCATAATTACTTCATCAATCAAACCGCGTTCGGCTGCACGGTAAGGGTTGGAGAACTTATTCTCATACTCCTTTATTATCTCCTGCTTCTCTTCGGGAGTCGATTTACGATACAGGATGTTTACTGCACCCTCGGCACCCATCACTGCAATTTCCGCCTGTGGATAAGCCAGATTCACATCAGCACCTGTCGGCTTGCTGGACATGACGATATAGGCTCCACCGTATGCCTTACGGGTAATCAGGGTTACTTTGGGAACTGTGGCCTCAGCGTATGCATACACGATTTTCGCACCGTGGCGAATAATACCGTTGTGCTCCTGCACCGTACCGGGAAGAAAACCGGGAACATCCTCAAAAGTAATCAAAGGAATATTGAAACAGTCGCAGAAACGGATGAAGCGAGCAGCCTTGTCACTGGCGTCGATATCGAGCACACCGGCAAGGTAAGCGGGCTGGTTGGCAACGATACCCACCGAACGACCTCCCAAACGACCGAATCCCACTACCACGTTCTTGGCAAAATGAGGCATTACTTCGAAAAAGTACTGGTTGTCCAGCACCGGTTCGATAATATCTTTGATGTCGTAAGGCATATTGGGGTCTTCGGGAATAACGGTCTGAAGTGCTTCTACCTGGCGATGAATATCATCCGTACAGGGGGCAAGGGGAGCATCCTCCATATTGTTGGAAGGCAAGAAGCTCAACAACTCGCGAATACTCATCAGAGCTTCCTCTTCATTATTACACATAAAGTGAGTGACACCACTCTTGGAACTGTGGTATAAGCGCCACCCAGCTCTTCTTTTCCTACCTCTTCATTGGTCACCGTCTTTACCACATCGGGACCGGTAATAAACATGTGGCTTTGCTCTTTCACCATAAAGATAAAGTCGGTCAGTGCCGGAGAGTAGCAGGCACCACCCGCACAAGGACCCAAGATGGCAGAAATCTGAGGAATAACACCCGAAGCGATGGTGTTCTGATAGAAGATAGACGCATAACCGGCAAGACTGTTCACACCTTCCTGAATACGGGCACCGCCCGAATCGTTCAGTGCAATAACAGGCGCACCGTTCTTCAGGGCAAGTTCCTGCACCTTGACAATCTTGGCTGCATTGGTTTCACTCAGCGAACCACCGTGTGCGGTGAAGTCGTAAGCATACACAAACACCATGCGGCCGTCTATCTTTCCGTAACCTGTCACCATTCCATCTCCGGCAATCTGTTTTTTATCCATACCGAAATTGGTGCAACGGTGGTTCACCAACTTATCCAATTCATTGAACGTACCTTTGTCAAGGAGCATTTCAATACGTTCGCGGGCAGTCATCTTGCCCTGTGCATGCTGCTTCTCTATCTTGTCCACACCGCCACCCAGCGATGCCTTTTTGTCCAGTTCCTCAAACCGGCTGTATATTTCTTCTCTTGTCATGGTTCTTTCAGTCTTCTTTTATGATATCCAATATTATCAACTCCTGATTGGCATTGACGGCATCGCCCTCCTGCACCAGAATATCCTTTACGACACAATCCGAACTTACTTTGTAGTTGCTCTGCATCTTCATGGCTTCCAGCACTACCACGATGTCTCCCGCACTAAGGCGGTCTCCCTTTTGAACGGGGATTTTAACGACCTTACCCGGCATGGGTGCAATAATCCGATCGTCTTGTTTCTCTTCTCCACCCTTCTTCATGCGCAAGTACTTGGTCTGCGTATCCACAATATCTACGTGATAAGAGCGATAAAACATATTCACGTCATAACTCTTACCACCTTCACCGCGAATCAACTCGGCATTAAACGAATTGCCATCGTGAAGAATGGAGCAACTTCCGTTCTCAGCCATCACAATATCCACATCGTATGGTTTTCCATCGATAAGGAACTGTACCTTATTACCCTCTTTGCTCACCAAAGTTACATCGGCGATGCGGTCTCCTATATGTATTTCCATATTTCTTTTCCGTTTGTTTAGATGCGTAATACTCCCTTCTGCAAACCGAACTCCACGCCAACGGCTGATGGGACGACCGTCGGGCAACTGTGAACTCTTGTTTTCTTCCAGATTCATCAGATAATCGATGTAAGAGGCAATCATGGCAATATTCTCGATTTCTTCGTTGTTGCCATTACTGCGCAACAGCATACGGGAATTCTTCTCGATAAACAACGTATTATATTCGCCTTTTACAAAGTCGGGCGTATGCATGATACGTTTCAAATAACTGAGATTAGTCTTCAGTCCGGTAATTTTATATTCATAAAGCACTCGGCGCATACGCTCGATGGCATATTGACGGGTGGTGGCCCACACAATCAACTTACCGATCATGGGATCGTAATAAATAGGTATCTCATACCCTTCGTACACATAGCTGTCTATACGGACACCGATACCGTTTGGTTCAGTAAGCTGCTTGATAATACCCGGCGAAGGCATGAAATTGTTTTCCGTGTCCTCGGCACAGATACGGCATTCAATGGCGTGGCCGCGCTGAAACAGCTCTTCCTGTCTGAGATGCAACACCTCATCATTGGCAATACGGATTTGTTCCTTTACCAAGTCCACACCAACTACCTCCTCCGTAATAGGATGTTCCACCTGAAGGCGGGTATTCATTTCAAGGAAATAGAAGTTACGGTTCTTGTCCACCAGAAACTCAATGGTTCCTGCACCCGAATAGTTCACTGCCTTGGCTGCGGCAACTGCCTTTTCTCCCATCTCCTTACGAAGTTCGGGAGTAAGAAACGGTGAAGGACTTTCTTCCACTATTTTCTGGTTACGACGCTGAACAGAACATTCGCGGTCGAACAGATGAACTACATTGCCATGATTATCACCCAGAATTTGAAATTCGATATGGTGAGGTTCTTCCACAAACTTCTCCAGATAAACAGTATCATCTCCAAAAGACGACATGGATTCCGAACGGGCAGTATTATAAGCTTCCACTACCTCATTTTCATTATGAATAAGACGCATACCCTTTCCGCCGCCGCCCATTGAAGCCTTCAACATCACAGGATAACCAATCTCATTGCAAATGCGGACTGCTTCCTCAGCACTCTGTAACGGCTGTTCCGTTCCGGGAACGACTGGTACACCGGCTGCAATCATACGTTTACGGGCAGCAATCTTATCGCCCATCGCCTCCATTGTCTCGGCAGCCGGACCGATAAAAATAATACCTTCTTCCTTACAACGGCGGGCAAAGTCTGCATTCTCGGATAAGAAGCCATAGCGGGATGAATGGCATCGGCATGATGCTGCTTGGCAGCTTTGATAATATTATCTATATTCAGATAACTATCCTTGGAAGCGGCAGGGCCTATCAGACAGGCTTCATCTGCATACATTACGTGCCGCGCTGTGCGGTCGGCTTCCGAAAAAACAGCCACAGTGCGAATGCCCATTTCCTTACAGGAACGCATTACACGTACGGCTATCTCGCCACGATTGGCGATTAGAACCTTTGTATCATAATCCTTCTTTTTTTTACCTAAAACGGTCGCAAAGTTAGCTTTTTTTTGCACAAAAACTAAAAAGTGTGCTTAAATATTGCGCCAATACACGCGCATGATTCTGCTCCTGATTCTTCGAAGCATAAAGGAGTGTAACCTTTTCATAAGGTTTTATCCTATCAATGAACGTTTTAACAGCATGTGAGCGTTCCAGTTCCTTTTGGTACATATCAGCAAAGGCTCCCCATCTTTTTTCGACATCAGCATGAAACCATTTACGCAAATCATTGGAAGGAGTCAGTTCTTTTGCCCAATAATCGTATTTCAGATACTCCCCGTTTCATACCTCTGGGCCAAAGACGGTCAACCAATACCCGATAACCGTCATTGGACGAAGGAGTCTCATATACCCTTTTAATATTAATTTGAGTCATAGTCAGTTTTTTTAGGTTTAATGGCTATAACCCTTTTTGGATAGAAATGTTCACTGATTATAAGATAAGTTCATAATCGCTGACATCAAGCCAACGCCCGAACTTCCCAGTCCAACCTCCTTAAAATGAGATACTTTTTGAAATCCCAGCTTAGTATGTAAAGAAGTACTGTCTTCATTCGGTTGCCCGTCAGACAAGCTATCAGTGCATGGTAACCCTCCCTCCGGCATTCTTCTATCAAACGCATCATGAGTTGGGTTATACCTTTCCCAACACAATCGGGAAGAAGGTAAACAGTTGTCTCCAGCGTATGTCCGTAGGCCACACGCTGTTTCCAGGGATGAGCATAGCAATACCCCACAACTTTTCCGTCTGATTCACAAACAAAATAAGGATAATGAGCCGAAATCCCGGCTATCCGACCACGCATATCCTCTTCGCGCACAGGCTCAATATCAAATGTAACCACACTATGTATTACATACTCATTATAAATAGCCGCAATCGCTTTAGCATCTTGTAATTCTACCCTTCTAATCATAACGGTATTTATTTAAAAACACAGGCAAGATATAAAAAAAAAGCTATCTTTGCAAACAGAAAACAATATTAAAGAATGAAGATTCTCTGGATAGACCTCAACTGTTCGTATGCCCACTCTTCACTGGCACTCCCTGCCTTGCATGCACAAATGGCTTCGGACACCTCTGTGGAATGGGATATAGTATCCGCTACCATCAATGAAAATGTAGGGATGATTGTCGATGAAATCTATCGCCGCCGGCCCGACATACTTGCAGCCACCGCCTGGCTGTTCAATCACGAACAACTGATGCATATCACTTCCCGCGTAAAGGCATTACTGCCGGATGCCTGTCTCATTTTGGGCGGTCCCGAGTTTTTGGGAGATAATGAAGAGTTTCTGCGTAAGAATCCTTTTGTCGACTGTGTATTCAGAGGAGAGGGAGAAGAAGCGTTTCCGCAATGGCTGGCATGCCGGAAACAGTCTGAAAGTGGAACACCATTCCGGGGCTCTGCTATCTGACCGCCGAAAAAGAATATAAAGACAACGGTTTAGCCCGCGTACTGAACTTTTCCGGCCTCGTTCCTCCCGAAGAAAGCCGTTTCTTTAATTGGAGCAAACCTTTTGTCCAGTTGGAGACCACACGCGGTTGCTTCAATACTTGCGCCTTTTGCGTAAGCGGAGGAGAAAAACCGGTGCGCACACTGTCCATCGAAAGCATACGCCACAGACTGCAAATCATTCACAGCCACGGCATCAAGAATGTACGTGTGCTCGACCGCACCTTCAACTATAATCCGCGCCGCGCCAAAGAACTTCTCCGACTTTTTCTGGAGTTCTCACCCGACATCTGCTTCCATCTGGAAATTCATCCCGCCCTGTTGTCTGAAGAGCTAAAAAAAGAATTGCGACAATTACCGGCAGGACTCCTTCATCTGGAAGCCGGTATTCAAAGTCTGCGTGAACCCGTTTTAGAGAAAAGCCGAAGAATAGGCAAACTCTCCGATGCATTGGAAGGATTGAAATTCCTGTGCTCACTATCCAATATGGAAACCCATGCCGACCTGATTGCCGGACTCCCGCTTTATCGCTTGGATGAAATATTTGAAGACATATATACCCTTGCGGGATACCGCGCCGGAGAAATCCAATTGGAATCTCTTAAACTATTGCCCGGAACAGAAATGCGCCACCGGGCAGACGAATTAGGTATCCGCTACTCTCCCCTTCCGCCTTATGAAGTATTGCAAACCGGAGAAATCAGTGTAGGCGAACTGCAAACAGCACGCAGACTGTCCCGCTTGCTCGATGCCTTCTATAATACTCCCGCGTGGCAGGAACTGACACGGGAACTCATACTGAACGACAGGCGTTTTCTATATAGATTTCTGGCTTATCTGACAGAAGCCAATCTCATTGACCAACCCATGAGTCTGGAGAGACGCGGATTAGTTCTATATGAATATTGCAAACAATATTATCCCGACTATCGGACACAAGCCTCCATAGCATGGATAGAAGCAGGCATGTCACTCAAGAAACTTCCGGCAGAACACGTGAAAACCAAGCGGCAAATTCCACCCGAACATTGGGAAGTGATCTATGGCAACTATAAACCCGAACTACGCCTCTGCTTCCTGCCTGTAAGTACCGACACGGAACATGGTTATTGGTTCGGTTTCGAATCGGAGATACAAAAAATAGCACCGGTTTTCAAAGCGCGGACCTAAAGCAGGCTACACCTTATTATATATATAGACATAAAACCGACTTATTTATGACTCAAATCATCGAAATACTGGAATACAAGCCGGAATATCTGGAAGCCACCCGGAAATTCCTGACTCAACTGACTACCCGACCCATACAACTTACAGAAGAAGCCTTCAGGCATACACTCGCGTCAGCGAACAGCCATCTCTTCTTCCTGCTGGATGACAAAGCGGTGGCAGGAATGCTGACCGTCGGAATCTATCATTCCCCACCGGCGGAAAAGCATGGATAGAAGATGTGGTGATAGACGAAGCTTATCGCGGAAAAGGACTCAGTAAGATGTTGGTGCGCCACGCCATCGATTTCGTGAAATCGCAAGGCATCCCCGCGCTGATGCTGACCTCCAACCCTAAACGGACAGCCGCCAACAAGCTGTATCAGACAATGGGATTTGAACAGAAAGAGACCAATGTATACAGAATGAATTGCTAATCTTAACACGATATAAACCAAGAAAGCATGAGAATCAGAAAAACAACCCTCAATGACCTGGAGCCGGTAATGGCCATGTATGACTATGCACGCAAGTTCATGCAAGAGCACGGCAATCCCAACCAATGGATAAACGGCTATCCCTCTGAGGAATACATCCGCCGCGAAATAGCCGACGGACACAGCTACATATGCGAGAATGAGCAGGGAGAGATGGTAGGAACCTTCTGTTTCATTGTCGGAGAAGACCCTACCTACGCGGTTATCGATAATGGCAAATGGCTGAATGATGCCCCATACGGTGTGATTCACCGCATGGCCTCCAACGGGAAAGAGAAAGGAATTGCAGACCAATGCATCCGATGGTGCTTTGAGCAGCATCACAACATACGCGTAGACACACATCATGACAACTATGTAATGCAAAACATCTTGAAGAAAAACGGTTTCGAGGAATGCGGAATTATCTATACACACAACGGCAGTCCACGTATCGCATACCAAAAAAACGTATAAAAAAACAATAAAACACACATTTAATACTATGAAAACATTTTATATTATATGCTTGCTACTTGCCTGCCAAAGTATCATCACCGGTCTTTCAGCACAAACAGTCAGTGGGAAATTAGTAGATGAAAAAAACGAACCGATGCCATACGCCAATGTAGTACTGCTATCACTCCCCGACTCTGCCTTTGTCAGCGGAACAATAAGCGGAGACGACGGAACATTCAGCCTGAGTGCAACAGCACAACCTCAGATAGTACGCATTTCCTCTATCGGATACACCACCATATACAGACCGGTGAATCCTGCCGACATGGGGATTGTCCGACTGACAGCAGACACACACCAACTAGGTGAAGTAACCGTAAAAGCCGACTTACCCAAAATGCGTCTGAAAGGCGATGCGATGGTGACTACAGTTGCGGGCAGCGTATTGGAAAAGTCCGGTACAGGCAACGACCTGCTCGACAAGATACCGGGTATCTCGGCTGAAGAAGGAGCAGTGAATGTATTCGGAAGAGGAACAGCGGAAGTCTACATCAACGGAAGAAAAGTGAGAAGCAGCTCGGAGCTGGAACAACTCTCTTCCGGACAACGTAAAGAGCGTGGAAGTGGTACGCAACCCGGGAGCACGCTACGACGCTTCCGTAAAAGCCGTTGTCCGTATCCTCACCAAAAAGGCACAAGGCGAAGGATTCGGTTTCGACAACCGGCTCGTGACTCGCAACCGCCGCACGTATGGCTGGACCATCTATGACCAGTTCAACTTCAACTACCGAAAAACGGTTTCGACCTTTCCGGCACTTTATTCGGCGGCAAATTGCGAGGCGGGAACAACCAACAGATTGTCATTGACACCTATTTGGACAAGTTATGGCAACAAAAGATGGATGCCACATACGCCAAGACAAAACGCAGCAACATAGAAGGCACGCTCGCCATGAGCTATCAGTTCAATGAAAAACATTCGATGGGAATACGCTACAACATAGACCGTTACATGTCTACCCATGAAGACTGGCGGTATCTCACACAAGTGTTGTGCGACAACCAACCTTACGAGAACAGCTCCAGCCAAATGATTATCCACAACCCTTCCACCACTCACAACCTGAACTATTACTACAACGGACAGGCAGGCAACTGGAATATCGACTTCAACGCCGACGGCCTATGGAGCCCTACCAAAGAGATACAAAACACAACGGAAATCATTAACGAACACAATGAAAACCATATCAATACCCTGAACGAAAACAACAACACGCTTTATGCTGCCAAGTTGGTACTCTCACATCCTCTGTGGCAAGGGAACTTATCGTTCGGAGGTGAATACTCATACCAAGCGCACCAACCTTTATCTCAATCCGGAAGGTATCCTTGCCAATGATGACAGCGAGATAAAGGAAGGGCCGCCTCCATGTTTGCAGACTACACCCGTTCCTTCGGCAACGTAAGCATACAGGCAGGCATCCGATACGAACACGTAGGCTTCGACTATTACGAGAAAGGCAAACACATAGATGTACAAAGCCGTAAGTTCGATAACATTTTCCCTTCGCTGAACATCAACTTCCCCATCGGAAAGACACAAGTGCAGCTCAGTTATGCAGGAGACATCACCCGCCCTTCTTATGACAACCTGCGGAATAGTACTTATTATGCCAACCGCTATACTTATCAGACAGGAAACCCTTTCCTGACTCCGACCATGACGCAAAACATATTACTGGCTGCCTCTTACCAATGGCTGAATGTCTCCGTGGGATACAGCCGCGTGAAAGACGACATGATACAGATATCAGAAAACTATTCGGAAGAGAATCCCACCATCTCGTTGATGAAAGTGGTAAACACCGAATCCTACGACCGCATGACGGCATCACTGACAGTGGCAGCCCACCATCGGGCTGTGGAAACCGCAGTTCACGGCAGAGCTCTACAAGCAGTGGTTCTCCATCGAAACCCACAACGGCATAAAGTCACTGAACAACCCTGTCGGTACATTTGTCTGGCGCAACAACCTCTCACTGCCTGCCGGTATACTGCTTGATATAAACGCCGTTTACACCACCTGCGGCCACAACCAGAACATATACCTGCAAAAAGATGCGTGCAATGTGTCGCTGGCTCTATACAAAGCATTCTTCAATAACCGGCTGAGCATGCAGCTGCAAGCCAACAACCTTTTGGAAACCGACGATGCGGACATATTGATATACAGCGGAATACGCACTATGAGCGATTATATAACCCAGTTCCGACAGGTAACTCTCACCTTGCGCTACAAATTCAACGCCGCAAAGAACAAGTATAAAGGAACAGGAGCCGGACAAAGCCAAAAGAACCGTATATAAACGACGGACATGGCTCCTTTCGGAAAGCAATAACATTATCGGTGTGACTGATATAAGACAAAGAAAGGAAATGCTCCCTTTCACCAATCCGATAAACAGCGGGAACCCTGTTACCAATGCAAACATTTGAATATTGTTTATATAATTGATTATGAAACATTTTCTATCCATATTATTTATATTTTCTCCCAATCTTGTCAGCCCACTTTTAGCGCAAGACAAGAGTTCGGTAGATATGTCTGCTTTATTAGAGAATAAAATATGGAAAGTGCAATTACCCCAAGACAAACAATATGCAATAGAAATGGAATTTCGTAGTGCCGAATGGAAACAAAGTTTTCTATATGATAAAAAACAAACCCCAATATGCTATTCCTATTCTTTGCATGAGGATACAATCAAAGTTTTTGAATCGGGAAAAGATTATATCATACAGGAACTGACAGATAGTACGCTGGTTCTCCAATATCTGCCGGAGATTTTGACAATCGAAGTTGCACCTGTCAGATGTACAACAGATAACAGTATTCAAGGACAAAGGCAGAACGAAGAACGCCTGGATAGTATTTGGCGCAAAGAGGACATTTGGAACAAGGGTGTTGCTAAAATAACCGGAGAGCCTATTAAGGATTTATCCACGATAGAACCTCCCCGATGGGCAATATGGAATTACGATTTGGAAAAGTATTTTGTTTCTCGAATGAAATACCCCAAAAAGTTGCTGGAAAAAGAACGTGGCAGGCTATTCCGTTGTAATGTTCTCTCTTGATACTTTAGGATTGCCTCGTGGAATAAATATCCTGACGTCTATTCATAAAGATTTTGATAAAGAGGTAATCAGACTGACCCAAGAGATTCCGCACTGCCTGCCTTGCAGGGACAAGAACGGCAAACGGATGGAATGCTTTTATACAGTGTATGTACCATTTTTTTTTACCGCAACATTACAAAGACAGGGTAAAAACGGATAGTGTTAGAGAAGAAGAACTGAAACAGTGTCTTGTAGAATGGGAAAGCGGGTCTTACTTCCAAAAAGGAAATCCGTATGCAATTACCAACTACATCAATGAACACTTGAGATACAATCCTAAAATGTTGGGCAACAAAAATCAAATCAGAGGAATTTACACAATACAGATTGATTCCTACGGAGAAGTGTCAGAAGCTAAAACCATGAGAAGTTGCAGAATCCCGGAATGGGATAATCAAGTATTGCAAATCATAAAAAGCATGCCACGATGGAGCCCGGCAATCAATTATTGGAAAGGTGAATATTGCAACTCCGTTTGGACTGTACCTGTTTTATTCAAGAATGATAGTCCGACAACTCCTATCAACCCTCACACCGATGTTTCAGTTATCGGTTATAGCACTTGTGATACCCCTGTCTTGATGCGATACGATGCCACACTGACCGCCCATACCACAGAACCTTATTTGGAGGTGGGTGTTCGGTCTGTTATCTGAATGAACAGGGTGACACCATTGTGCCATACGGCAAGTACAGATACTGTCAGACAGATACTATCAAAAAACTAGGTTTTGTTTATGAGCACAAGCCAAAGGACGCTCGAATAATCTGCATCAATAATGCGGGCAAAGAACTTTTCTATGTATTCAAATATGATAATGGTCCCGACTACATACAAGAAGGGCTTTTCCGTATAATGAACGAGGATGGATTGGTAGGTTTTGCCGATTCATTGGGTAATGTGGCCATAAAGCCTCAATTTAAATTTGCTTACCCATTCGAGCACGGCAAAGCAAAGGTTACTTTCTCCGGTGAGAACAAAGTAATTCCCGATTCCAAAGGCGAAAAGCATTACCGGGATAACTCTGATTGGTATTATATAAATAAGAATGGTAAAATAATTAACAAGTAGATATGTATGAAAAATCTGATTTACTTATCTGTCCTTTTGTCTGTTTGGTCGCTGAAGCTGAATGCACAGGACATTGATTTTCCCCTTTTACAGTCGGAAATAGAGAAGTACGAAAGTCGTGTACATATCCAAAGGCTTCCCAATGTTTACGTTACGCATCCGGACGCTTACAAAATTCGAACCCAACAACCCGTTTACCCGTCCTCAACCAAACGGAATTACGTTGGATGTAATCAATGTAGATGCTCCTACCGCCGAACCTGAATAACATTGGATGAAGTACAGGAAAGGCGGTGAAAGTGGAAAGAAGTTTCCTTTCATTGACAATCTTGCCTTTGCTGGCGTGGGCAGAGATTTGTCTAAAGGCGATACGTTGCCCGAACACATTCACATGTCCGAGTTTAAATATCCGTTGAAACCGAACAAGTACCAAGTTCACTTTTACGTGTTCTCCAATATCTACACGTATTGCAACCTGACAGACATGGGGATTCAGCCCGTGAAAGGGACAGAGATGCAGGGAGCTTTTAGTTTTAGGGTATTGGAATCCGATAACGATTCTATCCGCATACAGTTTGAAAACCATACCAATCTTTCGGTACAACCGCTGTTTCTTCCGAGCATAGGAACGGATGAATTGTATATGGTACATCCGCTTACCCGCTCCGGTTCGAGAGATGAATCTGATTACATGAGGAGTTGCGCACGTTTGGAAGCAGGAGAAGCAATGTTGTTTTCCATACCTGTATCATGGAATGTCAGTCGTATTACCGACCCTAATTACAAACAACGATTCAGTTCCGGGAAATTATCTCCCGGCAAATACAAGATAGGATTACAATTGGAAATATACATGAATACAGAGTTTGAAGTAAAATAATCTCCCTATGAAAGCTGGAAATATGGATCAAGTCAAAAAGTGTGTGGGCATAATATTTTGAAAAAAATCGGGTTACTTATTATTCTTGGAGATTTAAATATCATATCACAAACAAAGGGAAGAATAAGCCGTTTCCCAAGGTCGGCCAAGGTCTTTTGAACGGAAGATTATTACAGTCTGCGGCAATGGACTGTACAGTCCACTATAGCAGACTGTACGGTCCACTGCAACGGACTATACAGTCCGCTGCCGGAGACTGTAGTAATCCGACGGACAGACGGGCATAACCGAAAGGACGAAAACGCATGGTCCGGCTAATGAAACGGCTTAGGAAGCTCAAAAACGCATACAGGGATTGGAAACCGGAGTAGACAACATCAGGGGACAGATGTTTGATTCATATGTTAAATTCTTCATATTCAGGCTGGCTATGCTATACGCTTAAAAGAAAGCTTGCCAACCGGGAAAATCCGCTGAGCCAGCAAAGGTATATGCATGAAGGGAATTGACAAAACTTAATCCCCCAAGAATTACAACTGAGCCATACAGACAATTAACCAGAATCGCATAATCGCTGATAAAGAGAAACTAAAACAGCATAAGCATAACGCAAAGGCTCGGCAATACAGAAGTTCACGCCTAATAAATCAAGGTGTTTGTCCTCAATGCGGAGGACATCTCATTTTGAGGAAAGGCAAGTACGGCACTTTCTATGGATGTTCAAACTTTCCCACATGCAAGTTTACCATAAACTCATAAATAGCAATCCTTGTTTTATATAGTATCAGAACATAAAACTAAACCCTTTCTTTCGTGATACATTGAATCGTTCAATTTCTATAGAAAGTGATTTCTTCAACTGCCTTGCCATAAAGTCCAAAAACGGCTGATTAGTTTCTTCATTCTGACATTGGCGCAGGGAAAGAATATATTCTTCTCTATCTTCTTTAAATATTTTGGTCGGAAAAAGGTGATAGCAAAATTGGATGTAGTTCATCAGTAATCGAACCGTTCTTCCGTTGCCATCCACCCACGGATGAATAGTTACTAAATTAAGGTGGGCATTAAAGCTCAATTCGTATTGTTCTCGAAGTGTTCCCATTTTTTTTTGCTTCTCTTGAAGAATCGCACAAAGTTCATCCACCTTAGCAGGAACTTTCAAATAGTTCATATAAGAATGTCCACCAACACCAGCCGTAACACCACATAGACGGAACTCTCCTTTTAGAAGAATCAAAAGAGCCGCCCATCACACTGTGAACGCTGCCAGTAGTACGCATCAGCATTGCATTCAACCTTTTCAGAAAAGCAGGAGTTATCGGTGCAAGGCTCTCTGATTCTGTTTTGGCAAGTTCATACGCTTGCTTCAAATCTTCATTCATCAGATGATGCACAAGCGGTTTCCCTTTCGCTGTTACTCCCTCGTCAAAGAGAAGCTGCGTATCAAGTTCGGTCAACGTTGAGCCTTCTATGGCTGTGGAATGGGTAATGAGAGAATAAAGGTAGTACTTGTCATAGTCCACCGCTTCACTGATACCAAGTTTTTGAAACTTCTGGTACAACAGTTCTATTTCTTGCCAAACACCTTGTTCCATTACTTTTATTTAATAGGCTTTATTTCTTTTCAAAGGTAACTTATTTATTACGTTCAACCAAAAGAAATAATGACTTACTGCTATATTTTTTGCACGTGTGGGGAAAATGTGGGGAAAATTCAAACAAAAGAAAAAGCTAAGTATTGAATTATCAAATACTTAGCTTTCTTTCTTGTACCCAGACCCGGTACAAGCCATAGAAATCATAGGAAAACAAAAGAATTTATTTTCCTTATTATCAGCTATTTGCATATTTCCTATTTTCTCCATTTTTGCCCTATTTTGCCCGTTTTCTGTTATTCAGTACACTTTTAGTACACTTTGAAATCTCATTTTCTTTTGTACCTTTGCAATATCGGAAAACAAAAGAAAATCAACTATTTAGTGTAATTACCGGTTACGGTACCTAAATCGGGATAAAACCTCTAAACAATGGCAAAGTTAGAAAATAAAACGAAAGAGAACCCCAAGTTGGAGCAAAATAAGCTCTCGGACGGTAGAATAAGCCTTTACTTAGAGTATTATTTAGGTAGAGAGGAAAAGCCCGTATTGGATGAAAACGGTAATCAGGTGTATTACGATAGTGGGAAAATGCAAGGCAAGCCCAAGTTTGCAGTAAAAAAGCATAACAGGCGAAAAGAAAACCTTAGCCTGTATCTGATAGACAAACCCCGTACTCCTGCGGAACGGCAACAGAACAAAGGAAACTTTGGAACTCGCCATGCGCATACGTGCAGAGCGTGAACAGGAATTTAAAAAGAAAGCATGTTGGGTTACCGCTTAAAAGAAAGACAGGGCTGTTAATTTCTTGGACTACTTTCAAGCCTATATCAATAGCTATACCAAGAAAGATATTCGCATGGTGCAAATTGCGCTTAGCCGTTTCAAAGACTTCTTGAAAGAAAAGTACCCCATGAATGAATGTAGCATTAAACCGAACTCATCACGAAAGAAATGATGGAACAATTTGTAGCTTATCTGCAATCCCGAAGCGTTGGCGAAGGTGCTAAAAGCATTTACCAGCGTTTCAAGAAAGTTATTCGCTATGCGATAGAGCATGATGTAATGCTGAAAGACCCTTGCAAAGATGTTACCTGCAAAGTAGATAGTCAGATGCTTCGGAAAGATGTGCTTTCGCCCGAAGAAATACAAAAACTGATGGCTTGTCATTATGACAACGAAAACCCCACAATCAGACGAGCGTTTATCTTTTGCCTGTATTGCGGTCTGCGCTTCTGCGATGTAAAAGACCTTACCTATAGGAATGTGGATTACGCAAATCGGTTATTGAAGTTTGAACAAAGCAAGACCAAGGGACATTCTGCCAGCAGTGGTGTGGTTATTCCTTTGAATGACGGTCTATTATCTATCATTGGTGAAGCCCCGGCAGATAAGAACTGCTTGATATTCGATTTGCCTACATACGAAAGCTGTTGCAAATCAGTTAAGCGTTGGGTAAAGAGAGCTGGAATAGACAAGCATATAAGCTGGCATTGCGCCCGCCATTCGTTTGCCGTGAACATTCTGAACAATGGGGCAAATATCAAGACGGTAGCCAGTCTTTTTTAGGGCACAGCGGATTGAAGCATACCGAGAAATACACCCGTGCCGTGGATAAATTGAAAGAGGAAGCAATAAACAGCCTACCCGAACTAAAGTTTTAACCACAAAAGACTTATCTTTGTAACTATGGACTTTGAAGCATTAGTAAAACATATCAGCACGATACAGAACACGTTGCAGGCACAAGCCGCACACGCTGTAAACCTTGCCCTTACTTCCCGTAACTGGCTTATGGGTTGCTATATCGTGGAGTTCGAACAGAACGGAGAAGACCGTGCCGCATACGGTGAACAATTGTTGAAGAAGCTGGAACAACGACTGAAAACAAAAGCCTGAATGAACGAAGATTCCGAGAGGTTAGACGGCTGTACCTTGTTTATCCACAACTGAAAGAACCTATCACACAATACATTGCATCACAAATCCAAATTCGGCACACATTGAGTGCCGAATTCATAGAACCAATTCGGCGGTTGCCATCCGCCGAATCTGCAATGAACATTCGGCGGATACCGTCCGCCGAATTGGGAACTGCAAAAGAATGGATAATTCCGGCAGATAGACTCTTTAATAAACTCACATATTCTAATTTAATGCTCATCTCCGCTATTGACAACCCTGTAAAACGAGCTTTTTATGAAATGGAAACCATTCGTGGCTGTTGGTCATATAAGGAGTTAGAACGACAAATAGCATCTTTATATTATGAACGTAGTGGACTCTCCAAAAACAAAGAAGCCCTCTCCGCTTTAGTCCAGCAACAAGCGACCTTATTACAGCCTAAAGATGTTATCAACACCCCTGTTACTTTAGAGTTCTTAGGATTAAACGAGCATGCCTTAGTAACAGAAAACGACTTGGAGCAATCCATTCTTGACAACCTGCAACACTTCCTGCTGGAAATGGGGCATGGATTCTGCTTTGAAACCCGACAAAAACGTATCTTGATTGATGAGGATTATTTCTTTACCGACCTCGTATTCTATCACCGCATCTTGAAATGTCATGTTATTGTGGAATTGAAGATAGACAAGTTCCGCCATGAGTATGCTTCGCAACTGAATATGTATCTAAACTATTTCAAGGCGGAAGTGATGCAGCCGGATGATAATCCACCTATCGGAATTCTGCTTTGCACAGAAAAGGGAGATACATTAGTGAAATATGCCACTGCCGGATTAAATCCGAATATCTTCGTACAGAAATACATGATAGAACTTCCAAGCGAGGAAGAAATAAAGGAGTTCATTGCTTCCTCAAATTACTAACCTATCATAAAAGTAATGCTGGCGAAAAGAAGAAAACTATTTTTCTTTTCGCCAGCCACATATAATTTGCTGTCAACAAAAATAGGTTTAGTTCGGTTTGGATGTATAAACAAAAGGATAAACTAAACCCCATACTGCACGACAAGTCTAATTACAATTTTTCCTCAAATTTTAATTGATTAATCAATCCGATTTTATATCTTTGTTCCAGAAAATTTGAAGCATATGAAGAAAGAAGTCACTTACTCTTTTAGGTTATTTATTAGATAGGACATTATGGGCTTTATCTAATTCTTTGAATGTAGCGTTAAAAAATGAAGGTATAGATTTACCACATTCACAGTATCTTGTTCTAAGAACCCTTTTCGAGAAAGACGGTCTTAGCCAAAATGAAATTGCGGCACACTTACATAAAGACGCAGCTGCAATCAAACGAACGGTAGATTATTTAGAACAAAAGGACTTGTTGTGAGAAAAACAGTTGCCCACAGTAAATACAATGTGTTTCTCACAGAAAAAAAGTCTTTCGTTACAATCTAAAATAATGCTCATAGTAGATAAAGTGTTTTCTAATGCACTGATTAATGTTTCCGAAGACATGGTGAACATTAGTATTCAAGTTCTTGAAACCATCTATAAATCATCTATTAATAAAAATATTAAATAAGGTTATGAAAAAAACTTTGAGTGCCAAAGGACAGAAGCTATTAAAAGTATTTCATCTTCTGTTCAATTTTATGTGGATAGGGGGAGCATTCAGTATGATGCTGCTATTATTAGAACCAACCCTCAAGAGAGTCATGAATTGTATATGAAATCCGTCACATTAAAAATGATTGACGATTGGCTAATTATCGTAGGAGCCAGTGGTTGTGTTATTACAGGAGTAATCTATGGAATATGGACAAAATGGGGATTTTTTAAACAGCGGTGGATAATTGTAAAGTGGATATTAACAATATTCATGGTTATTTCCGGTACTTATCTTATGGGACCCCTGCGTAAATGGCAATGTATATCCTGTTACTGAAATTTCCAATTATGCAATTGAGAATAAATCATTTAACGACAACCTCTCGCAAATTACATTTTGGGGAATAATTCAAACTATCCTTTTAATAATAACCGTATTAATATCTGTATATAAACCGTGGAAATGCAAAGGGAAATGATATATCCTTATTGATTTTTACAATATAAACTATTACGTAAATGAATGATTTATTACAACAGAGATTTTTCCGATTATTGTCGGAATGCTCGCAGCGTAAAGTTTCCATAATTGAAAATGACGAGTTCAGCCAATGGATGCAGAAATTATATGTCAAACTGGAAGAAGTTGGCAAGGACATACGGATATTGCGCAATGCCGACAAAAATGCTGCCCGAAGATAACAATCTATTGGACAATCAAGATTTGTGTTTACTATTCAAAGTCAGTATCAAGCCCCTGTAACGCTACCGGGCTATCGGTGTGCTGCTGTACTTCACAATCAGCGGAAAAGTGTATTACCCGTCAATTGACACGATAATTTTACTTGGTTGAGTTCAGATAATTGATGCAGTTCTTTTCAATCTTGTCTAAGATATGAAGAAATGTATCTTGTTCTTCTTGTGATATACCTTTTAATGAGATGTTTAGAGATAGCATTTGACATTTATTTATATGCGGCATAATTGTTTTTACTTTATCGGTGCAGTATAAAAGAACACTCCGTCCATCTTTATGATTTTTCCGCTTGATGATATATCCGTTTTTGGATAATTTTTCAACTATTCTCGTAACATTGGCAAAGTCTTTTTGCGACTGTGTAACTAAATCACCAATAGTCTGACCATCGTTTTCCCATAAATTGACTAAAAGAACCCACTGTTCCGGCGTTATGTCCAGCCCCTCTTCTGATATAATTTGATATATTTGACGTTTGATTATACCCGAAAGTTTGGCTATTTTATGATTTACCATTTTATCTATATCCATATTATTTAGTTTGTTAAAAGCTGAAAAACATATTTGTCATATCAAACAAATGACCATATTTGTCATGACAAATATATGAATAATGTAATTAGTAACCAAATGGAAGTAAGTGTTTTTATAGAAAATATCCAAAAGGCTTTCGGAGAAAAGGTGCAATTACCCTTTGCATTTTGGTATTCTGATAAACAGATTAATGATGATTTGAAAAAAATCAACGGTTGTTTTTTTAAGGAGTTTGAAAAGCTGATTGGTGGTGAACCAATCTCTTTGAGTGCCGATAGAATCGGGTGTATGGGTGGTAAGTTCTATACTGGTTTTTCGACCATGAATGAAAAGATGCCTATGTTTGTTTCAAGCAAAGAAAAATATAAGAAGTCTTCAGAATTGGTTCTTGATTTCGTAGAAAAGGCAAATGTGCAGATTACGACAAGGCAGTATTTGAATATTTCACCCATTACTGAACTTGAAAACTTTAATAATGTAGTGGGGATTTTCTTTTTGGCTACCCCTGATATGCTTTTAGGACTTGCTTCATGGACATTTTACGATAACAATTCGGATGATGCAATTACTGCAAAATTTGGTTCGGGATGTTCTTCTATTTTTTCAGAAGCAACATTGGAAAACAGCAAAAATGGGAAACGTACATTTATTGGACTGTTTGACCCCTCCGTGCGTCGCTATATCCATGAGAATATATTAAGTTTTACTATACCAATGTCACGCTTTCGGGAGATGTATTATACGATACAAGATAGCTGCTTGTCGAATACACCTGCATGGGGAAAAATTAGAGAACGCATTTGTCGGGAGTGAAGTGTATTACAAAGCATCCGATGTCCAAAAGTTCATTAAGAAAAGATTCAGCGTAACCACATTGCGAAAGTTTGAAACAGAGCACTGCACGAAGAAGAAATGAATTTGAAAAGCCGGGGCGGTGAACATAGTTCACAACTCCGGCTTTGCTTCACTTATGGCTTACCCAACTTATCAGCTTCCTTTCTCAACTGTTCGGCTTGTTCATTAAGTAACCTTGCACGCTCCAATGCTTCCGCCTGTTTCTTGCTGCGATATTCAAAATCTATCACAGAATCGGTCAAAATTTGGATGAAATCGTTATCCCTTTGCCAATTGAATTTGGTTTCCAGCATATCAAGAACTTCTCCGTTTGCCCAACCCTGCATCAGCAAATAACGGTATTTCATATCATTGTCCTGTAACTGCTGCATCCGTTCAGCCAAACGGATATTTAACCATATGGAAGCGGAACAGAGAACCAGCACTGCCGAAAAAATAAACAATCCCGGACGAATCCAAGAAGTAACCTTGTTGTAAATCCGTTGATAGAACGGCAAGGGGGCAACTTCCTCTTTATCGGTCTTGTAGGAATTCAAGGTATCAACCATTATTTTAAAATTACGATAGATTTCCAAGGATATTCTCTTGGTGTCCTCGATATGCTGCTGCTGACCTTGCATCCTGTTCCGTACATCGTCAAGTTGACTTTGGATAGTCTGCAACTTCTCCACAGGAACAGCCGGATTACTATGCAGCCTCGACAATGCCTGTTCAATCGCTCCAAACCGTTCGAGAGTTTCCTCCCGGCTGGCTGGCGTTACCTGCGCTTCCAGCTTCTCTTTCAGTTCTGTTACCATAGAGAGAAGCCCCTCTAAAATCAAGTTGTCTTCCATGTGTTTACAAATTAAGTCGTTTTTTCTTTTTCTTCTTCTTTCTCAAATTCAAGTTCGGCTCTTCATCCACCGGGGACGGTGATGCAAAAAACAGACCGAGCGAACCGCTTATAAACGGACTTTCTGCGTTACTCCGTGTGGGTATTTGTTCCCGAATGGGTGCGAAAGCTGTTTGCCGTTGACTTTCGGCAACATTCAAACCTGTATCTCCGAAATATCTATCCAGTTTGGAAAAACTGAAACTGCGGTCTATCTCCGAGCCTTTGAACGTGTATTCTCCTTTGGAAAAGGATATGCCCTGTATTTCATCGGTCTGTCCCTTTCGTTTGAACTGGATAGTAATACCCTTTTCCGCTAACCGCCCCTGTAACTGCTGCCAGTTTCGGGATTTGCCGATTTCATTTTTCACAGCCGTGTAAATCTCGTATTTCGACTTGTCCGGCTCTTTCAATCGGTGCTGTTTTACCTGTTCTTTCCCACCTTGGCAAAATAAAGCCCGTGTTTGGCTTTCAGCTTCTTGCATACCTGCTCGTTGCGGTACATATCGTTCCTGTCCGAAATGGTCTTGCCGTTGTTGTCTATGCGGTTGAACACGATATGCACATGCGGGTGTTCCCGGTCTTGATGGCGCACGATGATATACTGCGTATCGGTGATTTTCATTTCACGCATATACTCCTGCGCAAGCTGTATCATTTTCTCGTCCGTCAATTTGGGTGCATCCACTGCCGAATAGCTTAGTGCAATATGTCCGACCGGCTTCTTCAAGTCGGGATTCATCCCGGTCTGCATACAGAAGCTGCGGATTATATCTCTCCGGCTCTCAGTCAGTACCCCGTCCGCATGAAGCAAAACCGCCTGCTCCTTACCAAGCACATAGTTCACACAACCCTTAAAACCGCTTCCTTTTTTTATTTTTCCAATCATCCGACAAATGGTTTATGATTTCGACAATCCTATCTTTGAGTTTCACCAATTCCACCGCCACCAATGCAAACCTCCGGCATTCGCCCGATGCGCCAGCTGGTTGATGTTGTTGGCTTCCCCTACCAGCTTGCGGATAGCATCTGCATCCTGCCTGTTCAGCCGGGGTATGACCTCTGCCGAAATAACTGCTTGCCGGACATATTCACTGATGCGCACCCCGGCTTCCCCGGCTCGCTTCCTGATGGCATAATACTGCAACTCGGTCAGCTTCGTGCTGACTACCTTGCTGCTTCTCTATCCGTTTCTTTGCCGGACGACCGCCCGGCTTGTCCTGTATCTTTTTCATAGCCTTTTTACTTTTAAATAGATGTCTTAGAAATTGCGACCAACGGGAGAAATTTTCTTTGCTGTCAAGCAAAGCAAGGTAGTTTCGGTCTACCGAAACATAACCTTGCTCTCCAATGAAACCGCCTGTCGCTGGTAATCCTGCCGGATTAAATGCCCCTGCCCTTCTTTTGTCTTGGGGCGGCACGTTGTTCGGTTTTCTGCTTTATCTCCTGTACTTGGCTGGTGCTGTTCTTCTGTTCCTGCTTCCTGCCGCACAGGTAATCGTTTAAGTCCGAATACCCCCTGTAATTGCCCGAGAAGTCACGCACACGGTAGGAGTATTCCAATTCGATAGCCCGTGTCGCTTCATATCCTGCCTTGTCATTGTCAAGCATACAGTGGATACGTTCATACGGGTACAGCACGTCAATGGCTTTCGGCACATTGGCGGTCGAGTTGAGTATAACATAGTCCTGCCTGTCAAGGTCGGGCATGGTCGGACAGTTCTTCATCCGGAGCGTGAGGAAAGAAAGATAGTCCATAAAGCCCTCGAATACCAAACACTTCTCTCTCGACTCTCCCTGCTGCCGTATATGGGTAATGTCTTTCGGGGCGATGCACCCTTTGAAAAAGGAATTGCGAACCTCGTAACCTCCTGCTATATTCGGGAAACCGATAGCAAAGAACGGTCTGCCGTTATTGGTAAAATGGAGTTCCTTACATTCTCTTTTTGCCAGTTCGATATTGATACCCCGCCCCTGCAAGTAACGGAGCAATGCCGGATGGGTCAAGTCACGGACTTCCAAATGTTGGAAACTCGGCTCTGTCCTACGCTGGGGAAAAGAAAAACTGACCGGGCGGACGTGCGGTGTCTGTTCTTCTATCCTCTTAAAAGGTAGGGCAGGCTGTCGGAGCAATAGAGTTCCTTTGCCAGGGCGATGATGTTGCCGCCTTGCCTGCGCCAAAGTCATACCAAAGATTGCGGTCAGTATTCACCTTAAAGACGCTTCGTGTTCCTCTCTTAACGGTGATTTGTACCATAAACCGTTACCCTGCTGCTTGACGGGAGAGTAACCTAAACTATGCAGATAGTCTACAATGGGTATTTGTTTCACATCTTCGATGTTCATAATATTTTCTTTTTGGGGATTAAAAAATCGTTGAAAAGTGCACCAGTCCTGTTTAGTCCGTCATATATATACCCGTACCATACTAAACCTGCCTGCTCCGATACAGGGAAATAGTAAGTCCGTTCCGCTTGTATATACACCCGGACTAAACCAAACTGACTTTTAATAATAAAAATCGGGATTGTAGCGATAGCCCTTACCCTCTTTCACAATCATGCGCTTGTTCACAAGGAACTTGTTAAGCCACATGGACATTGCGTCCACGCTTGTAACCTATACTTGCGTAACCTTGTTTCAAGGTCTAGGACATTGGAATAGCCTTATATGACCTGCTTGCCAAAACCGTTCTCCAATGCTGCCCGGTGCTGTTGCTCCGTCAGCTCTGTAAGCGGAAAGCCTGTCTTGGCTGGGCTGCTTGAATACATAACCGTCCACGGCTTCGGGCAATGCGCTGTCGTTGATGCGAAATGCGAACGGGTCAAACTCCCGGTCACGTATGTGCATCGCCTTTACTTCGCTTATATTGCCGTCCTGCTGACTTTTGGTAATTTGCAGGACGGTTTCAGCCTTATTGTTCAGTTCCGTACCGATATGCCCTCTTGTGTTATCATCCCCCTTGTTCAAATGCAGTACGGTATGGATATGCAGGTTATATCCACTTGACCAGCGCATCAAGAAGGTTGATTAGGTCGTCGATTCGCTCGGACTGTTGATGTCGTACATCAAATCACGGATTCCGTCAATGATGAGCAACCCCACATCGGGCATATTCTCAAGCATATAACCAATTATCTGTTTACGCTTATCGGGTGTCTGCTCCCTTAACACAATGAAAACAAAATCGTCCCTGTCCTTATCGGTAGGCAGTCCGGCAAGCCGTAAAATGCGTTCCATGACCTTATGGCAATGGTACTTGCTCTGCTCGGTATCAACATAGAGGAATTTTGCGCTTGTTCGGTGGCAGATATGCCGAATACTTCAGTACCTCGTCATTCTTCAACGCAGCCGCAACAATAGCGGAAATGTTGAATGTCTTTTTGCTCTTGGCTTTACCTGTGGATGCACTGAAATTACCCAACGTGCCGATAGTAGAGCCGTTCACCCAGAGTATTTCGGGTGGTACTTCATAAGTGTCCGTCACCTTTAGACAAATGGTTTTCCAAAGGGCTGCAAAATCTTCTTTCGTCATGGCTGTGCCTTGTCCGATTTCCTCTTTCTTCTTGTTTTCCATAGCCGTTATTTCTTTAGAGGACGGTTAAGGATATACTTCTGCGCTTCCTGCTCTATCTGCGCCTGCGTCTTGACCGGATTCTGACGTAACCATGCTTCCAGCTCAGCTTTCTCAAAATAAAGCATTTTGCCCTGCGGCTTGTAATGGGGTATCAAGTTACCCGAAGTCAGCTTGTACAAGTAACTTTTAGAAAGGTTCAAGAACTTGCTCGCTTCATCGAAGCTAAGCACGTTCTTTGAAAGGAACAACATCTTTTCGAGTTCGGAAACTCTTAACTCCAAGTCTTTTTCCATATCGTTTGGGATTTTAGGTGAAACAATATGAAGGTGCGCACCCTCGTCTTTTGTGTTAACGGGGGCAAAGTTAAGAGGTTGAAAATGAAGTCTAATTGACCTTTGTTTGAGCGTTCAATCTATGCTCAACCTTTTTGCAGTTGTTTGATGTATTTGTCTATGATTTCATATCCTTTCGGATAGATATTCTTTGCTTGGTCTGTCGCACTCGACAAGTCAGTACGTGTAAGCGGTTCTCCTTTTATCTTCTTCAATATCAGCTTATTGTTCGCTATAACTGACTGCCACTCATAAACGATGTAGTTATAGCAACTGAATTGCATCATTAGATAGGCCAACAGACGGGTATTATTAACTTTCAATACACCATCCAACTTACAGTTGAAAAAATCGGTAAGTATTTTGGTGCTGACAGTAGTAGTAAACATATTCGCTTCGTTCACACATTCGGTCAGAAGTTTGATTTCATTGGCTTTCAACGTGGATTTGAAGGATTGCTTTTACCCACAATCTTGGCTGGAGTGGTTTCTACACTTTCCTCTTTCTCTTTTGGCAAGGCTTGTTCTTGGGAGGCAATAGAATCTGTATAGTAATTGCTTTCCTGTTCTTGCAGAAAGTACAAATACTTGGAAAGTACCACAAGGCTAACAATGATGGAAAAATAGGGAAGTCGTTCATCATAGCAGGACGGTTCATGCAAATATGCGTCCATATCAAAATCAGAGCAGCGGAAACCGATATACTTTTTTCTTTCATCAGAATTCAAGTCCTCAAAATAACCGCTTTCCCACAAAAAATCGGGAATATCCATATCCTGTACAATATCACGCACGACACGGTATTTTTTGCTGAATGGCTACTATATTTTCGGTAACACGGAAAATTTCCTGCCGCAAATAATCCTTTAGCTGAGCCTGTGTCAGATATTCACGCTTTAAAAATAGTGCATCTACTTTAGTTTTATAGCCATGCGATACGCAACTATCTAATATCTTCTGTATCTCTCTGAAATTGGTTTCTATATGATTTTCCATAACTGTACCTTATATAATTTTGTTCTCAGATACAAATATAAGGTGGAAATCGCATTTTCCGAGAAAACATCAGCAATAATAAGACAGAAAAGAATGCATAAGAGTTAAGAAATCATAAAGATGAAAGGATGAAAACCACAAAAGTACACTCTATTCTTGTTTTTGTCGCTCAGTACACATTTAGTACGCCTTACAGAAAGGAAAAACCCTGATAATCAGTCAATTATCAGGGGTTTATTAGTACCCCCAACCGTGCCGTATTAGAACCAATCTTAGCCGATTTAGATAGGTTATGGGAGATGCGGCATTGGATTCCCGAGCCAGGGAAGCCTATTATTCCAAACAAGCAAATAGTATAATTATTATTTTGCAGAGAATATCGTAGACAATTGCCCATAAAACGCATCACCTCCAAAAGTTATACAGCACAATAGAATAGTGTAAATGATTACAATTAGTGTGACCATCAATGTTTTGAAACTTTTCCATTCCCATTTATTTACGACTAACATCAAAAGTGAAGCAAATAATAAAAAGCAGGATGCCCAACCCCATCGTAGATATAAACATCTGCAATGGTGAAGCCTTATCATTAGTAAAAATATTAATAGTGCCGAATAAAAACGTAATAGCACTAACAAAAATACCACCAATTTCAATATACTTCTTTTCTGAGGCTTTTAGATTGTCTTTTAAAGAATCTAATTCTTTTGTTTGCTCTACTATTTGCAAAGATTCCTTTATAAATCGTTCTTCACTTTTAAACTCTATCAGAGCCTCATAGTGCTTATTGTAATCTATGGGTCTTGAAAAGGTTGACGGCAACATTAATTTAAATTCAAGCTCCTCTACACAACAATCTGCTTGAGGCATTTGTATAGGGTAAAAAATGTCTCTCATTACACCAGTTTAAACTTTTCTCATAATTGCCAATTAACTCAGACAAAAGCTCCAGTTGCTCTGAATAATTTGCAATATCTCGATTCATCAGTTCGTCTATAATTAGTGTAATTAAGTACTCACAAGTTTTTTTTTTGTACGGATAGAAATTTTGAATGAAGGTTTCCTGTTGGAGTGCATCAATTTCAGAAATATATTTCTTTAATTCATTAAAAGATGGTTTGTTTTTTCGTATATTTAATATGTATGATAATCTACAGTTATAAAAGATAATTCAACATTGTTCTCCAAGCATATAAATCAAACCCATTATGCAATTGTTGAATTTCCTCCTTGTATATTTCGGAAAATTCATGTAATATATTATCAATCTGGGTTTGCTGCTTTGCACACTTACGATAATAATCAAACAGTGTAATATACTCTTTTACATATGCAGTGCCAGTATGGCATTTATGTTGAATACTATTGATTTTCTCAATATCATGGATGTTATCTTCGCTAAAAAACAAAAATGACTGAAAGTGTTCATTTATGGATTCAGGAAGTTTAATAAGGGTAGAGCGTGATACTGTATGCTTAACATTGTCTATATAGTATTCATACTCTGCATCTTTGGGAAGAGTCTTTTTAAGAAGAAATGCTGTTTTATATCGTGCGATATTTAGTATAGCCTTACATGTGTCGTCTATTTCTTCAGAAATGACTTTTTTCTAATACAATGTAAATTCTAAGTAATTCTCTTATGTTTTCTATTCCATAAGGTAATTTATGCTCAAATGAACAAATGGGAATAATCAATTGGCATAGAATACCGAGGTGGTCTAATTCTAATTCATTTGGTGATACATAGGTCGTTGCATTAAATATGCAAACACTATACTGAGGAATTAACTTCTCACGGACAGTTCTTAATAACAGTTGTATTTGGTCGAATAAATACCTCAACTCTCCATCAAGGGGCTTCATATTCACTCATTAGACTTGATTTAAGATTGTCTATTTGTGAATTATGCGTAGGGAGAGACTAAATGCTCTTGTTCCCAATGTTTTTAACATATCCCTATGAAGAATATCTATTTCATTGTCACAATCAATGTACTCTCCTTCAAGTAATGATTTTGAGATATTAATAAAACTTTCTCTTTTGAATTTATTTATGCGCCTACGACCTTCATCGCAAGTGCTGCATTGCTCCCTGATTACAA
>VOFK01001203.1_pt1 | contig 45414 bp, 74 predicted proteins | sample 5384121 | NCBI WGS metagenome assembly VOFK01 (sample SAMN12384730, study PRJNA508395) | human gut metagenome | isolation source: healthy gut J | host: Homo sapiens | reverse complement strand
TTTTTGACATCCTCTTGAGCATTTTTGAAATCATTATCAGAAATGACAGAAATTCAACGGTTCATATTTGCTCAATGTTACCTTTCGTTCTGTACTGCTAACAGTTGCCAACTGATAAATAGTGAATTCAACGCCAATTCAGCGGTATTCTTTTTCCTCATCCGCATCCGCAGTTTTTGTCTTGTCCGCGTCTGTCTGTTCCTCATACCTTTTTACCGTCAATGTGCTCCTTTGTAATGCTCAGTCAAATGTACTGTGCTGTCCTCCTCGCCATTGTGCGGGGCAGGCGCAGACGCTTAGGGCCATGACGCGCTGAGGCTGCGGTGAGTAAGCTGTTTCCAGTTTCATCTTCGTACCTCTTTCTCTTAAAATTTGTTTGTAGGGGGGACTTCGTTATTGACGCCGGGGCCCCCCTTTTTATTGTAAGGAACACCAGCACCAGCGCAACAGCCACCAGCACCGGGCAAGCCTTCAAAAGCCACCAGGCTGGGTGCGCATCCGCGCCCGCCATGCGGCAGCTCAAAGCTTTTGCGGTTGTTGATTGTCGGGGAGGGCAATGTTGTACACGCCTGTGGTGGAATCGTACTTCACATTGCCAAAAGGAACGGCATCGCGCACGCATGTTTCCATCCGTTGTCAGTTCAAACTCGATGGCATCAGCCAGCAGGGTGTACCCTTCGGCGGTTTTGGTTTCGGTCAGCCGGTAGCTGCCGGGGGACAGATTGTTAAAGGTAAGCAAACCTGTACTTTCTGCGGTCAAACCCACCGTAACACCATTTTCACCAAATTGGGTATCCAAGCTGCCCTTTATCCAACAGCTTCTCCAGCTTGAACTCCACGCCGCCCAGCTTTTTGGTGGTATCCTTGCGTCCTGCTTTGTGATGTTCAGGTTATACTTTGGCATCTTGCAGTTGGTTGGTCAAAGTCAGCTTCAAGGGGGTTGTACTGTCGTCTGCACAGCTTACTGTGTTATTGAGAATTGTGTATTTCTTGCCGCCAATCTCAATCACATTGCCCTTAGATCCGCCGTAGAATGGTCCGGCTTCCGTTACGCTTTCCAGTACGCGGTAGGTGTAATTCACATGGGGATCGTCTTCCGCATCAAATTTGTCCAAGCCGGTAAACGTTGTGACCCAGCCGCTGTAGCTGTCTGTCAGCCGCTTGACCTGCTGGACATCCTCCCATTGCCTTCCTTGTCCGGTGTTTGGTGCGCTGCAATTTCAGGTAAATGGCGGTGGGCAGGCCGTCTTTAATTACCGTGCCGTCCTGCTTTTACCCACTGCTTCGTAACCACTGTAGGTCGGTCAGCTGGCGCTTTGTGTTGAAAAAAAATGTTGCTGTTGCTACATTGGTATCATCTGCCACGACAGAAACCGCACCTTGATGCCGTCCACAACCGCGCGGTCACTTCCGCCGCCGGTGATGGTCACCAATTGCAGGTTTGTATCCGCGTGCGCATCTTCCGACACAACAAACCGTGTACCTACCGGAATCCCGTCAATTTCGACTTCGCCGTACTCTTTACCACCGGCTTGTGTTTTCACTTCGCAGGGGTACTTTTGTTCCGGAATATCCACGCCGAGGCCTTGGTCGCCGACATCGCTGAACTTGACGGTAAATGTAAATGTTTCGTTGAGCAGTGACTCACCCAGGGCCGCTTCCTTGCGTATGATCAGCTTGCCGGTCTTGACCTTGTTGGTGAAAAACCACCTTCAGCTTGGTCAACTCGTCTTTGTCAGGCGTATCGCTGTAGGAGCGGAAAACGAGCGTATTATCAGCCGGTTCCTTAGTAGCTATGTCGTCATATGCGTTCTGATTGGTTTTCCATTTTTGTCGTTTCTGTCAATCACCAGCTCTGTCCGGCCATCGTCCGGGGCAGTGCCTTCAACATTCTCCAGACTTGTGATATTCGCGTCTGTCTTCACATACACTTCACTCGCACCCCTTACCTTTGTCACCGGTGCATCATTTTCGTAGACCGTCCAGAATGTATCATACAGATTCGGATCAACCTGCTCTTGCAGGGCTATGTAGCTGCCGCGGCGGAACTGGTCATTAAAAGGTAACGGTCTCACCGTCCTGCAGCAGGAACTGGCCGTCTTCATCCACAACATCCCCCATTGCCACGGTCGGAAGAAAACACGGCATATGTCGCGTTTTCTAGATTTCCGGTTGTGGCGGAGTTATAGTCTGGGATGTTGTACTGCGCGGTGGTAAAGCCTGATTTTGGCTGCTCCTTCGGCGCGCTGCGGGAATGTAAAGTTGCGCAGGTAAATGCTGCGCGCAAAGTTATCGCCGACTTTGATGCTCTGGAGCATATTGTTGAAACCTTTATCGGTGGTTTCAGAGAATTCAGCAGCAGCCGTATGGTGTACCACTGCCCCCGGATGCAGCCCGGTTGCCGCACCGTAGACATCACTGCTGCAGGCCCTGCCGTTGATACAGCCACTTTTGGTGTTTTTCTGTATCCCAAAGCTCCACATGAGGTTGCCCAAGGCGCAGGTATCGGCCTTATCGCCCTCCACATAGACATCAAAGGTCAGGTAGCTGAAGTCTTTTTATATTGATTGGTGAATCCAGCGGCAGGGTGCCGCGGCGCTTTTCTCGGTGCGCACTGGTTGGGTCATCCATTGTGGCTGACCACAGCACAGCGCTGCCTGTGCCTATGTCACTTGGCAGATTCTGTACATACCCAAACTAGCGGAGACATCGGACGAGCTCACAGCTTTTTATAGGTTTCTTCTGGGAGTGCTTTGATTTCACCCCTCTTTTGTAAGAAGTATCTTTTGCGCCGTAGTGCGTAGCCAGATTCTTGATGTTGAAGGTGAAGATCTTCTGGTTTTGGAAGCTGTCCGTGAACAGATCGTTTACTCCCCCGTAACATCGACCTGCTTTTCAACCTGCAGCTCGTTGTGGTCGGGGAAGTTGAACGCCACCGCCATGTTGGATTCCCATACCGCGTTCCATGTAGTACATGGTAAGGGTGGGTGGTACCTTTGGTGAGAGTGAAAGGACTGCCGTCCTTTATTAAGAATATTGTCCTTCTTGTCGAATGTGACTTTGCGGCCGTTGAAGTAGACAGATTTGACATTATCACCACTATCCTTGTAATCCTTGTAAACATCACCGCCTGTTTTGTTGGAGCGACATAGGGGTTACGGTGTTGGCTTTTCCATTATCGCCAAATTCCAGCAGGCCGGACGCTTTACCGTGCGCGCCGCCGACATCCAGCACCAGCTGACCGTCAATGTAGACCCACACATCATCGTCACCGGAGAAGAAGAACTTGATGGGGACTTTTTATCATTGGCATCATTCCCCTACTTGAACCTTACCGTCATCGGTCAATGTAAAGTCAAATTGCAGCTTCGCACCAAAGCCGTAGTTGTATTGGGATGCACTATCACTGCCAACACTCTTGTTGAACGGGAAGAAACCATATGTTCTTTTCCCTTCGCTATCCGTTTTTCTCTGCGTTTCCCGCACTACGGTTTACTGATTTGCTGTCAGTGGTGAGTTTTCCGCTTTCATCTTTGGTAGATTCCAGATAAAACTTGCCGTTGTCTTGCGTCAGATACAGCGAGGATTGGCTGCTGTCATAGTACCAATATTTAGCCTCCTTCTCTTTGTCGCTTTGATCATTATCATTCTTAAAAACAGCATCTTGCGTAAACGGGAAAGAAACATTCTCATACACCTTGCCCAGCACCGTGTTAAAAGGTGTTTTTTTCCTTCCAAAAAATTCTTTGTTAAAATGCGGGTCAACAAGATTTCCCCGTACCTTTTAATACCGGCAGTCCATTTGCATCGCCGGTCGAGGTTTTGTTCTCTACCAGACCTTGAAGGTTCGGGCGAAACCGGCTTCGTCATTAGCATCTTTACCCGTCGTGTCCAAAACCGAGTTGTTTACGGCCATGAATTTTTTGTATTCATTCTGTACCCTTATCGCTATTCCAGCCATACAGATCCATACCGTCGGCAACGGTTGCAAAGGGGCAATCCCACTTATCTATTGACGGTTGGAAATGCCCGGTATAAAGCGGGTATTGGACATTCTTGTTTTCTTTGTAAGCGCTGCTTAGTGCGCGGTTGAACTGCTCAAAATGTAACATACCAGCGTTGGGAATTAGTATCGCCGTTCGGGTAGCTGTCACGGTTAAAGCCGTTCAGCTCGTAGTCGGTGTAGTAGTCGTAGAGGGTGCTGGTGATGTACTTTGTGCCCGCCTCTTGGGTGAATTTGTCGCTTGCAATGTCCACAACGGTCGTGCCTTTGCCGCTTTCGGCATCGCGGATCGCGCCTTTCTCACCCCAGTAGCCGTCACGGTAGACACCACTGCCACTCGTGTAGGCCGATGGGTCGCCATCATCGGCAAAAAAAAAAGCAGGGTTCTTTCAGGTTTAGGGGAATTTCCGCTGTGCTATACTGCTTCGTTAGATCATCTACTGCAGACTTTCCGTCTGCGTCCTGACGCGCAGGAGAATTGCACTGCGGTGAAAGGGCCACCATCAGGAACCGCGCAAGACCACAGCTGGCGGTTGGTGGCGGTGTTTTTCTTTTTCCATCGTAACCGCTTTATGAGTGCCGTCATTTTTTACGAAGAAGCAGTACATCTCATCGTTCTTATACGGCATTGGCGATTGCTGTAAATGCTCACCGTCATAATCATACGAGGAGAGCGTTGCATCAAAATAAATGGTCTTGCCACTTGTAAGCAAATCGCCGCCTGCGTTTTGCCAAGGGCTTTCAGTACTTTTCGTTTCCGCTATAGACAAAGCAGTTGTTCGCCGTCAGGTCAAAAATACTCCGTAGCACCGTAGCTATCTTTTGCTGAAATTGTAATATTTTTTCGCTTTCATAGCCCTCCCAAGTAAACTTTACAAACTGCGATTGATTGTTCGGAATTGTGATTTTCTGGTCGGCTACGGTGTTTAGCCGCTACCGTGCCAATCGTCTGTCTGCCAGTTTCTTCAAAAGTATTGTTTTCACCTTTTTTTGTAGAATGTAGCAGTAACACCGTTCAGCGTTGTTGTGCTTGCATTTTTTTGAAGTAAAGCGGCATACCCGCGTAATAGTATTCCACGCGCGTCCATTGGGATCCGTCAAATGCTTTTCCCTTATTCGATCCGTATTTTTTTGGCCGTCATACATTTTTCCGGCGATTTTATCTATTGATGTCCATGCTTTATCATTGTTACCACTTCCTCCAAATCCAAAGAAATCGCATTTCCAGTTCTCCGGCTTAGGCCCATCAAAAATACTGGAAAATAAGCCGATCAAAACCGCCGCCCGGATAGTCCGCCTGACTTAGTGTAACACTGAATATCTTGTGCTTCGTCCCATCACTATCGATTGTTGTCGTATCTGTATCGCTCATGTCCTTATTTAACCGCTACCATCTTTCTTTTGCACATACAGATTAACCCGGTAGTTCTCCTGATAGCTGCTGTCAACCGCAAAATAAATGGTTACTGTATTCGGGATAAAACTCGCCGTTTCCCCATTCGATGCGGTCATTGGTGCAGAACTGTCATCACTCTCCGTTTCGTCCTCGCTGTAGGTATCCGCTGCGAAGAAGGTCTCTTTCGCGCCAGCTTCGTCTGCAGGGTCTTCTCCGTCATCCGCAGTATCTTCTTCGTCATCCGAGGTATTTTCTTCGGTGAGATTGGTTTTTCCTCGTCCGGGGCTGTCTTGTCCGCAGCGGCATTGTCAGCCGGGGCGGTATTCTCGAACCGGTCACGCCCTCGGCAAGGGGCGCGCCTGCGGCTTTTGTCTGTTGTGTCGGCGCCGCTTGGAATCGTTCCTGATTCCGGCACAGAAATTTCAGGCTCTGTTTTGCTGCCCTCGTTTGTCGTGTCGGCGTCCTTTTTGAATCGTTTCCACATTCGACACAGAAATATCCGACCCAGTTCCATCAGCACCATTTCCCGTATTGTCATCGTCCGGAATCGTTTCCGAGTTTGAAACAGAAAATTCAGTCTCCGTCTCCGCTGCGTATACCGGCAGAGCCATGCTTGCCAGCAGGCACAGGGCGGCCAGCAGTGCCGCTGCACGGTGCAGGATGGAATTTGCCTTCGTCATCTGCCTTGCCTCCTTTTGTATGCGTTCAATACACTTTATTCCGCAGCTTACTGCGGAATAGCAAAGGGTGTACACCCTTTCAGCTTATGCTTTCCCCAGCGTCCACGCGCAATCGCTGGCGTATGGGGCGTGGAAAGCATGCTGTATTTGATTTAATTTGTATTCCTTTTTATGGAAAAATTGTAGTTCTTTGGTATGAGAATTTCAAGTACCTGCGTTGAATCGTTTCATTTTCGGCAATTTGCTATGTTTCAACCGCATTATATTGTGCATCCTGATGGTTAGTGCTGTGCAGCTTTGTAAGATACAGCGCGATTTCTTGCACATCTGCACACTATATGTTGAATTATGTCGATATTTTTTCGCAGATGTTGCGAACCGCAAAGGGCAAGATTTGTTCGGTCGTGTTGGAAAAGGGAAAATGCAGAGGCGGCGTCCCCGATGCCCCGGGGCGGCTGCCCATCTGCGGGCGCATATGGAATGCGCCCCTACGGTGTGATGGGCGTCTACCTTATTATATATACATAAAAAACCCCCGCCCGGCAGCGCAGGGCTGCGGGCGGTGGGCTCGGGGGCTTATTTACTTCAGATCAGGCCCATCAGGCTGGGCAGGCCCAGAGACAGTGCCGGGATATAGGTAACAGCCAGCAGGGCAGCAACCAGTGCCACAAAGTACGGGGGATCAGCTTGGAAGTGACCTGCTCGATGGAAACATGGCCAATGCCGCAGCCGACAAACAGGACAGAGCCGACCGGCGGGGTGATGTTGCCCAGGCACATGTTGAAGATCAGCATAACGCCGAACTGAATCTCGGTCATGCCGAAGCTGGTGGCGATGGGCAGGAAAATCGGGGTGAAGATCAGGATGGCCGGGGTGATGTCCATGAACATGCCAATGACCAGCAGAATAATATTCATCAGCAGGAAGATGATATACTTGTTGTCGGTCAGGCTCATCAGACCGTTGGAGATGGCCGCCGGGATGCCGGAGTAGGCCATGACAAAGGACATAGCGGAAGAAGCGGAAATCAGGAACAGGATGATGCCGCTCGTCTTGGCAGAGTTGAGCAGGATACCAAGGAAGCCCTTGAAGTCGATGCTCTTATAGATGATGGAGAGGATCAGGCAGTACAGAACCGCGATGCCTGCGCCCCTCGGTGGCGGTAAAGACACCGGAGACGATGCCGCCGATGACGATGACGATGAGCAGCAGGGACGGAACTGCGTCCCAAACGGTTTTCAGCACGCTCTGGCTGCGGTCAAAGCCGGTGGCCTTCATGCCGGCCTTTTTTGCGCCGATGAACGCTACGATCATGCAGCACAGACCCATCAGGATGCCGGGGATGTAGCCGGCCATGAACAGGGTGGAGATGGACACACCGCCCGCGACGGTGGAGTAAACGATGAAGGCGGAGGTCGGGGGAATCAGCAGACCCGTGGGGGGCCGAGGCGATGTTCGCAGCGGCGGAGTAAGCGGGGTCGTAGCCGTTTTCCTCCTCAATGGGGCTGATGCAGCCGCCCATGGCGGACGCAGCGGCAACAGAGGAGCCGGACAGTGCGCCGAACAGCATGTTGCCGAGGATGTTGGCCTGTGCCATCGAGCCGGGAATCTTGCCGACAAACAGCTGCGCAAAGTTGACAAGGCGCTTGGCGATACCGCCGTTGTTCATGATGTTGCCGGCCAGAATAAACAGCGGCACGGCCAGCAGGGAGAAACTTTCAACACCGGAGTTCATCTTCTGCATCGTGATAAAGGTGATCTGGTCCCCAAGACAGGGTAGACATGGCCGTCACAATGGAGGATGCCACAATGCTGATGGAGATCGGCACGCCGAGGAACAGCCAGCACGCCGAACACAGCGAACAAAGGATAACGGTGGTCATGGTGATACTCATTTGTCTGCACCCTCCTTGGATTCTACTTTTTCGCCGGTGATGTCCTCATAGATGTTGATGATCTGCGCAATCACAATGAACACGCCGGAAATCGGGGCGATGGCGTAAACCAGACTGCGGGGGATGCCCAGCAGCGCCGAGAACTCGCGGCTGGCGGAAACAGCCAGCTTAAAGCCGCCGATCGTGAAAACGAAGATCGCCATCAGGAGGATCAGGCCGTCAATGGCCACCAGCAGGGCGGTGTGGGCCTTGCCGGTGAACTTGTCGCGGACGAGGGTCAGCGACATATGCTCACGGGTGGAGAAGGCGTAGGCCGCGCCGATGAAGCCGGTCCAAATCAGGCTGTAACGGACAAGCTCCTCGGTAAAGGCTACGGGGCTGTTGAGCACATAGCGGGAGAATACCTGAATAAGCACCAGAATGGTCATGAAGGAAAGAAGAATCGCACAGGCGATGCTCAGAATTTTATCCATCCAGAATTTAATCGCTGCGAAGGTGTTTTTCATGGCTTACTCCTCCCCTCTTACCTTTTCAATGGTATCCATCAGCGTCTTGACGCCGGGATACTCTTCTTCGTAGGCCTCAATCATGGGCTGGGTGGCCTCACGGAAGGCCTCCTTATCGACATCGTAGACGAACTCAACGCCCATCGTCTCCTGAGCTTCCTTGACGGCCTCCTCGACGGCGGTGTCCCACATGACCTTGTGGGCGTCGGTGGAATCGTGGGCAGCCTCGAGAAGAATCTGCTGATCCTCCGGGCTGATGGTCTTCCAGACCTTTTTTCGCTCATGATCAGTACATCGGGAATCATGGCGTGCTGGTCAACGGAGTAGACCTTGCAGACCTCGCCGTGTTTGCCGGTGGTCAGGGCAGTCTCGTTGTTCTCGGTGCCGTCGATGATGCCGGTCTGCAGCGAGGTGTAAACGTCACCGTAGGACATGGCCACGGGGATGCCGCCCAGATCGTTCATCATATCGGTCTGGCTCTTCATATCTTGGACGCGAATTTTCAAGCCCTTGAGGTCTGCCGGGGGGTGCGATGGCCTTATCCTTCGTGTAGAAGGAGCGGGCGCCGGAGGTGTAGTAGGTCAGCGTGACAAAGCCGTCCTCGCCGGTTGAGAGGAAGAAGTCCTGCATCTCCTGCGAGTCCATGACATGGTAGAAATCCTCCGTGTCATTAAAAATGTAGGGCAGGCCGAAGGCGTTGTAGGCCTCGTTGTAGGTGGCAAGGCCGGGGGCGGAGACCTTCGTCATGGCGATAACACCCGCCTGCAGCTGCTCAAGGTTCTCGTTCTCGCTGCCAAGCTGGCCGTTGGGGAAGATCTTGACCTGGATGCGGCCATCGGTCTTTTCGGCGACCTCGTCGGCAAACTGGGTCATGGCGATATGGACAGTGTGGGTCTCCGACAGGCCGTGGGCCAGCGTAAGAACCAGCGGATTCTGTGCGCTGTAGCCTGCATCGGCCGTGGAGGCGGATGCGCCACAGCCGGTCAGCAGACCGATCCCCAGCACAGCCGCAGCACCCAAAGCTGCGATTTTCTTGAACATGGTATCTCTCCTTCTGATATATGTGGTCGCTGCGAGCAGGTGCAGCGGGGAATCCCCCAGTCCGCTTCGCGGACAGCCCCCTTTGACAAAGGGGGGGCCTTTAAAGCCTCCCTTGTCAAAGAGGTGGCCGAGCGAAGCGAGGGCGGAGGGATTCCTCACCGCCGCCTCCCCCTTACATTCCAATCAAATCAAACTGCTCAAAGGATACGAGCACCTCATGATCCTGCTTGGGGTTGGGGTACTTGATCTGCACACTCTTGAGGCGCTGGCTGTAGTACCAGCCGCTCTCGGCTTCCTCAAACTTGCGGCGATGCAGGAAGTGCGGCAGCTCTTTGCCGTCCACCTGCACATAGAACGGGGACTTCTCACGGTGGATCATGTCAAGCGCTACGCTCTCCACGGCGGTCTCGTAGCTGCCCTCGTTCGTAAAGCTGACAACGGTTTTGACGCCCGCCTTGACAGCGATCTTCGTCTTGAGGTAAGCGCCGTTGCGATAGTCGTTCGTGCGGCCGTCATCCTCATACAGCGTGAACTCGGAATCTACATCGGGGCCATCAGGATGTCCAGCGCTGTGGTCTTTTTCGGTCATCAGGTTATGCAGGGCGTTGCCGCTCATCGGGATGATGGCACCGCTGCGCACAAACAGCGGAATGCTGGCAATGTCGACCGGCACCTCAACGGTCTGGCCGGGGGCGTATTCCTCGCGGGTGTAGAAGTCGTAGAACCGCTCGTTCTCGTTTTCGGTCTTGGGCAGGTAGACCGGGCGGACGGTCTGGCCCTTCTCAACAACATTGGCCACCAGCAGAGAATCGCCGAACATGAAATCGACACCCTCATCGTAGGTTGCGGGGTCATTCTGGAACACCGCGAAGGTGGGCTGCCAGATGGGCAGGCCGTTCTCACTGCGCGCGCTCCATCAACGAGTAGAGCGTTGGACTGAGCTTGTAGCGGAAGTCGATGGCCTCCTTGATGTACTGCTTTTTGTCGCTGTACATCCAAGGCTCGGTAACGGTGTTGTCGGTGTTGGTCGAATGGATGGAGAAGCGCGGCTGGAAAATGCCGTTCTGCACCCAGCGCACGAACAGCTCACTCACCCTCCGGCGCGGGGCCGAAGAAACCGCCGATGTCGCAGCCGTGGTTGGAAACGCCGCAGAGCGCCATGCCCAAGATCGTAGCAATGTTGTATTTCAGGGTATCCCAGCAGGTCAGGTTGTCGCCGGCCCAGACCTGTGCATACCGCTGGATACCGGCGTGACCGGAGCGGCAGACCGAGAAGGGCGGCAGTCGGGGGTCATATTCCTCGATGGCCTCGTTAGAAAGCTGGCACATCAGGTTGCTCATGACCGGCTTCATCGTGCCGATTGTGCTGCCCTTGCCCCTCAAAGTAGACCTTCGCGTCCTTATCAACGAGGGAATCATACTCGCAGTTGTCGTTCCAGATAGAGCGGCAGCCGTACTTGAGCAGCGCATCCTTGATGTACTGCTTCCAGTGGAGGCGGGTGGATTCCTTCGTGTAGTCTCACAAAAGAGCCGGGGCCGCCCCACCATGTGCCGACAGCCAGACCGTCGAGGCCCGCATTGTCATCGGAGGCGGGCAGGAACATGCCCTTTCTCCTTCATCTCGTCCAGCAGCGGGTGGACCAGCAGCATGCCGGGCTTGATGTTGGGCGAGACGACGATGCCGCGCTTTTCCATCTGGGCGAACCAGTCTGCCGGGTCCTTGAAGCGCTTGTGGTTCCAAGTGAAGGTGCAGCGCTTGATGCCCTCGGCCGTCTCGACTGCGCAATAACCGCTGGAAAGCTGGAACCCGTCTGCGGGGATGCCCTTCCCTCGCGGGTGGTGTCGATGAAATCCAGCACCGCGTCATCGCTGTTCTCGGGCAATTCGGGGTAATACATCGAACTGCCGAGGTAGCCAGTGCAGCCTTCGGCAGCATAACGCTCTTGCCGGTCAGGTCGGTGTAGCGCCTGATGATCTCACGGATGGACCTCGGCCTGCGATCAGGAACAGATCAATATCGCCCGCATCGGTGCGGTAGGACGGCGAGCGATGCCAGCAGTTGCGCTACCGCGCCCCATGTTGAAATCACACTCGGCCGTGTTGTGGTAGAAGTAACCGACCGCCTGTTTTGTGCCGCGGTTCAGCCGGATATAAAAAAAATGTGCTTGTAGAGAGTCGGTCTCCTTGGCGTTGTAGCCCATCGCATCGCCGGGGGCCATATTCATGTATTTCTCGGCCTTGTTGATCTCGCCGGACTTCTCACCGAAGCCGTAGAAGCAGTCATCGGCCTCGATCTGGCTGGCATGGATGCGGCGGCGGTTGCTGTCCTCGCGGTAGGCAAGGTCAGGAATGTCGGCGTGCAGCAGGCTGCCGTCCTTGTCGTAGACCATGATGCGGGAAGGGGTTCCTTCTCGATCACGACCTTCAGGCGCTCGCCCTGGATCACAGCCCGCTTTTCGCCATCGGTCAAAACGGCGGCAGCAGGTTTACGCGCTTTGGCTTGCGGCAGCCCTGGCGCATCAGGGCATCGGTGGCGGGACTTTACCCATGCGGTCATCAGTCAGGCTGGGAGTGCCTCGTCCCAGTCGCCGTCAAAGCCGGCGCGGATGCGCAGGATGTCATCGGTCAAAAAACCAGATGCGCAGCCCACAGCGTTGGTTGCAACGGAATAGTAACTGCCGCAGTCCTTGACAGCACCGCCGGTAGCAACTTTCATAGATTTTTTCCTTCTTTTGCGTTGGTCAAGTGGAAAAAGCGTTTGTTTCGGCACGATTTGTGCAATCTCACACAAATTTGCGTGCTTGTTTTTTGCGGATAATTACTGTTGCCTTATTCGTCGTTATAATATCAAATATACGGGCTAAATATCTCTGCTTTTGTAGCAAAATGTCGCTAAAGAATATAACGTCTTTTGGACAAAAATTCGTGGGGAGGGCGCCATGATCGCCTAAAAAAGTACCGCATTATGTGATTCTCTTCTCACGCAGGAGAAGGCTCAGCCTTTGCAGGGGCGGCGATGTCATGGTAGCATGGTACCAACCAGCTCAACTTAGCCGTCGGTCTCGTACACCGCACCCCTATGAACTGATCCTGCCGGTATCGGGCAGCAGCGTGCGTATTCCATCGGTGGCAGCGTCTACGACCTGCACTTGGGGAGCTGATCTCTTTCCTGGGAGATGTTCCATTCCGGCAAGTTCAACATCACGGCGGACACCTCTGAACGGCTTTTGTCCGTGCAGATCGCGCCCGATCTGGGACCCCGCGCCTGGGGTGAGCGGCTGACCGACTGCTTTACGGCAGGGCGAGCCTGTCATACTTGACGCCGACTCCGGTCGCCGCGGTGGGATTTCCGTGGTGATTCTGCTGGAGCGGGATAACAGGCAAATCTGGATGAGCCGATCCGTTCGGCGGTCCAGTGCTGGTGACCGGCTCATTTTTGTTGTTCCTGCCATCCACGGCGCCGCGTCGTGCGCCGCCGCCCTCCGCCACAAGTCTGCTTGGTTGCCAAAGGCGGCTGCCTACCTGGCGAAACACACAGACCCCCGTGCTGAATATTTGCGCAGCGGCGCGCTACACCTACCAACCGGGAGCATCTTTCCCGCGTGTTCAAAAGAATACACCCTCGAGCGTCCGGCTTATTCCGACCAACTGCGGATGCAGCACTTTGCAACGCTCCCCTTGCCGCCGGCGAGCGTGCTGATGCCTGCCGCCAGCGGCTTTACGAATTGTACAGCAGCTTTGTGGGCTTCCGCGCTTCTACGGCATCACCGACCGAATACCGCGCCCAGCTCCGCATTCCGGCGGCAAAGGAATAAGCGGAAGCCCGGAACGCCCCCGGCAGCTTATGTTTGTGCTTCAAATAAGCGCCGGGAGGCGCTTGCATTTTGCAGCGCTATCCAAGCTTTTCACTCATCGGCAGGCTGATGACCGTCTTTGCGCCCGGCGGGATATTTGCGCAAATTCTGCTTTCCGCCGTGCGCGATGGCGTCTGCTTTCATGCAGCAGGGCTCGGGCATTTCGCAGAACTCCGGGGGGCATTCGCAGCCGCCGCACAGCAGGTGGGTAGCCGCAGCCGTCATCGGCCACCGTCAGGCGCAGCCCCCCCGCCGCTTCGGTGCGCACGGTGATGCCTCACCGGCCGGGATTGTGGCGATGCTGCTGTTCAATAAGCAATCGTTCCAGCAGGGCGCGGTCTGCGCAAAAACATTGCTCAAGCTCTGCTCTGATTGCTCCAGCGCAATCTCACACTTTTTTTCCTGCGCGTTCTCGCAAAATTGCGCCACCAACGCGCGGAACAGCGGCCCCGCCCGGGAGGCTCTTTCTGCGCAGCGGCTGTTGCCGTATTCCAACTGTTGGTCAGGTTCAGGTCATCAATGAGGGTTGCGCAGCTTTTCGCACTTGGGCGCGGATGCCGGTCGCTTTCTGACGGAGCTGTCCGGCAAAAGTGCATCCTGTTCCAGCTGCTCCGCCCAGCCTAAGATCAGCGCCAGCGGAGTGCGCACGTCATGGCTGACCCCTGCGATCCACTGGGTGCGGGCGTTGTCCCGCCGGGAAAAAGCATCTCATTTTTGGCTTGCAGCTGCGCCCCGGTCTGGTTCAGCTTTTCTGCCAGTTCCCCGGCAAAACCATCGGTAGGCAGCCGGACGGTCTGCCCCTGCGCCAGAACATCCAGACCGTTTGCCACGGTCTCCAGCCGCTTTGCCCCCCGCCAGCTCAGCCAGAAGCAGAGCACCAGACCCAGCAGCAGCATTCCCAGCGCTGCCGCCGGGGAGCACCCGCACCATGCTCAGGGCAAAGTCCGGTGAACTGTAAATGCTGTACTTCCACAGGCTCCCCTTTGGCAGCCCGATGACGAACAGTCCGTAAGGTTCTTGTCCAGCAGAACACCGGGTAATCCGCCAAAGATACCAGCGGGCAAACCGCGATTCGCCGGGAGTAGGCATGGTTCAGTTCCTTCGGCAGCTCGGCCTGTAGCTCCACCGGACGTTTCCGGCATCGTCCAGCACCATCGCCCACTCGTAGCCATTCATCCACTCCTGCGGGGTGCGTTCTGCCCCCAGCGCAAGCCCTTCGGCGGTCTCCACCATAGAATCCGCGATCTCGCTGGATGAATACTCCCGCTGCGGCAAGCGGCAGGCCCTCCTGCCAGCCCAGCCAGCCCAGCACTGCAACACCGGAAAACAGCAACAGCAGAACGATGCCCACCGCCGCCAGCACATACCGCCGGATCAGCGCACAAAGGTTTTCATGCTCCTTCCCCCCTTTGTCATCTTATAGCCAATGCCCCGCACCGTCCGCAGAAACTGCGGCGCACCGGGTTCGGCTTCCAGCTTCTCCCGCAGATGCCGGATATGTACCCCAGACTGTTCTCGTAGCCATAATAATCCGCGCCCCAGACCGCCGCACAAGGGCATCGTAGGTAACGATGTGTCCCCGGTTCTCTGCCAATTTCCGCAGCAGCGCCAGCTCTCGGTAGCGGTCAGCGCCAGTGTTTTGCCCTCTCTGGCAGGGTAAACAATGGCATCATTCAGGTCTACGCACCGCTCCCCCAGCTGCAAACCGGTGGTTTCGTCGGGACAACTCTGCCCGGTACGCCCGCTGCAAAATGTGCTGCATCCGCAGCAGCAGCTCCTGCATCAGGAAGGGCTTTGTCAGGTAGTCATCCGCACCCAGCCCGAGTCCGAACAGCCGGTCGGCATCCGCATCCCCGTGCAGAGAGGAACAATGCCGGGACATCGCTTTTGCCCGCAGCGCCCGGAACAAAGCGAAAATCCGTCCCCATCCGGCAGGTTGATATCTAAAATCATCAGCTTCCGGCTGCTCTGCCGCAAAACAGGTGCGGGCGCGGCGCAGCTTTGGGCAGTTCTAATATGGCCATATCCTGCGCCCCGCAGCGTGCTCACCACAGCAGTGCCAGCAGCTCGGCGTTGTCGTCCACAAGCAGGAGCTTTGCATCATAAACGGTATCCATAAGGGCAGTTCTCCTTTCCCCGCCTTTACTATACCACAATTTTTGCGCCGCAGCGGAAAACACCTGCAAATTTAAGGGTAAATTAAGCTGCGCTTCCGGTCAGTTTAAGGCAGCGGGTGTATTCTGGCATTGTTCCGAAATACCATGAATGCGAAAGGAGACCATTTATGAAACCTGTGATTGAGACCCATGCCCTTTGCAAAAAAGTTACCATGGCCGTCCGGTGGTGGATCATTTGAATCTGACTGTCCCGGAGGGCTGTGTTTACGGCTTTTTAGGCCCCAACGGTGCGGGCAAATCCACCACCATGAAGATGCTGCTGGGGCTTGTACACCCCACCGGTGGCAGTGTGGAACTGCTGGGGCACACCCTGAACGAATCGAGTCCGCATTGCCCTGCTGCGGCAGACCGGCAGTCTGATCGAATCCCCCTCCGGTTACCTGCACCTGACCGCCCGGGAAAACCTTTCCATCGTGGCTGACTTGAAAGACGTGGACCGGAAGGACATCAGCCGGGTGCTGGAGATCGTGCACCTGACCAAAGACGCTGACCGGAAGGTGGGGCAGTATTCGCTGGGTATGAAGCAGCGGCAGGGTATAGCGATGGCCCTGCTGGGCAGCCCGAAGCTGCTGATTCTGGATGAGCCGACGAACGGTCTGGACCCCGCGGGCATTCAGGAGATGCGCAGTCTGATTGCTTCCATGCCGCAGACCACCGGAGCCACCGTGCTGATCTCCAGCCACCTGCTGGGCGAGATCGAGCAGATGGTGGATCAGGTGGGGCATCCTGAACCACGGCAAGCTGCTGTTCGAGGGTTCTTTGCAGCAACTGCAAAAAGCACAGCCGGGGCGGCATTCTACTGCGGGTGCTGGACGCACCCAAAGCCGCAGCCGTCCTGCAGCAGCAGGGGTAAAAGCCGCTGCACCGGCAGACCAGCCGGACACCCCCTGCAGCTGCCCCCTGCCGCCGGACGAAGCGCTGGCGGCGCTGGTCTGTGCCCTTGCCGAAAGCGGCGTGGGTGTGGTTGGCCTGACGGCCCAGACAAAGAGCCTTTGAGGACATCTTCCTCAGCCTGACCCAGACCAGCGGGGAGGTGGCGTAAGATGGCAGCTTTCCGTGCAGAACTGCAAAAAGCCCACCGTAGGCATGACCTTGCCCTCTGCCTGCTCCTCCCCGGCATTGTCGTGCTGTGGGTGGGCGGCCTTGCCCCGGCAGACCCGGAGGAGCTTGCCAACGGTTACAGCGCCCTGCTTTACAGCCTGCCCGTCATTGAAGCCATTCTGATGCCGGTGATGATGGCAGTGCTGGCCTCCCGGCTGTTGGATATGGAGATCAAAGGCAACACCGCCAAGCTTGCTCTACACCCTGCAGAGCCGCCGCAGCCTGTTTGCAGGCAAAGCTGTCTTTGGGGTGCTGGAGGTGCTGTTGGTCACGGTGCTGGAGCTGGCCTGCGTTCCGGTGCTGGGGCGCGTTCATGGTTATACCGAAGCCTTTCCCACTGGGCAGCTGGTCTATCTGTTCTTCTGCACGCTGGCTGTGGACGCAATGCTCTTCTTTGGAGAATTTCTGCTGATGCTGTGGATAGGCAACCCCATGCCGGCGCTCTGCGTGGGCATCGTCGGTGCACTGGTGGGGCTGTTCTCTGCTTTTATGCCGCCGCTTGCCAGTTACTTTGTGCCTTTTGGGTACTACATCCCTCTGAGCGCCTACGAAGTGGCGAACTGGGACATGGCTACCCACATCGTCACCTACGGCATCCGCCCCTTCAACTGGGGCTGCTGGCCTTTACCCTTGCGCTGGGCGCTGTGCTGTTTGCCCTTTGCGTGGCGCAAGGTACAGGACGAGGAGGTATAAAACCATGCTGAAACGCTGTATTCTTGCGGAGAACCGCAAACTCCACGCATCCCCCATCTGGGCGATGTTCTTTCTGCTGCCCATTCTTTCCGCCACCTACGGCACCTTCAATTATCTGCAAAATCTTGAGATCCTCACCGACGGCTGGTATAGCCTGTGGACCCAGCACACCCTGTTTTATTCCATGCTCTTCTTTCCCTGCCATGGTAGCCACCTATGCTGCCTACTTACTGTGGCGGCTGGAACATCTGGGGCACAACTGGAACCTTATCATGGCAAAGCCCCGTACCGCCGCTGGACCTGTTTGCAGGCAAAGTTTGCGGTAGTAACAAAAGCTGGCGCTGCTGACCCATGCGTTTGTGTTTGCGCTGTTCGTGTTCTGCGGCAAGGTATTTGCCCATCTGCCCGCTGCCGCCGGTCACCTTTACCTCTGTTTTTTACTGCGGGGACTGCTGGGTGCGTTGGCTGTCATTGCTGCACAGCTGGTGCTGGCCATGGTCATCCGCAGCTTTGCCGTACCCATTTTTCTGGGGCTGCTGGGCGGGATTACCGGCATCTTTATCAGCTCCAAGGGTCATGGGCTGTTGTGGCCCTATTCCCCTGATGCAGCTGGGTATGAACTCCAACAAAAGCGCGGATACTCTGGCCGGAAGCGCACCGTTCTCCTTCAGCTGCCTGTTCTGGCTGGCTGCGATGTTCGCGCTGGCATGGCTGCTGCTGCGCCGGCTTGCGGGATGTGCGCGCTTAAACTGCCCGTCTATTTTTATTGCTTTTTTCGATTTCTATTGACAAGTTGGTTTGTTTTGAACTAATATAGTCTATGCTAACTGTTAGCGCTTAACTTTGCGAAGGGCTCGGACCCATGGCAGACCTGCCCCGGCAGTTGACCGCCCGCCGCACGCTGCAGCATACAATATCACGATTTGATCGAGGCATTGTCTCGCGCTGGATGCCCGCGATACCTATACCGCCAACCATTCCAGCGCGTTGCAGATATGATTGGCATTAACTTTACCGCAGCCACGCAGGGCTGAATACGGCGAGACCATCCATATAACCGCCATGCGACATTGGAGAAAATCGCCGTGCCGGACGCCGTGCTGCCGAAGACTGGGCCATGACCGCCGATGAATGGCAGAGATGCGCCGCCACCCCGTCACAGGCTAATATACTGCGAAGGGTCGCGGATTTTCAGGATATTGCCGTGCTGGTCCTGCATCATCATGAGCGTTGGGACGGCCCACCTACCCAGTAACGCTCCGGGACCGATATCCCCACATTCGCTCGCGCATTATCGCTGTGGCGGACTCGTCAGCCATGATGAGCAGCCGCCTACCGCGCCGCGATGACCGGCGCGGCATGCCGCTGCGAGATCGAGAAAAACAGCGGGCATCATGTACGATCCCCGCGTGGCATGCCGCGCTGGCGCACTGGGATACCCTGATCGCCGCTATGCCGCCGATACGCTCCGCACCCCCTATTTTTGACCGGTTGGTTGGAGCGCACCCGTCAGACGCGAGGACAGGACCGCATCACCCTTGCAGAGCTGGCGGCTAAGTTTCATCTCTCCCAAAGCTCCCTGAAAGCTTTGCACCGAGGCACTCATGGAGGGTGCTCCGGTGGCCGGATTATCTTCGCACTGTGCGGATGGACACAACCGCGCGGCTGCTGCAGGAAAACGATCTGCCTGTAGCGGAGATCGCACCGTGTCGACTGAGGGTTGCTGCCGCTTTTTCCGCGCTGCCTTCCGCCGCCATACCGGCGCTTGCTTCCCTGAAACTGCTAAGACACCTGCCATTTGGCAATAAAATCCAAATTGCACGATTCCTGCTTTTTTTTACCTACCATTCAGATGGGCAAGCGTTGTAAATAATTAAGTAAACCTTCTGGGTTTTATTTGAAAAATCAGACCGTATACCGTATTAAGGGGATAGTAAAGGGGAAATGAAGGTTATGAATTGGGCAAAAGATCGGTTCGCAGGCGGCGCACTCCAGTTCGGCTCCGCCGGTATTGAAGATTTTGACCGGCAAGGATGCAAAGCTGTACACCAGTGTACACCGCCCGCCGTGCTGCACATGAGAAGCGATCAGGGTCATGAAGACCGCCACCTTCTCTGCAGGAGAACTGCGGCGATATTCTGGCCGATGCCAAGGGAGATCAACGAGCAGCGCAACGCCGATGACGATGCCGTGATCGAGGACCGCTGGACGAGAGGCGAGTAAGCGACTCGACGCAAGTCGGCTGCAGCCGTTACACCTCGGCTTTTTTTGCCGGTTACTGCAAAGGCTTTTCCCACTCGCGGAGTAGAAGCTTTTATTGTTGGGGAGCATAATTATAATGAAATGAACATTCTGCATGAGAGCCGCGGGGCGAACTGCCTCAGACCAACAAACCGCGGCTTTCCATGGCCGAGGCCATTCCAGCAGGCTTGCCATCTGCCCGGCGTGCGCGTTGTTAGGCGAGCGCACCTGTGACGCCGTCGTCACCTACACGGAGTGCCCGCACCGATGTACTGCACGGTGCAGCTTTCCCGCTTTGATGTGCAGGCCCCCGACCGAGGTATCCGCCAACAGCCCGCGCGCGCCGTAAACCATGGTATCAGGAAAAGCTCGTCAATCACGACGCTTTTTCCACTTTGCGCGCAAACTGTTCCTGCCTCGCACCGATACGCTTTCTTGCCTACACGGCGGTATGCGATTGTGCGCTATTTGGCACGGTCTGCGCTGCCTGCTGCACCGCAGACTGAGTCGGAGTGCTGGACGCACTGTCCATCAGGGTATCTATGCTGCGGGGGGGACTTTTCCACCGCAGGCTCGGGTCATGTTCCTGCTGCGGCTGGGTGAGCTGCTCGAGGAATGGACCCGCCCGCCGTCGCTGAGCGATCTGGCCCCCATCACGTAATGTCGCTGAATGTGGGACCGTGTCTGGCAGCTTACCGAGGGGCGAGTCGTCCCGATTTTCCTTCGCAGATCCGCACCGGGATGTCATCGCATACCGAGCGCGTTATCCCGCTGGACGGCAGGGTACTGGACGGTGAGGCCAGCGTCCACCAGGCCTCGCCGACCGGCGAGGCCGGAGCCGGTGCGCAAAGGCGGCCGGTGCTGTTGTCTATGCAGGCACCGTTGTGGAGGAGGGGCAGATCACCCCTGACGGTTGAGCAGAGCGGGCAGCGGCCGCTAACCGGATCGTCCGGATGATCGAAAACCCTCAAAGCTGAAATCGCCAGCGAGACCCGCCGCAGCGCTGGCCGATAAGCTGGTGCCCTGGCCTGCTGGGCACGTGACCGTCACCTACGCTTACCACCGCAAACGCGCGCCATCTCATTTTGATGGTAGATTCTCCGCGCGCTGAAGCTCTCGATGCCGCTGGCGGTGCTGTCCGCCATGCGGGAGGTGCGGCAGTTACCATTATCACGGTCAAGGGCCGGCAAGTATTTCCGAGGCACTGGCTAACGCCGACACCATTGTTTTTTGACAAGACCGGCATCGTTGACCCATGCCACCCCGACCGTTGTGCGAGATCGTGCCGTTTCGGCACCCCCGCAAAGGACGAGGTCCTTGGCATTGCCGCCACCTGCTTGGAGGAGCATTATCCCACTCGATGGCGAACGCCGTTGTGCGAAGCCGCTTCCGCAAAAGGGCATCCGCCATGATGAAATACACAGCGAGGTGCAGTATGTCGTAGCCCACGGCACGTTGCCAGCCAGATTGGCGGCACGAAGGGTGTCATCGGCAGCCAGCACTTTGTCTTTGAGGACGAGGGCTGCATCCCGACGGCCGAGTGCGATAAATTTGACGCCCTGCCGCCGGGTATTCCCACCTGTATCTTGCCATCGGCGGTGTGCTGGCCGGCGTCATCTGCATTGCCGACCCCCCTGCGCGAGGCCGCCGAGGTGTCGCCAACTGCGCGGCTTGGGTATCCGCAAGGCGGTCGCGATGACCGGCGACAACGACCGTACGGCCTCCGTCATCACCAAAACAGGTCGGCGTGACCGCTACTACCCGAGGTCCTGCCTGAGGATAAGGCCCGTCCCGTGCCGAAAAGCCGCCGGCCACACCGTCATCATGCTGGGGGGACGGCATCAACGATTCTCGCCCTGTCCGCCGCTGACGTCGGCATTGCGATCAGTGACGGCACCGCCATTGCGCGAAATTGCGGATATCACGATTGCCGCCGACAGCCTGCGCGCGAGCTGCCATCGCCAACGGCTGCAAAGCGCACCGAAGGCGAACTACCGTTTATCATGAGCTTCAACGGTATGCTGATCGTGCTGGGCGCCATGGGCATTCTGCCGCCTGCGACCTCCCGCGCTGCTGCACAATGCCTCCACCTTGGGCGTCGGCCTGAAGAGCATGACAAACCTGCTCGCCAAGGCAACACCACACAATTCCTGCCTGACGGCTTAAGCACCGCTCCGGCAGCTGCGGGGGTACGGCATCTGCGTTGCCAAAATGCTCGATAATACACAAAGTATTATCTGCGCTTTTGGCTTAACAGCTGCCGCACCTCGCTTCGCCGTATCGGCATAAGAATTATGCGGTATTGCCTTAACGAACTAGCTTTCGGCTGCATCCGGCTGCCCCAGCAGCCGGAGATGTTTCTTTCCACCCCCCATGTAAAAAACTGGTATAAGCGCCATAAAAAATCGCTTGCGATCAATGTGTCTAAGTGATAAACTTATAACATTCTTTCATAATAATCGAGGAAAGCGATACAAAAAGCTGAAGGGGAAAATTCAGATGATGAACAACCATTTCCGGTGCATGGCGCTTCGGGGCTGAGCGCTTTTTCACCGCAGCGGCCCCTGCTTACCGCCTGTGCTGCCAGTCAAACCCTGCACCTGCCGCCAGTGAGTCCACGGCAGATAAGGCTGTCTGCCTTAACCATACCTGAATGTCCCTTTATCGACAAGGTCCACAGCATCTACCCGGTGAATATCGAGATCGTTCCCCTAGCGGTAACACGACCTCCTCCATCAAAAATATGATCGAGGCCATGACCTGCCGGACATCTGCCGTCACGGTCTATAACCCGATGACCGATGACATGAGCGACCAGCTCATCGACCTGGCGGGCTATGATTTCACCGACAATTACATTGAATCCCGCCTGCAGGAGGTCACGGACAACGGTGCCATTTATCTGCTGCCCTCGGTCTACAACTGCTACGGCATCACCTACAACAAGACCCTGCTGCAGCAAAACGGCTGGACAGTACCCACCAGCGCTTTGCCGGGCTGGAGCAGCGGCTTGCCGAAAGGCTGAGGCTGCAGGTGGCGCTTGCCCTTGCCGCAGAGCCAGTACTGACTATGGGTTCCAGTATATGTGCAACATTGCGGACGCAGGCTTTCTCGGTACGCTGGACGGCAAGCGCTGGCAGAAGGATTACCCTGTCCAGCAAGGCGAAAATGTCAGCGGCACGCCCGCGCAGGTATGATGAGCGATGGCGTAATAATATCCAGAAATGGCTGCAGGTTTGTGGTATGCTGAACGGTGACGGCGACCACCAGCGACGAGGTGACCCGCCAGCGGATGATCAACGGCGACGCCCTGTTTTGCTGGGCAGCACCAACGGCATTGGGAGGCAGACGGCACCGCGACAAAGCTTGGCCTGATGCCCTACCGAGGACGGCAGCCGAATGCCTTGTGCCGAGCGTGAACCGCTATTTCGCCTGAACAAGCGGGGCTGGAGCAGAACCCCCAAAAGCTGGAGGATGCTTTAAAGATCATGCGTGTGCTTTCCCACCGTGGAGGCACCACTGCACTATACCCCCCCGAAACCAAGGTCAAAAGTTGCCTTCGATGCCTTTAAAGAACGCCAAAAGCGAACGACACCTATTACACCGACATTGCCGATGCGCTGAACTTCGGCAGCACAGCACCCCTTTATCTGCTCCGGGTGGGAGAACACCATTGTGACCACCGGCAACAAGATGCTGGACTTATGCGCGGCGATGCCACGATCGACGCAGTCATCGCCCAGCTTTGGACGGCGATCAGGATAAAGGTCGTAAACAACACGCCCGATCTTTATCACCACCGCGGCTGAGGACATCCCGCAGGAGGATTGCGCCCGCTTCTTGTGGGACGCTCTTGCCGAGGCCACCGGCAGCGATCTGGCCCTTGTCTCGCTGGGGACATGGATTTCCAACAGCCCATCGAACAAGAACCACTATGGCGTCAGCGGCAAGCTGTACGCTTCGGGGCTGACGACTACGATTTGTCGGTGGTTTGCCCTGGCTGGAACCGCACCATCCAGACCGTGACGCTGACCGGCAGCCAGATCACGACCTGCTCACCGGGGGCTTTACGATGCCTACGGCAACGGAAAATGGCTATCCCTTTGCTGGTAAGCTCCCCCGCCGTGCAGGGAGGACAAGACCTATCAGGTCGCCATCTGCGGTGTCAGTGACAAGCTGGCGGCCGAGGCTGGGATTGTGATTCCGGCGTAGGTGGGCATGGACGCTGCGAAACCGTTTTTTCGGCTCCTTTGAGACGCTGAGCCGTGCAAACGCCGCATGGGACGAAACGGAGCCGCAAAAATGTGGAAGGATAAAAAAAAAAAGCCGCATCCTGCTGGCCTGCATCTTCGCCAGTCTTGCGGCGATCGCGGGCTTCTTTGTCCTGAGCCGGACCTATATCAAAAAAATCTTGTCTATAAAGAACGCCTGAACCAGATGGAGGAGATCACCCACCAGATGTTCCACAATCTGGAGGATGTTATTGGCAAACGTTGGGCAGATGTCAATGTGCAGTGCAATTACCTGATTGGCACCGACCTGCAGACCGACACCGACCTGTACCGTATCTGCAGCGGGTATCCACCCTTTCCAATCTGGAAGAAAAAAACAGATCACCCTACTGGTCGTTGATTCCGCCGGGCGGTATTACCCCAGCAGGGCAGCCGAGGTCTTTTTGCGGGAGATGCACTACCTTGAGGACGACCCTGAATGGGTCAACTATGTTACCAACTCGCTGACGGAAAGCGATTCCCGCATGGTATTCTTAAAGCGGTTGGATACTCCCATCACACTGCAAGCCGGCACAGCGCAAATCAGCCTGCGCTACTACGGCATTGCGCAGAGCATGGAGCAGCTGAACACATACTTCCGCTGTGATGCCTACGATGACCACAACAGCGTGTATGTGCTGGAAAACAACGGCCTCAAGCTGTTCAACAGCAATAACACCGAGCTGCTGAAGGGTCAGAATGTCTACACTGTGCTTTCTCAAATGTCCTACCTGCACGGCTCGTCGTCCTTTCAGCAGGCAAAGGCAGAGCTGCAAGAGAACGGTGTTTGCTACTCCAACGCCATTCTGGACGGCACCGAGTATTTTTACTCCCTCAAGCAGATGGAAAACGCTGCATGGACGCTGGCGTTTCTGGTTCCGGCAGATGATGTCGCCACCAACACGCAAAAGCTGGTAGATTTGGTGACCGCCATCATTATCGGCTTTGCCACTGTCTTTTCACTTTCCACCATTCTGATTCTTTGGAGACTGCAAAGGATATGCAGCGCGATGCCCCTGCAGGCTGAGCAGGAGACGAATCTGCGTTTGGAAAGCTACAAACCAGCAGCTTACCGCGCGCAATGCCGAGCTGAAGCGCGCGCAGGAGGTTGCCGTGGATGCCCTGCAGGGTGCCGAGCGCGCCAGCAAGGCCAAGACAGATTTCCTGTCCAACATGCGCCACGATATCCGCACCCCGATGAATGCCATCATCGGCATCACCACCCTGATGAAAAACGAGCTGCACGAGCCGGACAAGCTGGCTGAGCATCTTGAAAAGCTGGAAAGCTCCGGGCGGCTGCTGCTCGGCATCATCAACGACATTCTGGATATGAGCCGCATCGAGAGCGGCAAGACCACCCTGAACATCGAGCAGATGGACCTTCTGCAGCAGATCGAGCAGGTCGAGAGCGTTATCAGCGAGCAGGCCCACCAGCGCAATCAGGAATTTCGCGTGGTCACGACCTCGGTACAGCATGAGCATGTGCTGGCCGACCCCAACCGCCTGAACCAGATCTTGATGAATATCCTCTCCAACTCGGTCAAGTACACGCCCGCAGGCGGGCATATCCGGCTTGAGGTCGAGGAGCTTCCCCGCGATGCGCACTACGCCAAGTACAAATTCATCGTGCAGGATGACGGCATCGGCATGAGTGATGCCTACCAGAAAACCATTTTTTCGACCCCTTCACGCGGGAGGAAAAGTCCGGCACCAACCATGTGCAGGGCACGGACCGGGTATGGCCATTACCAAGAGCGTTGTGCACCTGATGGGCGGTGTCATCAGCGTGGAAAGCGCCCCGGCCAAGGCTCCCGCTTTGAGGTCGTGCTGGAATTTCCCATGGATACCGAGGCTGCCCTTGTGCAGAAGCCGGAGATCGATGATGCACCGGCGGATAATTCCCTGCTGTGCGGCATGAAGTTCCTCTGCGCCGAGGACAACGGAGATCAACTCGGAAATTCTGATAGGATGCCGTTGGAATCCAAGGGCGCAACTTGGTCTACTTCGATGGACAGCAGATCGTAGATGCGCTTGCCAAGGTAAAGCGGGCGACTGATATGATCCCTGATGGATACCAGAATGCCGTTATAAGATGGTCTGGGGCCACCGCCGCATCCACCGGCAGCAAAAATCCGCTGGGCAAAACAATTCCCATTCTGGCCATGACAGCCAACGCCTTTTTGGAGGGATATGCAAAAAAGCAAGGAGGCCGGCAGACGAGCATCTCAGAAGCCTGTGGACATTGCCATTGCTTGAGCAGGTTGGCTGGCAGCGTTCCGCATTACCCCCGCCGATAAATGGCGTCGATCGGCGCTTTATGCGCAATGCTCCCGCCCTCATAGGTTTTACCCAAAAATCAAAACAGACACTATAAAAGAAACCAAGGCAGAATCCGCACCCGCTTCCGGGTGACTTCACCACTCAGTTCTTATGGTTTACGGTGCGTCAGGTGCGCAGCGAAAAGTGCCGCGCAGAGCTTTCCAGTGCACGGCAAGCCGCGCGCTGATATAGCAAACAGGCTCACTTGGCATGGGTCAGCTGTTCCGGACTTTGCATCAAACGGAATGATGCGGGCCAGCACCGTGCTGTGATCTACAGCATCAAAGGACGCCCGCCCTGCGAGAAGCAAAAGCTCGACCGTGCGGTTGTGCAGCGGCATCGTGCATAATGCAGCCACGGCATCCTCCGCAGGCATGGGGCGGTACCGCGCCCATCGCTAAGCTCGCCCGCTGCACCGTGCCGAAAATGCTGCAGCCCGCGGTTCTCACACCGTCCCAGTAAGGGGGATCCTCGGCACGCATGTCAAGCTCCATCGGTTCGCGCATGTAGCTGCTGTACCGCTGGGTCGGCGGGTGTATTCCCGCTTCAATTCCTTTCGGGTCAGTTCTTGTATACTGCATACTTTTCCACTCCTCTACCTCATCTGCATCGCCCCATTATACGCGGAAAAGGGCAGTGTGTAAAAAAAGTATTTTGTATATATCGAACATGTATAGTTCACATATCAGAGACCAAGCATGCGCGGCGGGTTTTCCGCGATTGGAACGCCACTCCCTGCAAGCAGGCGGGCCTTTATCAACCCGCCCGCATGCCGGTCAGGCTGCCGTCTGCCGACAACACGGTGGCAGGGTATGATGGTCGAGATCGCGTTGTGCCCGACAGCGCCGCCTACCACCTGCGCGGACATCCGGCGTTGGCCGTGCTTTTCAAGCCGGTTGGTTGTAGGGTGGTGCGCCGTAGGTCGTGGTTTTTGCCGTAGGGGATCTGCAGCAGCAGCGCCCGCCTTCCTGCCGGGGGTCCGACCCGATCGGATGGAGCGGCGGCGTAAGTCAGCACACTGCCGCTGAAATAGAGATCCAGCCAGCGTCTTGTCTGCCGCCAAAATCGGCGTTTCTTCGTCCGTATGCACCGGGCAAGCCCTGCGCAAGAAAATGGCCGCTGCCACCTCTCAAACGCAAAGTCCGGTCCAGCCCGATTTCGTCAGCCGCCAAAAGCAACCGGCCCACGGCGATCGATAATAACCTGTGTACAGCATAGCAGCTCCCCCATGCAGCTCAGACGGTTTTCAGTTTTTGCTGCCCGGCCCAGCAGGTGCGTAGTCCCGCATACGGAATCGCACCGCCCGCAATGGCCCTACAGGTACAGGCTGGCCACACTGCCATAAAGGGCTGTATGGCGACATTTTTCAAACAGCCTGCAGTCCCGATTTTGCGGTGATGATGCGGCATCCGCAGCCCGCATATCTGCATCTCATCTGGTAGAACATCAGGCCGCTGCATAGCAACAGGATCATCTCCGCCGTCCAGACACCGATACCCTTCAGGCTGCTCTTCAGCACCCGGATGACACTCGTCCGGCATCTGCCAGATCTCTCCTCGGTAGCCTCGGTCTACCTTCCGAGGGCGGGGTCTGTGATATACTCCGCGCGGTAGGTAATGCCAGCTTTTGCAGCTCGGGCACCGCCGCAGGATATGACCGGCGTCAACGGTGCCGGCGCGGGTCTGCTGCATCCGCCAGACGCCCAGCCTTGCGCTTTGCGGACCTGCTGCCCGACGATCTGATGCACTACCGATGAAAACAGATCACCGTCCACTGCGCGGGTTTCATGGCCGATCTGCTGGATCGCCGCACCAAGCCGCTTGTCCTTTTTCCGGCAAGATATTATTCGGTTTCTGCGCGCCGTATTCAAAGTACATCCCAGCACCTTCCCAGCTGCCGGCCAATCGCTCACCAATTTGCTGGTGTCTCCTTTATAAGCGCCGCTTATACCCGCACCAGCTCAGGTTCCTTGCGTGCCATGCCGAGGGCTTCGCCATCGATCGTGTGTGTGGGTGCCGTGGCGGCTGTTGACGCGCCTACAAATGCTCGCGGCCGGGGTCGTTGCTGTTTCGACTAAGGTCCACGCAGGCACGGTCCAGCGCAACGGGATCAGGCTGGACAAAATGCCCACGTCGTCCATGCAGGGGTCCTCGGCTACGGCGCAGCAGTCGCAGTCAACGGACAGGTTCTTCATCACGGCCACATAGGCAATCTTGCCCGCAAAGTGCTTGGCTACGGTGGAAGCAGCATCGGCCATAACCTCCCAGGGAAGGTATCCTGCGGGGCGAAGTTCTCCCAGCACGTTCTGGTCGGTGACCGCTTGCCGCCGAGGTGGATGTAGGCCTTGCCCGCGCTGGAGGCGCAGCCGATGGAGAGCTGCTTCAGCGCCCCGCCGTAGCCGCCCATGGGGGTGACCCTTAAAGTGGATAAGAACCAACATACTGTCGTAGTTTTCAATGTTCTTGCCCAGGTGGTTGACCTTCAGCACCTTGCCGTTCTCGACCGGCCACTCCACGTCAGGGCCTTCGGCGTCCATGATGTCCACGTCAAAAAGGTCGCTCCAGTGGTGTTTTTTCATAAGCTCGATGTGCTTGGGGTTTCACGTTGCGAGCACCGCCGTAAGCGGTGTTGCGCCGACCACGGTGCCATGCACGGCGTCGATGACCGGTTTCATGAACTCGGGGCGCAGGTAGTTCTGGTTGCCGTCCTCACCGCTGTGTGGACCTTGACGGCCACCTTGCCAGAGCAGATCAACATAGCTGGCGGTACATCTTCGACTTTACTCCGGGGTAAGAAACTCATTGGTAAAATACACGGTTGCTTTCCATGAAGATTTCACTCTGTAGTAGTTTCCACTTAAAGAAAAAGGCGCACCGTCTCTGCGGCACCACTAAAGCAGATTGTTACTTATTATAGCACTTTCTTCTTGCGTTGTGGAAAGCCGGTTGTTGCTTTATTTTGCCTTCCATGGCATACGGATTCCTTTTTGTCAGAAATGAGGTTTTATTTTTCGTAATAAAAAATAGCACGATGGATCTGACCACCGGTCATCCGCTGAAGCGGCGGCGGGCCAACGCCCTGCTGAGCCGTTTTTGACTGCTCTGCTGCCATAGCGGGACATTTTATTTGATTTTCTATTGCACTGCGGGCGGGCGCTTTTTTTTACGGTCTGCTTGAGGCCCTCCGGCATCGTGTTTATGCTCATCATGCTGTCAGTCTGGCCGGCAGCCGGAACGGCGGTATCCCGATCACCCTGATCCTCGTCGGTGCGCTCTACCTGGGCCACAGGTATATGATATTTTTGTTCGTGCAGGACAATGTAGCCAACTTTATGCACATCGTCGGCGGTGCCTGCGGCACGGTGTTTGGTTTTGCTGTGCGCAGGAAAATAATACGCGGAGGTTTCCCTCATGAATCCTTATCACCAGTTTTTGATCCGTTCGGCGGAGAGTCCGTCAACCCGGCCTATGAGGGCTGTCAAGCTGCTGCCCGACACCATTGCCGGGGCAGAGATCATCAAACCGTGTGTTCCCCACCTGGTTCACCCTTTCCGCACCGTTCTGAGGGCTGCCCGTAGCAATAGCCTGATGCGGTCATCTGTGTCGGGCGGGCAGGCGGGCGGTCTGCCATCACGCCGGAAAGAGCGCCATCAACCTTGCGGACGCAAGCATCCCCGACAATGGTAGCGACCAGCCTGTGGATGAACCGATCCGGAAGGACGGTGCCCCGCCTACTTCACCCTCCCTGCCCGTAAAAGCCATGGTGCAAAAAATGAGAGCCGCCGGTATTCCGGCAGCCCCTCTCTCCTATACCGCTGGCTCTTTGTGTGCAACTCCCGATGTATACGCTGCTATCTCATCGACAGGCAGTATCCTGCCATGCCGGGCGGCTTTATCCATGTGCCTTACGCGATGGAGCAGGCCGTCGTCGGCAAGCCGCTGGGAACGCCCAGCATGGATCTGCACCAAATCGCGCGCGGCATCCTGCAGCCGGACTTTGCGCAGGAGCTTGTCGATGCGCTCTGGCTCAAATATTCCGAGTGGGTGTGGACGATCTCTGCCAACACGGCGGACTATTTTGCAGGGTACAACCAGTTCCAGAACCTGACTGTTGGCGGCAAGACCCGCAGCGGTGTATTGTACCGCGTCTGCCGGCTTCGTATAGTACAAGAAATATGAACCGCCCATTGCAGCCGCATTTCAGCGGGATTTCGGCTTTCGGTTATAGCAAAAAGCCGGGCGCTCTCAAGCAGGAGCGCCCGGCTGGCTATTGACCATGCTTCAGATCGGTTTGCCTTCTGGGCTTTCTTGCGGCCTCTGCCTTTCTGAAATCCTTGTAGGCCTTGTACTGCTTTCAGTCTTTACGCAGCTTGCGGGCACCGAGGATTCAGGAGGATCAGGCCCAGCACAAAAAGAGGATGCCGGAGACCCTGGCAACAGCGATAAATGCTGCAACGCCGTCTGGAGGTGTCGGCCCAACTTGCCCGTTCATACCGCAGGGAGTTGGCAATGGCCCACAGGTTGTGGTGGCAGGCCTCGCGCATGGCGGTGACGATGACGGTGAACGTTCTTGTACCTCTGGGCGGGGTGTGTGACGAAGCGACATCATGGCATCGTAGATGATTAATGCCGGCCATGACGCCATCGGGACCGTTGGGACATACTGGGTCAGCACGTTATCGGTGATGACCATGCCGTCGCAGCCCCACTCGTTGCGCAGGATGCCGGTGACCAGGACCGTAAAGGCCGCCGGACCAGACAGCACCCCCCAGCGGGTGAATCATATAACGCCGTTGGCGTTGCCGACCTCAACAGGAGCCTGAAGGCCTTCAGATAGACCACGGGCAGCTTCCAGAGCCACCACCCAGACGCCCAGACCGATATGGTCCTGCTCGCAGTCATTCAGCGCAAAGTGCTTTCATGACAACATGGACGCCCTTAAACCTGAATGGCAGCACCTCGTAGGCGCCTCTCATCATGCCGGACAGGAAGCCATCCCTCGTGAGTAGTACTCGGAAGTTACGGTCGCCGTAGGGGTGCGGTGGATGTTGCTGCCGGGGCCGTGGCCAGGCAGGCGATGTTGGCCCCTCCAGGCAAAGCTGTTGCCGATGACCTTGCCGGATCTCGGTCATGATCTCGGTGTTGAAGGTGGCAGCCATAACGTCCTTGTGAGGTGAAGCGCGGTGGCGGTCAGCTGGCTCTTGTCGTTGCCCAGCAGGCTGGCGGTCAGACCCTGAGGACCGCTCCCCCGCTCACGGGTACCGGGAGCCCACGCTCTTAACGGCATGGTCCAGTGGAAAGTATCGCCGGATCAGAGAGTTCATCTCATCGGAAGGTCATCTGATCCAGCAGCTCGTCCCACTTTGGGATCGTTGTAGTCGAGGCCGATCATGTCGTACAGCTTGACGCCGCCCTTGGCGCCGGAGGGTGGGCATCTCAACGCTTCCGTAGTCGGCAGCGCCTGTAGCGGACCTCCTTGCAGGTCCTTCTTCAGCAGCTCGGTCAGGGTCAGCTGATTTGCCCGGTGGGCAGAGTGTCGTTCCAGTCAGGCCGAGGCTCAGCCAGGTGACAGTCTCATCAACACCCCTCATAGGTTGCTTGTCAGCGCAGGGACAGCTGGTGGTAATCTTGGTGCCGTTCTCGCTGGTGGCGTAGGTGGTGGTATTGGAGCGTCCTCGGTCCAGGTGGGTCAGGTCGGCGTTGCCGCTCGGCAGTCATCTTGCCGTTGGTGTTCTCGGACCGTGTAGCCCCCTTTGGCAGCCAGAATGTTGTTGGACTGCGCGTTGTGGGCATCGGTGGCGGCGGTGAAGTAGTAGTCACCGGCGTCAGGATATGGAGTGCCGACACCGTAAGTGTCGTAGATGCGTCGCGCTTGTTGACGGTCATGGACAGCTCCTCGGAAGCGCCCGGCTCGGATCATACCGGTCTTGCCGGAAGCCGACCAGGAAACAGCGGACTTCTCAACGCCGTTCTGCTTGTCGTAGTCGGTGTAGGGGCTCTGGACAGACCCGTACTCTGTCTTTTTTGCCGGCCATGGCACCGGTGTTGGTGACCTTGACGGTGACCCGGTGTGGGTGTCATCGGCGGCATTATGTTGACGCTTCATGTCGCTGATGTCATAGCTGAACCAGCCAGCTCAGGCCGTAGCCGAAGGGGTACTTCCACGATGTCGCCGTAGGCGATCGCCTGCGTTGCCGCTGCCGGTGACGAAGTCGTGGCAGGCTCTCGTAGTACTTGTAGCCCTACATAGATGCCTTTCTGATAGATCATGTAGGACTTGCTTTCTTTGCGGGCACATCGCCGCCCTCAACATAGCCTTCGTAGGTGGTGGGGGGTGAGAAGTTCCACATAGCAGGGGGCGCTGAAGTTGGCGTAGCAGTAGCAGGTATCGACCAGGCTGCCCGGAGGGGTTGACTTGCCGGTCAAGATCTCGGCAACGGCGTTGACCACCGGAAGTGCCCACGTCACCAGAATCCACAGCGCGGCATTCGTGTCGTACTCGTTGTTCTTGAGGGAAATCGACCTGCAGGGCGTTGGCCGGGTGATCAGCGATGGTGCTTTGACGTGCCGTTCTTTGCGAGAGCCGAATGGTTGACTCGCCGTAGGCAAGGTCAACGCCCTCGCCGCCAACGCAGAGGAGAAGGGGTGACGATGGCGGCATCGCCATTACTGAGCAACGCTGTTCTTCATCGTCGGTGTGGACATCCCAGGGCACTTCAGCGGTGACCTCACTGGCGGTGGCTGGCGCTCTCTTGGAGCAGGCGTAGTCGCCCACCTGCGCCAGCAGTGTAAGAGATCCCACAGGGTGGGGTTGACGGTCACAAAACCTTCTACTCGAGGGCAGTGCGGGGTGTCGGCAGTGGAAGGCATCAATGTTGCCAGGCCGGTGCCGCCATACACGAGGTTGACACTACTGTTGGGAGAAGGTGCTGACCTTGGCATCGGCAGCCGAGGCAGTGCATTGTTCATTGTTCATCTTGGGGCGGCGCCCAGCCTCGACCTATGCAGGTCAGGGGGACTCAGACCGTAGTCGACCATCTCCTCGGCAGAGTTGAAGTCACTGGTGTGGGCTGATTGGGCGTTGGTAAAACTCTCGTTCTGTGAAGTTTCAGAAGCCGCCGCCGAAGCGCGGGCCGCCATGGTGTTGTCGAACTTTACGGCAAGCACGGACAAGAATGGAAATGACCATAACGACCGCACACAGGATCGCCGAGGATCTTCCACGCCAGAACGTCTTTTGCGCTTTGCCTTTCTTTTGTAGGCTTTTTGAGCGCTTTCTTTGGGCTTTGATCTCGTCCATGATTCTCTCCGCCTTTGTTTTTAACAGTTTATCTGTTATCGCTATTGGTAATTTGCTACTGCCATTTCAATAGCTTTGGTGATAAACGGTCGCATTTTTTCATGCATATTCGGTTTTTCAGGGGAACAAAAAAAACGAACGTTCGTTGTGCACAATGCACAACAAATGGTATATCTGGTAATTGCGCTTGCTTCTTTCACGGCTCCGTGCGCCGGGGTGCCCTTAGGGCAAATACCGCATAATTTGCGGCGCCGATAATGCGAGCGAGGGGTGCGGCAGATGCTAAGCCAAAAAGCGCAGATAATGGATGTCTTATCGAGCATTTTGGCAACGCAGATGCCGTACCGCACACCGAGCCGCAAAGCGAGGCGCTTGAGCAACCGCCGCTTGCGGCGGAGATCCGCCGCCGAGGCGCTTGGGCCGTCAGGCGGGAATTGTGCGCGGTGTTGCCCTTAATACTTGTCCTCCCGTGGAATGTCTGGGTGGTGGCACCGCAGCGAATGAGTAGCGTCAAGGCCTCCCAAACCACGGTGCCGTAATCGCGTTCGTCAGCACGACCTCTGCCCTGTTATTGACCGCTGCCGCCTGCCGCTTCGCAGCAGCGCGCCTTCGTCCACAAGCTGATGCCGACAGGCCGCGCAGGCCTCGTCCAGTACCAGCAGGTCAAGGGGGTATCCAGCGCGGCTTTACCGCTGCCGTATTGTGCTGCCGGAGCCTCCCGTGCGCTCGGCCTCGGTCATGAGCCATGTAAGCTTTGCGTTGGGGCGGGCATGGACGCACTCTGCACGGCGCATGAGCAGATCTCCCGCTGGTGCCGTCCTTTAAAAATTGCACCACCACCACGCGGCGGCCGTGGCCGAAGCGCGCAGTGCCAGCCCCGCAACCGCCGTGGTCTTTCCCTTGCCGTCCCCAGTACAGATGCAGCGGCGCCCAGCCTCCTTATAATGTATAGCCGTTTAAAAAGCGCTTTCGACAGGCTCACTCTATAATATAATGAAATTCCGATGCCACTGCAAGGGCGCGCGTGTCCAGTACAGGGCGGCCGCCGCAACACTTTTACAAAAAATACGCAAAAAGCGCCCCACCGGAAACATTTACGGCATCGGGCAGGCGCAGGGTATGCTTATTCAGCTTATGCGCTGCGCAGTCGGCTTGACCTTTTTCTGCAAGGATGATGCAGAGCAGCACGGTCAGCACCATGGCGGGCAGGGTGGTACGGGGGTGTCCACCCCATCAGCAGGCGGTAGGCAAGGAAGCCGACCAGCCAGATCACAAAAAGTTCCCGTGCATCGGCGGCCACCGCAAAGCGGTCACGCCTGAGGATAAAATGATCTGCGAATCTGCACGGCGATCATCGGCGCAAAAGACCGAGCCGATCAGATACAGGAAGCCGGTGATATCATCCATGGGGGAACAGAATGGCCCCCTCAGCGCCGATGACCGTCACCCAATGGCGGTTTTCAGCTTCTGGAGAGGTGACGGCAGAAATACCGGCCAGGCATCCAGGAAGGTGGTGGTGACGGTGGAAAACACCAGATCACCAGTGCGGCAATGCCGAGACCGGCCTTCACCATGATAACGGCAATGTCATATCTCCCTTCGGTAAAGATCGCCGCGCCCATACCGATGACATACATCCAGCAGGATTGCACCAGTCCGTACACCTCAGAACGCTGACCCAGGTGGCCTGACCGGCTTTTCCCGCCTCGCGGGTGTAGTCGCTGATGAGGGGCAGCCAACCAGAGGCATGGCCACCGCCAGCTCCACCGCCGCACCACCGAAGGTCATGGCTCGCCGGAGGCCGCCGCTAGCGCTGCCGGAGAAGAAGATCACCTTGCACAGCACTAAGGTCAAAAGAAATTGGCGGCCGCCATAGTAAGCTTGGGATCCAGCCCAGATTCGACTAATACCCAACAGCGATCCACAGGATGATGAGGACGCTGATGACCAGACACTGGTAATCTAATGACCAAGATTGAAAATACCTCCGAAGCCGCCCCTGTCATAGATCATGATGGCAGTCCAGCCTACCAGCTGAAGCAGCACGTTCAGAAGGCGAACAGCAAGCCGCCCTTTCTGTCCAAAGCTCATTTCACGGTCTCCATGGCGCTGCGGCCGGTGCGGCCGCCGATGAGGCCCGCCAGAAGCATCATGGCGCAGCCAATGATATGTCCGACAAGGATCGCTGCCAGACCCTTGGCCATGCCCAGCAGGGCAAAGGCCGTGCCCGTCAAAATTTCCGCCAGCGAAACACCGGCACCGAAACCAGATCAGGCCGTTCTGAAGGGTGATGTCTTTTTCATTCGGTGAACTCTCCCTTCACGTGAACATAGATCCATCGCCGGAGCCGTGCCCGAGGTCGAGCATGTGGCAGCCGCGCCCGACGCTTGGCGCGCTTCCTCGACCGAGGTGTCGGTGTCATAGCCCTTGGCTGGACGCAATGGCGCTGGACAGTGTGCAGCCGGTGCCGGGGTATTGGGGTTGTCAACACGGCGGCCGCGGAAAACCATTTTTTGCCTGCGCCGCTGCGCCAGAGAGCAGATCATCGGCATCGTTGATCTGGTGGCCGCCCTTGCACAGCACGGCACAGCCGTATTTCTCGCTGATGGTCTGCGCGGCCTCATTATCGGCGGCATTTTTGATGGGACATGCTGGAGAGTATCTCTGCCTGGGGGATGTTCGGGGTCAGCACCTCCGCCATCGGCAGCAGCCTTGCGGTCAGTGCATCCACGGCATCGTCCCGCAGCAGCTTGGAGCCGGAGGTTGCCACCATAACGGGGTCCACCACAATGTGCTTTGGCGCCGTACTCCCAGAAGCTTGTCGGCGATCGTGCCGATCAACAGCTCAAAGCCGAGGATACTCATACCGATCTTGACGGCATCGGGGTAGATGTCGGTAAAGACCGCGTCAAGTTGCTCGGCCAGAAAATGCGTGGGTCGCCTCAAAATGCTTCGTCACGCCGGTCGCGTTCTGGGCAGTCAGGGCCGTGATGGCGCTCATGGCAAAAACGCCGTTAGCGGTCATCGTCTTGATGTCTGCCTGATACCGGCGCCTCCGCTGGAATCACTTCCAGCAATGGTCAATGCTGTTTCATCGTAATACTGCTTTCTATCTGTACAAAGCAAGGTTTTATAACGCGGCACAAGGTGGTCCCGATGTACCGCAGTAGTTTGTTTGCAGGGGTCGGGCACGCCCGCCCCTGCCGCGCGGCGAAGTGCATCTCTGTAATGGGAACTTCCCCCAGCACTTCACATATAGATCCGCCGCCTTTTCAATCCAGGAGCTGGTCGGCTTCGCCGTTGGCATCATACACGCCAACCGTGATAAACCTAAGGCTTTGGCGGTTTTGCAGGGGGCGTAGGGCTGACCTCAAACACCACTGTCTCGCACGGGGGCGGTGCCCAGACGCTCGGCAACCATCCGGTAGATGTCCGGCTTATGCTTGCTGACGCCGATCTCCCCTGTTGGCGAAGATCTCGGTAAAATATTCGAGCAGTCCCAGCCGCGCAAGCCCTTGTCACATGGCCCCGCGAACTGGAGGGTTGCCGCTGCCATCCCGATGCCCCGCTCTGCCAAGAAATACCAGCAGCTCGGGGGCACCGTCGCGGGGACCTCGTTGTAATAGTAGTCCTGCAGCATCTCCTCGATGCCCGCGCCGACCCTCCTGTGCCGTCATGGGCAGGGCGTACCGCGTCTGCAGGTAGGCCGCCCCCTGCCCATACTCATGGAAAAGAGGATCTCATTCAGGCCCGGCCTGGTGTAACGCCAAGGCGGCGCAGTATACCGCGCCCCAAATCATTCCAGATGCTCATGGAACCAGCACAACGCCGTCCAAATCAAAGATCACGCACCATTACATGCGGCATCTTCTCCGTTGCCACCTGAGGTCTGCAGAGGCCCTTTGAATATCCTTCGCCGCGTAGATGGCGCTGATGACGAGCCGCTTACGCCGCATGCCGCTGTCCGCAAAGTTAAAGCCCATTCGATTGTGCAATGCCGCCGATGGCAATGACCGGAATGGAAACGGACTCGCAGATGGCTTTCAGCGTCTCATAACTCACATCATCGGCGTCATCCTTGGAGCCGGTCGGGGAACACCACACCAACGCCGAGGTAATCTGCACTGCTCGGCGAGAATGGCCTGCTCCACAGTCTGGGCGGAAACGCCGATGATCTTGTCCGGGCCAAGCTTTGCACGGACATCGCCGGCCTCCATATCGCTCTGGCCGACATGAACGCCGTCCGCATCCATCTTAGCTGCGATTTCCACGTTATCGTTGATGACGAAAGGAACATGGTATGCGGCACAGGTTTTTTCAGTGCCTCTTCCATAAAGTGATCCTGGTCAAGATTTTTTTCGCGGAGCTGGATAAACGTTGCGCCGCCCTGCAGAGCCTTTTCCACCTGGCTGTACAGTGTCGCCGTTCCGCCAGCTGCGGTCTGTCACAGCATATAAAAGCAGGCTTTTTTATCGCACTTCATACTTTGCACCTTTCTCCAGCGTCTCGCGCCGTCCATGTGGTAGATGGCGTCGATGATGCGGTTCCGGTAGTGGGTTGCCGTCTTCCGGTTTCATATGGCTCCAGCCGATCTCGCCGGCAAGGCAGAATCCCATCGCGTTCAACAGCGGCAGCAGCGGCTTTAACGGCTCGTCCGGGTTGGCAACGAGGTAAGCGGTCATCATGCCGGAGAGCTGGCAGCCTGTTCCGGTGATGCTTCCCATCTCGGCGCGTCCGTTGCGGATCACGTAGCAGGTGTCAGCATCGGCAACGAGGTCGATCGCTCCTGTGATGGCGACAACACAGTTGTGGTCTTTCGCAAAGTTTTTGCAAAAGCAACGGCGCTGTCGAGGTTTTCGTCTGTTACTTTATCGGCAACGTCTGCGTCAACACCCTTTGTCGTTCCGCTTCCGAGTGCCAGTGTTTGATTTCAGGATATTTCCCCGGATGAACGGTGAAGGAGATCTCATGCATCAACTCCACGGCTTATTGCGGGTACGCAGAAACGGAAGCGCCGGCGCCCAAGGATCCAGCAGGATTGTGTGTCCCAGTTCTGCGGCCTTCCTGCCGGCTTCGGTGCATTCCCTCAATGCTCCGTTGATTCAGAATTGCCGATGTTGATGTTCAGACCGCCGCAGATGGAGGTGATATCCTCCATCCTCCGGTTCATCGGACATGATCGGGCTGCACCGCGAGAATAGCCAGGATGTTGGCCACATGGATTCCTGCGTTACATAGTTGGTGATGTTGAACCAGCGGCGCGGACTTCACACATGATCAGACAGTTTAGCATAAGATGCCTCCTCCAAAGAAAAATGCGGATATGCCTGCAAAGACATATCCGCATTACGACTCTTAACGAGCGTGTCAGCGGCGGTATCTCCCCTACGTTGGCATTATCCAAATCAGGTTACGGGTCAGGGCAATACAGCCTCCACTCGCCTGCTTTGCGCAAGTGCAAGCCCCCATTTCTGTACAGTTTTTTACAGTAGCAACACTATTCCGTTTTTTAAAAAGGTGCTTGTCCGATTTTTTTGTTTTTTTGCAGAAATCTTTCCCTGCCGCCCCGCCAAAGCGGGTCGGGCGATGGCTCCTTCTTTGGCGCATCGGTATCAGGACCTCGCAGCTCAAACCAGCCGTCATGGGTGGTGATGTGGCCGCCGTACTTGGCGGCCGTACCGGATGCTCTTTGACGCCGAAGCCGGGTAGCGCCCATCTGCCTTGGTCGTCACGGGGCAGCCGTTTTCAAACTGCAGCTCACCGTCATAGCAGTTTTCAATGCGGATGGCCGCAAAGCCTTTTTGCCTCGCCACGCTCAGATGGATGAGCACGCTCCGGGTCTGTGATTTGTCGGTGCTTTCTGCGTTGGCGTTGTCCAGCGCATTGCCGAACAGGTTGCTGATATCCAACAAGCATCCATAAAGTCGAGTGCCGTAATCAATCCGCGACCACCGTCAGCTGGATATTCTGGGCACGGCAGGTCAGGCACGCCGGGGAGGTAGCACGTGTCCAGCACCTTGTTGCCGGTGTCGTTCTGGAGCTTCGTGAGCCTTGATCTCCTGCTCCATCCGGTCCAGAACGGCGTTGCGCTCCTCCCGCTTTCCGACCGCAGCACCGCGATCTGGTGCTTCAGGTCATGGTCATTTCTGGTTGATCGAGATCAACGCTCTCCTGCTTGGCCTTGTAGTTCTCATACTGCAGATGCAGCATGTTGCGCAGGGCATCGGCCTCCCGCTGGGTGGAAAGATCGCACGGCTGCGATTGATAGGCAAGCAACGGCGGCCACACCTGAAGTAAACGACCGAGCGCATGGTGTAGATCTCCATCGTGCCGCGGGCCGAGAGGGGCGTTTTTAAGGGTCGTATAGCTGATGCTGCTCAGAATATAGACCGCTGCCGCCAGACCGGCCGCAATGGCCGCCGTGCGGTGGATGTCAAAGCTGGACGCTGCCGATGTTTCCGCCGTCCTCGGCCAGCCACATCAGCGAAAGATCGGCGAACCCGCCGCTGTCCCAGCGCCAGCAGCGAAGCAACGGGTTATCTTTGGCAAAATGAACATACATCGCCATGTCAGCGATGCCACAAAACCGGCCAGTATAAAGGCGCGCGTACAGAAAAACACGACCTGACACCAGTCGGCGCGGGTCGCCGCCGCCATAAAGAGAGCAGCATGGGCGCGCTCACCGACACGGCGTACAGCACATTGAACCGCCGTAGCCGTCAAAGCTGTCTGCCGCGGTAAACCAGATAGACCACCAGCACGGCGAACGCCCTGTATAGAGCACCGCCTGCCTTGCACCCTGCCGCAGCGCGGCGGGCAGAAACCGCAGATACAAAAAGACAGGCCAGCCAGTCAGCCGCCGCTGTGACCAGACGGGGAATGTCCATCTCTATAGTATGGGATATTCACCGCATATCCTCACCCCTGCCCCGTTTATATAGTCATTCAGCGTCCAGAAAGGCCTTGCGCCGCGCCCGGGCAATGGGTACGCGCTCCCTCGTGCACCACGGCATCCCCGCCATCCATGCAGTCCACATGCTCAAGATTGACAAGGCAACCCTTTGTTGACTCGGAAAGCTGTCCTGCGCAAGCCTTTGTTACTCCGCCCTCGTTATCGAGCCGGACGCCGTCAGCGCCCCCTCCGCCGTATGGAAAACGAGGTCATGACCGCAGCTTTCCACCCAGTAGAGCGCGCGGCCGTGTCGATTTTATGGGCCGTGCCGTGGGCGTTGATCTGCAGGCGAATGCCGTGCCCGGCGCGCGCTGTGCCGATGGCGCGGCTCAGCCGCTGGCTGAACGCATAGTAGGAAACCGGCTTCAGCACATAGTCCAGCGCATCCACCGCATAGCCCTTTGATGGCATACTGAGGCGAGTTTGTGATGAAGATGATGATGACCTCGGTGTCCTTTTTGCGGATCTCCTCGGCGGCCATCATGCCGTCCATGAATTTCATCTCAATATCCATCAGGATAATGTCGTAAACCGCCTTGTAGCCAAGCGCGATCTCATCACCATCGGAAAATTCCGTCACGGTGAACTTTTCACCCGAGGCGGCACTGTATTTATCAATACTCCCCGCAGCTGGCTGCGGTACAGCGTGTCATCTTCCACCAGCGCCAAACGGATCATATCAGTCACTTCCTCACAGAGCAGATTGCATAGGTTCCTATCCCTATACAGTAACTCTATTTTTATGAGACAGGCGCACAAAAAGTCAATCTGCGTTTGGGAAATCATGCCGGAGTTTATCGGATCAGCGCGACCGCCACATCATTCACATTTGTTCCGGCGGGCCGCCGGTAAGCAGACCGCCCACGGCTTTGAGCGCCGTAAGAGTCGTTGTTGTTCAGAACCGCAAAAGGGGTCCAGCCCTGCCGCACGCAGCGCCACCAGCGTGTCACCGTCCGCATAAGCCGCCGCCGGTGATCCGTCGGGCCGTCCGTACCGTCTGACCCGACACTGAAAACCGCCGCATCCAGCCCCTTCAAGAAGTGCCGGCTGGCCGCCAGCGCCAGCCCTGATTGCGTCCGCCGCGTCCATTCCCGGTGACCTTTACCACAGTTTCTCCGCCCGCCAGATAAGCCAGCGGTTTAAGCCGGGCTGCGGTGAGTGCGCACAATATCCGCAAGGAATACGCCCGCCTCCCGCGCCTGACAGCTCAGAAGATCCGTCAAAAAGGACGCTCATAGCCGAGCGAGCTTGCCGCAGCCGCAGCTGCTGCACAAAGTTCTCACACTGCCGGTGATCCGAGCCTCTACATTGTCCAGATGCTTTTGGCGTTTCATGCTGCAAGCAGGCGCGCGCTTCCCCGGACAACCGCAGCCCCGTACTTTTTCACAACTCTCCGCATCCCTGCAGGTTGACGAATTCCAGCACAGGCTTCGGCTGCTGGCGATCATATCGAGCGGATCGCCCAGAATATCACCAGCACGATGCAAAGCACCCGCGCCGGGGCGCAGGCCTGTGCCTGACCGCCCGCCCTTCACGGCGGGCAGCCGCTTGCGAAGATCGTATTGATCTCACGACTATCCGCCCGCAGGCGACCTGTGATGATACGCAATTCAGACAGCGGTACCAGCAGCTCTTCAACGGGGCACTGCCCGCCGGAGAGCAGAAACACGACCGTATCTTGCGCACCGAGATCGCGCACAAGCGCAAGCGCCCTCGTTCCCCGGCAGGAGCCTTCATCCGGAATGGGATGCCGCCCTCAGCATGCAATGCCCGCCAGCGGTCCCCGCTGTGGCCGTATTTTGTGATGACAACGCCGCGCCGGATGCGCCCGCCAAGGCAGGATACCGCAGCATGGGCCATCTGCCATGCCGCCTTGCCCGCCGCAACCAGATACACCCGCCGGTGCCGAAGTCATAGCTTTCAGCGCACGGATAACGGTCATTATCCGGCAGCACTGGCGTGGATACCCGCCGACCCGATTTTCCACGCATCACACTCATGCAGCAACTGATTCATGACCGGTTTTCCCTCCCGCTTTATCTGCCTTCCGGCTTCTGCTACCATTATACGGCAGTTCCCGCACACAGGCAACAAAAGCGCACATTTTTCATCGCAGAAAATGCAGGTCAGAGATCACTTTCTTGACTATTTTAATGAAAAGGGCGAGCATTGGTCACCCGTGGCCGTGTGCGGCAAAAGAAAAAGTGCCCGGGCGAGATATGGGGTCCGCCCTACGGCATGGTCCGGCGGCCTCGATGATCCGCGGAAGCTTCCGCCGCCACAAAGCTCCTGCGGGCCCCCCTTGCCAGTATCTTTGAGGGAAGTCCTTTTTGTGTTTCCTCCCTGTTCTTTGCGCAGCATACAGTCGGTTTCCCGGCGCAGCATCAGCAGGATCTTCAGCTCTCGTCCGCGCTCAGGCCCAGACCGGCCCTCCGAAACAGCTCCAGCAGCCTTTGGGTATACCGCTCACTCTGTCAGGTGGGGATATTACTGCTCCGCCAGCTTCAGCAGCCTTCCCTGAAGCTCACGGTTCGTATCGAGTGCCAGTTAAAGAACCCGGCATCTCAAATTGAGCGGTGCCCGCTTTTTCTGCTTTTTCAAAAACCATTTCATACGGATTTATTCTGTGCATGCCGTTTATACCATGAAAAAGAAACACGCAGAATAAGCGGCTTATCTTCGTGAAACAGCGCTTTCTGCGTGAAATGTATTTATACACGGGTCGTAATAGCCAAGGCAAAAATAGGCGTTTTCATCTCGCCATAGCCTTTGGGGAATCCGGGATATGCTTTCCATTTGTCAGCAACGGCTCCATGGGCCGTCAGCTTGCGGACCGTCCATGTTGACAATATACGCCGATTGCGGGCCGGGCAAAGGGAAACGAGCTGCTCCTTGACGCCTCCATCAATTCTGCCATCGTGGCTGACACGGCCAGCACCGAGCCGTCCGCCAGCGTACAGACCTGATTTGTGGTTGAAGCTTTCCACGCAGACCAGCTACCGACCGGCACGCGGTAGAGTCCGTCGATTTGAGCATAAGGGATGGGTTGTTCTCCCGGCAGCAGGCGGTGGATGCAGTCCAGCACCGGTCCGGCTTCCTCACGGCTTGATCAGATACCCGGCAACCTTTACGCTGAGCGTCACCGCATATTCGCGGAGACTGTCAAAACAGGATCTCTGCCCGCTCTTTTCTCCTCGAAAGGCGTCTGGCCAGGGCCACACCGGTCATGTGCGGCATAACGACATCCAGCAGATGATACAGATCAAACCCGCCTGATTTTCTACCTCGTCCAGCAGGTCTGGCTGGCCGTAGGCTTCTTCTACCGGTGTTTCAGGGTGCTCCTCAAAAGCAGACCGCCAGCTCGGATGCGGGCAATATCCTCCCGTTATCATCGCGAATACCAATGCGCAGCACACCTCTCACCTCCTGTATTTGACTCTTGCTTTTTAAAGCATAGCATAAACCGCCGAATCCGCAACCTGCCTACGCCGAAGATAGCGATGCAGAACCTGCCTTTTTCTTTGCAGCGCGGCGGGCGTGTCTGAGCCTGACGCAGGCGTTGTGAATAACGCTCTTTGCGTTTGAAAACGCTGTAAGTGAGGATCCCTGCACTGCGTACCGAAAAACCACCGCTTTTTGTGATAAAGGGGATATGCTGTTGCTTGAAAATCGGTATACTTAGGCTGACAAATCGGAATTTGAAAGGAGAAACTCATATCCGTTAATGGTTCGTTTTTATTATAGTAGTTGGTGCGCTACTATTGGTTTTTGCAAATAAAAATTATAAAAAACAAGGTTAATCGAATTGGCATTAAAAGTGGTTGGCGTATTCTAATTATAGTTGGAAGTTTACTTCTTAAAGCGGTATATTATCAGGAAAAATTGACATTGCTTATTATCTAAGTAAGTTTTGAAATTCCAGTTTGAGAATTGAGAAAATCAATGGAGTGCAGAGTAATTTGCTGGTATTAGGCAATACCGCACAGAAAAGAGTGCCAGATACCGCTGTAAGTGTGATATACTCAAAGCCATGGATAAAAGAAACTATCATTTACGCAGAATTGATATGAATTTGCCTGCCGCCCGCAAAATGAGCATGATACACCGACAATATGCCCGGGTCCGGATGTACTTGAATTAAAAAGTCAATGAAAAATAACAACAATAAAAAACACTAAAGAAATTGGCAATCCTTGTAATAGGTTCTATAATTGCGCTTATGGAATTGCTAACACTGCGCTGTATGCTGGATTTGGTGGAGCTACGCTTGCGGTGCTGTGGCAGGGGATGCAAGAACATTTCACATAAGCATTGGCACAGCATCTTTTGTTGTGTAGCATTGGGAATGATTTTTGCGCTCATTTACGATAAAAAGTCAGATTCATATAGGAACTGTAAGCCGCCTCAGATTGTGGCAGTACCTGTGTAGATTTGTTTAAGTTAACTGCCATATTTACAGTACCTATAAGTGATCAATTTTTTAATTATGCTGTTAGAGTGGTTTTGTTTTGCTGTCGGAACTGGGACTATATGCGTCGGCATCCCTGGTAGAGGCTCCTATGAGGCAGTCACTTTGCTTTTAGCAGAAAAAACTGGCAGATTAAATTTAGTCCTCGAATGGCATTGGATATTTTGGTTGTTGTTACAGGTGTTTTGTTGTTTGGTATGGAAAGTTTGGTGTATGCACGCTTATCAGTGTTATCATTTCTTGGCCTGAATACCATTCAATTTTGTTAATGCGAAAGCAAAACAAATTTTAAAAGATATGATAGTAAAAAAACTTACAAATTCAAGCTTGGATAATTGAAAAACGGAATTTTACCCATTAAGACATATAAACTGTTGATAATAAAAGCCCTATATAGTATGTTTTTGATAAACTACTATGGCAGTAGATTTTGTATGGAAATGAATGGAGGATTTCTTTTGTCACCAAAATAAAAACAGCTTGGAGACCGATTTTCGAGAAGATTCTCAGTGAAAAAG
>VOFK01003023.1_pt1 | contig 45417 bp, 47 predicted proteins | sample 5384121 | NCBI WGS metagenome assembly VOFK01 (sample SAMN12384730, study PRJNA508395) | human gut metagenome | isolation source: healthy gut J | host: Homo sapiens | reverse complement strand
ACAACGAATATTTTTGGAAAAAGAAAGATAGTATTAAGTTTACAATTGATCATTTAGGCGAAGAATATATCCGCAACAATTTCAATCAAATTTATATACAATTAGAACAACGGATATAATCATAAATCACAAGAAGAACAGATTATGGATAAAATTCGCTACCATGAAGAACAAATTAATTCATTGAAGGATAAATTAGAAAAAAAGAAATGAAAAAGTAGAATAAAGGCTTGTAAAGCTAAGGTTCATACTTACAAATTTTTTCAAGCAACTAACGGAAATTGGGGAGAATTTGCAATATCAACTACGGCAATTTCCTACCAATATTCAAGATGTACTGATTGGGGATTTCCACCAATTAGTACAATGGTACTCTTGTTTATGGGTTTTGCCATTATCCACGTTATAGCATATTAAATAGTCAAGCTTAGAAATCACCCCTATTTAATTATGATGATTGAGTCAAAATTGCAGAGTTTTTAAAGATTCACAAATGGTTTCAGCATCTCATCATGCCATTATTGTGATATGTCTTTATATTAATGTATAAAATTGATCCTGATGCTGATGTGTAATTTATTTTTTGAATACTGCATCTGATGAAGAATTAAAGGCAAAATTAAAACAAAATCAACTAATACCATAATAAATCAAGCAAGCACGAATATTCCATAACAGAAGTGATTTTAAAAGATTGAATACTGAGGTTTGCTCAAGACAAGTATGAAAAAAACTTAAGCCTAATTATAAGTACAGACATCATTTTGATTCAATTCATACTGCCCAAGTCTAATTGCAGATTAGTTTCTGCTTTCTTTGTTTAACCTTGTACTAAGTTGTCAGATCTGCAATCAAAATTGAAAAGACAAAAAGTATTAGGGCTATTTGCGTCCTGAACGAAAAATTAAGTCCTAACAAGCCCAAATTTTGACTTTGACAGTAATATGGAATTTTTATATTATGCAAAAACCAAATACAAAATTTGGGCATATAAGACCTGTACTTCACCCTCAAGATTTTGAACTTGAAATATTGTGCAAAGACCCCTGATTATGAAAACTTTGTCCAATTATTCAAATTAAAGGAACGCTACCAATCTCATATAAAAATTGCATTGCATTGGATGGAAATGAAAATTGATTATACAGATGCACATATTATTCAAATGATTGCAAATTCATTACAACATCTTGGCTATAGTTTGATAAAATCAAATGTGACATTTTCCAAAAAGAACTTTATGATAATGGAAGCATGAGTTTTACAAAATTAAGGAATGATATGCTAAAATAGTGTTGACGGATTATTGCTTTCACGAAAAGTATGAGAAAGCAGCAAGGTATGTTTCGAGTTACTCAAAAACCTTTCGGATTACCCGAAACTTGCTGCGCGGGTTGCACCTCCGAAGTCGGGCAACCTGTTTGACCTGCGGTAATAATTTCCTATTCCTTGTGCTTAACCGTACTTTTTTGCATTTTGCCATATAATGTGGTGCGTCCGATGCCGAGCAGTTCGGCAGCCAGCGTGCGGTTGCCGTCGCCTGTTCCCAAGCACGGAGGATTTGTTTCTTCTCCATGTCGTCTAATGTCCACGGAACATCACCTGCCAATGTAACTTCGTCAAATTCAATGTTTTTAGCTGTAACTATATCACTTTCGGTATGTAACACCGCCAAGCGACACGCCTCGGTTCCCTTACGTTACCGTTCCATGTATAAGCGAGCAACCGTTTCCCTTGCTTTCGCATCAAAACCTTTCACCTGCTTCTCAAATTCTCGTTGGCAAGTCTCAGAAAGAAATCCGCCAATGGCAGGATGTCCCTTTTACACTCGCGCAACGGTGGTATGCAGGGCGTATCCCCTTTCAATCACTGGTACAGGTCGACACGGAACGCTTTTCTGCGATGGCGGTCGGCAAGTCCTCGTTGGTGGTGGCTGTGACGCACGTCGGCTTTCTTGTCCCTGTTGCCGTCCATGAGGCCTGTACATTTTAGATTCCAAGGCACGGAGCAGCATCTGCTGTACCTCTGTCGGAAGGTTGCCTATCTCTTTCAAGAAACAGTGCCGCCATCGGTTTCCTCCCAAAACCTTGCTTTTCTGCTTTCTATCTGCATCCATGAGCTTCTCAAAGTGGTGTACCCCTTCGTTCAGTTCTTTCATGTCCTTGGCTTCCGCCGCCTTGCGCATTTCATTCATGTCCGCCTGTGTCGTAGTTGCCAGTTTCTCCAGTGTGTGCTGCCTATTACCGAAAGCAAGCAGGGTGATAGGTTGATGCAGCTTACATATTTTTGTCCGATACTCTGATTCTGTACAATAAAACAATTGCCACTATTAGTCCTCGTATCCTTGCATATACCACTAAATCTTTTTATAATAATTGACTGGAACTAAATCTAGTGGTTCTGCAAGTTTATCTGTACTATATAAGACATAGAGATGATGCATTGTACGTGTCATGGCAACATAGAGTGATTTTCGCTGTTCTTCTGTAATAGCACCTTCAAACTTTGAATTATTACCACATCAAATTGCAATCCCTTTGCACTATGATATGTCAACACCTTTGGTAAAGTATTAGTAAAGTGAAGATTGCCTTGACCTCGCATGTCATCTGCAGCAGTCTTGAACTTGTATTCCATATTGATACCACGTTTTGTCAACGCTTCACTCATTTCAAGTACTAGCTTATTACTATAGAACAAGATCCCTTATTGATTTTCCATCATATTGCTCTATAAGTTTTCCTATTGCCTCTATTTGGTCTTCATAAGAATTATAATGTATAAAATGAGGGAAATCATTTTCCTTATTTAAATATACCTTCTCTTGATATGGCATTACATTAACACCAACGTAGTTTTGAGTTATTTGAGCAACATTTTTGGGCAGTCGATAGTTGTTGTACAACTTCAGTTCCTTAAGTCCAGTTAATTTTGAAATTGCCTCAATAGAGAGAGTCTTTTTACCAAAACGAGTATAGATGGACTGAGCTGAGTCACCGAAGCGAAGTCTTGAATTTCATCAACTATAATATAATCGGCAGATGGCATCCCAACCATTTCCATTGATAGTGATAATAGAATTTGTATGATTGCAATGTGTAGCCAACCCCCATAAAGCCAGCCAATGACTTTGTAAGGGCAATCAGAATAACCGGAATAGCCCATATCTGCTATTTGAGCAGCCTTGTGCATCGCAATGACTGACTTGCCGCTACCGGCGCATCCTGACACCAACATTGAACTATTGATTGTATGGTCAATAAGATCAAGTTGGTCATCATCCAAAGATTCCTCTTCTACTGGCCAATTCGTATTGCATCCCTTTTAATCTTTGCGGCAAAGTTATAGAGATATCAATTGATTCTTCCGCATTATGTTCTATTTCGTCATCAACAATATTTGAAGCTTTTTGTATAGGTATGACATCAAGAGTCTTGCCTGATTCTGACTTTGCTATTCTTCGTTTTAGTGCTTCTAACTCACTGAGGGTATTCTCAAGTTGCCCTGACAATTTATCAGCACGATTTTTCTCCGTTTTTGCAGAAGCATCTAATTTTTCAAGCTCTGCCTTTTGCTCTGCTATCTGCTTATTCTGTTGTTCTATCAGTTCTTGCTTTTGGTTTCTTTCTTGAATAACCTTCTCATCATACTCGTATCTAACTTTCTCCATTTCTTCTTGGTTAGAATTGTTTGATGAAAACCATCCAGTTCCAAAAGAAAATTTATGTTATCATCTGACAGTAGCCTATTTGTCTTTAAAAAATCAAAATAACCCTCAAAGAATGATGCACAAAAGTTCGCCTGGCTCTCTAAAGACAAGCCTGAACTACCAGTATGACTTCCAAGTTCGCTCGCAACACTATATAGCTGCACTAATACATTACGATAGGATTCAATACCTCTCTTTGACTCTTTTGTCATTGTCAAGAAAAGAGGCTTTGTAGCTCCCTATGACTATAGAAAAGTGCATTCTGTGCCACTATAGCCAAAGCACTCCCTGTAGGCCTACGGGAATTATTATCGATCTTAATTTTATATTCAACACCTTTGCCCCCAATGATTACTTGATTACCTTCAAAGGACATCATGTCCTTTCTCGTTATCACCGACTGCATCCAAAATAATAAACTTACAGATAAAGTTCAATGGATGGTCGTATGTGAACGAAGAAAGATTCATAATCTTTGTCATTAAAGAATACAACCGCGAGATTGTAGTCTTTCTGTAGTCTTTCCTTTTTATTTGATTCATAACTGATTGATTTATTGCCCAATACCTGCTATCTGTTAAATAAGTACACATAACCTTTCCTATGAGCAATTGATTGCCAATTTCGAGTAAAATCTGTACCACTTTTTTCGTCTGCTTTTTACTGTCTTCCAGTCTCCAAGCACTTTATGTCGCTGACAAAAACCATTAATGCGTTCAAGATTATTTTCACTAGCCATCTTGGCTATTCTACTTCCACCCGACAAACGTCCAATATAATGATTGTTATGATATAGATAGTATTTGCCGTCTTTATAACGTACAATATTAACAGGATCGTCTATTTTAACTTCTTTTTTCTATATATTCTGCACATCTACCAGGTTGTTTGCATGCCATCTGACGTTGTATACGACAAATAATATTTATCAAGACCAGGTTCTTTCTCAAAGATAAGAGCCTCAGACTGATTATCTGTGGTATAAATGTTACTCTGTTCCAAGGCACATTCTCGGTCTCCCTTATACACATGCAGATATTTCTTTTGCACGTATAAGCAACGAACATCAGCCTTCGCTCTTCTTCTATATCTGCCGCATCGTCAATTACTATGGCTTGGCCTGGTTGATATACACGACGTAGTTTTCAAAGGTAGCCCGATATATGATGGAGTTATAATAACCGCATCAAATTCAAGACCTTTAACCTTGTGCATCGTTGTAAGAATGATGGTAAGTTCATCTTCTTTTAAGTATACGCTCATTCTTGAACTTGTCATAAATCTTATACACCTGACCGCCATCATCATTTCCTGCTACATCCATAATATACGATGCAAGATCTCCATATGTATGGACATCTTCATCCGTTCTAATAGACTCAAGATAGTTTAGCACAAGAGTGTAGGCTATGTCGATGTAGAACTGGCTCCAGCAAGGATGATCAGTCATTAGCTTTTGAGATAAGTTTTCATACGCTCGCCTGTTTCTGATTCTAATTCTATTGCAGGATATTTTTTGCAGCAAATCGATCAGGCTATAAATTTCCCTTTCACGCCAAAGTTCACAAACACTAGCACCTTGTATTCTGATTCTTACACCATCGGGCAGAGTGTTTCTTATCAAGGCATAACCTTGATATACTTCGTTGTTTGTCCTAAAGAAGACAGCAATGGTCTTGAAGATTTTATAGTCCTCACCATTTATCTTAGCCTTTTCATTATTTTGCAATACATTGGCAACAAATGAAGATCTTCATTCCATGATGAATCTGCCGAGCTAGCATCTGTGAATATTGTATATGGCTCTTGTGGCTCATGTTTCATGAGTTCTACAGAAAGATTTTGGAAGATTATGCTTACGCTCTTCTGGAATGAATGTATTGCAGCACAATCCAAAAATCTTTTTGGTATGATCTATAGTTCGTGAACATACCCAACTGAACAGGAGCCAACGCGTTATTCAGCCTATCATAATAGGGTTGAGGATTCAATACCTGTGCATACTGTTCAGGCGTTAAACTTATAGGTCGTCCCCAATTGTCTTTAGGAACTCTATCAAAGCCATAGATACTTTTTGGTTTATATCACCAATAGTAAAGAATTTCGCATCTGGAAACAAATTATGGATAGCAAACAATGTTTCTAGACGTGAGATTCGTAATATCTTGGAACTCATCAACCAACACATACTCGATTTGGGGGAATATAGCTTGAAAACGCAGCAGCGTCATTCCTTACAAAATTAAGAAAATGTTGTTCCCACAACTCTGTTGGGAGATTGTCTAATTTTCCACCCATGCAGATTTTTTGCAAGTGCATGAAATGTATGTACGTGCAACAGATGCCCGATACGACTCAATCCCAGTTTGGTAAACAAACTGTCCAACCGATTCTTAGTTCAACAACCACAGCACGATTGTATGCCAAAGACAAAGAATATGGCTCGGCACTACATGTTCTTTGTAGATAAGTTTGGCACAGCGCAGTGTAAGGACATGTGTCTTACCAGACCCGGTCCGGCAAGTACATTCACATTTACGTTTCGAGGCTGATTGTATATGCTCAGCTGCTCTTGGTTGCCCTTTTAGTTTATCTTCTTCCATCTTCAAAGCCTCTTCGGTAAGTTCGTTAAGGATGTTGGAATTTTCAGGTGCATAGTCGCCCACCAAGGCCAAATAGTCTTCATAGTTTCTGCACATAAAATATTTACGAATATATTCGCTTTGCTTTTCACTTGGAAGCATAGAGAATATATTCATCGCAGTGAGTCTGACCTTCTTTACTTTCTCAAGTGTATCAAATTCTTTTCGATAATCGTGCATGGGTGACTTTTCGTCAATACCTTCATCGATAGGAGATTCAGTGAACTCTGTGGCTTGAACTACCTCTATACCTGTATTCATCAATGGAGTGTGCTCTATATATGAGAGTATTCTAAGAACTGAAAAGCAGTTTGTCGAAATATCCGAACTTATCACCATCATCATGAAAGTTCATTTCCAGCAACTTCTCTGCCCAACAGAATGCTCCAGTATTTTCTGTGATGAAGCGAAGCCATTCCAAACAATCAGTTTCCATATTATCGACAAAATCCTTCCATCGCTCATCCTTCACCATAATATGATACAGCACATCCTCTTCCGTCTTTATTATACGGAAGGTCACACCTGGTACATATCGCAGGATGTTAAACATTCCCACGGCAACTCTTTTTCTGTATATCGTTCTTAAAGGTATCGGCCTTGGTCACGCAGCCTTTGGGAGGATTACTGTGTTCATCCTTCCATGGCATATATATTATAGTCTCTTCTTTCTTTCTTTCTGCGTTTTTTAGTCTCTGTTTTCAAGAGTCCATCATAATTGACCTCATCCATTAGATGACGTTGAATGTATTCACGCTCATTCATATCTAGTTCTCGCTCCACACCTATCTTGCAATCAGACAACAGTTTCCGTATTCCATCCATTGCGATATGAAGTGCGAAAATATTCTGGTTATGCTTAGCCATATATCGTCTCTCCATAACGGCGCCTTAAGTTCACAACGCATCTGTTCGTTTAGTGTCAGGAGATTACACTTCATGCAATCCAGAATGGCATTCATGATTTTGACAAACGAAAGCTTATACGGCTTAAAGCTCCTACGCATTTCAGAAATGGGGAACAGTGAATTCTCTTCCAACTTCTCAGCATGTAGCTTCAGATAATCGAACACCAGCTTAGCTGCCTCGTGAGAAGGCGTTTGTTGATACCGTCTGCCATACCCGACAGATGTTCCAAATAGATTAATTGAATTCAGACTCTGAGTAGGGAAATTCTCTATTTGATATAGTCATGTCAAAATATGCTAAGTCGAGGTACTTCAACTTAACATATCCAATATGTTCCAGCCAATGGAACGCAAGACGTGATGCCGTTGTATCTAGAAATTTGCCGTTTTCCTTTCATTCTTAATCCAGATATTATATGGCACAACTATTGGATTGAGTTTTTACTTGCTCAATTGTTTTGAATCTACGAAGGAACGCCAAAATTTTATCCTTGCAATCAGTTAAATCTGACCAACTCATCTGACTACGAACCAATAGATCTTTCAAATGTCTGAAATCATCAGGAGAGGCTATACACAAAGCCGGAATCTGACTACGGTCAGGAAAAGCAGCTTCATACATACCTTTATCACGACCAGCACGACCTACCTCCTGAAGATAATCTTCTAGGACTGCTGGTGGGTTGTAATGCACTACATAATGGACATTGGGAATATCCATACCCATACCAAAGGCTTTTGTCGCACAAAGTATGTTTATGCGCTCGTCTTCTGGCACATGATCTTCTTCTGCGTTTTTAAACTGACGATAGATATCGCTTCTTTGGGTTGAATCTAGGCCTGCGTGAAAAAAGCTGATATGTTCAGCACAAGAAGCCAATAAAGAACCTTCAGGCGCAGCCTTACATAGTTCATTCAGTGCTTCTGCCGTATCTTCACACTCGTTATGAGTGCGACAAAATACAAGCATGCAACTCTTTGAAAAATCGATTTTGTTGTCTTCGATGTAGTCCTTAATGGCATTTACACGTGCCGTAAGGTCATGTCCTTGATCTTTCTTGTTCTTTCCCTTTGTTACGGAAAAAGAAATGCTAATATGCTTTCTTATAGGATTATACTCTTCAGGTTTCTGTCCCAGTCGTACAATGTCAGGGAAATACGACTTGAAGTCTTGTTCGACTTGGGTGGTCACAGTGGCAGAGAACATGGCAACCATTATATCAAATTCATTCTTGCTATTTTTCATGTCAACACACCACTGAACCGCATTCCTGTAATCAGGACGGAAATCCTGTCCCCATTGAGAAATACAGTGCGCCTCGTCGAAGACTACATATTCGAGACCCCTATCCATTTGAAGTCTCTGATAAAGAACATCCATGAACGAACGCACACGGAATCTTTCAGGAGTGATATACAGCAAAGCTATCTCACCTGATTGAATTCTGCGGTAAATTTGTTGCGTTTCAGCTTGCATACGGTCACCACTAAGGTAATCTACGTTGCAGACAAATCCTTTCGCATGCAGTTCCTCGACCTGATCTTGTATGAGAGCTCGCAAAGGACTCACTACAAGTGTCAATCTGTTTGAAGTCATGGCACGAGCAAGCGCAGGCCCTTGGAACAAAATGGATTTGCCACCTCCTGTAGGAATAGAAATTATGCAATCTCCCTTCCTTTCAAGCATATGCTCAACGATAGGTTCCTGACCTTCTCTCCAATCTTCATATCCCCAACTGTCAAGTATTACTTTCTTGAGATACGCAGAGTCAAGCAACTCTTCAATACCACGTGTGTCCTTGAAGAACAATCCTGCCTTTTCTAAAGATTCACGATAAACTTCTTCATTGTTCCATAGAGTGAATACAGAAGCCCTGGCGTGACAAGTTTTTGCCAGACCAGAATAATCCTCAAAGTATGGGTCTATGATATAAAAAGTTAGTGTCCTTATGGTTTGGCCATCACCAATGCGCAGTAATGCTCAAAAGATAGCCATGCTGCCAGTATGCACTGTCTAGCCGTTGTTCGTTTGAACTTTTCATCTTCATCACTTTCTGCACCATCCTCATAGTCACCTTCGAATGGAAGTTTGTCCCACATGATGAGATAACGGTCAATATCCATATTGTCCCATACGTAACAGAACGCCTTGTCAGAGCGATAATTACCAATTCCTGCCAAGAACTGTTCTTTTGTAATAACTACCAAACCATTACTGCGGGTACCAATATACTCTAGTTTACGGAAGCCACTACCTATGGCAGGTACATAGTATCCACAACTACGGGCATATTCCTCTACACTGCCAAGTTCTTTATCGTCATTGATTATATAAATCAGTGGCTGCAATGGATTCTGCTCATGTATCTTCGCTAGTAAAGTCATCTGGTAGTTCCAATATGCTTTCCTGTTTGTTGAAGCAGGGCTTACCCTTAAAGATGGAGCATCTAACAATATAGAACCTTGACTTTTTACCATATATAGCTTCGAATCGGTAGCATCTTGTCCCTTTAGTTTCCAAAGGCACCAACTCGGGCATCACTGGGGCGAAATGAGTTAAGAACGTATTTCTATATTTCTGATATTGAAAATTCTGATAGATGGCAAAATTACCATTAGATTGTCTTTCTGCCCATACGTTTGCTGTTAATTCTGATTGAACAATACCAAGTTTTGTCTTATCTGCATCTGTCAATAATGCAATGTTAGTCGAAGCCATTGACATGGGAAGTTTACATTCCTTGTCAATAAGTTCCCTGAAATTCCATTCTTTCGCCTCCTTGCATTTGTGAACACGGTCTTGAAGTTCCGCACCTATAGTAAAGATACGAGCATACTTGTTCCCATACATTTTTTGTCTGAGAACGAATCAATATCAATGCAATCTATGTTACTCTTCGGCTTGGTAAGATACTCTGCCAAATTATCTTCGGTGAATGTAATCTTGCCTGATCCATCGTTCTCCACACGAAGATACTGAGCCAAGTTGCAAAAGAGTGGCGTAGCACATATATCACAGAAACGTGTTAGTACGCAGTTCCACAACTTATTGTCTAACGGATGTTCATCTAGGGCTTCTTTGTTGATTACCTTGTAGCCTTCGGTTACGTCAGAAGGATATTGCACAGGTATATATTGTGCTATTCTTGACCACAGACTTTTGGGTGCAATCAGAAGTATACGCTCCACGTCAGAGTTACTTACTGAGCCCAGTTTGGCAATCTCTTTTAGTTTTTCTCCAACTCTGAGTCAAAGAGAACGCAATTCCTGAAAAGAATTGTTTGGATGTTTTAGCAGTCTTCTTAAAGTATTCAGCATATATATCCTGCTGAAGAGTGGCAAGAATATTGTTAATCTGCGCTGGTAAGAAATCTCTCAAGCTATCACAAAGTGATTTGTCTTTTGAGAGGCGATACAATTGATTCCAAAACAGTTCATTGGTAAGTTCTGTATCTTCCGCTGCATTGTGCTTGGTGTGTAGAGAATAGGCATATCGGCATGGGTTAAGAAGAATTTCAATTTCCAGCGTATCCCATACAAACTGGTTGGTTGTGATTCCTTTCTTCGCTAAAATAGGTAAATCCCATTCCTTGATATTATGTCCAACTACGATATCCTGTCGATTTAAAGCACGACCTAACGAACGGAGCTGATCTTCCGATTCATAACTGCGCGTGTTATCTTCCTTAAGGAAGGCAAACTCTTTGATTGTTTCGCCATCCGTTTCAAGGTCAAATACAACGTAGGGCAGCTCAGCCTTTTCCGTATTCCACCATTCCTCCACAAATTGCTTGTAGAGCTTTGTTTCAGCAAACTCTTCTATAACTAGATTCCTTGCGTAATCGTCAGGAAGGACTTTAAGCAGTTGATATTGTTCCGCCTCTTCGGCTGTTTTGATTGCGTTTGCAACTAGCTTAGCGTTCAATTTCTTCAGGAAGTTCTCACTTTCGAAATTGGCTACCTCAACATAATTCTTAACAAAGTCAAGAATTTGAGCGGGCTTAAGCGTATTGCACCAAGTTGCAACCGTATCCCAAGATAAGATGCGATTCAGTAAATTTATGTCTACGATATCAAGGAAACAAAGAACCTTATATTCATCCTTGAGATTTTCTGCCCCTGCAAGATATTCGGCAAATTTCTTACCATATACACTACGAAGGAATAGTATGAAGTCATTACTGCTGGTTCCTAAGGCGTCTGATGAATACAGAACTGACAATCCCTCCAACTTTATAGCACCAAGAAAGATTCTTAACTCCGCCCTATGTCCATCCATACTCTTAGCTATAAGAGTCCTGACAACATCATAATAGCCCGATAAGTTATAACCAGAAGTCCATAGTTGTTGTATCTCTGACAAATCCAAGTTGCTATTTGCCATTCGTGCATTGAGGATTCTTTCTTTAAGTGTTGAAGGAAGGTTCTCCTCATCGAATACCTTACGTAGCAACAATAAGAGACTGTCGTTGATTTGTGACAGATGTTCTTCCAAATATAACTTCTGAAAGCCTTCCAATTTGATGGAATCCAGAAATTTGCGTCCTTTACCTGAATCTGATTCCGCCCACAAGTTCAGAGCATATCTTAATTCGTCAAAATAGTCTGCTAAATCATATCCTGCATTCCACAGCTTGACTATAACATCGGTATCATACGGATCTTCTCCAAATACAGATGATACCATTTTGTTACGCAGACTTACAGTACCTTCAGTTTCACTCAACTCAATGCCACTTGCAACTAGGTTTAACAGACAGTTTCGTGTGTCTTTATCAGAGACCAGTTCGTCAATTATAGCGTCACGTTGGTCTGCATTACTGCGTTCTATATAGTCTGTTAGTGTATTGACTATAACTTGATTAACTCCATCTTTCGCAAGGATGCTAACAACCTTGTTTATAACATTTATGTTGTATTAATCGTGCTTTTGGTCAAAGCCTTCAATTCTAGCAAATTTACCTCGGTACTCAAAGGCTTTTAAAAAGAGTTTGCGAATCGGGTGAAATTCGCTTGACATCAATTGCACTCCAGCCTCTACGACCAGATTTTGGAGTAAAAATGACCCACTCGTTATCTCTTGGATAAGAATCAGATTTCCATTCACTTCCCGTCAGATAGAAGTCAATAATCCTATTAGGTTCAGTTTCGTTACAGCTAACACCATAGTTGTTTGCCAGTATAAAACCAAAATTTTTTTTTGCGTCAAAGAACTTAACGAAACCAATAATAGGCTCATATGCGTTTGGAACTGTTTTCTTTTTTGCAGTTATCGTACTTGTTGGCTGAGATGTAACTTTTTGAACTATTACACTCAGACAATGGCTTGACAGGTTGATATCCATAACCACACATGAAACCTTACAACCTTCAGTCAGTTTGAACTCTTTGGTCAGTTTATACTCTGCACTTACGCCGAAGCCTACATCTATATGTGCAAGTTTTTTTATTAATATTTACTACGGTACCTTTCAAGTACCATGCCTACAGGAAACTTGTCTGCATTCTCCACCAACGGATCCGTTAAAAAGTTGTTTTCTGCTTAACTGGATTTTATTGCTCTTGAATTCAAGGATTACAACATCTAACACATCGCCCTCTTTAATCAGTTTTTGTTGCATCATTATGAAATCCCCAAGCCAGTTCATCCAATTTGATAAAGCCTATATGTCCATCAAACTGAACGTATACACCATAGTTCAATACCTTAGACGCTGTGGCTTTAAACATCTTACCTTTATTGGCTTCTGCATAATTTTGGTCTAGGAACTTCTCAAAAGTAAAGGCATTACTCTCTTCGTATGGTGAAACAGAAGAGTTGACCGAGCTATTTGAAGGTTCCAGCCGACTAAGGTCAAAATCGTCAATCACATACTCGGGGTCTTTCGGAAAAAAAAGGCCCTTGCGTGATGCATAGATAAGAATGTCATCAATTGAGGCATTCTTTTTTGGTTTGCGTATTGTTGAAGAGTTATCGTAGCCATAAATATTTATTCTATCGGTACACTATTTTATTTTCTTCTGTCATTTGTGTACTTTTTTCGTTGTATTTCATTTCTATGAGGTCTTGAACTTCAACTTTAAGGATTCGTGAAATCTCCACTAACTGAGCCAAGGAGGGTTGGAGTTTATTGGATCTCCATCGTGATATGGTGATTTCCGACATACCCATTTGTTCTGCTAGCCATTTATTAGTAAGCATCTTGTCTGCCATGACAACACGCAATCTATTCAGACATCCTGTTTTTCTCATATTGATTTAATTGATGTATTATGATTCAAAATTACTATTTTTGCTCAAAACAATCATCATATTCTGATAATAAATTAAATAAGCAACTTTTGTTATTCGTAGTATAACAATACGGAAGCAATGCCAGATTGGAGGCACTATTCTCTCAAAGACAAAGCTATTACGGATACAAACTACACGCTGTCTGCGGAATATGCAGCGCAATCCATGACTTCGACAAGCGTACACGACCTCCATTTCCTCAAGGACGCAAGCTAGGGAATACCAAGCCTGCATGATGCCCGGCGACAAAGGTTATCTGTTTACCCCTGATTATTCTCTAAACTGTCTCACAATTCACCGATTGTAAAGATAGTAATGCAAATTATATCTTGGTATGATTAATATACTACACAACTACACGAATACTTCACTTTTTTTGTACCTTGTAGAAAATATTGAAAAAAGCTTGGAAAATATACCATTTTTTCATACATTTGTATAGAGTCAAAGGCTTTCGGAAATTGCGAAGCATTTCTAATACTTTGATTATCAGACTTTTAAATACTGCAATATTGTACCTTACGTGTATCTGAGTTTTTCAAACAAGTTTTGAACTTATTGAATACCAATGTTTGTCGAGATTTTCTAAATAACTGCATCGGCAAATGATGGCTTGTAAACAGCCATAAGCAACCATAACCATTTAGAATAAAGTCGCTGAAATCCAGCGACTTTTTATTTTTGTGTCTATTCCAGTCAATTCTGACAGACTGCCAATTTTCAGCATCTTTTTGTACCATAATTCTACCGCCGAACAAATAAGCGGGCTCCTCGCACTCATCATAGCGACATCTTAGGCACGATGTGAGACGCTATGAGAATGAGCGGAACCGCTATAGAAGACACAGCGTGAGACGCTGTGAGAAATTGTGAGACGCGTTGAGACGAAATCGACGAAATTAAAGGCGACTAATATATGGAGGTACAGAGAAAATGCCAGTGGTGCGGCAAACCATTTATAGCACACACGATGGTAACACGGTTTTGCAGCAAATCGTGTACAGAAAAAGCGTATAAAGACAAGAAGCGCAAGCAGAAATTGCAGGAATACGAAGCGAGGCAAAACGAGCAGCCAATGCAGGAAGTTGGCATTGTGGGAGGCAAACCGTTCCTCTCCCCTGCCGAAGCCGCTACCCTTTTAGGTATCAGTCGTGCCACCATCTACCGACACATGGCTACCGGTATCATTCGGGCGTTGCAACTTCGTGGGCGTACCATCATACGCAAATCCGACATTGAAAAGATGTTCGACAATGTGCCCGACTACAAGAAACGCAGCTATGGACGGAAGCAGACCGTCCTCTATTACACCACGAATGAGATTTTGGAGAAATACCAAATCCAGAAGAAAACCCTGTACCGTCGCTGCAGACTATACAACATCCCAAAGGTTGCAGAAGGTAGCCGTGTGTTCTACAACCGCACCCTCATAGACAAGTATTTTGCCGACCTTGCCGAAGAAATCAATCTGGACTGTTATTACACACCGGAGCAGGTCATGGGAAAATACGGTATGAGCCGTAATGCCGTTGTCACCTTTGCCCTGCGGCACAATATTCCCCGAATCAACCGCCACCACGAGGTGTATTATTCCCGTGCCCATATAGACGCTATCAAAAGAAAAGCAGGACAAGTTGAATCCTGACTATTATACCTATTCGGAAATCACCGAGAAATACGGGCTTACCAAGATAAACATCAGCTACTATGTCAACAAATACGATATAACGAGGTTCAAACAAGGAAGCCGGACTATGGTATTGCGCACCGAATTTGACAAGGTATATCGTGAACACCGGAACGGTACATATACACCCAAGAAGCGCGAAAGCAAATCCGGCCAGCAGGAGCAGAAAGAACCTTTTACAATCCCCGACGGATATTATTCGTCAGAACAGATTGCAGTCACATATCAGATGACCAAGAAAACTATTTGCAGGCTGTGCCGTGAAAACGACATTCCTAAAATCAATCACGGAGGATTCAACTACTACGAACAACTTGGCAGTAAACTGTTTCTTCGTCAAATACAAGGCTGCTGACAATATCAAAGAATGGATTGGCGCAGAACAGATGGAAGAAATATACGACATGAGCAAAGATGCCAGATGCTCGTTTGTGCATCGCCACAAAATCCCCTCCCGTGTAGTTTACGGCAAGGTTCAATACTCCAAAGACCATATCGACACTATCAAGAACGAAGGTTTCGACCAACGCGAAAAGTATTACAGCGTAGCCGAGGCGATGGAAAAATATGGTTTGCGCAGAGATGATGTCTATAACTATGCACGCTATAACAACATCCGAAAAATGCACCACGGCAAATCCATGTTCCTGCTGAAAGAGGATTTTGACAAGGTGATGGCTGAAAAAATCCGTCACCTGAAAAATTATTCCATACAGACAGGAAAATTACTCCTGACGATTATAGGTCTGTATAGAACCATTTCGTTGGTTTGCAGCAAATTATTAACAACAATATAATATAGTAGAGTATGCACGAATGTAAAACTGTAACATTGAGGACAAGACCTCTAAAGAACAAAATGTTGTCGTTCTATCTGGATTATTATCCGGGATATAGAGACAAGGAAACGATGAAAGTAATCCGTCACGAGTCGCTTGGCATTTATATCTATGCCAACCCGAAGAACAAACGTGAGCAGAATTTCAACGATGTAATGACCGAGAAAGCCGAAGCCATCCGTTGCCGTAGGTTTGAATCGGTTGTAAATGAACGCTATGATTTCTTCGACAGGTACAAACTAAAGGGTGATTTCTTGGAGTACTATCGCCAGCAGCTCCGCAAGCACGACCAGAAATGGGAGTTCGTCTATCTCCATTTCAAGAACTTCGTACACGGCAAATGCACTTTTGAAGAGATTGACATCGACCTGTGCAACAAGTTTCGGGAATATCTGCTGAGCGCCAAGAAACTAAGACGCAACGGACGTATCACACGAAACTCAGCATCAGGATACTGGTCTACTTTCAGAGGATTCTTGAAAATACTATATCGTAATGGGATGATAAAGACCAATGTCAATGACTTCTTGGAAAAGATTGAAACAGAAGACACTATGAAAGAAGCTTTATCTGTTGAAGAATTGTACCAGTTAGCTGAAACGCCATGTAAAAAGCCTATTGTGAAAATCGCATCGCTGTTTTCCTGTATGACCAGCTTGCGCATCAGCGACATCCTAGCCCTGCGCTGGGAAGACATAGTGGACTACTCTGCCGGAGGGAAATGTGTGCATATCATCACACAGAAAAACAAAGCGGAAGACATCATTCCCATCAGCGAGGAGGCATTAGGGCTGATAGGATACAGTTCTGAGAAGAAAGGTCTGGTATTCAAGGAACTTATGCGTAGTTGGACACAAGTACCAATGAAAGAGTGGATTCGTTCTGCCGGAATAACCAAGAACATAACATTCCATTCATATCGGAGAACATTCGCAACCCTCCAAGGTGCTGCTGGTACAGACATCCGTACCATACAAAGCTTGATGGCGCACAAAAGCATCACCACCACGATGCGTTACATGAAAGTCGTGGACAGCAACAAGCGTGAAGCCAGCAAGAAAATCACTTTGACACGCAAGGGTTGAACTCCCCTATTTTGCCCCATTACATAGGCTTAGAGTATGATTTTCGAGAGATTATCATACTCTAAGACTATATTTTCTTAAAAATTGACCGATTTACTGCACTTATTTATAACTATCTGGAAATGTGCTTATAACTTTGCACTATCATTTCATCTAAACAACAATAGATTATGACAGATAGTATTCAAATTCACAGAAAAAAGGCAAGTTTCATACTTGCGGTAAGCGTTACTTCATACTCGGTAATCGCCACTTATCTTTACAACTGCCATCAAATAAACCTGATGGAATATACCACACCTATTATATTGAGTATTGTGATCTTAACTCTTTCATGTGCGTTCTCTCAAAGATTTTTCTATCGCTACCTTATCAAGAATAACGTATGTATTTTTCTTTTGGCAAGCAAAAAAGAATCCATCCCACCTGAAATCACGCAGCCATCTGATACCATTACCGCGGAAGTAGAAGTTATAGAAGTGCCGACAGCAAGGAATGATTACACAGATGGTTATGACGAACGCATAGCTGAAATAGAACGGGTAAAGGCAGAGCAGCAAGCTGACATTATGCGTGTTATGCACGAATATACCACATATAGTATGGCTGAGTTCCTTTCAAAAGACGACCTTATTACACTTCACGAAAACATAGAGTGCTTTGCCCATGGGCAATGTGATTTATACAAGTCCATACGTTCCAAATTCGACACCCCATTAAACACTCTCGATATACGGCATTTTGTATGGAATATCGGTATAAGGTTGAATATCTCGGTGGAAAAATGCGCAGAATTCATAAAAACCATATTCCCACACGAATTGAAAAATGCTACTCTGTTTTATTTATCAAAAAATCTACGGACTACAGGTATTTGTAAAATCCCACTTGATTATTCCCCCTAAAAGGAGAGTATTATTTCAATTGCCTCAAAAAGCAGACGATGAGACAGCTGGTTCTGACCGACTGAAATGATTCCGTCGCTGACGGGAAAATTACCCTCTGCTGACGAAGGTCTGCATAGTATCATTGTGTTGGTTTGCAGCATGTTTAACAAATAAAACATTTGAATCATGTCTAAGAATCAATTCACATTCAATGACCTTCCCGAAGTGCTGGGAGAGTTATGCGACCGAATTGCAAGTATGGAAAGTCTGCTGACAGAGAAACTTTCCAAGCAGAACGAGGTCAAGGAGAACACGCACGTCCCCATGACCGTGCAGGAGGCTTGCGCCTATCTCAAAATGCCGCTATCGACCTTTTATTACAAAGTTAAAAAGGACGATATTCCGGTTATAAAACAAGGCAAGCACCTCTACATCTATCGTGATGAGCTGGATAAATGGTTGGAGTCGTCCCGTAAGACCGTTATTCCGCAAAGTTTCGAGGAAGAGAATGATGCGCTGCTCTCTTCCCATCGTCGTAAACCAAACAATAAAAATTGGTAAGCTATGGAGAAGACGAACAATAACATTCCGACAGCCGAGGAACTGGCTATTTACATAAAGGAGGCTACCGTGAGCGTAACCAACACATATGAACAGTCGCCTGTGGTGTTGATGGTGGATAACTCCATTATCGGAACATTGGGCAACTTCAGTGCATCCATCGGTAAAGCCAAAAAGCAAGAAGACTTTCAATGTTTCAGCCATTGCCGCTTCCGCATTAGCCAATGGCACAGTACTCCATTACCGTTCATCGTTCCCGGAAAATAAACGGACGATATTGTATATCGACACCGAACAAGGAGAGCCTCATTGCCAAAAGGTGCTACAACGCATTCTATGTTTGGCCGGATTACCAAAGGATGCCGATTCTGACAATCTGATTATGTTAGGTCTGCGCAAATATTCTCCCGAAATGAGGCTTGCAATAGTCGAACAGGCCATTGGCACAATTCCGAATTTGGGTCTGGTCATTATAGATGGCATCAGGGATTTTATGTATGACATCAATTCTCCGAATGAAGCCACCAATATAATCTCCAAATTCATGCAGTGGACGGATGACAGGCAAATCCATATTCATACCGTCTTGCATCAGAACAAGAATGATGAACATGCGCGTGGTCACATCGGCACGGAACTCAACAACAAAGCGGAAACCATCATGCAGATCGAAGTAGATAAAGAGGACAAGACTGTAAGCGTGGTCGAAGCCGTCCATATCCGTGACAGTGAGTTTGAGCCTTTCGCTTTCCGCATAAACGAGGAAGCCATACCCGAACTGGTAGAGTCCTCATCTGCCCAAAGAGAAAAAGATCGGACGACCAACCAAAGAGCCGTTTGAACCGTACAAGGAAATCCCTGAGAATGTACATCAGGCTGCGTTGGATGCCGCCTTTGCAAACGGCAACATCAGCAACTACAATGACTATCTGGAACGACTGAAAATAGGGTATGGATTGCAAGACGTAAATCTCGGTCACAACAAAGCGGTCAAGGTCGCTACTTTTCTCAGAAACAAACGCATGGTAATAAAAGTGGGGAAAGAGTATCAAATCAACCCCGAATACCATTACTAAGTTTGACTTTACTTTATTATCGGGGCATACATATAAGGATAAAGCAAAGTTGTGAAGATAGTAGTTGAAAACATTCATTCTCTCCCCTCTTTTAGAGATGTATCTTATACCATCTGGATGCCAGTTCGCTATGTACATCCGATATGGTTTGCCGGAAAGTATCAACAGGTAACTGTTGCGAGATATGCCAAGGTATAACCTCACTACGTTACGGTTGTACATTGGCGCTCTCGCCGGCTCATAGACTCCGCCGGTGCGGTACTCGCAAGCTCGCACCTATTCACCATTATAGAACTATTTATATGAAAGAAAATATTGAAAATTCATCCAGTTCCTCTGACGAGACAAGAAGCGTCTTTATCCGGAGCTAAAGTCACTCCCAGCCAGAAAGAACATATAAAATCACTGGCCGAACAATGCGGCATGACCGTAAGTGACTACATATTATCATGCGCGTATAACTTCAAACCCAAAGCAAGACTCACGAGAAAAGAAGCTGCTCTGTTGCAGAATCTGGACGATTGTCGGTCAGACCTCGTAAAATATACATCTGCACTTCATGGAATGTCCACAAAGCAACGCATGATAATGTTCAATCAGATTCCGTTCATGGTCGGTTGGCTTAAGGAGCTTGGCAATGTAGCCGAAAGTGTCTGCCAGTTCTTGAATGCTGCAAAAGAGAAGAACAACATTCCGTCTAACCCTAAATCCAAAGAAGAATGATTGCAAAAGCCAAAGCAATATCGCACGGAATAAACGACCTCCGTTATATTACCGGAGAATCACAGCACAAGAAACATCCGGAGAAAATCTATCGAGTAGTGGACAATCTGTTACCCTCTCAACCAGACGCTATGGGGATATGGAACTCCATGCAGTTGACCTTATCCCAATATCGGCCTATAAAGAATTCTGTAATCAGAATCGAGTTGAGCCCATCGCCCGAACATACCCAATTCTATAACATCGAAGATTGGCAAAAACTTTGGCAGGAATTCGCCGAGGAGTTCGACAGACAAGTGATTACTGGCAAGAACGGAAAAAGTCCGTTCCTGTCCGACCAATTTGGCGGGCAGCAAATACTCAGTTTGGTTGCATACGGAATCCAAAGGCGAAGTCCCTCACCTCCATGCTGCGATTTGCCGTTTGGATGAAGATGGCAATATCAACAACGACCATAACATTCATCTTCGTGCACAACGTGCAGCCGAGCGAGTGGCAAAGAAACGAGGCTGGACAACTGCAGCGCAAATCCGAAATTGGAACATTCCACAAGTGAACCGGGACTGCATGGAGGTGTTGAAAGCAATGCCATCATGGTCATGGGATGAATACAAGAGTGCTCTTATACGGAAAGGTTATACCGTCCATGAAAGAGAGGACAAGAAGGGTATTCTTCGTGGATATGCACTCGTGCATGGGAATACCAAATACAAGGCTTCCGAATTGGGAGTCGGCAGGAACCTAATGGTCTCGAAACTTCCTGCGACATGGGAGAAACTGTACCATCAGCCAGCAATTGCCATTAGAAACAATACACCCTTAGAGGTTCAACAAATAGCAGAACATAAGGCTGCACCTATTGACTACACCCAATATCGCCCAGACCATTCGGATATGATTCCCTACACCCTTACCCATAAAGATAAAGAACACAAGTTCTATATTCGGAAAAAGTGCTTGACTGTTTCAACGACGAATTTAATTACAGGTTCGTTTCCAACTCGCATGAACTGGCTGATAGGGCCGTGGCTATTTTTGTCGGACTGCTTGATACACCGAATGTAGCAACCGGCGGAGGTGGCGGAGGTTCGCAAAGCGAGCTTCCATGGAGAGATAAAGACGAAGACGATTTGCAATGGGCTCGCAGATGCGCTCGTGCTGCCAGTCGTTCGTTAGGAAAGAAAACGAAAATAGGATTAAAACGATAAGCGCATGAAGAAGAAATTTGATTTTTCCGCAGAAATGGCAGAAGCGGAATCCATAAAGTCCAATCCTAAGAATGAATATCAGGAGGAAGAAAATCGCCTACTCGATATCAATGCACAAGAACTTGTCAAGCTGAATGACAACGTGTTCAAGTTGAGAACGGATGTTAAAAATCTGTCCAACTCTATACGAGAGTGTAAACCTATCATTTCTGAAGAAATGCAGAAGATGGCAGTAGAATTTGGCGCAAGGCTTCTATGTGATTTTCTCAGTCAGATTGAAAGCAAATGCAAGGAAGCCGAGCGGAGAATAAAGAAAGCCGACAATGCCATCCATATTCCAGCTACCACATTTTATATCACCATTATAATACTGGTAGCCCTATCTTCTTTTTTCGTCAGCATGATAGTGGCCAATGCAGAAATATTGCATTCAGCGTTGATATGGAAAGCAGTCGTTATCTATATTCTTATTGCAATTTTGGGGATTGCCATGGCTATAATCGTACCGAAGATTTTGGATAAATGGACGTAATTGAAAGTTTACGAATCTTTAGAAAGCAACTATCATTGGCATTTGTTTGGTCGTATCATAGGCTATAACAATCCTGTAACCGCCGTAACTGTTACGGTGGTTACGGAATTGTTGTATAGTTCTGCGATTTGACATTTGAACTAAAAGTGCATACAAGCTATACTTCAATCAACATAGCTATTTTCTTTGAACTTGTCGGGTACATGTCGGGCATCTTCTACGTTTTATTTAACAATGACTGAGCTTAGTGCATTTTCACTTGAACTTGCTAACTTAGACCGTTTTTCTCCAAATGATCGCACAGAAGTTACATACCAGTAAAATGCTATTTGCCAAGCGACTTGAACATCTTGGCGATACAACGTTTCTTTTGTTCCATATTTGGATGGACATAAAGATTGAGCGTGGTACTGATATTTGAGTGTCCCAGCAATACACTGACTGTTTTATAGTCACAATTGCTTTCTATACAGCGAGTCGCAAAGCTATGCCTAAGCCCATGAAATTTCAATTTGGGGATACCAAGGTGCTCCATCAACCGTTTGTAATAATTGCGATATGTTCGTGGTTCTGTGGGCAATGGTTCATTGGTGAGTATGTAGTAATCCGCATTTACCACTTTTTTCAGTGGTTTCACCAATGCAAGCAACTCCTTGCTCATAGGAATTTCACGGCAGGAGTTCTTTGTTTTTAGGCGTATTGATAACCAGCTCAGTATGTTTCATTTCACCTTCGATAATATAAATACGCTCTATGGTACGCTGAACGCTGATAGTTCCGCTATCGACATCAATGTCACTCCAGCGTAAAGCACAAACTTCACCAATACGAAGTCCGGTGCTTAGGCTTATATAGATGCCTAAATTACGGAATGTGAAATTTTGACGAATGTAGTCCAATATTTTCTTGTGATGGGCTACAGTCAACACCTCCAGCTCCTTGTTCTTTTCTGTTGTAGGATATTTTATGTCCCATTCTGAATAATTCATCCATTCGTGTTTTACTCCGAACTTCATCACCATTTTGAGCACAATAAGAATGTCCTTTACCGATTTTACACTCATACCACCATTGAGTTTTTTTGTAGTACAAAAATCTTGTACCGCTTTCTCGCTTAACGCATCACTTTCACCAAAATATGGTAAAAGATGGTTTTCCAGAATCAACATATAAGCTGCAAATGTTGATTGCTTCACATACGGACGCTTGTCTTCTCGCCAAGCCATCACAATTTCTCTAATTGATTTCTTTGTCATAATTGCTTTTTTAGGGGTTTCCTATAATTAGAGAAATATAATGGGCAATGGGGAACATTAAGGTTCTTCGAACCTTTTATCTTCTCACACTCGGCAGAGCAAGCAACCTCGTTCTGCTCTCGCTCAATCGAAGATTTGAGGACCTTTTTATCTTTATTATCTATTGCCATAGTTATCATTCTTTTGTAGGATTCAAATCAAATGGAAGCAATGGAGTTTCATCATTACCCTCATTAAAACGATCAAAATCAGATATGTATGATTTATCTTGAATCAGTTTATATTTTTCGTATTCTCTATAAGCCTTATCTCTTGCTTCTTCTTGTGTCACTTTCCCGGCTGTATCGCACAGCTCGTAATCCATCGTTGCAAGATATTGTTGAAGGAACTTTTTCCAATCATCCATAGTTGAAACAATATGACGTGAAGCACGTGATTCTGCCATATCAAGAAAGGCTGTTGTAATAAGATTTAGCTGGGACAATTCAGAATCTGACAAGTAATTTTTCGCGACGATGGTATCAGACTTTTGCACTCTTCCGTCAGGGGCTTTCTTCCATGTGGTAAGTCCCATATAAGGTTGCTCAGAATCGGCCCGCTGATAGATAATTTCCCCGCAGCTGTATGATGGGTAACAGCAAGGTGCATCATATTCTGTACCATCTTGAAGAACAACTTTGTATCTTCAGATTTCGGGTCGTAATCTGCACTACATTCTGCATAAATGTCAGTTATCTTTTGGTAATATCTGCGCTCTGAAGTACGTATCTCACGAATACGCTCAAGCAAATCGTCAAAATAGTCCTTTCCGAAATGTTTGCCTTGTTTCAGCCTCTCGTCATCAAGGGCATATCCTTTAATGATAAACTCTTTCAGCACTGAAGTTGCCCAAATGCGGAATTGAGTAGCTTGATAGCTGTTTACTCGATACCCCACCGCTACAATAGCATCGAGGTTGTAGAATAGCGGCATACGCTCCACTTCCCGGTCTCCTTCTGTTTGAACTATCCCAATTTTTCGGATAGTTGCCTCTTTGGAAAGTTCTCCTGTTTCGTAAATTTGTCCGAGATGATAATTTATGGTTCTTACATCAACCCCAAACAAATCCGCCATTCTTTTTTGTGACATCCAGAATGTTTCGCTGTTGAAAATGACTTCTACCCGTGCTTCTCCTTGGGCTGTTTTATACAATAATATATTAGAACTTAGCGAATTATGCATCAATTCTGCCATTGAGACAGATTGCGAGAAAAAGTCTCGTGCCTGTTGAACAAGCAACTTTTTGCCATCAGCATTTTCCGCAATAATTATACATGCCATACGAGAAAGACGGAATATATTCACCTTGCGGAATGAACCGTTTCCAATCCTTACCATATCAACCGCTTGGTTGAAATGCTCGTCCACATTCATTCCTTTCTCTCCGGCTACCTTGATGGCTTTGTCTATGACCCGTTGGAATTTCCAATAAGCAGAATAGCCCATTGCACCACAAAGGTCACGGGAACTCCAGTATTTGTTCCCGTTTTCATCCTTGCGGCATATATTCTCAAATGAAGGTGTCATCTGAGATATGTTGTCATTTTCACCCATTGCTATTACTTTCTGAACTATTCTACAATGCCTAATTCTTTCAGGTACACTTCAATCTCTTTATCGAGTTCAGCACGTTTGGCTTCCAATTCCTTTATTTCTGCCATTACAGCTTTAATATCAATAGGTTCTTCCTCTTCAAAGGTATCAACATAACGAGGAATATTCAAATTGTAATCATTCTCGGCTATTTCTTGAAGAGAGGCAAGATGACTATACTTTTCTATTTCCTTACGGTCACGATAGGTCTCAACAATCTTTTGAATATGCTGTTCCCTAAGCTTGTTTTGTGTCTTGACCTTTTCAAACTCTTTGCTGGCATCAATGAAAAGGATATTATCATCCTCCTTGCGACATTTCTTGAATACAAGAATACAGGTCAGGATGCTCGTACCATAGAAAATATTGGCAGGCAAACCGATAATGGCATCCACATAGTTTTTCTTTTCTATGAGAAAACGACGGATCACTCCCTCTGCATTTCCTCGGAATAGTACACCATGCGGAGCAACACAAGCCATCGTACCACCTTCGTTCAAGTGGTAAATCATGTGCAGGATAAAAGCATAGTCGGCTGTCTTGCGTGGTGCAAGTCTTCCTGCCTTACTGAAACGGTCATCGGTATTGAATTTGTCGGCAGCACTCCATTCGGCAGAGAACGGAGGATTTGCTACAACAGCATCAAATTGGGTGTCGCCAAAGGCATCCCATTCAAGTGTATCACCGTTTTCTATCTTGAAATTACTGAACTTAATGCCGTGAAGCAACATATTCATTCGAGCAAGATTGTAGGTTGTCGGATTCTTTTCCTGTCCGTAAATATCTACTGCATTGCCAATACTTGCAGCACGAAGCAACAACGAGCCGCTACCGCAAGTAGGGTCATAGACATTGCGCAAACGCTGATGTCCTATAGAGACGATTTCTGCCAAGATACGGCTGACTTCCTGCGGAGTATAGAATTCTCCGGCTTTCTTTCCGGCTCCTGCAGCAAACTGTGAAATCATATATTCGTAAGCATCACCCAATATATCAATCTCTTGCGATGCCTCTAATCCAAAATCTATATCGTCTAATGCAAGAAGCACATTACTAACGAGCGTATTTTTATCATCAGCTGTCTTGCCCAATTTGGGCGAAGCCAAGTCAATATCTGAGAACAAACCGCCAAAATCATCTTCGCTGTCCTGTCCCAAAGTACTGTCCTCGATACGCTTCAATGAGCGTTCAAGCATAGGTAAAATGTTTTCTTTTCGCTTGATAGCTTCAATTACTGACGAAAACAAAAATTTGGGCTCAATGAAATAACCGATATTCTCCAGGCATTGGTTTTGTGCTTCCTCCTGTAGTTCCACAGCATCAGCATCCTCCATTTCCCACAATTCCTTAAAGGTTATATCATCATCTGCCAAAGCATTGTTGGCGTATTTTTCTATTTTCTCTGACAAGTATTTATAGAAGATGAAACCTAATGTAAAATACATAAAGTCGCTTGCCGACATATTACCTCGCAAACGGTTTGCGACCTCCCAAAGCTGGTCACGGAGTTTCTGTTGTAATTCTTCGCTCATATTATCTTATTCCTTATTCTTATTTATTGTTTGACGCAACAAGTTAAAAACATAATCTATTTCTGCATCGTTTTTCAATGGGAAACGAACTTCATATGCCCCATTTCCCCAATGTCCAACTTCTGACACATCACGAGTAATACCTTCTGGGTCTTTGAGTGTTCCTTTCTTAGCATTGAGAAACAGTCTTATTCCCTTGTTTTGCATAACTATATCACAAAATACCTTTCCTCCTATTTTGAAACCTATAGTTTTCTTTTTTGGATATATTGTAATATCCTCTCCGTATGATAGCAAAAACTCTTTGATTTCCGTATAGATGTTGAGAAAATCATCTTCAATGTTCTCTAAATGATCTTGTTCGCTATATACTTTAATTTCTTTGCTTACCGTTGTTATTGTCTCACTATTAGAGACCGTTTTAATACTTTCCTTACTTGAACGGTTTACTATCTGTTCAAAGGAAAGCATATCATTTGTAAAACGTTTAATTTCCCATAGTTCTATAGGCAAATCTTTGAAATTGATAGCTTCTTTTTGATAAGTTGTAAAATTAGGTGAAACAAACAATACCTTTGACTGAGACCAATCCACATCGTTTCGTTTGAGTACTCCCGATTTAGACTCGTTGTACTCTAAAATAAATTCAGCCTTGTTATTTAACATCAGGGATAGATAAGCATAACCTTGGTCTATTACACTAAAATTCTTATCTCTTTTATATTCTAATATAACAAAGGATTTTTTCTCTGAATCAAAAGCCAAAGAGTCTATACGGAAAGAACCAATAGAAAATTCCGTCTTGATGAAATCAAGCCCAAGCAACGTCTGTAGATTCCTTTCAACGATGTTTTGAATTTCCTTCTCCAACTTAAATGGCTTCTCTTTTATAAGCGTTAGTTGCTCATTATTTATTTTGTATGTTGACATCCTTATTCCCAATTAAACGTTTTTATAATACTACGCAGTCTTTCCATTATTCTCGTCAAAGCCTTTCGGGTTTTGATAAGACCAAGATGTTTCTCTTTCAATACCTTTTGTATAATCTCCGGCTGCTCTTTTTGTAAATAGTCATACTCCTTCATGTAATGATTAAGCACCTCAGCTGAAATCTGTTCTTCAGCAGCCAAATCAGTCACTGCCTTATTACGTTCTGACACAATATATTGGTTCAGACGTTCCTCTAATTCATTTGTTCCATCGGCTCTATTGCGCCCATTCATGAAGTTTTCCTTGTCTTCATCTACATTCTTTTGAATAAAGCCGTCAATGAGTTTTGCTTTGCCTCGCATTCCGGCATCCTTAATCATTGTATCAAGGATATGCTTCCGTTTTTCTGAATAATCATCACTATATGGGTCTAGTTCCGCAATGAGTTCCAGAATATACGCCACATTAATAATGTCACTATGTAAGAGTTCAAGACAGAAATCAATATCTTCCAATCCTTGGTTATTCCCGTATGGAACAGGATCTTCCGCAACAGTTGACGGTGCAGCAGGTGGATCAATAAACCCGACTGTAATATCAAGATATTTACTCTTATAATCGTTAAACTGCTGTTCAGTCATGCCGAGGTCTTCAGCATCCTCGCTGTAATCTTCGTATATCTGTATTTCTGCATGTTTACGGATAATGTCTCGAAATGCAAGCACAAAATTCTTCTTGTCATTTTCACTTTGCAGGAAGTCTATACTACTTGGTGTTGGATATTTTTGCAGAAAATCAGTTGCCAAACTCTCGTACTCCTGCTTTACTTTCTCAAACGGAGGACGTACTATATCTTCAGGATTATCAGAGTTGCTGAACAATTTAATAGCCGTATCAACATTGTTTTTCAAATCTCTGAAACAAACTATTTTACCAAAACGTTTCTTCTCGTTCAATACTCGATTGGTTCGGCTGAACGCTTGCAGCAAACCATGATATTCCATGTTCTTGTCCACATAGAGCGTATTCAGCTTTTTACTGTCAAAGCCTGTAAGGAACATACCCACAACAAGACAAAGATCAAGCGATTTCATATCCGCCTTCTTCTTTTTCATGCGCAGATTGATGTCATCATAGTAAGCACGGAAGTTCTCCGTGGTAAAAGATGTGCCGAAGTTTTCATTATAATCGTTCATAATGGCTTGCAGTTCATCCGCTTCACCCACACTCTCTTTTGCATACTGCCCTGTACCCATGCCGGTCTGTTCATCATCCTGACTATTATTGGCTGCGTATGTAAATACTGCACCTATACGGATTTTAGGATTCAACGATTTGAAAATCTTGTAATAGCGTATAAGCATAGGAACAGACTGCACGGCGAACAATGCGTCAAACTCTCCGTCGAATGTAGATTTGTTAAAATTGTTAAGGATAAATTTGGCAATTTCCTCCATACGAGCTTGATTGTCGTTGTCAACCACTTCGTTGCCGTGATAATACTCCACAAGGAAGCCAAGTACGTTTTCATCCGCTATTGCATCTTTAATAAGATGTTTATGGAGACAGTTTCCAAATATTTCCTTCGTAGTATGTCCATCAACAGCATTCTCGGTGAAAATAGGTGTTCCAGTAAAACCGAATATTTGGGCATTGTCAAAGAACTTCATTATCTTCTTATGACTATCCCCAAAATGACTGCGATGACACTCATCAAATATCATCACGATACGTGAGTGACGTATAGCATCAATCTTGCTGCTATACCACGTCTTACTAACTGCCGCATTAAGTTTTTGAATAGTAGTGATAATAATCTTGGAGTTGCTTTGAAGCCGTTTCACTAGTTCATCCGTATTATCAGTACTATCTACAGCCCCTGGTTCAAATGCTTCGTATTCCGATTGAGTCTGGGTATCAAGATCATGTCGGTCAACAACAAACATCACCTTATCCACATCATCCAATTCTGATACAAGTTGTGCAGCCTTGAATGAGGTCAATGTTTTTCCGGCACCTGTTGTATGCCAGATATAACCATTATCATTGGAGTTTTGTACACGATCCAAAATTTTCTCTACCGCATAGAATTGGTAAGGACGAAGTACCATCAAGCATTTGTCGCCCTCATGAAGCACAATATACTTTCCTATGATTTTGCCAAGCGTACATTTTTCCAAGAAGAATACGGCAAACTTATCCAATTCATTGAACGGATGATTGGCAGCATCTGTCCAGGTGAATGTGAACTTATACCCACTATTTGGATTATTGGCAAAATAGCGAGTATTAACACCGTTGGATATGACAAACAGTTGGATATAATCAAACAATCCATGAAACGAAGTCTTGTGATAACGCTGTATTTGGTTGTATGCCTGTTTAAGTTCCACGCCACGACGTTTCAATTCAATCTGCACAAGTGGCAAACCATTGATTAGAATCGTCACATCATAGCGGCATTTTTTACGTCCTTCCACCGTAATCTGGTTGGAAACCTGAAATTCATTCTGACACCACTGCTGCCTATTTAGAAATTCCACCCATATACGCTGTCCATCAGCCGTATCAAGCGGATATAAGTCACGAAGTTTCTTTGCCTTTTCAAAGCGAGTACCACCTTCAAGGTATATTAGAATCTTCTCAAACTCTTCTGCCGTAAACTCAGTACGTCCGTGCTCTTCCAATCGTTTGCGGTTGTGAATCTCCAACTGCCGCTTGAAATTGGCATAAAGATTATCTTCCTCGACAATCTGAACATACTCGTAGTCCATTTGTCGGAGTGTGGCTATCAGTCCGGCTTCCAATGCCGCTTCGCTTTGTGTTGACATATTCTTGCCTTATTATGAGTGGTTACTTTACTTTTATATTGCTATTCAGTATCTTGACATCCAATGCTTTTTCAATCTTGCACAGAGTTTCCAATGACATATTCTCCCGTCCTTTTAGAACTTTGGAAATATACTGCTGCGAACAATTCATCTTCATAGCCAACGCCTTTTGAGTCATACCGAGCAGCTCCATTCGATTCGACATAGCTGCAGCTATAGCCTGCGAATGGCAAACCCAATCTTCTCTTTTGTTTTCCATTATATTCTTTACTTCTCCTAAAGTGTTGTCTATCTTTTCTTCAGCCATTGTATGAATCAAAAATACCTTTGTCCTATTTTGTAGGCAAAGGTACTATAAATAATTGAGATAACACAACTTTCAAGTTGTTTGATAACATTTTCGGACAACATAGTATTCATTGTTATTGTGCTCTTTGTCAAAGATGTTCTTATTTTCTCTCAATGACAATGTGTACCATAAAATGTTGGTATGTACTTCATTATCCAGATTAAATTATTATAGCAACATTCCGCATGAATATATCTGAAATAATCATATAGAGGACAGTTTACATTATTGACGGTAAAATCCCTTGGTGCCTTATATTCCCCCCTTTTATCCTCAAAACAAACTCTTGCATAACATTCTATACTTCAACGACTTTTGGAGCAAGACTTGCTTCATCCGGTTTCAGTTCTGATTCATCATGAACCTCGATTGTCTTTATATGTTCCTCTATTTTGAGGTTCTACATAGATTGTTAAGACACCATTTTTTTGGTAATCCTCACATAGAAATTTCCAGATTAATGAAAACTTTTTTATACCATCAACTGGAATGACACTCATATAGAAATCACGACAATCTTTCTGAACAAAAACCGAGTTTTTAGGTCTGTACTCTAATTGATTTTTATATGTCTGATAAACTTCTCTTTTTTTTGCATCCCTACTTGCATTAATCTGTGCTTTTGCCGCTTCATCTATGCCAAATGCATTAAAGTAGTAAAAGTTGTCATCAATTTCCACAATATCCTCTGGTCTAAAAGAGACAATTAGTTTTGGAGTTCTTATGACTGTTTTACCTGTATTCTCAATTCTTATACGAAGTTTGCACCATCTTTTATCTATCTTCTTTGGAGGATTGAACGAGAACCTTGGAATGCCGATATTTGGCACTTCTAAATTGCCCAAACTTAATCTCATCACATCCTGTTCAATTTCTGTCAATTTCCTATACTCATAATGCTTGATAGTCTTTACATATTCTGGGTATATTGTGATTTCATCCTTTCCGTGAAAAGTTACAAGTACATCTGTGGTATCCTTAAACTGACAATTGTTCACGTACCAGTTATAGGTCGTCCTATATCGAATTGATCAACTATATCCTCCCACGACGCAATATCGATAGCAAAGAGACCTTTAGCCCTATTCTCTATATCTTTCTTTCTAATGTATCCTTCTATCTTGACATCTTTATTCGCTGTAGTAGCAAATACTAGCAATTTTAAATTAGGCTCAAAATCTAAAGCTTTTGTTATTTCATTATCAATTTCTGCTTCTGTTAACTGTGCATTTGTATAGTCATCCTTACCTTTGCACTGGATGCCACAGTAACCACTATATTTCTCAACATACGAAAATACATCAACTCCATATTGATTCTGTCCCTGACGACCATGCCGTTTTATAGTATCCTCACATATCCATATCTCTCCCCACAATAATTTGCAGAGTTTTTCAAAATCTTGCCAATTGCTTGGCTTTTTCAATTGAGTTTGAGCTATCATATAAACATCTTCTGTTAAACTATATTTTACCCTTTTATTCAGACCATCATACAATGTGTACAACAATTTTTGTTAATTTTATGACAGGCTATTGCTTTATTCATCATCTTCATCAAGAAAAGTCCAATCTTTGGAAGCATATTCCTTTTCAAACTCTGCCAAGTCTTCCTTAATTCGTTCACGGAAACTCTCTTCGCTGTCATCGCCACTCATCATCCGATCTACGTGAGTTGCATATATTTCTGCTATACGAATTTGCCGATAAGCCTCTGTCATTGCATCTATCGTCTCAACTGACAGTTCCAACACATCAGCTTCATCGGGATAGCAGTCATAATAACAATGATGGATTGAGTATAACACCGGAATCTGTTCGCCGTCAGAAGTGTCAGACATATATCGCGTTGTTGATTGGAATATCACCCCATCACCAAAGAATTGTCGGTCTACATATTTTTGTTCTGCCTTAACGATAGTTGTATCTCTTAGAAGAAAAGATTCCGCATCTTCATAACTGGCAAAACTTATGTAGTCCTTATAGCTATGGTATGAGCCAAAGCTATCTTTCTCGTAAATAGTCCAATAGTTTTCATAAACCTTTTCCGGCTTTGGCTGTAAGGCTCTTGCTATATCACGCTCAATAGTATCTGCAATCTCACACATTGCATATGTGCTCCTATCAAAATATCCTCCACTCATGGTTATTTCTTCTTTATCAAATGTGAATTAAGAAATTAAATACAATCATATTGTTTATCAAACACTCCTGAAAACATATCCATTTCTCTCTTGGAAATTCCTAATCGTGTTGCCAATTCGCGCCATCCTTTTATCGCTTCAATCACCTCTAAAATAATTTTCTCCGCAGTATTTCGATTAAGCATATAATCCTCGCAGGCATCAAGCAAGATAATTAAATCTGCCTTGTTGGAAGTTGATGAGATGAGCAGACTTTGATATTCATTCAGCGTTGGATTCATATCGTATGCCGGCGACAATGTCCATCCTTTTGCAGTCAAAAGAAAACCGTGATTGCGGAAATGGTCATCAGTATTGCCGATACAAATATTGAAAGCCACACGACGGTATAGTTCCTGCAGGTTTCGCTCTACATCGGTACAGCTCTGAATAATAAAGTCGACTATATCCAGATAACCATGCCCGGTAGTTGCATTATCTCCATCACTTAATCCCAATAAGGTCATAGCAGATGCAAAATGAATACGTTTGCTATCGTTTGTTCTATCGAAACGTTGTGACAGCAATGTATGATATTTTTCTCCAGTTGCCAGCACTTTGGTTTTTGCTACGTTTACTCCTGCTTTTGAAGCAAGCAAGTGACTGAAATGCTCCCAAAGTCCTACATTATAGTCATCCTTGCGAGACGGGAACTTTGCCACGTAAAGGTTTTTATCTGTATCAATCACATTGGCTTTAGGTCTTGCACCTCCTAATGATGTCCCAGGTTGCACAAGTTGTGCAATCCATTTCTTATCAGGGAGCATATTGTTTTCTTCGCTTTTCTCTATCTCGGCACTGGCTGAAATCAGTTCCCGAATATCTGTCAGAGGTGGAATTTTCAACGATTCACTCACATTGATAAATTCGCCATCGAGGTCTTCCTTAAAACGGAATCCACCCATTCTGGAGAAATCATCAATACCAGTTAAGAAATCGAAGGATGACAATCTCCGTATTGGTCGTTTTTCTTCCGCCGCTGTAATTTGCTCACGACGCAACAACAAAGTACGTCCCCAACGATCCGGCAAAGCATCGGAAAAACATCCGAATATATCTTTACCCGGTTGTGTATATTGTTGTCCCGGGTAATTATTTAGGTCGTCGCTCAAAAACAGATTGCTGTGCAGCCTTAACCATTCATTATTGAACGTAAAACTATAGCTGTCCGCACCACGAAGAGACTCATAGCCCAGTTCGCCTATAAGTTCCACTTCTTTGAGCCAATCGAAATCGGCATATACATACAACTTTTTCATAGATTATTCTTTCTTGGATGCACGTTCTCTTGTTTTCAAACTCAAATCTTGCAAAGCTTTTCCCATTTTATCTTCTTTGGCAAGCAATAGAATATCATCGTCAAGTTGCAATGCATACAAAACACGTAGATAGATCCCTATTGCAACAGTAGGAATCCCTTTTTCTATTCGGGACACAGTAAGCGGTGAACAGGTTGCACCGTTCTGCAACCTGAGCCACACTCAGATTCCGACGTAATCGAGCTAACTTAATCTGCTCACCCACAATTTGCATCTTCTGCTCCAATTTTCGGGGAAGCTTGGTTCCCATTGTATTCTTTGCCATTACTACATCAATTTAAGGTGCAAAGCGACTATACCGATGACTTCACTACAATCAACTTATCATATAATACGCAAAGGTAATACTTTTTATTTATTTAATGATGTATTACACATAGAAAAATGCACGTCTTGGCATAATTAACCATATACCTAATCTATTTTGAGCAAAAACTTCCAAAAACGAAATGCCATAATGCTGTTTGTAAGCACCATGTACACCTATCAACAAACAATGCAAAGCAAATTGTTCATCATACACTCATCATATCAAAGAACTATTTTGCTCGCCAAAAGAAAAAGACTTGACTCTACATCTCAACTTGACTTTAATGACCGTCATTATATACACGGGCAATAAAGTTAAGTCAAACAGAGGGAGAAAAGAAAATTAGCTTACTTACTGGTATTATTTTCTTTTCGCCAGCAATCAATATCAGTCACTCCGTGTTCAATCTTGGAGGAGCAACTAGCAATATAGACACAGGCATAACATCAGATGAAATGCTATGCAAAAATCTTCCGTAAACCTCATAGCACGGCTGGCAAATTTGCACCCAAAAACCACCTTTTTTATCAAAGTCTTTTCATTTGTTTTCCTTGTACCGGAAAAACGCATTATCTTTGCAAAAGTTCAGCGAAGAATAAAGAGCAAAATCAGACTTTCCTACCGTTTAAGTTTCAAACTATTGGTAGTCAATCAGTCTAATATGCTGCATCGAAAATTCTGCCAACGAGGATTTAGAAAGATGTAATTCTAGCAAAGAATTCAACTATATTGAGAAATTATCGGAATATTTTTTAAACTCTCCAATGAATATTGAAAATATTTCCGTATTTTTGAGATCATAATAAAAACACTTTCAATTTTTAGAAGCAAATATATGAAACAACAGTTTTGCCAGAGTTGCGGCATGCCTCTCACTGATACAAATAAAGGAACAAACTCTGATGGAAGTTTGAACAATGAATACTGTTCTTATTGTTATCAGAAAGGACAATTCACACAAGATTTTACCCTGAACCAGATGATAGAATTTTGTACCCAATTTACGGATCAGATAAATAAGGAGACAGGATGGAATCTTACTCCGGAACAGGCTAAAGAAAATATGAGACAATTCTTCCCTACTCTTAAACGATGGAAAGAAAAAGATGAAAGAACACTTACAGAAAAAGCAACCGGCTTGCTTGCACAATGTAAGGAGATTACGATTGTCTCAATTGACGCAGAAGGATTTCCACGTCCGGTTCCAATGTCCAAAATCAGTTCAAAAGGATGTAATGAGGTATGGTTAGCAACCGCTGCCAATTCAGTAAAGGTTGCAGACTTCAAATTGAACAACAAAGCCGGACTTTGTTATTCAAACTATGGTGACAGTGTTGGATTGAGAGGAATCATTGAGATTATAACTGATGACAACATACGAAAAGAAATGTGGCAAGACTGGCTCATCAATCATTTCCCGTATGGCCCTACAGATCCTAATTTTGTGCTTTTACATTTCATAGGAAAAGAAGCTACATTTTGGATTAATGGAGAATTCTCACACGAAAAGTTGTAACATAAATTCATATTATGAAGAATAGGCATAGCATTCTTTATGTCTTGCATTCATTATGGAAAGAATAAGATATTTAGGACAACAACCTCTTACTGAAAGGACAAAATTGCAAGATACAAATTAAAACAGCAGACAATGGAAATTCATAATTTACTGGATGTCAAGTCAAGAACCGAGTGTCGCCTAACGGTTTTTACAATAGACAAGGATATATTGCAAAAACACAATCTGACCCGGTAGTGTGAAACAACTTCTGCCAATTTCCTGATTTATATAAGCGAATCAGAATTGATGCTATCCAAATCAAGAAGAATCAGCCCGAACTTTTTGAAAGTCGCCTGAACAAATTCATAGAAAATACCCGAAAAGGACTCCTTTACGAAGAATGAAATGACAACGGAAGATTATAAAATTACAGAAAAAGCATTAATCTATTTCTATATTTTGTTACCTTTGCATCTAAGATATTAAAAACAAAAAGATTGTTCAACCATATGAAATGGCAATTGTGCATATAGCTACGCATAATTAATAGCATTCTCAATTCAAGCTATTGTTAATATACAGGCTTATAATACAGGTCTGTGCTTTTTATTTTGCCATTATATCAAATAATTACTTTACAAATAAGTTATGTCACCAGTTGACAGAACTTGTTGTATTTTATCATGTTGAACAATGAATTATACATATAAAAACATATGGCTCATCAACTTTCCGGTTATGATGAGCATCCTTATCGAACAACTTATTAATATAACTGATGCTATCTTCTTAGGTCATGTTGGTGAAATAGAATTAGGAGCATCCGCACTCGCCGGAATCTGGTATCTTGCCATTTATATGCTCGGTTTCGGATTCAGTATAGGTTTACAGGTTGTCATTGCACGGCGTAATGGCGAGCAGCAATATTCAGAAACAGGTAGGGCATTCTTTCAAGGATTACTTTTTCTGTCGGGTTTAGCAGTTCTACTATGCAGTATTTCGAAAACAATATCTCCCATGATTCTGAGCAATCTGATTGCATCTGAGAAAGTATATTTTGCTGTTATTGATTATCTGGACTGGCGCATTTGGGGATTAATGTTTTCTTTTCCTTTTCTTGCATTGCGATCTCTCCTGGTCGGTATCACACTTACAAAACCTCTTAACAAAGCTGCCTTTACTGCCGTATTGGTGAATATACCTTGTAATTGGCTTCTCATATTTTATTTCGATATGGGAATAGCCGGTGCTGCAATAGCATCTTCATTTGCAGAATTATGCTCATTGATAATATTGTCAATCCATGTTTTACGAAAAATGGATAGAAAGGTTTATGGTATGAACTGGAAATTTGATAAAAACATATTCCATCATGTCTGTTGTGTTTCTATCTGGAGTATGTTCAATCCATTTATTGGAGTAGCCTCATGGTTCGCCTTCTTCGTAGCCATTGAGCATTTGGGAGAATTAGAACTGGCAGCAACAAATGTCATACGCAGTATATCCACCTTTTTTTTCGTCATTGTCAATTCACTGGCAGCAACTACCGGCTCATTGGTAAGTAATCTGTTGGGAGCAGGACAAAAGAATCAGGTTTTCCCGTTATGTAACCGGGTTATCCGTTTAGGGTATTCCGTGGGAATCCCACTTATTATCCTTTTTATAATCTGTTTCAATCCGCTTTTCAAAATTTATTCTGGTAATGAGAGCCTGATACAAATAGCACGGCTGCCATTTACAGTAGCCCTGTTGAATTATGCTTTTGCCTTACCTGGTTATGTATATATGAACGCCGTCACCGGGACAGGTGCCACACGTACAACCTTCATTTTTCAGACTGTAATCATTATAGCCTATCAGATTTATTTATGGGCGATAAGCTATTTCAGCACATCCCTGTCTATATATTGGACAGCAGAATATTTATATGTGATATTGCTTGGAGGACTTTCCATTATCTATCTAACATACAAAAACTATTAATCGTTTGAATCCCATGATGAAAAAAATATATCCTCGTACAGGAGATACACAGACTGTTTACCTAAATGCTGTTGTAAAAGACCCGTCTATTGAAGTCGGCGATTATACGATCTATAATGATTTTGTATCCAATCCGCTACTTTTTGAACAGAATAATGTACTGTATCATTATCCAATCAATCACGAGCGATTGATAATAGGTAAATTCTGCTCCATTGCTTGCGGCACAAAGTTTCTGTTCAATTGTGCCAACCATACATTAAAATCTCTATCAACCTATACATTCCCTTTGTTTTATGAGGATTGGAATTTGGAGAAATCCAATGTTTCAGATGCATGGGATAACAAAGGAGATATCATAATAGGTAATGACGTATGGATAGGTTATGAAGCAATTATAATGGCTGGGGTACATATCGGAGATGGAGCAATCATTGCCACCCGAGCTGTTGTCACTAAAGACATACCACCTTATACCATAGTAGGCGGTATTCCTGCCAACCCGATCAGGAAGCGTTTCAGCGATGATATTATTCAAAAATTGGAAATACTGAAATGGTGGGACTGGCCTATTGAAAAAATCCATCAAAAATTACCTTACATTCTCAATGGTGACATCAGCAACTTATTTGATAATAGAAAGTAAAGAATTGTCCAAATTTAAAACCTAAAAAGAGTGTAATTTGCAGGAAACGCTCTTTTAGGTATTGGGAATCAATTCATCAGGTGATCATTTGCAAAAAATATATCCTATTTGGTCAGAATTTATCCCGGTTACTCCTATTTCCCACGTCAATATTGGTATGCAAGTATCCATATACAGGCATCAATCCTATCGCCCTAATGGTACGCAACTTCCACCTGGTAGGCAAATGATAGGTAACCACCACGATATGGTTTGCTATACTTTTCTCGATTTTTTGCAGATAAAGTCAAGAGGCCTCGTACATCCGGTTAAACTCCTCCACCTGCAACAGCTTCCCGTCAAACTTAATCTGACGGAAGTCGTTTATACCTTTCCACACAAAATACTCATCATCCGGGTTGATATGTGACCAAAACATAGTCAGAACAAAATCAGCATCATTGATGCGGAATATATAGAGAATTATTAGAAATCAAATTGATTTACAATTTCTTTAGTATGCACAATTTTCAATGTATCCTTCCTGTTCATACACCCTACCATAGTGATGAATCATTTCAACCAACCCATTCAAACGTGAATCTATAATATTCAGATTTTTATATCTAAGATATTGAGTGTCATACAGTCCCGCATTCCCAGATTTCAACCTTTCTTCAATATCTTCGGGAATAAGAAAACTCGCTCTGTCGCCCCAAAATTTATAAAACTCTGATTGATATATACATATACCTGCCAGATCAAAATCTCCGAAATGTATATATCTATTAGGAATTTTGATAAGCCATTCCCTTAAATCCGCCGACTGAGGGTATCTGGAGACAAACAAAACCTTTTATTATCTCCAAACAGATATTTCTGACTCCGTATACGACAGAAGTTTTCACCATTTTCCACTCCCACCACTATCACGTCTGACGGTATATAAAATTCATCGGGGTTTTGTATGAAAACAGCACTTCCTTCCGGAGGGGATATAACAAACTCACTATTCCTTATCCTTGCATGAATAGGTTCGTAACAGTTGACATGAAAACCCCTGAAAGTTCGAAGCTTTACAGTTTTGGAGTCGCCAGTTTCCTGCACAAGCGTACTGCGCTGCAAGTCTTTGTTATCGCCAGAAAAGATTTCAATCCATCTTTCGAGAGAAGTGCCGGATGTATAATTATCTGAAATATATCTGCTGAATGCCACAGAATCCGTAAGGCGATAGGAAATTCTGCTGCCACTGGTTATTCCGGTTATAAGACCCTCTATCCTAAATTCATCAACTATCCATCGCGGAAGTGAGCTTGAAGGAAGAGTTCTTCCTTCAAGCATATAAAGCAACTTTTTTGCAATAGATATTGTAAATCGTTTTTTGTTTATATCCATATTATTACAAGACATTTTTATTTCCGTGTAAGCAATGACACCACCCTTGTATTGCTTTTCGCATCTTTGCTTAACAGATAAGTATATTTATAATCCTCAACATTATAAGTGGTAGGCGAACTGTTGATAAGTAATATGTTGCGGCAATTGGCAAATTCAAGTATGCCTTTCACATTATTAGGATGCAACTTACCGATTTCATCCATCATACAATGCACCTTGAAATCTCCGAATTTCCTTGAGACTTTTTCCTTGAAAACATTGATAAGCATGATGTTCACCATAGCCTTAACCAGTATGTCTGTACCATCGGAACCTACATTCGCTATTTTCTCTACCCAGCCTGTGTCGTTATCATTTTCGATAATGCGGAACTGCAGATTAAAGGTATCAGAAACGACAAGACTCTTTTCTGGAAGGCTCATCCTTTAGCAGTTTGCTGAAAGCATTAAGATATTTTACAGCCCTGAGATTCACGTTCTCGCGCGAATCCTGTGAGAATAAGTCCATTCCACCCATGTTGAAGGTGTTCTCATCATTGAAATTCTTTATTTCTATAAGAAGCTGCATAAGCTTGTCGTTACTCGGCAAAGGCCTGAGTTCGATACTGCGGATAACTCCTGCGAAATTACGTTTGACAAAAATCGTCATTAATATCTTTAATGGTCTTATTAATAAGACTTTCGCTTTGGGTAAGTTCTCCTGTTACCTTTGATATGCGTTTTATTATGTTTACATACCTTTCACTTATGCGGTTCTGGTATTCGGTAATTTTATTGTTTTCCACAAACTCACATAAATTGATGCAAAATCCATGTAATCGGAATCACACGACAATGACTGAGGGAAACTGAAAGTATTTCTTGCAGTAAAATTACTGTTAAACAGATTGATCGATTTCTTGAAATTCTCAGTATCCTTGCCAAGAGAAACAATCAGACTTTTTTTCAGCTCTTCCACTATCTTACCGCAAGGTTTATTGGTAGGAAGTTCTTCGGGAGTGTACGACTCCGCGGACAGAAGCCTTCATCTTTGCGGAAATTCTCAAGATCGGAAAAATCGTTCTTTATGGCATCACGTTCGGCTGTCTTTTCCTTTATACTGTTTTTTACAGTTTCATACTGACCGGTGAGCTTGTTTTTCCGCAATGCGTATTTTTCTTCAAGCTCATCTAAATGCATCTCATTGTTCTTCTTGTTGTCGCGCAACTCCGGCTCACGATCAAACAGTTCTCTCTTATCTTTTTCATAATTCCACACAAACGACTGTTTTTGCGATATATAATCCAACTCAGACTTTATAGCATCAATTTTTGATTTATAGGAATTTATAACCGATGTATCAGCTCCCTTACCGTTTAACTCCTCATTCTGCAACTTGTGAAGTTCTTTTTTTCTGTTATCCATATCCATACGCCGGTCGGACAGTTCCTTGTGTACCTGCCTGTATCTCAACATCAACAGCACTGCGTTCTTTCTTTTCCGCCTTTCTCTGCTCGTCAGAAATCTGAAGAATCCGCTTTTCCCTTTCCTGTTTCAGAAGTTCTTCATTGTTACAACATTTTTGTCTTTCCTTTTCCTTGCCTCCAATAAATGTTTCTATCTCCTCAATCCTGTTTCTTTTCCACTCCGATTCTTTGCGTTCCCATGAAGCCTGTTCTGCCTTAATATTCTTTATCTGAAGAGGATATTGCTGTAACTGGATTTCAAGAAGATGCCTTTCGCCCGATATGGCTGAAATCTGTTTTCTGTACTTATTCTTTATCTCTTCAGTACGCTTTGTTTTTTCTTCATTCAGAAGGCTTATTTTTCTCGTATATTCATCTCTTTCGGAAGATTTGGCCTTAAATTCAGCTTTAAGCTGTTCCGGTGAGCGTAACTCACGCTGCACTTCAGCTAAATTAATTTTTACGCCATAGAAAGAGCTTTCCCCATCGGTTGAGAGTTCAGGAGAAAGATTCTGATTATAGAGTATAAGTTTTTCATCGGCAATCTTACCTATACTTTCCTGCCATCCTGACCTGTTCTTGTCGAGCCACTCGCAAAAAGAGCCTTTGCTGTTGTTTATCAAGACATTCAACGATTCTATTTCTGTGTCCACCTGCTTCCTGCAGCGTAAAATCTCATCAATTTTCGCCTCATACTCTTTTTCAACTACCATAGTTTCCGCATCCGACTTCTGTCTAAGGCGGTCGCACTCCAACTTCAGACGGTCGACTTTCACAGCGGTATCCTTTTCTTCGGAAGATATGTTTCTCAACCGTTCCTCACAGTCACCTATCTCCTCCTTGAAATGAACAGTACACTCAACCCTTGTTTTCTGTTGTTTCAGATTGATATTTCTTCCAGCAACTGCTCCTTGCTGTCGGCTAGTGTTTTAAGTTTCTCTTCATAAACAGAGCGTATTTCTTCAGTCTGACTGTTGCTTTTCTTTGTCAATTCTGAAATCCTTTTACCAAGTTCATCTTTAAGGCATAATACCCTTTTGTTGATTTCATTCTCAAATCTTGCAAGATCGGCATCAATGCCCTGTTCCATCAAAGAGTATTTGCTTATTACATCCCGGTATGTACTCGTGAGTTCATTATATACCTTATTCAGAGACTCCAGTTCGTATTTCAGTGCCGGTTCCCTATTTACTCTTGATATAACCTCATCAATGTGTTCCTGTTCATAATATTTACGCTTTTCCCTTTATCTTCTTAAGGTCAGATTCTATAATGCCGCTTAACTTTACAAGTTTGTCGCGCTCACTGTCAAACTTGTATTTTTCTTCCCCAAGTAAACGTAAATCGTTCGGCTTCCTCTTTTAAGTTGCAGAAGCAGTTCCTCCAATTCGGGAAGTTTCAGACGTGCCACCCTTTCAGAGTAGTTGAGCTGCTGTCTTCCGTTTTTAATCTGCTTTTCAGCAAACAAAAGCATTCTATAACCTTTTATTACTGTATCGGCCTGTTTTCTGACAGGTACCACACCATTCTTATCCTGCTTTATCCACAACATTACATCGGAATATTCCTGTTCGAAAGTCTCTATCTGATTCCGATAATAACTCAGGTCGACAACAAACTCATTATCATCCATTGACTGTATGATGGTATCCTTGATAAAATCGGCATCAAGCTTTGAGTTAAGGAATACATTCTGAATTGTACGCGGTATATTCTGATATCGCGAACTCTCTACAATTGCATACTTACGGAACTGAAGCAAATCCGGCTTTCTGTTGTTGCCGAATATTATATCACGAAACATATCATAGCCTGTAACCAGCGACGACACATTTGCACCCGATTCCGACACTCTTGTACGAATCACACTTCCAGTCGGCCGAGACCTCGTTTGCCGTCAACAAACCACTCCTTACTATATGGAGCATCAATAAAGCGGAAAGCAGCCCTGCCCATCGACTTTGTTACAACTATGGTATAAGCACCGTTTTCGCGCATTACTTCATAAACTATATATGAGTTGGCAAACGGAAGATAGAAAGAATCAAAATTTTTCTTTTCTTTCGGTATACCCAATCTGAGTTTGTCTGCATTATAGAAAAACAAGACAGCCCGCAGAAGGGTACTTTTACCTACTCCCTGAGTACCAATAAAATGTACATTACCGTCCAGCTTCACTTCAGCATACGGTACATGTGCGCTGTTCAGAAATATTATCTTATTGAGATATCTCATCGTTCATTTCCTCCGATATTGTTATGCAGTCCACCAAATCCTCCATATAGTGAAATGCCGTTAATACTTTATAAGTGTTATCATGTTCATTCTCAAGTTCTATCATTCCTGCCTTTTCAAGTTCAGAAACAAGTTTCTCCACAACCTCATTATATTTCTTCTTATCCTGAAACAGTTTGGAAGCCTTATCCTTCAGTTCCATCTGGCAACTTATCTGAACTTCAATGTCTGCCGGACGGAACTTAAATCCGGGACCGAATGTAGCATCATACGTTTTAAGGAAACTAAGGTAGTCTATCCACTTCATAACTGCTTCAAGTTTGCGTTCGAGGTCGACTTTCGCCTCCTGACGGGTGAACATATAATATCCGTCACCACCTTCGAGATAAAAACCAATACCTTTATAATATTCGTAATAGTCGGTCAAATCCTCTTCTATGGCATCATAGTATCGTTTTATTGCAGGAGAAACGCTATTTGCAGAAATAAATCCGCCCTTACTCAATATATTGAATATTTCTTCTGTATATTTCATGCTTATTCTGATTATGTAATTATCGGAAATTATCTAGAGTTATTTGGAATATATCAAAGGATATTCCACGTCATAACTTGTTTCATACTTGTCGGTGAAATTCAGTCCTTCGGCATACTGCGATGCTATCTGGCAGAAAAACAAGATTCTGTCGTCTGTGCTCAGTTGCTTATGATAATTGTAGCTCATTACAAACTTAAACAGATGACTGCTTGATGCCGAGAAAGCATTATAAATTTCCTGTAAATTTATCTGGTCAAGAACTTCACCTTCTGTTTTCATATATTCCTGCGGTATAGCATCGGCCATATTCTTAGGACCTTTAGCCCGGTTCTTCCTTTTTGATATGATTTTTCTTATTATTTCCAATGCCACAGCAGAAGTACGCAGGTTATCTACCGACAACTTTTATCCCTGTAATTTGTCTGAGGCTCCATCCATACAGGATTTCTCATACTGACAACCTGACGTATATCAGTTTTTTCTTCCAGAAGGAACTGGTCACGAAAGTATTTCAAACGTCGAACTTTCTCGAATATCCTGTTCTGATAAGCTATAAGATTCAGGTAATGAATAATCTGTTTTTCTATCTCTATAAGATTATGATAAGAATCATTAAGCTGAAGTTTCACGTCATTCACCACTATACGCATCTGAGTGTCCATGGCAACTCTGAAAAACACAGGCTGAGTGTTATCTATTATATCTTCACTCCTGTTGATGAGAAGCGCGATGTTCTTGCGTTTTTCATCAAGATTCTTCAGTTTTGAAAGCTTTACACGATAGTTTGGTTCGTTCTTGTAAGTATTATCAATGTTGCGCTTCAAGTCTATCACATTACGCACCGTTATCATTGCGATATTTTTCAGACACCGCCTTACCTCTTTGTGATAATTATATTTCCGCTGTTCATTATCTTCTTTAAGGTAATAATCTATATTTTCATTCAGACACCTCAGATAATCATCCACAAACGAAACATTTATGTTCTCATTGACTTGTAAAACATCCTCGAAAGAATTTAAGATATACATCCTCCATTTCAAGGAAATTTCCGCTATCTCTTATCATTCCGTAGTCAATGAGATATTTAATTCTTTCTCTCTTTATATTCCGTGAGTTCGAGTGCATAATCATATTTCAGGGAAGCTGAAGGTCTTTTTGAAACATCTCACCAATATTCCGCATCAAAGATCATTTTCA
>VOFK01003867.1_pt1 | contig 45433 bp, 73 predicted proteins | sample 5384121 | NCBI WGS metagenome assembly VOFK01 (sample SAMN12384730, study PRJNA508395) | human gut metagenome | isolation source: healthy gut J | host: Homo sapiens | reverse complement strand
TTTTTTTTTTTTTTTTTTTTTTTTTTTTTTTTTTTTTTTTTTTTTTTTTTTTTTTTTTTTTTTTTTTTTTTTTTTTTTTTTTTTTTTTTTTTTTTTTTTTTTTTTTTTTTTTTTTTTTTTTTTTTTTTTTTTTTTTTTTTTTTTTTTTTTTTTTTTTTTTTTTTTTTTTTTTTTTTTTTTTTTTTTTTTTTTTTTTTTTTTTTTTTTTTTTTTTTTTTTTTTTTTTTTTTTTTTTTTTTTTTTTTTTTTTTTTTTTTTTTTTTTTTTTTTTTTTTTTTTTTTTTTTTTTTTTTTTTTTTTTTTTTTTTTTTTTTTTTTTTTTTTTTTTTTTTTTTTTTTTTTTTTTTTTTTTTTTTTTTTTTTTTTTTTTTTTTTTTTTTTTTTTTTTTTTTTTTTTTTTTTTTTTTTTTTTTTTTTTTTTTTTTTTTTTTTTTTTTTTTTTTTTTTTTTTTTTTTTTTTTTTTTTTTTTTTTTTTTTTTTTTTTTTTTTTTTTTTTTTTTTTTTTTTTTTTTTTTTTTTTTTTTTTTTTTTTTTTTTTTTTTTTTTTTTTTTTTTTTTTTTTTTTTTTTTTTTTTTTTTTTTTTTTTTTTTTTTTTTTTTTTTTTTTTTTTTTTTTTTTTTTTTTTTTTTTTTTTTTTTTTTTTTTTTTTTTTTTTTTTTTTTTTTTTTTTTTTTTTTTTTTTTTTTTTTTTTTTTTTTTTTTTTTTTTTTTTTTTTTTTTTTTTTTTTTTTTTTTTTTTTTTTTTTTTTTTTTTTTTTTTTTTTTTTTTTTTTTTTTTTTTTTTTTTTTTTTTTTTTTTTTTTTTTTTTTTTTTTTTTTTTTTTTTTTTTTTTTTTTTTTTTTTTTTTTTTTTTTTTTTTTTTTTTTTTTTTTTTTTTTTTTTTTTTTTTTTTTTTTTTTAGATGGATATCAGATTGTGAGTAATTAGTTCAAAATACCAGAAATCAGGATGGTATTTCAAGTATAACAGCATATTAATATCTCTACAGGGCAACGGAATATAATTGAATGATATAGAAGAATATCGGCTAAGGAGATAAAAGGTTTTAAGATACAAAAGCAATTCTGGGCTATAAGCGTGTGCTTAGTTGTAGTCACTGTAATCAGAGGATGAAGTTTTCGATTGGCGAGATTATGAGGAAGATGTGAGATGAAGTACAGATTACTGGTATATCATGAAACTGGTTTAAAGATTGCTTAAGTAAGCAGATATCAACAATGGAGGATGATTCGGACCGCATTTGCTCACATAATGAGACATGGATGAAGGATTCAATGCCAATTTCAAAGATGGAACAGAATACTTGTCATTTAGATGGAATTAAATTCTCCAGGTAGGCTAGGTATCTGGGATCTAATTTTAAGAATGGATTCGAGAGATAGGCTGAATTATTGCGTTTGGCTCGTTGAAACTGGACTATCGGAATCAGATATATTTTAGACGGATGGCCCAAGTGAATTATACTTGTCTTTACCCTTCAGGAGATGACAGTCAAAACTTATAGATAGAGTATTTCAGTTATAGGCAAAACAGATGAACAATGAGATATTTGGACAATCAATGGTTGGCCGCAGCTGCTGGATCGATGAAATTCGGTTTAAGATGTAACTGCTCATTATAAAATTAAAAGCAGCTATTTCTGAAATTATCATACCAATTACATAATACTTATTATGACTGAAAGATTTTACGAATTGAAGCAAGTTCAGAGATAACGAGATGGAACTGAGATCCTTGAGGTAGCAGTTAGGTACAGATCAGGATAATAATGCAAATTTCTATATTTGGATATTTACAGATTTTCTATTGTCACTTGCAATGAAAAGAATGACTTGTTATCTAGAATACATGGTATTTATGACTTGCTGGTTAGTGACATTGCTTTTCAATCACAAGCTATTTAGAACAGCTTTTCATTCCTCTAAAAAAAAGGGGTTAGGGATTAAATTGAGAAAGGAAACGGAAATATAATACAATTTTAACAACAGATAATGTTATATCTCATGTTTTGGCCAATATTATGTGCCTTTAGTGTATTACTGCTTTTTAGTTAATTATTTTATAGTATATCAAATAATATCAGATTCTTTTGCAAGTCAGGAGTCAGGAATATAGATTACCTTGTAAATCATTTTTGGATAGACTGGATAGTGAATTACAGTCCCAGCCAGCTTGATGGATATAATAAAATCAATTGGATGGGTGGGGAAAGCGCAGCAAACGAATGCTAAACCGATCCAGCGTGGAAATTGAAATATTCAAGGACAGGCGTAGTTTTCAGGCAAGTGATAATTAGAAGATGAAAGATGAAGCCTCTTATTGGAAATAGATACAACCATTCAGAATACTGGAAGATAGAAATTAGAACCCAAGAATCCTAATCGAAATTTAAAGCCAAATGAAGATGGCATATATTTATATCTAAGTTCTACGCCATAAGGATAGGAGATAGAGATTGGAACCAAAATATAATAGCAGAAGTGAGGAGAATCAATCCTTCACATATATGGTGCAGGATATTAAGAAAGGACTGAGGTTTCCAGTTTCTGGTGATACTAGATTTTCAGATGCCGGGAACCAATTCCATTGGATTATAGTGGCCTGCAGAGATATTTTTAAATAATTCCGGATTTCTTTTCTGCCAAACATAGGACTCTGTAAAGATAAAAGAAATCTGTAGCAAAGCTAGCCAAAGCTTGAATGCCAAAGATATAAATGATTGATGGCCAAGTAAAATAATGGAGAAATGAAGTCTGGAAAGATTAATTTATTATTCAAAGATGTATTAATTCTGGTGGGGACTCACATTTTGTATTGTATGCACATGTATACAACAGATACTTGATTTTTGCGGAGACGAAGAGAGTATGGAATTATGCTGACGGCGGGATTTTCAATGAAAAATATAACCTGGATGATCCTATGGGAGAATATTCTTAAGTTTCTTCTAGCCTATGGCTGTTCATTATTTCTTGTATGGTGGTTGTTTATTCATATAATAGAGCCTGATCAGTTAATGGTATTTTCTTACAGAAGTATATACTGGAAGCGAGTGGTTCCTATCCTTGGAGAGATAAGCATACTATTTGTTGCATTATCAACAATTTGCCCGGTATTTATGATTTATAAGTGTTCACCGATTGATTTGTTAGGAAAAAGAAGGAGAATAGTGATGATAAAACTTCGAAATGTTACAAAAAATATATGAGCATCAGGAGCTTCCGGCGCTTAAGGATGTATCACTGGATGTCCAGGATGGGGAATACATATCGATCATGGGACAATCCGGATCAGGGAAAAGTACATTATTAAATATTATTGGGACTATGGATTATCTGACAAGCGGTGAATACTATTATAATGATATTGCTGTTCATGAGATGAAAGGAGATAAGCTTCACGAATTTCGTCGTAAACATGTGGGATTTGTATTTCAGAATTATGCCTTAATGAAATCTTATACGGTATTTGAAAATGTAGAACTGCCATTACTGGCAGGCAGATATTCCGGTAGGGAAAGAAAAAAAAACTGGTGAATGAAATGTTAGAATTTACAGGAATCAGGGATTTAGCAGACAAAAAAGGTAACCAGGATTTCAGGTGGGGAACAGCAGCGTTGTGCGATTGCAAGATTGATGGTGGCAGGGGAGATTTGATCCTTGCAGATGAACCGACAGGCGCATTAGATCATGAAATGGGAATCGCGATTATGGAGTTGTTAGAAATGTTGAATAAACGAGGAAAGACATTGATTGTGATAACACATGATCAAGAGATAGGAAGTCGGGCGGATCGTGTGATACGTCTTGCAGATGGACAAATATTGGAGGAAGCAAAGTGAGAAATAATTTGGGGAAAGTCACGCTTATGATATCTATATTATTGTGCTTTGGGGGATTAACTGCTTGTGAAAGTGCAAAAGAGAAGAATATATCATATGTAGGGGATACGGCAAATAGTCTGCATATTCCGGATAGTTATATGGAAGAATGGAAAGTAAATAAGAATACAGTTTAAGCTTGCGGTAGAGGGCGTTGAATATATACCAGATTCTGATTTTTTAGAATATATGAATATAAGCAGATTCCGAATGCTGCAAAACAAAAACAGGAGATTGTTGAAGCTGTGTTTGAGGAAGAGAAAGGAATTTTTGAGAACCGTTTGGAAAATGATTATAAGAATCTGTGCAGAGAGGATCTGGAAACCATACATATATATCAGGAGAAAATTCGAGAATATTATTTGGATCAGGGACAAACATCACAGGCAGTTTCCTGCGATCAAGAAATAGAAAATATTATTGCCTGTGAGGCAGGTGCATCAGATAAACGAGCATTGATACAGAATTATGAGGGACAGAAATATGTTGGATATATCGGAGATAATTTATTCCTTTTGACATTTAAAGAAGAAAATGATTGTATTACAGGAATTACACTGGAGAATTATCTGGGAACTGCGGGTTTATATACATATTACGGAATGAAGACGGATGATACGATCACATTGGAAAATCATCTGGGAGATGTAACAGAATGTATTGTTGACTTAGAGAATACAGTGGAAAACAGATGTGCAAAAGATATGGATTGTGCGCGTGATGAAGCCTTGTTGTTTTTGGAAGCATGTGGAATTACGGATGTAGAGATTTTAGAAGAAGGACCGCTTGGTTATAGTACGTTTGAAAGTGCAAGACCAATTGATTTTAATGGCTATTGTTTTCAGTTTACCAGAGCTGCAGGCAATAGAGGGGCATATATAGCTGAAACGGAGTTGTTTGCGCCATATCCGTTCTGCACATCTGAATTATTTACTGTTTGTGTTGACGATAATGGTGTGATGAATGCGGAACTTTATATTGCAGGGGTGCAGGCAGGAGAAAAAAGCAGTAACATTAATGGATTTTGAAGATATAGAACCGAAATTCGCAGAACAATATGAGGCATTTTATGCAGCATATCCAGGAATTGATAAACCAGCGGCATTTAATTTTATGGAGCTTGATTATATGCTTGTGGAGGGGGAAAAATTAGGGACGTTTGAGTACAAACCTGTTTGGCTCGTGGCGTATTATGAGGATTTGGATACCTGTTATACATATGATTATTTTTATCTTCCTGATTCGCTGCTGGTAATTGACGCTGAAACAGGAGAATATATTGACTATCTAAAACAGAGCTGTTTTCGTTTATATTCTTCAAGAGTAGCTGTTTTCCATAATTGCATTGACAAAGTAACTTTTTAGGTCATATAATTTGCTTGGTATTTTAGTGTAGGTTAAATATATATGAAAGATTATTGGTGCACTAGGAAGAAAGGCAGCGTGCATATGAGCATTACAATAGCGGAATTAAAGAATCGAGATAAAGACAGTTATCGGTTGATCGATATCCGGGATGCCATTGAGATTTCTCATGGGGCAGTGCCGGATGCGATTGCGGTTCCTGCGGAAGAAATAGAGACAAGCAGCGAGGTGGATAAGGACAAGCTGCTTGTTATTTTCTGTGCGAGAGGCGTAGTTAGCATCGATGTAGCGGAGCATTTGAAAGAAAAAAGGATATCAGGCGGAGAGTCTGGAAGGCGGTTATGCTGCATGGCTGTTGGATGTTATGAGCAAACCGGAGGAGCAGAATAAAGCAAAGGATGTAGAACTGAGTCTGAGGAAGAAATTCAAGAAAAAAGCATTTGGTCAAAGTTCACCAAGGCGATCAACACATATGAGCTGGTGAAGCCGGGAGATAAGATCGCGGTCTGCATTTCCGGTGGTAAGGATTCTATGCTGATGGCGAAATGTTTTCAGGAATTGAAGCTGCATAACAAATTTGAATTTGAAGTTAAGTTTCTGGTTATGGATCCCGGTTACAGTGAGGCGAACCGGAAGGTTATAGAAGAAAATGCAAAAAGTCTGAATATCCCGATTACGATATTTGAATCGGATATATTTGAATCTGTGTTTACGGTTGAGAAGTCGCCATGTTATCTGTGTGCACGAATGAGACGAGGACATCTGTATCATTTTGCACAGGAGCTTGGCTGTAATAAGATTGCACTTGGTCATCACTATGATGATGTAATTGAAACCATATTGATGGGTATGCTGTATGGTGCACAGGTACAGACGATGATGCCGAAGCTTCACAGCACCAATTTTGAGGGGATGGAACTGATCCGACCGTTATATCTGGTGCGTGAGGATGATATCAAGGCATGGAGGGACTATAATGGTCTGCATTTTATCCAGTGTGCATGCAAATTCACGGATACCTGTACGACTTGTAATAACGAGAATCGTTCGAAGCGTGTTGAGATCAAGGAGCTGATACAGACCTTGAAGCAGGTAAATCCTTATGTGGAAGGTAATATTTTCAAGAGTGTGGAAAATGTAAATCTGGACACGGTTGTTGCATGGAAGCAGCATGGAGAGAAGCATCATTTTCTGGATGCATATGACAGGGAAAATATCTGTACAGAAAATGAAGCAAAGGAATAATGTAACTATTTGACAATAAACAAGATAGGAAGAGGGAATACAAATGAAAAGCAGACAAATCAGAAATTCATTCCTGTTAGTTCTTACGGCATTTATCTGGGGGACCGCCTTTGTGGCACAGAGTAAAGGCGGACAGGCACTGGGACCGTTTTTCTTTTAATTGTATACGAAGTCTGGTTGGAAGTGTAGTGTTGTTTCCGGTGATCAGGTTGCTTGATAAAATTAATCCAAATAATAAAAAGCCAAAGACAGTCGCAGAACGGAGAAAGTTATGGATCGGTGGACTGTGCTGCGGAATGGCATTGTTCTTTGCAAGCTCTGCACAGCAGCTTGGTCTGTATTATGGCACTCCGGCAGGCAAGGCCGGTTTTCTGACGGCTTGCTATATTCTGCTGGTTCCGATCCTTGGTTTGTTTTTAAAGAAAAAATGTGGTTGGAATATCTGGCTTGGAATGGTGATCACGATTGTAGGACTTTATCGTTTTATGTATGACAGCGGGTTCGCTATCATTTCAGAACAAGTGATCTCTTTGTATTGCTCTGTGCATTTTTTGTTTGCTATACATATTCTGGTGATCGATCATTTTTCACCATTGGTTGATGGTGTACGGATGTCCTGTATCCAGTTCCTGGTTGCTGGGGTACTCAGTGCGTTCCCGATGTTCTTTTCAGAGATGGGACATTCGGCAGCAGGAATAGCAGCATGGCTTCCACAGTTACAGTCATGGGATGCATGGGTTGCAATTCTGTATGCCGGTGTGATGTCGAGCGGTGTTGCTTATACCTTGCAGATTATTGCACAGAATGGACTGAATCCGACGCTGGCATCTATGATCATGAGTCTGGAATCTGTATTTTCAGTACTTGCCGGCTGGGTGATCCTTGGTGAGGTGTTGACCGCCCGCCAGCTCCTTGGCTGCCTGTTGATCTTTATTGCGATTATCTTCGCACAGATTCCTGTGGGGGCGAAGAAAGAAGCATAAAACAATTTTAGTAGCATTAAAAATATGCGCGCCAACTTATCACTATATTTTATGGAGCAGACCTATTTGAACGTCGGTCCTTAACGAGTCACCAATAGGTGACGAGTTTAGTACCGCCACGTGAAAATAGAACGAGAGTGTTCTGCGCAATAAAGATATAGTGATAAGCCAGCGCACATATTTTTTAGATAAAATCAATATATTATTTCTTCTTCTTTTCTTTCAGAATCTTCTTAATGGAATATTTCTCTAACGAATCCTCAAATATCTCACGGAGCGGTCGTGCATTTTTCATAGCAAGGAAGAAATGAGATTTTTCCTTGCGGAGCTCGGCTTCTTCCAGCAGATGCTGTTTGAGTTCATCGATTTTAACGACGATCTCGTATTCAGTAGCCAACTGACGGATCTTTACGATCAGGTTGAAGGAGTAAACGATATCAATCAGGAACACGCCGTAGAAGAATCCGATAAAGAATGAAAATGCAAGATTTCTGGATAACCAGTCAAGTGCTGATAAAACATGTGGATGGATCAGCAGGTAGTAGATCGCGCCGAGAACTGCCCAGAAGAATGAAAACAGTGGACAGATGATTCCCTGAATATTGCCCCATCGGTCTGTGTAGTCCCAGAGTTTTACATTCATTCCCTTAATGAAGATCAATCCGGTGATGTATTCGATCACGGTCATAGCGATCGCCATAAATACAAATAAAACAATCTTCTCAATGATTGGATGTTCATCCAGAAATGACAGGTTAATAGATGCTAACATATACAAGACGCATAGTCCTGATCCATATAGCGGAAGGTAAGGACCGACCAGAAAGCCGGGATTTACCCATTTCTTTTTGTTGTTCGACCATTTGGAGAACAGAATCTGCGGAAGAACAATTCAATCACCCATCCGATCAGACTTCCGATAAAAAATAAAAACAATAATACAAGAGCTTTATTCATAATATTTCAACCTTTCTGATTTATATTTTTCCATAGAATTATGACTCTTTTTTTCATTGATACAAATTGTGACATATCGCGGTCATAAAGTCAATAAATTAAATGCTTTCTCAAGTTGTTTGTATTGAAAAAGTATGGCAAAATGTGGTACTCTCAGATCAGGTATATGAGGCATTGCAGATAGTGAGAAAGCATATATCTGCATTTTAGAAAATGAGGGATAGGGAGATATGTATAAGATCAGAGAAAATGCGGATCGGGAGAAATGTATCCTGTTGATTCCAGCAATGTTAGATGCACATTTTCCATTGTTAAAATATGCGTTTTATTCAAAAAATTATCATCCGGTGATTTTAAAAAATGAAAAGGATATAACGGATATTGGATTAAAATATGTCAATAACGATATGTGTTATCCGATCATCTTAAATGCAGGACAGATGATAGCAGCTCTTCAATCAGGGAAATATGATCTGAACCGTACAAAATTATTAATGCCGACTGCCGGAGATGCATGTCGTGGTTCAAATTATCTGCATGTGTTAAAGGCGGCTGTTCGGAAAGCAGGATTTCCGCAGGCTCAGGTATTGTCGTTAAACATTCAGGGATTGGAGAAGGGGGAGCAGATGAAGCTGGAACCTGATATGGTCTGGCGTGCGTTATTTGGATTGTTTTTATGGTGATATTCTGATGCTTTTTACTAAATCAGGTCAGACCAAATGAAGTGCATAAAGGTGAGGCACAAAAAGAAATGGAAGAAATGGATCAGGATTCTTGCATATGATCTTCGGGAAGGAAAACATCTGACAATTTCAAGAATGAAACAGAATTTTATAAGGATTGCGGCGGATTTTTCCAAAAAATTGAACTGGTGAAGCCAAGAAAAAGCAACGAATAGGGATCGTCGGAGAGATTTATATAAAGTATTGTCATTTGGGAAACTGGGATATGATCCGTTTTCTCGAAAAGAATAATTGCGAATCCCATACAAATGGATTATCCTGGTACGCGATGTATTATATAGATTCGCATTTATCGGATGTAAGCAAAATAGAACAGGTGGCTTATCGTATTGGGTTAAAACTGTTCGGAAGTCTTCAGAGATCCATGATTGCAGCAATGCGGCAGTATGGATTTTATTCGATGGAAGAATTTCAAATAATGAAAAAAGAGGCTGATGGTTATGTAAACTGGACATATAGAACCGGTGATGGCTGGCTGATCGGTGCAGAGATGGTAGGACATATTCTGCATGACTGCAAAAAGGTATTGGCAGTTCAACCGTTTGGATGTATGCCAAATCATATCTGTGGGAGGGGATTGTATCCTTCCATTCAGCAAAAAGCTTCCGGAAGGGCGTATTGTGAGTGCTGATGTAGATTCCGGTTCTTCAAAGTTGAATGTTTATAACCGTGCCAGAATGTTGGTGGATATGCATATTTAACAGAATAGATGGTAATCTTTCTCAATATGCGGTATACTTACTGTGCATTGCATAACAGAAAATGAAAACATAACAGACAAAGGAGAAAATTGTCATGAATATAAAAAAGAGATGCAGGATGAAATAATGAGAATAAAGAAGGAAAAGGATATTTGTATTCTTGCACATGCCTACCAGAGCCATGATATCTGGGAAGTAGCTGACTATGTAGGAGATTCCTTTGGCCTTGCACAGAGAGCAGCGGAAGCACCTCAAAAGACTATGATCATGTGTGGTGTGCGTTTTATGGCAGAGACTGTAAAACTGTTATCACCGGAAAAGACCGTATATCTGCCGGAGCCGGATGCCGGATGCCCGATGGCAGACCAGATCGACTATGATCTGCTGGCAGCACTTCGAGAGAAGAATCCGGGTTATACAGTTGTAGCATATGTGAATACTACAACGGAAGTAAAGACATTAAGTGATGTCTGTGTTACTTCTTCTTCCGCAGTAAAGATCGTGAAGAATATGCCGGAAAAGGATATCTTATTTATTCCTGACTGTAATCTCGGTTCATGGGTAAAGAAGCAGGTACCGGAAAAGAATATTAAGCTGGTATCGGGCGGCTGTCCGACACATGTCAGAGTAACCGTAAAAGATGTAGAGAAAGCAAAAGCAGCTCATCCAAATGCATTACTTCTGGTACATCCGGAATGTTTAAAGGAAGTAACGCAGCTTGCAGACTATGCCGGAAGTACAACCGGAATTATGGATTATGCAGCAAAGAGTGATGCAAAGGAATTCATCATCGGTACGGAGAACAGTATCGTGTCACACCTTCAGCTTGCACACCCGGAGAAGCGTTTCTATGCATTGTCTAAGGATTGTGTATGCCACAACATGAAGATGACGACACTTGGTGATGTCTATAACTGCGTGGTAAATGGTGAGGGCGAGAGCATTACCCTTACAGAGGAGACAATGCAGAAAGCCAGAAAGAGCATCGATGCGATGCTGCGCCTTGGCTAGAAGCCGGACGATCACTGTATTTCATATAAACAAAAATAGCAGGAAAAAATGCGAAACTTACTTTGCTTCGATTGGTTTTTATATGCACGGGATTTCGGACACGATAAAATCGTTGTGTCCTCCATCCCGGCACAAAACCATCGAAACGCAGGCGTTTTCGTAACATTTTCCTGCTATTTTGTTTATTATATAATACGGTGATCTGCCTAAGCTATTCAACAATCGATTGCGTATGCCACGGTCGCTTCCGTTATGGTTTTATCATACGATACGGTCGTGCTTTATTGTACAATATGGTGATCTGTCCGAGAGGTCAGTTTACATAATCTGATATCTGGTATTTGCATATGTGACATATTGATATGGCCAGTTTGAATATAAGAAAAAGTTTAAAATTGAATATTTCAATATGGTCAGATAATTTTATAATAAATCCTAGCAGGTTTGTAGTGAATCTGTTCGTGATTTTGAGTAGTGATATTCAAGGATGAATATGTTACAGATAAATACACACATCAAATGAAAAAAGGAGTTACGATTATGGCAAACAGACAGTATGAATTAAACAAAGAATTGGCACAGATGTTAAAGGGTGGCGTTATCATGGATGTAACAACACCGGAGCAGGCAAAGATCGCCGAGGCAGCAGGTGCATGTGCAGTTATGGCACTGGAGCGTATTCCGGCAGATATCAGAGCAGCAGGCGGTGTATCAAGAATGAGTGATCCTAAGATGATCAAAGGTATTCAGGATGCAGTATCTATCCCTGTTATGGCAAAGTGCCGTATTGGACATTTCGTGGAGGCTCAGGTTCTCGAAGCGATCGAAATCGACTACATTGATGAGAGTGAAGTTCTCTCCCCTGCCGATGATGTATATCACATTGACAAGACAAAGTTCAAAGTACCATTTGTATGTGGTGCTAAGGATCTCGGCGAGGCACTTCGTAGAATCAATGAAGGTGCATCCATGATCCGTACAAAGGGTGAACCCGGAACCGGTGATATCGTTCAGGCAGTACGACATATGAGAATGATGAACAGCGAGATCGCACGTATTTCTTCTATGCGTGAAGATGAATTATATGATGCAGCAAAGGTTCTTCAGGTTCCATATTGACCTTGTATTATATGTACATGAGCACAAGCGCCTTCCGGTTGTAAACTTCGCAGCAGGCGGTGTTGCTACCCGGCAGACGCAGCTCTTATGATGCAGCTTGGTGCTGAAGGCGTATTCGTTGGATCCGGTATCTTCAAGTCAGGAAATCCGGAGAAGCGTGCAAATGCCATCGTTAAGGCTGTTACAAACTTCACAGATGCAAAACTGATCGCTGAATTATCAGAGGATCTTGGTGAAGCTATGGTTGGTATCAATGAGAGCGAGATCGAACTCCTTATGGCTGAGCGTGGTAAGTAAAATATCAGACAGACAAATAGATGCGGATATCGTAATGATGGATGATCGACATAAGCGAAAGGATGAACAGGCATGATGAAGATAGCAGTATTAGCGGTTCAGGGTGCATTTATCGAACACGAGAAAATGTTAGAGAGCCTTGGAGCAGAAACAATAGAACTCAGACAGAAAAGTGATCTGGAACAGGATTTTGCCGGTATCGTTTTGCCGGGTGGCGAAAGCACTGTTCAGGGTAAGCTGTTAAAAAGAGCTTGATATGTATGATGCATTAAAAGAAAAGATCGAACAGGGCATGCCGGTTCTTGCAACCTGTGCGGGACTGATCCTTCTTGCAGAAGAACTGTCCAATGATGATAAACGTCATTTTGCGACCCTTCCGGTCTGCGTAAAGAGAAATGCATATGGCAGACAGCTTGGAAGCTTTCATTATGATGGCGAGATCAAAGGTCTTGGAGTATATCCGATGGAATTTATCCGTGCACCATATATCGAGAGTGTAAAGCCGGGTGTTGAGGTATTAGCTGAGGTAGATGGTCACATTGTAGCGGTAAAATATCAGAACCAGATCGCACTGGCATTCCATCCGGAGCTTTCCGATGATACCCGTATCCATCAGATGTTCTTAGACATGATCAAATAAGGACAATAAAAGTAAACAATAAGATAACGGTATTTATTATTGAGCAGGTTGACTGTACGATAATAAATACCGTTTTTTATTATTTATCTATAGAGTGTAAAAAACTTGCATAATGCTTTCTTCCCACATATAATATTTTATAACTATGGTATCGCAAGGTGGGTTGTGATGCCGGCAGGAATAATGTGAAGGGCGGTTTGCTATGCTGACATATGCACTGGAAAATCGAGGAACAGATACGTTATATGAATATCTGTACAAGCAGATCAAAACAGATATTTTGTCTAAGAAGCTTGTAGCAGGGGAACGTCTGCCATCGAAGCGTCTGCTTGCAAAAAATCTGAATGTCAGCACGATCACCGTGGAAAATGCATACAGTCAGTTGGTTGCCGAAGGATATATATATTCGATTCCGAAAAGCGGTTATTATGTTACGGACATTTCGGCAGATCTGATGAAGCCGTTGCCGGAGCGACCGGCGAAGCAATTTGAAAAGCCGGAAGAAAAGAAAACATATTTTGCGGATTTTGCCAGTAACTCAACGGTAGAGGATGCGTTTCCATTCAGCATCTGGTCAAAGCTTTTAAAAGAAGTGATGGCGGAAAACAGCAAAGAGCTGATGTCCAGATCACCGTCCAAGGGTGTCTATGAGCTGCGAAGCGCGGTAGCAGGCTATCTGTATCAGTTCCGTGGTATGGATGTGAAGCCGGAGCAGGTCATCATAGGAGCCGGAACAGAATATCTCTATGGTCTTATCATTCAGCTGCTTGGCTATGACAAATGTTATGCGGTCGAAGATCCGGGGGTATCAGAAGATATCGAGGATCTATCAGGCACAGAATGTATGCTGCAAATTTGTGGCAATGGATGAAAATGGGATCAATATGGAGGCTCTGGAAGAATCCGGCGCAGATGTACTTCATATTTCGCCGGCGCATCATTTTCCGACCGGACTGGTAACACCTGTCAGCAGGAGATATGAATTGTTATCTTGGGCATCAAGAAAGGACAACCGCTATATCATCGAAGATGAATATGACAGTGAATTTCGACTGGTTGGCAAGCCGGTACCTACACTTGAAAGTATCGATGTGGGCGAAAAGGTCATCTATATCAACACATTTTCCAAGAGCCTTTCCTCTACGATCCGTATCAGTTATATGGTTCTTCCGGAGAGTTTGATGCGGCGATATGATGAGATGCTCAGCTTTTATGCATGTACGGTGTCAAATATCGAGCAATATACACTTGCAAGATTTATCACCGATGGTTGTCTGGAAAAACACATCAACCGCATGCGTAATTATTACAGAGAACAGCGGGATCTGGTGCTTGCCTGCATTAAAAAATATATGAATCCGGACAAGATTCGTATTCGCGAAGAGAATTCAGGGCTGCATTTTCTGTTGGAGATTGATACGAATTACAGTGACGATCGGCTGCGGAATAATGCCGAAGCAAGAGACGTTCACATTTCATTTCTCAGCCAGTATTATAGAAATACCGAAAATGCCAGATATCATACACTGGTCATTAATTATTCCGGTGATGATCATGCCGGAGCATATAGAAGAAGCAGTCAGAAGATTGATTGAAAGTATCGAATAAAGAGTGTGCGGATGTTAATATAAGGAACCATATAAGGAGGAATCATATGAAGATATCGTTTGATACAATCGCAGAATCAGCGATCGAGAATTTTAAAGGGGGAGAAGGAACATTCCATGTGCATATGTTTCAGGATATGAATAACAAGATCATGAAGGGCAGACTTGTGCCTGGTTCATCGATCGGAACACATACACATGAGACAAACAGTGAAATTATTTATGTACTTTCCGGTGTCGGAACGATGGAGTATGAGGACACCAAAGAGAAGCTGTATCCGGGCGACTGCCATTATTGTCCGCAGGGAGCAACCCACAGCCTGTCAAATGAAGGCACCGAAGACCTCATATTCTTCGCCGTTGTACCGGAACACGAGCACTGAGCGTCAAACATACTCCTAAGGTTTATATGATTGCTAATGTTAGTATATAAACAGATAAGAGACAGGGGCAGAGGATATATATTTTATGAAGCAGACCTGTTCGAACGTCGGTCCTTGGTGAACTGCATAAGCAGTGAGCCTAGTACCGCTACGTGATAACTGAGACCTTAGCGAGGCTCTGCCGAGGTTAGTTCGAAGTTATACAGAGTAGAATAGAACGAAAGTGTTCTGCGGAATAAAGATATATATCCTCTGCCCCTGTCTCTTATCGTTCGGGTATCATACAGCCACCACCTCACACACTGTGAGGACGTTGCCGCTGATGTGGAAGTGCACGTCGAAGCCTGCGAAGGCGACGCCATATCTGCGGTCGGGATCGTGCTGGTAGCCGGGACGCGGATCTTCTGCAAGAATGCCAATCAGGGCAGGACGCTTGGCTTCCGGAATCATTGCAAGAAGCTCCGGCGGAAAGATGACATCCAGCTTTTCCGTATGAATGTGTTCGGTAAAACCACTGGTGGCATCCGGGTGGCAGTCTGTGTATGGAATATAAGGTTTGATATCATATACAGGAGTACCGTTTAACAGATCGACACCAGAGATATGCAGGATTGGACCATAGTCATCGGTATATTCAATTCCTGTCAATTTTACAGAAGACAGACCTATATTATTTGGGCGGAACGGCGATCTGGTCGCGAATACGCCCATTCTTTTATTGCCGCCAAGTTTTGGCGGCTTTACTGTTGCACTCCAGTTCTCCCGTTTGGCTTTATGGAATTCCCACAGGATCCAGATGTGGGAAAAATCCTCCAGCCCCCGGAAGGCTTCCGGCTGCCTGTATTCCGGCAGAAAAACGACCGTTCCGGTCAGTTCATCCACCAGACCGCTCTGTCTGGGAATCCCAAATTTTTCCTGAAAATCTGTATATACATGTCCGATGATATTCATATCGTTATTTTCTTTATCCTTTCGTAAAACGAAATTGTATCTGCAGTTCATAGTAACATGAAAATTTTTTTATTTTCCATAGAAACTCATAAAGTGCTTTTCTTCATAATTTTACATTTCTCCCATTTACACAAAGTTTTTACTTTTCCTTTACTTTGGGATGGTGATGTTTTTTACATAGATGCCGTATGATAATCCTGCGATCCGGAAAAGGGCGCGCGATCCGGTTTCGCAATTTACATAATTTTGAATGGATCAGAAAGATGAACGATTCTGAGTCCAGAGAGTCAATTGGAGGAAAATTAAAATGAAAAAAGGAAATAAGATTTTAGCGTTAACATTAAGTGCGGCACTTGCAGCAGGATGTCTGGCAGGTTGCGGAAGTAAAGGTGGTTCAGATTCCAAGAGCGGAAGTTTTGATACATCACAGGAGATCTCAGTTGTATCCAGAGAGGAAGGCTCAGGTACAAGAGGAGCATTTGTGGAACTGACCGGTGTAGAAGAAAAGGACGCAGATGGAAATAAAGTTGATAAGACAACTACGAGCGCGATTATAGCAAACAGTACAGAAGTAGTTCTCACAACAGTTGCAGGAGACGATTATTCGATTGGTTATATCTCACTTGGAGCATTAAATGATACCGTAAAGGCAGTTAAGATCGGCGGCGTTGAAGCAACAGCAGATAATATCAACAACGGTACATACACCTTATCAAGACCATTTAACATCGTGACAAAGGGTCAGGTAAGTGATGTAGCACAGGATTTTATCAACTACATTATGAGTGAAGACGGACAGAAGATCGTATCAAGCAATGGTTACATTGAGATTGCAAACTCCGGAGCTTTCAAGTCATCAGGAGCAACCGGTAAGATCGTAATTGCCGGATCATCATCTGTAACTCCTGTTATGGAGAAATTAACAGAGGCATATAAGGCAGTCAACAGTGGTGCGGATATCGAGCTTCAGGAATCTGATTCAACAACAGGTATTACAGCAGCGGCAGATGGTACATGTGATATCGGTATGGCATCCAGAGAACTGAAGGATAGCGAGACAAGTGAAGGCCTTACAGCTACTGTAATCGCAATGGATGGTATCGCAGTTATTGTAAATAAGAATAACCCTGCAACTGATTTAACGACCGATCAGGTAAAATCAATCTTTACAGGAGAAGCAGCAACCTGGGCAGATGTCAAATAGTAAGGAGTGTCCTCTATGCAAAAGTTTAAAGAAATATTCATGCATATCGTATTCCTGTTAGCGGCATTTGTATCGATAGCAGCGGTTTTATTGATCTGTGTGTTCTTATTTGCAAGTGGCATTCCCGCCATGAAGGAAATCGGTCTGACTGATTTCCTCTTTGGTAAAGTCTGGAGACCGACCAATGATTATTTTGGTATCCTTCCATTTATTCTTGGCAGTATCTACGTTACAGCTGGGGCAATCGTGATCGGCGTTCCGATCGGACTTCTGACAGCGATATTTTTATCAAAGTTCTGTCCGCCAAAAGCATATAAGATCATTAAACCATTTATCAATCTGATGGCAGGAATCCCATCGGTTGTATACGGATTTTTTTGGAATGTGTGTACTTGTTCCGGCAGTCAGACAGATTTTCGGAGTGAACGGAAATACAATGCTTACCGCATCTGTACTGCTTGGCATCATGATACTTCCGACGATCATCAGTGTATCTGAAACTTCGATCAGTGCTGTCCCGGATAAATATTATCAGGGTGCATTAGCACTTGGAGCGACACATGAAAGAAGTGTATTCCTTACTGTAGTGCCGGCTGCAAGATCCGGTATCATGGCAGCAATCATCCTGGGCGTTGGTCGTGCGATCGGTGAGACAATGGCTGTTATCATGGTGGCGGGAAATCAGGTTCATATGCCGAAAGGGTTGATGAAGGGTGTTAGAACCATGACTGCAAATATCGTAATGGAAATGGGTTATGCCCAGGATCTTCACAGAGAGGCTCTGATCGCAACAGGTGTTGTATTGTTTGTATTCATTCTGATCATTAACCTGCTGTTTTCAATTTTAAAAAGAAAGACGGTGAACTAAATGGGAAAAAGAAATTTACTTGCGGAATATAAAAGACGTCCCGGCTCACTGATCCTTCGGATACTTGTTTATCTGGCAGCAGCTTTGACGTTGGTTTGTATTGCTTTTATTTTGATCTATATTCTTGCAAAAGGAATTCCGAATCTGACACCGGATCTGTTCAAGCTGGAATATACATCGGATAATTGCTCGATGCTTCCGGCATTGGTTAATACGTTGTTTATGACATTACTGTCACTGCTGATTGCGGGACCGATCGGTATCTTCGCAGCTATTTATCTGGTGGAGTATGCAAAATCAGGAAATAAGCTGGTTGGAATTGTACGTATCACTGCAGAGACACTGACAGGTATTCCATCTATTGTATATGGTTTGTTCGGAATGATCTTATTTATGACAAAGCTTGGATGGGGATTGTCCCTGCTGTCCGGTGCGTTTACACTGGCGATCATGGTGCTTCCGGTTATCATGAGAACAACAGAAGAAGCCTTGCTGGCTGTTCCAAAGTCATACAGAGAAGGAAGCTTTGGACTTGGTGCAGGAAAACTTCGTACAGTATTTAAGGTTGTTTTACCGAGTGCTGTTCCGGGTATTTTATCCGGTGTTATCCTTGCAACCGGGCGAATTGTCGGGGAGACAGCAGCGTTGATCTATACGGCAGGCAGTGTGCCGAGAATAGCGAAGAATTTATTTTCTTCCACACGAACCTTGTCCGTACATATGTATCTTCTTTCCAAAGAGGGACTTCATACGGATCAGGCATATGCAACAGCCGTTGTTCTTCTTGTATTCGTAGTATTGATTAATTTCGCATCCGATGCAATTGCAAAGAAAATGTCGGCGAAAACAGAAAAAGACAGATAACAGATAGATATAAACGGAGATAAATAGATGAGCAATATAAAATTTGATGTAAAAAATCTGAATCTTCACTATGGTAAATTCCATGCGTTGAAAGATGTAAATATGGAAATACCGGAAAAACAGATTACAGCATTTATCGGACCTTCCGGATGCGGTAAATCAACATTCTTAAAATGTTTAAACCGTATGAATGATCTGGTGGAAGGTTGTAACATCACGGGTGATGTGAAGTTAGATGGTGAAGATATATTTGACGGAATGGATGTAAATCTGTTAAGAAAACGGGTTGGAATGGTGTTTCAGAATCCGAATCCTTTCCCAATGAGTGTATATGACAATATAGCATATGGTCCAAGGACACATGGTATTCATAGTAAAGAAAAACTGGATGAGATCGTAGAACGATCTCTCAAACAGGCGGCAATATGGGATGAATTAAAAAGACAGACTGAAGAAATCGGCACTGGGTCTTTCCGGCGGACAGCAGCAGAGACTTTGTATCGCCAGAGCACTTGCGGTTGAACCGGAGGTCTTATTGATGGATGAACCGACATCTGCGCTTGACCCGATTTCTACGTCAAAGATCGAAGATCTTGCTATGGAGCTGAAGCATGATTATACGATTATCATGGTTACACATAATATGCAGCAGGCAACCCGTATTGCAGACAAGACAGCATTCTTCTTACTGGGTCAGGTGATCGAATTTGATGATACCGAGAAGATGTTCTCGAAACCACAGGATAAGAGAACTGAGGATTATATCACAGGAAGATTTGGTTAAAAGGAGTAAAGATAATGAGGACAAATTATGACAGACAGTTGAAAAAACTCAATGATGAAATGGTTGAGATGGGATCCATGATCGAGGGTGTGATCGAAAAGGCGATCAAAGCACTTGTAAATCAGGATGTTGATCTGGCACAGGAGGTTATCCGCAGGGATGATCAGATCGATCAGCAGGAAAAGGATATTGAGAGTCTGTGTTTTAAACTTCTTTTAATGGAGCAGCCGGTTGCAACAGATCTTCGTCAGGTTTCATCTGCGCTCAAAATGGTAACGGATATGGAACGTATCGGTGATCATGCAGCAGATATTTCTGAACTGACGATCCAGATGGCAGGCAAACCTTATGTAAAAGAATTGGAACATATTAAGGCAATGGCAAAAGAAAGCATGGTCATGTTGGTTGACAGTATAGAAGCATATGTGAATCTTGATCTTACAAAAGCAAGAAAAGTTATTGCCCAGGATGATGTGGTAGATGATCTGTTTATAAAAAAGTGAAGAGTGAATTGATCAATCTGATCCACAGGAATGCAGATGCAGGGGAACAAGAAACCGATCTTTTGATGGTTGCAAAATATCTGGAGCGGATTGGCGATCATGCAACGAATATTTCAGAATGGGTCATATATTATATAACAGGAGAACATATTTCCGGAAATTAAGAGTCTTATAGGATACAGGATCAGGAGGTGATTGTCATGAGACGTATATGGAATATGACAGCAGATGCCGGTAAAGGAAAAAGTAAACAGCACCTGATAAAAATGTTTTTGTTATTGAACAGTATCGTCTGGGGTGTGATCGCTGTGGTTGTAGCTGTCACGTTGAAAGGAATCGGGCTTATGTCATCATGGAGTATGGCAGAGAGCATTTTGGTATCGGCAGGATATGGTATTTGTCTGGTAGGATTGATTGGCGGTATCGTATGTATTTTACAAAACGACGGTCCTGACAGAACGTATCTTGAACAGCGACAGGAAGAATATTAAACGCATTCAGCGTGAAATGTAAAACAAATTTTAAAATTTTACACAGACTTTACGTAGGAATCCTTTCCTTTTTACATACCTGTTATACGATGATGTGCGAAGGTACAAATGTCTAATTTATGTAAAAAAGGAAGGAATTTTTTTATGAGTATTTTTGATGTACTTGCACTGTTTGGCGGACTTGCATTGTTTTTATTTGGTATGAACGTAATGGGAGACGGCCTGACCCGTGCGGCGGGCGGTAAGATGGAACGTATCCTTGAAAAGCTGACTTCAACGCCGATCAAAGGGGTGCTGCTTGGAGCGGCTGTAACAGCGGTTATTCAGTCATCATCGGCTACAACCGTTATGGTTGTTGGCTTTTGTAAATTCCGGGATTATGAAACTGCGTCAGGCGGTCGGCATTATCATGGGTGCCAATATCGGTACGACAGTTACTTCCTGGATCTTAAGTTTGTCAGGAATTCAGGGAGACAGTATCTGGATCCAGATGTTAAAGCCATCCTCATTTTCTCCGATCCTAGCGGTTATCGGTATTGCATTTCTGATGTTTTCCAAGAATGAGAAAAAACATGATATTGGCATGATCTTTTTTGGGATTTACGATCCTTATGTACGGAATGGATGCAATGAGCGGTGCGGTTGCTCCTCTTGCAGATGTTCCTGAATTTGCAAATGTGCTTTTAATGTTCTCAAATCCTATACTCGGAATGATCGTAGGGACATTATTTACAGCAATCATCCAGAGCTCATCGGCATCGGTTGGTATCTTACAGGCACTTTGTATGACAGGAGCAGTTACATATGGAACGGCACTTCCTATTATAATGGGACAGAATATCGGTACTTGCGTAACGGCATTATTATCCAGTATCGGAGCAAAGAAAAATGCGAAACGTGCAGCTTTTTGTACATCTTTACTTTAATCTGATCGGAACCATTCTCTTTATGATCGTATTCTATTCGATCAATGCATTTGTAAAATTCGGTGTATTACAGGATATGGCAACCCCGGCTGGCATAGCAGTGATCCACAGTATATTTAATATTCTGACAACAATTGTATTGCTTCCGTTTGGAAAGGGTCTTGAGAAGTTGGCAACTCTTACGATCCGTGAGAAGGAAGAACCTGTTGAGGAGATTGCGGAGCTTGTACCGTTAAAGCATCTGGATGCAAGATTTCTGGAGCAGCCGGCATTTGCCGTTACACAGAGCATGGATGTTATGAATCAGATGGCAGGGTATTCAGCTGAAGCGTTATATGATTCATTAGAGTTGCTGAAGGATTATTCGGATGAGAAATGGCAACGTGTTGAGGCTTTGGAAGATATCGTAGACAAATACGAAGATGAACTCGGAACATATCTGGCGAAAGTCAGCGGAAAAGAACTGGCGGAGGAAGACAGCAAACGTGTATCCAATGGGCTTCATTGTATCGGAGATCTGGAGCGTATCTCCGACCATGCATTAGCAATCGCAGAAATTTATGCCAAGATGCACAAGGAAGAAATGGTGTTCTCAGATAAGGCAATGGCAGAATTAAATCTGTATTCAAATGCAGTTTATGAGATCATGAGCATGACCTGTAAAGCGCTGAATGAAGATGATATGAAGATAGCAAAAGCGGATTGAACCATTGGAGGAAGTAATTAATGGACTGAATGCTACGATCAAAAAGCAGCATATCAAACGTCTGCAGAAGGGAAAATGTACGATCGAGCTTGGTATTGCCCTTGAAAATCTTCTGAATAATTATGAACGTGTGGCAGACCATTGTTCAAATGTGGCTGCATCATTGCTTCAGGTTAAGACAGACAGCTTTGATATGCATGAGTATCTAAACCGGGTCAAACAGGAATCAAATGTAGAGTTTCAGGCGATGTACAGCATGTATAAGGAAAAGTATAGTTTATAGTAAAGTATACAATATCATAAAGTGCAAATTACTTTGACCATATATTAGAAATATATTATTATAAATAGGAAAGAACAGAGACAGGAGGAACGGCAGATGCAGGCATTGATTTATATTGTAGAAGATGATATGAACATTCAGGAAATAGAAATGTTTGCCTTAAAGAACACGGGATACGTAACAGAAGGTTTTGCGAATGCGAAGAGTTTCTTTTCCAGAATAGCTGAGAAGATTCCGGATCTGATCCTACTGGATATCATGTTACCGGATCAGGATGGACTGGAGATTGTCAGAAAGTTAAGAGAACGTCCGGAGACTGTGCGCGTGCCGATCATTCTTGTGACGGCAAAGACAACAGAACTTGATAAGGTAAAGGGACTGGATATCGGAGCAGATGATTATTTGACAAAGCCATTCGGCGTAATGGAGCTTATATCCAGAGATTAAAGCATTGCTTCGCAGAAGTAAGAGTATTCAGGAGGATCAGATTCTTCGACTGAAGAACGTAACCCTTGATTCCGAGAAACGTATCGTGCAGGTGAATGATGTTCCGTGTGAGTTGACCTTTAAGGAATTTGAATTGTTAAAGCTGCTAATGATCAACGCCGGAATTGTACTGCGGAGAGAAGTGATCATGATGGATGTGTGGGGAACGGATTACGAAGGTGAATCCAGAACTCTTGATATGCATATCAAGACGCTGCGCCAGAAACTGGGAGATGCAGGGAATATGATCAAGACAGTTCGTAATGTCGGATATAAGATGGAATGAGAATGGATAAGAATAAATAAGAAGAAACAGGAAAATCTTATAACAGAAAGAACAGGTTTTTATGGAAGAACAGAAAGATAAAAAAAGGATAAAAAGGTCAGAAAAAGACAAACGATTATCCAGCAAGATCAACAGTCGCTTTATAGCATTGACGCTGATTGCGATATTGTGTACGATGATACTTTCGACAACGGTTTATTATGATCTGTTTAAAAAGGAGATCATGCGCGATCTGGAAAATTACACACAGACCTTGAAGAGTGCAGGATTATTTGATGATATCAGTGAGCTCCGCAATGTAAGGATTAAGAATACAGAACTGCGTATTACATTAGTTGCACCGGATGGAACGGTTAAATATGATAACATGGCAGATCCGGAGTCTATGGGAAAACACAACGACAGACCGGAGATTGAGGAGGCATTTGAGAAAGGAGAAGGCGAGGATACCCGTCTTTCCCAGACGCTCAATATGAGCACATTCTACTATGCGATCCGGCTTTCAAATGGTTGTGTACTTCGTGTATCAAAGGAGACAAGCAGCATTGTCAGTGTATTTTTTGAAGGGACTTCCAAGCATGACAGTTATTATGCTGGTGCTTGTGACTGCCGTGGTTCTGATATCACGATATCTGACAAAGAGTATCGTCCGTCCGATCGGACAGATGGCAAAGGATCTGGATCATATTGATGATATTAACGCCTATAAGGAGATCCGTCCATTGATTGATACAATTAGGGAACAGCATAGTGATATTATGGAGAATGCACAGATGCGACAGGAATTTACGGCAAATGTATCTCATGAGTTAAAAACACCTCTGACAGCGATCTCCGGTTATTCTGAGCTGATTGAAAACGGGATGGCGACAGATGGTGATGTCAGACGATTTGCTACAGAGATCCATCGTAATTCAAATCGACTGCTTACCCTTATCAATGACATTATTCGTCTGTCAGAGCTTGATGTAACAGAGAATGCACCGTCTATGGAACGAATCGATCTGTGCGCGGTTGCAAGATCGAATGTGGATATGCTGATGCTGTCGGCAGAAAAACATAACGTTACATTGAAGTTTTCCGGTCAGCCAAGTTATATTATGGGTAATAAGATGATGATGGAAGAACTGGTATACAATCTGACCGATAATGCGATCCGATATAATAAACCGGATGGAACCGTAGAAGTAACTGTGTATTCTTATGAGAAAGATCATTCAGTTGTCATGAAGGTGAAGGATACCGGTATCGGAATACCTGAGGGGCATCTGGGGCTGGTGTTCCAGAGATTCTACCGGGTCGATAAGAGTCGGTCGAAGTCGACCGGAGGAACCGGTCTCGGACTTGCGATCGTAAAACACATCGTAGCGCAGCATGATGCGAAGCTTGATATAACAAGTGAACCGAATGTGGGGACAGAGATAACGATCACCTTTCAGAGCAGATAAAAAGACAAGGAAAAAGGAGCCTGTAAGAAGTTAGGAAACAGGCTCCTTTGATTTATAAGTATTCACACACACCGATTTGAAATTCAAGATTGTATGTTATTTACTATTCTGATACTATATTAACACACGCTATTTTAAATTTCAAGGTAAAAATGTAAGAAATGCACAATTCATTTTATTAAAAATATACAAAAACTTTACCGACATAAGAAATTTTAAGGCGTGAAAAAGATGAAAATACGATTTACCACTGGTAATTTTCGGTTTTTGTTGTATATATATAGTGAACGGAAAAATGATAGGACAATGAGTTAAACAGGTTGATTTAGACACAGATAGGAGGTTTTTAACATGTCATTAAATGATTATGTAAAAGCGCAGAAGCTTGGTGAAAAGAGATATCAGGCTGCACTTTCCAAAAATGAATATCCATATCTGCCGGTACTGGATGAACTGATCACGAATTCCGATATTGCAGGCGAAGTAAATCTTGGTTTACAGCATATTTCTCTCGATCGGGTTGTAGGTACAGCGACAAAAGGCCGTACTACAGCATTTGCAAGTAACTTCATGCCTATATTAGATGCGAATTCTGAATTCGGAAATAAATGGTCATCTCTCTGTGACTCTCATATAGAAGAAGGAATCCATGATCCGATCAAAGTATATGAATATATGAATAAATTCTATGTCATAGAGGGAAATAAGCGTGTCAGCGTACTGAAATATTTCGGTGCGGATTCTGTCCCTGCGATGGTAATCAGAAAGCTGCCGAAGCGGACAGATGAGCTGGAAAACAAGATTTATTATGAATTTGTAGATTTCCATAAGCAGACAGGAATCAACTATATATGGTTCACACAGCTTGGCGGATATGAGAAATTAAGAGAATATATAGGATTGACACCGGATGGTGGATTTACGGATGATGATCGTATGAACCTGAATTCGGCACATCTGGCATTTGATACAGCATACAGGCAGAAAAACGGCAGTGACAGTCTTCCAATCACGGTAGATGATGCAATGCTTGTATTTTTAAATGTATATGGATACAAGGCATTACAGGATATGTCTTATGATGAGGTAAAGGAAAATCTGGAAAAGGTCTGGGACGAGATCGTATTAAGTGCACAGAAGAAGAACATGACGATCGTTCCGAAGCTGGAACCGGTAGAGTCAAAGAAGAAGCTGTTCAGTATCACGCCGGTACCGAAGAAGCTTAAGATTGCATTTGTTTATGATAAAGAGCCTGAGAATTCTGTATGGATCTACAGCCATGATCTCGGAAGAATGGGCGTAGAAGGTAAATTCAAGGATCGGGTTGAGACACATACTTTTTCGAATATGGATGATAATACGAAGCTTGCAGAATGCCTGGAGCAGATCGCACAGGACAAATTCGATGTTGTATTTACAACCGGTCCGGAGATGCTTCCGGAGTCATTAAAGGCAGCGATCAAATATCCGGAATTGAAGATATTAAACTGCTCGTTAAATGTATCGACCAGCCATGTCAGAACGTATTATGCGAGAATGTATGAGGCGAAGTTTATAACCGGTATTATCGCAGGTTCACTCTGTGAGGATGGCAGGATCGGCTATGTAGCTGATTATCCGATCTATGGAACGACGGCGAACATCAACGCATTTGCGATGGGAGCAAAGTTTGTGAATCCAAGAGCGAAAATCTATCTGGAGTGGTCAAAGGTCAAAGGCTCCGATCCGAAGAAACGGTTTAAGGAACTGGGCATCTCCTATGTATCCGATAAGGATATGATCACACCGCTTACGGCCTCCCGTGAATTCGGTCTGTATTCCTGCGATGGGGACGAGATTTCGAACCTTGCGATGCCATTTTACAACTGGCGCATATTTTATGAGAAGATCGTTCAGTTGATTCTGGATGGTAACTGGAAGCTGGAAGAAAAAGAACGAGAAAGTAAAGGTTCTGAATTACTGGTGGGGCATGTCTGCCGGAGTGATCGATGTGATCTGTTCGAACCATCTTCCGGTTGGAACAGCCAGACTGGTAAATCTGATGAAACAGCTGATCAAGGATGGTACGGTAAGTCCATTCTACGGCAAGCTCTATTCACAGAATGGAGTGGTTCGTGATGATGAAGATGGTGAGATGAGCCCTGAGGAGATCATGAAGATGGATTGGCTGGCAGATATTGTTGTTGGTTCGATCCCGACTCTGGATGAGCTGGTAGAAGATGCCAGAGATGTTGTTACCTTCCAGGGAGTAAATACGCCGGAAAATCTGGAATTGAAAAAAACTACAGACATAGTATAATAAGGCTATGCGGGTCTTGTGATCCGGAGTACGAATGTAGATGAGCGTGTTTTCTTTATGGAAACAGGCGGGGTACAGTTTCGTAGAAAAGAAAAAGAAAACACGGAGATACGGATATGAAGATTCTTGTTCTGGCGGATGCATAATCAAAATACCTATGGGATTATTTTGATAAGAAAAAATTAGAAGGAATTGATCTGATCATTTCCTGCGGTGACCTTGCACCGCAGTATCTGTCGTTCCTTGCGACATTTACGCATGCCCCGGTTCTGTATGTATATGGAAACCACGATACCTGTTATGCAGACACACCACCGGATGGCTGTATCTGCATCGACGATCGAATCTATGTATATAAAGGAATACGGATCTTGGGTCTTGGAGGCTGCATGGAGTATCAGTACAATGGTGCGCCGCATCAGTATACCGAGAAAGCAATGGAGAAACGCATCCGTAAGCTGGGTCGGCAGATAAGAAAACATCGTGGATTTGATATTATGATCACGCATGCCCCTGCGTATCGGATCAATGATTCCGAGGAGCTTTTGTCATACCGGTTTCAAGTGCTTCCGGACAATGATCGAAGACTATCATCCGCAGTATCTGGTACATGGTCATGTGCATAGTAATTATGGCAGGGATTTTTGCACGGGAATCAGATACCTGGATACCACGATCATAAATGCATTTGAAAAATATATTATAGAAATAGATGAGACTACCTTACAGGCAGCGAAATAGTCTTGCAAGCCAGGCGAAAGTTTGATAAACTTAAGCTTGGCTTAAATACTATATTCGAAAGGAGATAGAGGTTTGGAAAAGGGAAGTGCAGAGTACGAGAAAATTTTAGATGAACTGGTTGGTTATTGCAATGATTCAGGTACGATCGATCAGAACCTCTATGTTACATATGATGTTAAGAGAGGCCTTCGTGATTCAAATGGAAAAGGTGTCTTAACAGGTCTGACAGAGATTTCAGATGTATCCGGTTTTGCAGTTCAGGATGGTGAGCTGGTGCCGGCAGATGGAAGACTCTATATTCAGGGATATAATATCGAAGATCTGGAACGTGGATTCCACGGAAGCAAGTTTGGCTTTGAGGAGACAATCTATCTGCTTTTATTCGGTGAACTGCCGACCAGAACTCAGTTTAATAAATTTAAGGAATTGATGGAGACGTTCCGGGAGCTCCCAAGAAAGTTTGCTCGTGATGTGATTTTAAAAGCACCAAGTAAGAATATGATGAATGTCTTACAGCGTTGTGTGCTTACTTTATATTCATATGATGACTGCCCGGATGACATCAGCATTCGAAATGTCCTTCGTCAAAGTATGGAACTGATTGCACAGTTTCCGCTGATCGCTGCATATGGCTATCAGGGCTATAAGCATTATTATCAGGATAAGAGTCTTATCATTCACAATCCGAAGCCGGGCCTTTCGACAGCAGAGAATTTCCTTCGCCTGATCCGTGCGGATAAGAAATATACTGAGCTTGAAGCGCAGGTACTGGATATCTGTCTGGTGCTTCATTCAGAGCATGGTGGTGGTAACAACTCCACATTTACAACACATGTTATATCATCAACCGGAACTGATACCTATTCAACCGTTGCCGGTTCTCTCGGTTCTTTAAAAGGACCGAAGCATGGTGGTGCGAACATGAAGGTTCAGCAGATGATGGATGACTTGAAGGCTCATGTAAAAAGACTGGAGCGATGAAGCGGCGATCCGTGAATATCTTCAGGGACTGCTTGATAAGAAGGGCTTTGATCATAGCGGTCTGATCTATGGTATGGGACATGCTGTTTATACGGTGTCCGATCCAAGAGCCAAGATCCTGAAGCGTTATGCCGGAAGACTTGCAGAAGAAAAGGGTATGCAGGAGGAGTTCAAGTTGTACACGGATATTGAACGGATCTCTATGGAGCTGCTTGCAAAGAAGCGAAACTCCGTTATCTCTGCAAATGTCGATTTCTACAGTGGATTTGTATATCGTATGCTTGATATACCGATTGAACTGTTTACTCCAATCTTCGCGATTGCAAGAATCGCAGGCTGGAGCGCACATAGAATAGAAGAGTTGGTAAATGCCGGTAAGATCATCCGTCCGGCTTACAAATATGTCGGAACGCATAAGACATATCTGGATATGGACGAGAGAAACTGGTAGGACTATATAAAAAATAAATACGGGACAATTATTAGGTTTGCTTCACAAAGATAATAATTGTCCCGTATTTGTTTATTTACTCCATCTTCCGGCAGCGCCGCATGGCAGTACCAGACCGGAGCCTGTAACCGGAAGTCCTACTTCGTCGGAGATAACATGACCGCCGAATTTAGACTGTACCTCGGTTGCTATCATATAGGTAAGAACGGCTGGTGCAAGTCCGGTCGTATAGGAATTGACCAGGAAGAAAAGCGGATCATCGCAGAGCAGCTCGCTGCACAGCTTGATAAACGGATGTATCTTTTCTTCGATCTTCCAGATCTCGCCCTTTGGTCCTCGGCCGTAGGATGGTGGGTCCATAATGATCGCATCATAGTGATTGCCACGGCGGATCTCACGTTCTACGAATTTTACACAGTCATCAACGATCCAGCGGATCGGAGCATCTTCGAGTCCGGATGAGACTGCATTTTCCTTTGCCCATGTAACCATGCCCTTAGAAGCATCAACATGAGTAACTGCCGCACCTGCTTTTGCTGCCGCACAGGTTGCACCGCCGGTGTAAGCGAAAAGGTTTAATACCTTGATCTCTTTCTTTTTCGATGAGCGGATCAGGTCAGAGAACCAGTCCCAGTTGGCTGCCTGTTCCGGAAACAGACCGGTGTGTTTGAAGCTGAATGGTTTTAGGTTAAAGGTCAGATCTTTATAATGAATCGACCATTGCTGCGGGAAGGTTAAAGAACTCCCATTCACCGCCGCCCTTATTGCTGCGGTGGTAGTGACCATTTAGCTGCTTCCAGCGTTTATCTGTTTTCGGAGTTGACCACAGAACCTGTGGATCCGGACGAAGGAGAATGTATTTGCCCCATCGTTCCAGTTTTTCTCCATCTGAACAATCTATTACTTCATAATCCTGCCAGTGATCGGCTGTCCACATAATCGATATCCTCGTTTCGTTTGAAATATTTATATAAAACTACTATATTATAAGGTGCAGTCATTTTCAAGTCAACGATGAAATCTGCATAGAAAGAAAATGAAATCGGCATATAAGGAAAACAAATTGACCGATATCTGCCGGGGTGATAAAATCACAGCAGTAGAGCAAAACGAAAATATATAATTGCAATAGATAATTTGGAATATAATGAATGCCAAATTATTTGCTCGTGAAAAATGTTAATTATGTGAAGGACATTTCATGAGCTGTGTTTCACAAAAATGATAAGCAGATACAAGACAGAAAACATGGAGAAATATATGGATATTATAAAAGAGATCGCGGAGACACATCCACATAAGGTCGTACTGAGCAATGGAAAGGGAGAATACAAGAAGATCATATTTGCCCGAAAGGTATTAAAGGGCAGAAATGCATACCAGCTTGAGAAATATACACAGACGCAGGTCTTTCATGAGAATATCGAAGAAGGAAGGCTGGCAGAGCATATTGCGATGCATTTTCCGGCAGAGTTTAAGCAGATGAATGCATTTTCTCTGACGACAGATTATGATGTAAAAGCAGGCAAAAAAGGAAATCTGGCAGTCAGCCGCAGACAGGCGGAGAATAAGACGATATTGGTCGGCGGTAATAATCGCAAGAAGAAATATATTCTGGATGAGGGAATGGATATTCCTGCATTCCGGGAGCTTGGAATATTTACCGAAGAGGGAAAAGTAGTTTCCTCCATGTATGATAAGTTCCGTCAGATCAACCGCTTTATCGAGATGGTCGATGATGTGTTAAAGACTTATAAAGGCGATGAGATCAACATTATTGATTTTGGATGCGGCAAATCCTATCTGACTTTCTTCTTATATTATTATATAGTAGAGATCCGTCATATGACGGCACATATCACAGGGGCTTGATCTGAAAGAACAGGTAATAAAGAACTGTAATAAGCTGGCAGAAAAATGCGGATATACAGATCTGAAGTTTAAAATCGGTGATATTAATGGATACCGGACAGACCGTAAGGTGGATATGGTAGTGACCTTGCATGCCTGTGATACGGCAACTGACTATGCGCTCTATAATGCGATCTGCTGGAACACGACATACATCTTATCTGTTCCGTGCTGCCAGCATGAGTTAAATAAACAGATCCGGTCGGAGGAGTTGTCGGCACTGACCAAGTACGGAATCATCAAGGAACGGACAGCGGCATTGATGACTGATGCGATCCGTGGATGTATGCTGGAATATTGTGGATATAAGACAGATCTGTTGGAATTTATTGATATTGAACATTCACCTAAAAAATATTCTGATCCGGGCAGTGAAGAAACCGGTATCAGAGGAGAAACGGGAGCGGGCAAAAAGCAGAAGCGGAACGGTTGTGCCGGACCTTTGGCATTCACCAGACTCTGATGCAGCTTGTGCTGACGGAAGAAAGGAGCCATTCATGAAGCGAATTTTAATATATGATTGTAATACAGTGGATACCGTTTATGCACCGCTTGTATGCAGAGAGATCATGATTCAGGATGATCTGATCGACCGTCTGGCATGCGGCTATGTTTCAAAAAGCTTCGAAAGAAGAACTGCAGAAGCAGGGATTTCGCGTGATGGGAGCAGAAGAACGGGGAAATCATGCCGGCTGCACTTTTATAACAGAATTGGTTGCCCATGCATTTGACCGGCAGGTCGAAGGAATCGATATTGTGACCGATGATGATACGATCCTGGCGGCAGTTGTAAAGGCACAGGAGCAGGGCAAGCTAATATTCGGGTATTTGGCAGTAACGCACACAGCGAATCGTTTATCCGCAGATGTAATCGCTTCTGTTATATAGATATTTTGCAGGGCTATGAACCGGAACAGTGTCTGACACCATTATCAGAGATTGTATCTGATGTCTACCGCATTATAATAGAAGAAAAGAGCTTCGGGTATCTGTACAGAACTGGCAGGATTGATATATAAGCTCACAAAGCTGCACACAGAATTCGATACCAGAAACTATGGATATACCAGCATGGAAGAACTAATCCTGAAAAATGGAAAAGATATTCAATTCTATAAAGCTGGAGAGCAGTATTATCTCGAGATGATCGATGACCGGGAAAACGTAGAACACTTTATCACATCGTATCTGTCAGAACGGAATAACAAGATAGATGATATGCAGGAGCTGTTTGATGCATTATCAGAAGAATTCGAACGATTTGATACCAGAAATTATGGTTACGCATCGGATATCGCTTTTCTTTTAAGTTTCCCGAAGCTGGAAATATATAATAACAGGGGCGTGAAACTGAAACAGAGCTTTAAGCTGAAATAAGCGATAACGTTTCTATTGTGCATTATATATAGAAGAAACAGATAAAAATATAACAGTATGACGGATGAAGAAATGCAGGGAAATATAATAAAAAAATTCTTAAAAAATATAGAAAAAATGCTTGCATTCCGCAAAAACGTGTTATATAATCAAACGTGCTGTGACATGATAGCGTTGAAACGGAGGTTGCTGTATCGTATAGATATAGGTTTTTCGTGGAGCGAATGTCAATAAAAAATTACTGACGACAAGTCACTGTACCAATAACTGTCTATCAAAAGGATAGAAACGACGTGTTGATTCTGATTTAATTCAGGATACACACGGGAGAGTGTACAGTCACCACTTGTTGTACTATTAAAAAGTGCGAAAAGGAGGCGGCTTTTTTTATGGCAAAACAGATTATGAGAATCACATTGAAGGCGTACGACCACAAACTTATCGATCAGGCTGCTGGACAGATCATCGATACTGTTAAAAAAGACAGGAGCTAAAGTCAGCGGACCGGTTCCAATGCCTACAAAGGTTGAGAAGATTACAATCCTCAGAGCTGTTCATAAGTACAAAGATTCAAGAGAACAGTTCGAGCAGAGAACTCATAAGAGATTAATCGACGTGATTGCACCAACACAGAAGACAATTGATGCATTACAGAAGATCGATTTATCAGCTGGCGTATACATCGACGTAAAGATGAAATAATCAGCCACAAAAATTAGAAGTGAACTAATCAAATCACAAAAAAACAAACATAGCACGAAACAGTGCACAAGCAGTAACCTAATGCATCCGAAGGATGTAATTTAGTATGATTGTCAAGACAATCCGCTGTGAATTAAATTAGGAGGAAAACTTAAAATGAAGAAAGCTATTTTAGCAACAAAAGTCGGAATGACTCAGATCTTCGACGAAAACGGCGTTTTAGTGCCGGTAACAGTTTTACAGGCTGGTCCATGTGTTGTAACCCAGGTAAAAACAGTTGAGAATGACGGTTATGATGCAATTCAGGTAGGATTCGGCGAAAAGAAAGAAAGAATCACAACAAAAGATGTATCAGGAAAGAAAGTAATCAGAAACCCACATGGTGCTGGTAAGGCAGAAGTTGGACATGCAAAGAAAAGCAAAAACAACACCTAAGACTTTCTACAGAGAGTTCAGACTTGATGACTGTGCTCAGTACGAACTTGGTGCAGAGATCAAAGCCGATGTATTTGCTGAAGGAGACAAGATCGACGTTACAGCAAAGACAAAAGGTAAGGGATATGCAGGCGGTCTTAAGAGACACGGCTTAAAGTCAGGCCCTTCAGGACATGGTTCCAAGTATCACAGACATGCAGGTTCAAACGGTTCAGCTACTACACCAGGTAGAGTATTCAAAGGTAAGAAGATGCCTGGACATATGGGTAGCGTAAGAGTTACAATCCAGAACCTTGAGGTAGTTAAGATAGATGTAGAAAATGATGTTATTTTGGTAAAGGGCGCAGTTCCGGGACCAAAAAGAAATCATTAGTAATGATTAAGGATACAGTAAAGACTGGCAAGTAGTCTTTAGGAAGGAGGAACGAAAATGGCATCAGTTAAGGTTTATGACATCGAAGGAAAAGAAGTTGAGACATTAGAACTCAATGATTCTATATTCGGTGTAGAGATAAATGAACATTTAATGCATCTGGCTGTAGTTGGCCAGCTGGCAAATAGCCGTCAGGGTACACAGAGCGCAAAGACTCGTTCTGAAGTATCAGGTGGTGGAAGAAAGCCATGGAGACAGAAAGGAACAGGTCATGCAAGACAGGGTTCAACAAGATCTCCACAGTGGACAGGCGGCGGAGTTGTATTTGCACCAAAGCCAAGAGATTATTCAGTTAAGATGAATAAGAAAGAAAAAAGCAGCTTGCTATGAAGTCAGCACTTTCAGCAAAGCTTGCAGAAGATAAACTTTTGTTGTAGTTGACAAGATTGAATTAGAAGAGGTTAAGACAAGCGTATTCGCAAAGATCCTTGCAAATCTTAAAGCTCCTAAGTCATTAGTAGTAACAAAGGATAAGAACGACAAGGTTGTTCTTTCAGCAAACAACATTCCAACAGTTAAGACAACAGCTACAAACTCACTGAGTGTATATGACATTCTTAAGTATGATAAGCTTGTTCTTACAAAGGATGCTGTAGCAGCAATTGAGGAGGTGTACGCATAATGGCAGACATCAAATATTATGACGTTATACTTAAGCCTGTAATCACAGAGAAAAGTATGAATGCAATGGCAGAGAAGAAGTACATTTCTTGTACACCCGGAAGCAACAAAGTCTCAGATCAAAGAAGCTGTAGAGAAGATGTTCGAAGGAACAGAAGTTGCTAAGGTTAACACCATGAACAATGACGGTAAGGTTAAGAGACGTGGCGTAACACTTGGAAGAACAGACAAGTACAAGAAAGCAATCGTTAAACTTACAGAAGCAAGTAAAGAGATCGAAATTTTCGAAGGACTGTAAAATAACGAAACAGATTTATACGCAAAAAAGCGTGACAATAAATTGAACCGAAAGGAGAACAAAAATGGGAATTAAGACATATAACCCATATACACCTTCCAGAAGAAATATGACTGGCCTTGATTTTTCAGAGATCACAAAATCAACACCTGAGAAATCACTCGTTGTATCAATGAGCAAGACAGCTGGTCGTAATAATCAGGGAAAGATCACAGTTAGACATCACGGTGGTGGTGAGAAACGTAAATACAGAATTATAGATTTCAAGAGAAACGATAAGGATGGAATTCCAGCAACAGTTAATGCAATCGAATATGATCCAAACAGATCAGCAAACATTGCACTTCTGTTCTACGCTGATGGCGAGAAGAGATACATCCTTGCTCCTTATAAGTTAGCAGTAGGAGATGTTCTTATGAGTGGCGCTGAAGCAGAGATCAAAGTTGGTAACTGCCTCCCACTTCAGAATATTCCAGTTGGTACATTAGTACACAACATCGAGTTATACCCGGGTAAGGGCGGACAGCTTGTTCGTTCAGCAGGTAACTCAGCACAGCTTATGGCTAAGGAAGGAAAGTATGCAACATTAAGACTTCCTTCAGGCGAAATGAGAATGGTTCCAATCATCTGCCGTGCAACAATCGGTCAGGTAGGAAACATTGAGCATGGCCTTGTTAACATTGGTAAAGCCGGACGTAAACGTCACATGGGTATTAGACCAACAGTTCGTGGTTCTGTTATGAACCCTAATGACCATCCACATGGTGGTGGTGAAGGTAGAGCACCAATCGGTCGTTCAGGCCCTTCAACTCCATGGGGTAAGCCAGCAATGGGATTAAAGACAAGAAAGAAGAACAAGCAGTCTAATAAGATGATCGTAAGAAGAAGAGACGGCAAGAGCATTAAATAGTTAATAAGGAGGTATGACAATGGCTCGTTGATTAAAAAAGGACCATTCGCAGATGAGCATTTACTCAAGAAGATAGATGCTATGAATGCAAGCAATAGCAAAGAAGTTGTTAAGACCTGGTCAAGACGTTCAACAATTTTCCCATCATTCGTAGGTCATACAATCGCAGTTCATGATGGAAGAAAGCATGTACCTGTATATGTTACAGAAGACATGGTTGGACATAAGCTTGGTGAGTTCGTAGTTACCAGAACCTACAGAGGTCATGGTAAAGACGAAAAGAAGGGTAGAAGATAATATTTGGAATATTTGAAAGGAGGACTAAATCATGGCTAAAGGACATAGATCCCATGATAAGAGACTCAGAAATGAGAATAAAGATACCAGACCATCAGCTAAGGTATCATATGCAAGAGTGTCAGTAACAAAGGCTTGTTTCGTATTAGATGCCATCAGAGGTAAGGATGTTCAGACTGCACTTGGTATTCTGGCATACAACCCAAGATATGGTTCAAGTGTTATAGAGAAGCTGTTAAAGTCAGCAATCGCAAATGCTGAAAACAACAATGGACTTAAGGCAGAGGACCTTTATGTAGCAGAGTGCTACGCAAACAAGGGACCTACAATGAAGAGAGTTCATCCAAGAGCCCAGGGTAGAGCATATAGAATCGAGAAGAGAACAAGTCACATCACAATCGTGCTTGACGAGAGATAGGAGGTAAATAATGGGACAGAAAGTTAATCCTCATGGTTTAAGAGTCGGCGTTTTCAAAGATTGGGATTCAAGATGGTATGCTGACACAAAGAATGATGAATTTTCTAACAACCTTGTAGAAGATCATAAAATCAGAACTTATTTAAAGAAGACACTTTACAATGCAAATATCTCAAAGATCGAGATCGAGAGAGCTGCAGACAGAGTAAAAGGTTGCATTATATACAGCTAAGCCTGGTGTTATCATCGGTAAGGGCGGAGCTGGAATTGAAAAGATCAAAGCAGATGCACAGAAGCTTACAGATAAGAAGCTGTTCATCGATGTAAAAAGAAATCAAGAAGCCGGATGCAGACGCACAGTTAGTAGCTGAGAACATTGCAGCACAGCTTGAGAACCGTATCTCATTCAGAAAAGCAATGAAGTCATGCATGAGTAGAACAATGAAAGCCGGAGCGCTTGGTATCAAGGCTTCATGTTCAGGACGTCTTGGTGGTGCTGATATGGCTAGAACAGAGTTCTACAGCCAGGGAACAATTCCTCTTCAGACACTTCGTGCTGACATTGATTATGGTTTTGCTGAAGCAGACACAACATTTGGTAAAGTTGGTGTTAAGACATGGGTTTACCATGGTGAAGTACTTCCTGTAAAAAGGAAATAAGGAAGGAGCGGATAAATAATGTTAATGCCTAAGAGAGTAAAGCGTCGTAAGCAGTTCAGAGGAACTATGGCTGGTAAGAAGCACTTAGAGGCAATAAGATTACAAACGGTCAGTATGGTTTAGTAGCACTTGAGCCGGCATGGATCAAGTCAAAACCAGATCGAAGCAGCCCGTATTGCGATGACAAGATATATGAAGCGTAGTGGTAAAGTATTTATCAAGATCTTCCCTGATAAACCAGTTACAGCTAAGCCAGCTGAAACTCGTATGGGTTCAGGTAAGGGAGCACTTGAGTACTGGGTAGCAGTTGTTAAGCCGGGCAGAGTTATGTTCGAGATTGCAGACGTACCTGAAGAAGTAGCAAAAGAAGCTTTAAGACTTGCTATGCACAAGCTTCCACTTAAGTGTAAGATCGTTTCAAAAAGAAGATTTAGAGGAGGTAGCAGGCAGTGAAAACTAAGGACTATATGAACGAATTAAATGCTAAATCTGTTGATGAGCTTCAGAACGAATTAGTAGCTGCAAAGAAGGAATTATTCAACTTAAGATTCCAGAATGCTACAAATCAGTTAGAGAACACAAGCAGAATCAAAGACGTAAGAAAGAATATTGCAAGAATACAGACAGTTATAGCCCAGAAGGCTAATGCTTAATTATCTTAGAAGGAGGAATATATTGTGGAAAGAAATCTGAGAAAAACACGTGTAGGTATCGTTACAAGTGACAAGATGGACAAGACAATCGTTGTTTCTATCGTAGATAATGTTAAGCATCCTCTTTATGGAAAGATCGTAAAGAGAACTTACAAGTTAAAGGCTCATGATGAGAAGAATGAGTGCAATATTGGCGATAGAGTAAGAGTTATGGAGACAAGACCTTTATCAAAGGACAAGAGATGGAGACTTGTTGAGATTATAGAGAAGGCTAAATAAGGAGGCAAATAAAATGGTTCAGCAGGAAACAAGACTTAAAGTTGCTGATAATACTGGTGCCAAAGAGCTCCTTTGCATCAGAGTTTTAGGCGGCTCAGTAAGAAGATATGCAAATATCGGCGATATCATCGTTGCCTCAGTTAAAGACGCAACACCAGGCGGAGTTGTTAAAAAAGGTGATGTTGTTAAGGCCGTAGTAGTAAGATCAAAGAAGGGCGCTTCGTCGTAAGGATGGTTCATACATCAAGTTTGATGAGAACGCAGCAGTTATTATAAAAGACGATTTAAATCCAAGAGGAACACGTATCTTTGGACCAGTTGCCAGAGAGTTAAGAGACAAGAAGTTCATGAAGATTGTCTCACTTGCACCTGAAGTATTATAAGGGAGGTGTAGACCATGGCAACATTAAAGATTAAGAAAGATGATATGGTACAGGTTATTGCCGGCAAGGATAAAGGCAAAGAAGGCAAGGTTCTTCATGTTGACAAGAAGAACGGTACTGTAGTCGTTGAAGGCGTAAATAAAGTATTTAAGCACAGCAAGCCAAGCATGGCTAACCAGGCAGGCGGAATTATCGAAATGGAAGCTCCAATGGACATCTCCAATGTAATGTATCTTTACAAAGGCAAGCCGGTAAGAGTTGGTTTTGAAGGAACAGGTAAAGATAAAGTCCGTGTTGCTAAAGTAGATGGCAAAACAGAGAAGATAGATTAATTGGAAAGGAGGTCGTCTTAGTTGAGTAGACTTAGAGAAAAGTATGACGCTGAAATTAAAAGCGCCATGACTGAAAAATTTGGCTATAAAAATGAAATGCAGATTCCTAAACTCGTTAAGATTGTTATAAATATGGGTGTTGGTGAAGCAAGAGAAAATGCTAAAGTTTTAGACGCAGCTATTAAGGATCTTGAAAACAATCGCCGGTCAGAAGGCAGTTGTTACACGTGCGAGAAAGTCAGTTGCTAACTTCAAGTTAAGAGAAGGAATGCCTATCGGATGTAAAGTAACACTTCGTGGCGAGAAGATGTATGAGTTCTTAGATCGTCTTGTAAACCTTGCACTTCCTCGTGTACGTGACTTTAGAGGTGTTAACCCTAACGGTTTCGATGGCAGAGGTAACTATGCTTTAGGTATCAAGGAACAGCTCATTTTCCCGGAAATCGAGTACGATAAGATTGATAAAGTCAGAGGTATGGATATCATCTTTGTTACAACAGCAGAGACAGACGAAGAAGGTCGCGAACTGTTAACATTATTTGGTATGCCTTACAGCAAATAATTAAAGGAGGAAGATTCGTTATGGCTAAGACAGCAATGAAAGTTAAACAGCAGCGTAAACAGAAGTTCTCATCAAGAGAATATACACGTTGCAAGATTTGTGGACGTCCACACTCAGTATTAAAGAAATACGGAATCTGTAGAATCTGCTTCCGTGAATTAGCATACAAGGGACAGATCCCTGGCGTTAAGAAATCAAGCTGGTAAGAGATAGAAGGAGGAAGAAACATTATGTCAATGAGCGATCCAATAGCAGATATGCTTACAAGAATTCGTAATGCTAACACAGCAAAACATGATACAGTAGAAATCCCTGCTTCAAAGATGAAAAAGGCTATTGCTGACATCCTTTTATCAGAAGGATATGTTCAGGCAGTAGACATTATCGAAGATGGTAAGTTTGAGACAATCAAAATTACATTGAAGTATGGTGCAGATAAGAACGAGAAGATCATCACAGGCCTTAAGAGAATCTCTAAGCCAGGTCTTCGTGTATATGCAAGCAAGGATGAGCTCCCAAGAGTACTTGGTGGACTCGGAACTGCAATTATTTCAACAAACAAAGGTGTACTTACTGACAAGGAAGCAAGAAAGCAGAATGTTGGTGGCGAAGTATTAGCATTTGTTTGGTAGGCATTGAGCACTTAGTGAGCACAAGCTGAAAGCACCGTGCGAAGTTAGTGCGAAAGCCCATCCCGAGACTTAACGAATACGAGTCGAAGACGATGGATGAGTTTAGTTCGAGTGGATGTCATTAGAGCACTTAGTGAGCACAAGCTGAAAGCACCGTGCGAAGTTAGTGCGAAAGCTGATAAAACAATCCCTCCGGCATCATTTCCTGAAAAATACCGGAGGTTAAAGCCTGCATGGATACACTCCATGCAGCACAAATACAAATAATATAAATTTTAAGGAGGAAGGCGAAATGTCACGTATTGGAAGATTGCCTATCGCGGTACCTGCAGGAGTAACTGTAGATATTGCAGAAAATAATAAAGTGACTGTAAAAGGACCAAAGGGAACACTTGAGAGAGTTCTCCCGGCAGAAATGGATATTAAGTTAGAAGCTGATGTAATCACAGTTTCAAGACCTAATGATTTAAAGAAGATGAAGTCTTTACACGGACTTACCAGAACACTTATCCACAACATGATCATTGGTGTTACAGAGGGTTATGTTAAGGATCTGGAAGTAAACGGTGTAGGTTATAGAGCTCAGAAGCAGGGCAATAAATTAGTTCTTGCTCTTGGTTATTCACATCCAGTTGAGATGGTTGACCCAGAAGGTATCGAAGTAAAGGTTGATGGTAACAAGATTTCAGTTGTTGGTATTGACAAGGAAAAAAGTTGGTCAGTATGCAGCAGAGATCAGAGAAAAAGAGAGCACCGGAACCTTACAAGGGCAAAGGTATCAAGTATGTTGACGAGACTATCAGACGTAAAAAAGTTGGTAAGACTGGTAAGAAATAATAAAGGAGTGAGATAAGATGGTTAATAAAGAATCAAGAAGCGAAGTTCGTATTAAGAAGCATATGCGTGTTCGTAATCATTTAGCTGGAACAGCAGATAGACCACGTTTAGCGGTTTTCAGAAGTAATAATCATATGTACGCTCAGATTATTGATGATTCAGTTGGAAACACAATTGTAGCAGCATCAACAGTAGAGAAGTCAATCAAGGAAGCACTTGAGCAGACAGATAATGTAGATGCAGCAGCATACGTTGGTAAAGTTGTTGCTGAAAGAGCACTGGAAAAGGGAATCAAGACTGTTGTATTTGACAGAGGAGGATTCATCTACCAGGGTAAGGTTCAGGCATTAGCAGATGCAGCAAGAGAAGCTGGTCTAGAATTCTAAGAAGGAGGAAGAACAACATATGAAGCGTGAAATAATTGATGCTAGTAAATTAGAATTAGAAGATAAAGTAGTAGATATCAAACGTGTAAACTAAGGTTGTTAAGGGCGGACGTAATTCTAGATTTGCATGTCTTGTAGTTGTTGGTGACAAAAACGGTCATGTAGGCCTAGGCGTTGGTAAGGCTGTAGAAATTCCTGAAGCTATCCGTAAGGGTAAGGAAGATGCAGCTAAGCACCTTGTTACAGTTCCTGTAAATGAAAACGGAAGTATCCCATATGATTGAACGGAGAATTTGGTAGTGCAACAGTATTGCTTAAGTCAGCTCCAGAAGGTACTGGTATTATCGCCGGTGGTCCTGCTCGTAACGTACTTGAGCTTGCTGGATACAAGAATATCCGTACAAAATCCTTAGGATCAAACAACAAACAGAACGTAGTTCTTGCAACAATCAAAGGTCTTTCAGAGATCAAGACTCCGGAAGAGATCGCAAAGACTTCGTGGAAAAATCTGTTGATGAGATACTTAACTAAGGAGGTATTATAAGATGGCAGATAAGTTAAAAGTTACTTTAGTAAAATCACCAATCGGATGCGTACCAAAGCATAAGAGAACTGTAGAAGCATTAGGTCTTAAAAAGGTAAACAAGTCAGTTGAACTTCCTAACAATGCTGCAACTCTTGGTATGGTTAAGCAGGTTAGTTATTTAGTAAAGGTAGAAGAGATTTAATTATATTTGAAGGAGGTGCAGGTCGTGAATTTATCAACATTAAAGCCAGCAGAAGGTTCTAAGCATAGTACTAATTTCAGAGTAGGCCGTGGTCATGGTTCAGGAAATGGTAAGACTGCAGGTAAGGGCCATAAGGGTCAGAAGGCACGTTCAGGATCACCTAGACCAGGATTTGAAGGCGGACAGATGCCTTTATATAGAAGAATCCCTAAGAGAGGGATTTACATGTATCAATCACAAAGATATCGTTGCAATCAATGTTTCAGTTCTTGATCGTTTCGAGGATGGAGCAGAGGTTACAGTAGATACACTTGTTGAATGCGGTATCGTAAAGAATCCACGTGATGGAGTTAAGATTCTTGGAAATGGAGAGTTAACAAAGAAGCTTACAGTTAAGGCAAATGCTTTTTCAAAGTCAGCAGCCGAGAAGATTGAAGCTCTTGGCGGAAAAGCAGAGGTGATCTAATAATGTTTAAAACCTTTATCAACGCATTCAAAGTAAAAGGAATTAAGACAGAAATTATTATACACATTCTTTGTTCTCATAGTAGTCAGGCTGGGAAGCCTGATTACTGTACCGGGAATCCGTGCAGATGCAATTAAAGAATATCTAAGTAACGCACTTGGAGATTCCTTCAATCTGTTCAGCTCATTCACCGGAGGATCGTTCGATCAGATGTCAATATTTGCATTGAACGTAACACCATATATTACATCTTCCATTATCATCCAGCTTCTTACCATAGCAATTCCAGCTCTGGAAGAAATGCAGAAAGATGGTGAAGACGGAAGAAAAGAAAAATACAGCAATTACCCGTATCTTAACGATTGGTCTTGCAATTCTGGAAAGTGCAGGTCTTTGCGATCAATTTCGGAAGAAAAGGATTCATGGACAGCTACAATTTCTGGACAGTGCTTTCAATGATCGTTATCCTTACAGGTGGTAGTGCATTTGTAATGTGGCTTGGCGAACGTGTAACAGATCGTGGTGTGGGAAATGGTATTTCCATTATCCTGTTGATTAACATCGTATCAACCATGCCGAATGATTTCAAGAATATTTACACAGTTCATCAAAGGCAAAGATGCAGTCAGAATGTGTCTGATCGCACTTCTGGTTGTTGCAATTGTTGTATGTGTAACCATTCTTGTATGTATGCTTCAGGGAGCTGAAAAGAAAGATTCCTGTACAGTATGCAAAGAAAGTTCAGGGGAGTAGAAAGCAGATGGGAGGTCAGTCCTCCAACATTCCACTTAAGGTAAATACAGCAGGCGTTATTCCTGTAATCTTCGCTTCTTCACTGATGGCGATTCCTTCTATTATAACGAGTTTATTTGGAAAGAGTCCATCCGGTGTTGGTGCTAAGATCCTTCAGGGAATGAGCCAGTCATACTGGTTTAATCGAACTATCCTTGGGGATTCCTTGGATTGGCAGTATATATCTTACTGGTATTCTTCTTCGCGTATTTCTATACAGCAATTACCTTCAATCCAATGGAGATTGCAAAAATAACATGAAGAAAGAGCGGTGGTTTTGTACCGGGTATTCGACCAGGTAAGCCAACCCAGGACTATTTAAATAAAATACTGAACTATATTATATTTATCGGAGCAGTTGGTCTTTTGATCGTTGCGATGATTCCTATGTTCTTCAACGGATTTTCAGTGTAAATGTTTTCATTCGGTGGAACATCCATCATCATCGTAGTTGGTGTTGTAGTGAAACCATGAAGAGTCTGGAATCACAGATGTTAGTAAGAGACATTATCAGGGATTCTTATTAGATTAATTAAGATACAGATATAAAAACACGAAAAAATGGGGGAGTGTACACTTGTGCACTTCCTATTCGTGTATTATAGTATAAGTATCTATGGCTTGTTCATTTGGAGGACGACTGATGATAACAGGAGGGTTGCAATGAACGTATCCCGCAGGAAAATAAAAAATGGAGGTTATATGAAGAAGGAGATAATTATGTTAAGGTGCGCCAGGCTGCGAGCAAGGTACACAGGCTAAAATGATCGCTGAGAAGTACGAGTACCACATATCAACAGGAGATATTTTCAGAGCAAACATCAAAAGGGAGCGGAACAGGAGAACTCGGAGCAAAGAAGCAAAAGAATATGGACAAGGGACTTCTTGTTTTCGGATGAATTGGTGTAGATCTGGTAATTGACAGATTCAAAGCAGACGACTGCGCAAAGGGATATATCGCTTGATGGATTTCAAAACTATTCCACAGGCAGAGGCACTTGACAAAAGCATTATCGGCAATCGGTGATTCTGTAGACTATGCGATCAACGTGAAAGTACCAGTTAAAGAATATCGTTCATAAGAGTGTCCGGAAGACGTGCATGCGTTGGCTGTGGTGCAACATATCATATTGTATATAACCCTACAAAGAACAAAAATGTGATGTATGTTCATCCGATCTTATGCTTAAGAGATGACGATCAGCCGGAAACAGTATTAAACAGACTGAAAGTATATCATGAACGAACACAGCCATTACGATCGATTTCTATGCTAAGAAAGGAATCCTGAAGAAGTTGATGGAACAATGAATATGAATAGTCTTGTGCAGCAATCGTTAAGATTTTAAGGTGAATAAAATGGCAATATCTATAAAATCTGAGAGAAAGTGAATTGATGAAGCCGGCATTCTGGCTCTCACATGAGGAGCGCTGAAAGGCGATCAAACCCGGGAATCACAACCCAGGAGATCTGATTAAACTTGGTGAAGAAGCGTGATCAGAGCTATGGCTTGGCTTCCTTCAACTGAACTATAACATCGGCATCCGGCACAATCCGTATCCGTAAAATGAGGTGAAGTTGTTCATGGTGCACCAATGCAAAGACAAGACTTTCTGAAAGAGCGACATAGTAAAGTCCTTGATGCAGTGCCCAAGTAGGCGATATCACTCCGACGCAGCAAGAACCTTATGGAGGTGAGTGATTACCGAAAAACAGCCCGATTGCAAAGTCACAAAGCAGGAGCTTTTTCGAAGCAATGAAGGCCGCTGTTCCGTGGAAATCATGGTTTATTATCGGAAGCGCCGGTAGAGCAGTATAAGTTTGGGAAATTGGTTGGCGCGGAATCGTAGAAGATCTGCTGGAGCCTTTGAAACGATCAAAAAAGACCAAAAGCTGAAAACTGGAATGACGATCGCAACGGAACCCGGACATAACAGCAGGTGATTATGAAGTAGACTGGCTGGATGATGACTGGACATGTCAAAACTGTGGATGGTTCCAATGCAGCACACTATGAGAACACGATCACTTGGTTGTACAGAGGATCAAAAACTCGATCATCTTTGTCGCAGGCAGAAGGATCGGGAGTATAGAAAGAAGATGAATTCAAAATC
>VOFK01003171.1_pt1 | contig 45453 bp, 66 predicted proteins | sample 5384121 | NCBI WGS metagenome assembly VOFK01 (sample SAMN12384730, study PRJNA508395) | human gut metagenome | isolation source: healthy gut J | host: Homo sapiens | reverse complement strand
CAGCGTATTACCGGTTTTTCACATCTTTCAGTTTCACAGCAGCACCGATATCACCGGCTTGCAGTTCTTCCACCTTGACGCGGTTACCACCGGCTACGACATAAATCTGAGCAATACGTTCTTTCGAACCACGGTCAGCATTCAGCAAATCGTCTCCCTTCATGAACTTTACCGCTCATTGCTTTAAAATAGGAAACTTCACCGATATGCGGCTCCACGCTAGTCTTGAAGAAATAAAGGGATTCCGGTCCGTTAACATCCGGGAGCCACTTCTTTACCGTCTGTATTTTGTCGACCTTGGCATTTCAGAGACGAAAGGAACAACGTTGCCCAAGAATTCCATCAAACGGCGAACGCCCATGTCCTTACCACCACAGACGCAGAATACCGGGAACATACCTCTGGCAATCAAACCCCTTTACGGATACCCTTCCCGCATTTCATCTTCTGACAGGGAGTCTTGCTCAAAGAATTTCTCCATCAGATTTTCATCATTCTCGGCAGCAGCTTCGCCAATGCTTTGTGCATTTCCATAGCCTTATCCATTTCTTCTGCCGGAATATCTTCGATTGTCGGAGCCCCTCCTTCGGGTTTCCATGAGTATTTCTTCATCAACAGCACGTCAATCAGTGCATTAAAGCCCGGACCTGTAGCAATTGGATATTGGATAGGAACCACTTTAGAGCCATAAGCTTCTTTCAATTGTTCAAGGATATTATCATAGTCGCATTTTTCATTATCAAGCTGGTTGACTAGAAAAAAATAACAGGTTTATTCAGCTTTTCTGTATAACGGAAATGATTTTGTGTACCGACTTCGACGCCGTATTGGCCATTGAGAAGGATAATTGCTGTGTCGGTCACATTTAGTGCAGTTACTGTACTGCCTACGAAGTCGTCCGATCCCGGACAGTCAATAATATTAAGTTTTTTGTTATTCCATTCTACATGGAGAACGGTAGAGAAAACGGAGTAACCATACTCTTGTTCAACAGGGAAATAATCGCTAACTGTGTTTTTTTTGCGGCAACAGATCCGCGACGTTTTTATAACACCACTCTCTCGAAAAGCATCGCTTCCACGAGAGTGGTTTTCCCAGAGCCAGAACTTCCCAACAAGGCAATGTTCTTGATTTCATTAGTCTGATATACTTTCATAATATATAAGATTTTAGTAATTACTCAGTATGTTTCTCACATACCATTAATTTTTGTGATGCGCAAATTAGGGATTTATTGGGGGAAAAGCAATATTTATGACAGTGTTACTAAACAATGTTATGTAACACATCTTTAACACGAACATTTTCGAATCGGGTTAAAAAATTATTTTCGCATGGCTATAAACTAATTTCATAGTTGCAACGAGTAATCCGGCACGATGTTATTTTTAGTTGTTTTCCTTTCATACAATAGTTTCCCTGTTGCCTAATCAGTTTTCGTTTGACTTAAGTCAAGCGATAGTTTAACTTAAGTCATTCTATCGTTTGACTTAAGTCAAACGAAAACCCGGCTACAAGTTCGAATCTTATTTATAAAAGAAAAGATCTTAAATTCAGCATTGCAGGAAATTATCCTCTACTAATCGATGGGGAATTATCTATTTAGCGTATTCCTACCCCACTATAAATAATTTCCGTCAACTGCTTTTTTGATATATCTAATAATAGTCTTACTTTTTACACCCACAAACCCAAACAGCATAACTATGGCAGGTATCTATCTTCATATTCCTTTTTGCAAAACGCGCTGCATCTACTGCGACTTCTACTCAACCACTCGCAGCGAACTCAAAACCCGTTATGTACAGGCTCTCTGCCGGGAGTTGACGATGCGTAAAGAATACCTGAAAGGAGAAGATATAGAAACTATTTATTTCGGTGGCGGAACCCCGTCTCAACTGGAAAAAGAGGATTTTGAACAGATATTTGATACCATCCGCGAGCACTACGGATTGAATCATTGTCAGGAAATCACTCTGGAAGCTAATCCGGATGATTTATCGCAGGAATATCTGGAAATGCTTTCCTCACTTCCTTTCAACCGCCTCAGCATGGGAATACAGACTTTTGATGACGCTACGCTCAAACTATTGAGACGCCGCCACAATGCCCTCGTACAGCCATCGAAGCAATTGACAGATGCCGGAAAGCCGATTTCCAGAACATCAGTATCGACCTAATTTACGGATTGCCCGGAGAAACAAAAAAGAACGATGGGAAAACGATCTCCGTCAAGCTATCAGTCTGAATGTAGAACATATCTCCGCCTATCACTTGATTTATGAGGAAGATACACCTATATATAATATGTTAAAAACAGCACCAGATATCCGAGGTAGACGAAGACTCCAGTTTAGAATTTTTCACATTACTGATAGAGCATTTGCAGAAAGCAGGATTTGAACACTATGAGATTTCCAATTTCTGCCGCCCCGGAAAATATTCCCGCCACAACACTTCCTATTGGAAAGGAATATCTTATCTGGGATGCGGACCATCGGCACATTCTTTTGACGGAATGACACGGAATGGAATGTGTCTTCAATCGACACCTATATAAAAGGTATAGAAGAAGACTGCCGTGCTTTCGAGACAGAGTATCTGGACCCAACCATCCGCTACAACGAATTTATTATCACTACCATACGTACCGTATGGGGAACACCTATAGAGAAACTGAAACAGATGTTCGGCAATGAAATGTGGGAGTATTGTCAAAAAATGGCTGCACCTTATCTGAAAAATGGTAAACTGGAAGAATACAACGGAGCTTTGCGCCTGACGCGTGAAGGGATTTTTATTTCCGACAGTATAATGAGTGATTTACTTTGGGTAGATTAACAAAACAAACAGCAAGCCGATGACCGAATCAGAAGTAAGAAAGTTATTGCGGCAAATGAAAGAACTGGATTCGCAAACTGCTTTCCGGGACTTTTACAACATGACTTATGACCGTCTCTTTCCGTATTGCCTATTATTATGTGAAACAGGAAGAATGGTCGCAGGAAATCGTTCTCGATGTATTCCTGAAACTATGGAAGCAACGCAGCAATTTGCTTGATGTGAGAAACATTGAAGATTATTGTTTCATTCTCGTCAAAAATGCTTCGCTCAATTATCTGGAAAAAGAATCAAGACATACGCTTATTCATCCCGATTCTCTGCCGGAGCCTCAAGAACAAAGCTATTCACCGGAAGAATCGCTCATCAGTGAAGAACTGTTCGCTCTTTACGTAAAAGCACTCGACCGGCTTCCGGATCGTTGTCGGGAAGTATTCATCCGCATCCGTGAAGAAAAACAGAGTTACGCACAAGTAGCAGAAGAATTAGGCATCAGCATGAATACAGTGGACGCACAACTTCAGAAAGCAATCACACGTTTAAAAGAGATGATTAGCCGGGCCGAAATAGATTAACATTCTTTTTTAGACAAAAAGAGCGTAGGGAGTTTCTGTCCCCCTCCGGTCTTTATCAACAAATAAGTCAATCAATCACTAAAAAAGACAGAAAATGAAAAAACTAAATGACGCAAACATGGGAATCTTTGTCCTTCTTTCAGTTTGTCTGTGCCTGTTTTCATGCAACAATGACAACGACAACCTACCAAAGGACTATGCAGGATTTGAACATTCGAAGGAAACAGTAGAATGTGAAAGCGACAAATCCGAATGTGAGTTGAAAATTAAAATTGTTGCAACAGAAAAAACAAAAGAAGACCGGACGGTAGTACTTGCCACACCCCCTCCGGTAGTAGGACAAGCAGCAGTGGTACAGCTAACAGAAAAAAAAGTAATCATCAAAGCGGGTAAGAAGTCAGCAACAACTGTCATAAAAATCTATCCTAAACAGATGATATTGAAGAAGCAGAATGTTACCTTATCCTGCACTCCCCAGTGGAAAGAGGGAGGAATCAGCAAACTGACCATTCTGTTGAAACGAAAATAATAGATCAAGAGCAATACTAGAAAAAAGATGAAATACACCGATACGGAATTAGAAGAAATACTGAACAAGCTCGTAGCTTCCACACGTTCACCGCGAGGACGGTTTTCAGCAACAACCAGTTACCCGGAACTAGAGAAAAGACTGAAGTCACATACCCGGCGTCTGACACTGATACGTACTTTCTCGGCAGCGGCGGCAGTAGCTCTACTTTGCCTATCGGTATGGACAGCCTATTTATATATGCAACCGGTCACGATACAAACGGTTTCCACCTTGGCAGAGACACGCACAGTCTGTCTTCCTGATGGCAGCACCGTCACTCTCAACCATTATTCTTCACTTTCTTATCCTGAAAAGTTCAAATCGGACAAGCGGGAAGTGAAACTAAATGGGGAGGCTTATTTTGAAGTAAACAAGAACAAAAAACATCCGTTTATCGTGCAGACTGAAACGATTGACGTTCAGGTGTTGGGAACTCACTTCAACGTAGATGCCTATCAGAACAATCCGGATGTAAAGACAACGTTATTGACAGGTTCGGTAGCAGTCAGCAATAAAAGCAAGTCAGTTCGTGTGATTTTGAAACCGAATGAGATTGCTATATATAATAAGGTGGAAGAAAAACTCACCCGCAAGGTTTTAAAGAATGCAGAAGATGAAATTTCCTGGCGACAAGGAGAGTTTATATTCGACGACCTGCCTTTGCAAGAGATTGCCCGCGAACTATCCAATTCATTCGGAGCAACGATTCACATAGCCGACACGGCTTTGCAAAATTACCGGATCACAGCACGCTTCCGCAATGGAGAAGACCTGACAACTATTTTATCTGTATTACATAATGCCGGTTATTTCGACTACTCACAAAACAATAAACAGATTATTATCACTGCTAAACCAGACTTAAAATGAAAACTATTCACCAAGGCCACCTGCCTGTCAGAACCTTTTGTTCTGATAGGTATGGTGTTCTTTATCACTGCCCACGTACACGCACAAAACGCAAACGCCCGGCTTTCGCTGACACTACGAAACGCCACATTGAAAGAATTCGTCAAACGGATTGAGAATTCAACCGGATATTCTTTTATCTACAGTGAGGAAATTACCATAAAACATAAAATCAATTTGCAGGTAAAAGATAAGCCTTTGCGTGAGATACTTGACCTCGCGTTCAAAAAATGAGCAGATCAGTTATCAGTTCACCGGCCGCCATATCCTCCTGCAAAAGAAAAAGAATCAAAAACTGTAAGCCGTAAGTTCACTATCAGCGGATATGTCACGGATGGAACGTCTTCCGAGACGTTGATTGGAACCAATATCATTGAGAGTCATCAGAATCAAGGAACAACCACCAATCCTTACGGTTTTTACAGCATCACCCTGCCCGAAGGAGAAACCGAACTGCGTTTCTCCTATCTGGGCTATGCCACAGAAGCGCATCATTTTACGCTCTCACAAGACACATTACTAAATATCCGCATGCAGGGTAACACGCAATTGCAGGAAGTAGTCATCGTTTCCGACAAAACCGAGACAGGAACTATAGCCACCCAGATGGGATCTATCGAGATTCCAATGACGCAAATAAAAAATACTCCGAGCATACTGGGAGAGGCAGATGTAATGAAAGCCATCCAACTGATGCCCGGCGTACAGGCAGGAGTAGATGGATCTGCCGGACTGTATATACGTGGTGGAAGCCCGGATCAAAATCTAATCTTACTTGACGGGATTCCTGTATATAACGTAGACCATATGTTCGGATTCTTTTTCGGTTTTTACTCCGGAAGCCGTCAAAAAAAGTAACACTATTCAAAGGTTCTTTTCCGGCACGTTTCGGCGGACGGCTTTCTTCTGTCATCGACGTCCGTACCAATGACGGAGATATGCAGAAATACCACGGCACACTTAGTATCGGACTACTAACTAGCAAAATCAACCTGGAGGGTCCGATTGTGAAAGGGAAAACGTCTTTCAATATTTCCGCCAGACGTTCGTATGTCGACCTCATCGCTAAACCATTCATGCCGGATGACGAGGAATACAGTTATTATTTTTTATGACATCAATGCCAAAATCAATCATAAATTCTCCGACCGGAGCCGCGTCTATCTATCTGTTTACAACGGGAAAGGATCATTTTGCCGCCAATTATGATGGAGATACCGACTCCAAGGATGGAAGCACAATGAATTGGGGAAACACGATTCTTTCTGCCAGATGGAACTATGTATTCAACAACCGTTTATTCTGCAATACGACAGTCTCCTACAGCAACTATTTATTCGACATCAACTCATATACCAACAATCAATATCTCGGCAGTAGCGGTACATCATTTACCAACCGGTATTCAGCCGATTACCGTTCGGGAATCAATGATTGGAATTACCAGATCGACTTCGATTATAACCCGTCTCCCGCACACCACATTAAATTTGGTACAGGATATATCTATCATCGGTTCCGCCCGGAAGTTATGACCTCTAAAAATCTCCAATAAGACAGGAGATAAAATAGACCTGGACACAACCTACCACAGCATAGCCAACAACCGGATTTACGGACATGAGTTATCCGCTTACCTGGAAGACAACATCAAGATGAATGATCGTCTGCGCCTGAATCTCGGACTGCATTTCTCATTGTTTCATGTGCAAAAACAAAGTTACTTTTCCTTGCAACCACGTGTTTCCGCACGCTATCAATTGGGAAAAAGATGTAACCCTGAAAGCATCTTATACCCAAATGAGCCAATATGTACATTTACTATCGTCAATGCCCATTGCCATGCCTACGGATTTATGGGTTCCGGTCACTAAAAAGATCAAGCCAATGCGCTCCCACCAATATTCATTGGGCGGATACTATACGGGAATCGAGGGATGGGAATTCTCGGTAGAAGGGTATTATAAGGATATGTATAATGTGCTGGAATATAAGGAAGGCGTCAGTTTCTTCGGTTCTTCCACCGGATGGGAAAACAAAGTGGAAATGGGGAAAGGACGCTCGGTAGGTATTGAGTTAATGGCACAGAAGACACATGGAAAAACAACGGGATGGTTGTCCTACACTTTATCCAAAAGTGATCGTCAGTTTGCTAAAGGCGGTATCAACAACGGTGAACGGTTCCCATATAAATATGACCGAAGACACAATATCAACCTGACAATCAACCATAAGTTCAGCGACCGTATCGACATCGGTGCTTCCTGGGTGTTCTATACAGGTGGAACAAGTACAATCCCTGAAGAGAAAACCGCTGTCATCCGTCCTAGTGACGGCACAAACAACGGATTTGGAGGAGGATATGGATATGGAGGTTATTTTTGATTCAAACATAACTTCACCCACCATCGGAGAAGCTTCATATGTGGAGCATCGTAATAATATCGGTTACCAGCCAGTCACCGGTTGAATGTGGGAGTCAATTTCAACAAAAAGACCAAACATGGTATGCGTACCTGGAATATCAGTCTGTATAATGCATATAATGCGATGAATCCTACCTTTTGTATATCGCAGCACCAGCAAAAACGATCCCAACAAACCGATTATCAAGAAGTATACTATACTTCCATTAATTCCATCATTCACTTACACTTATAAATTCTAAACCCATTATGAGAACTCGTATATGTTATCCATTTATCCTGTTAATAGCATTGCTGACAACAGTTTCTTGCGAAAACGAACTCCCTTTTAGTGTAAAGGACAATCCCCCCAAACTAGTGATGAACGCACTAATCAACGCAGACAGTCTGACCAACGTTCTCTATCTCAATTTCACGGGAAGAGGATACGCCACTCATGTAGAAAATGCCACGGTGGAAGTACGCGTTAACGGACAGTTATCAGAAAGTTTACGTCCGCTCCCGCCCCAAACGGAAGGAGATATGCAATGCCGCTTCAACATTTCGGGCAAGTTCTCTCCCGGAGATGTAGTTCGTATTGACGCCCTCACAGACGACGGACAATATCACGCATGGGCTGAAGTGACCGTACCACAGCGTCCACATGAAATAGCTGATATCGATACGGTCACCATTCCAATGACAAAAAGTATTATTATACGCAGAACTTTCTCCGATACAAAATCAATATCAAAGATCGATCCAACGAAGATAATTACTACCGGCTTATCATGGATAAGCAAATGACAGTGAAAGACTATAATGAAGAAACAGGAGAATTTGTCAACCGGACAATACATCGCTATCATTTTATATCTCGCGAAGATGTTGTGTTGACGGACGGACAGCCTACCAACAGCGATGACGAAGATAATGGCATGTTCGACACTGTAAAGAATATATATGGTGTATTCGACGACTCACGATTCAAAAATACATCTTACACAATGACGGTTTACAACCAGACAGATATTGACGGATTTCCTGAATACGGCACCAATGTAAAGATGGATATTATTGTACGTCTTTTAAGCATCACGGAAACAGAATATTACTATCTGAAAGCACTTAACCTGGTAGATTCCGACGCTTACGATGAAAAACAATAAATGAACCAATCAAGTACCCCAGCAATGTACATGGAGGAATTGGGATGATTGGAATCAGTACGGAGACAAAGTAAGATCATTCATATAGAAAAACCACAACGATGAAAACAAATCATAAATTATGGATAGCAGACTGCGATAAACCGTAGTTTTGAAGATTCACCGTCTGTCAATGCCGCTTGCGTGGATGATATAGTCGAATGTCTGTCAATAGCCATGAAAGAAATCGTGGAAGAGATTAGCCAAGATTTACATTTAATACTATCTTTGCAGCCAAAAAAGCAGGCACTAACTATGTTTATCATTATTGGAATTATGCTGACAGGCATGCTTCTTGGCTACTTGTTACGCAGTAAAAAGACTATCATGGATACACAGGATAATTACTCTTCTTATATGGATTCTTCTCTTTCTTCTCGGAATAGATGTAGGAGGTAACGAATCTATTATCAAAGGATTACACACTCTTGGTCTGGAAGCTGTTGTCATCACGGTAGCTGCGGTCATAGGAAGTACTCTATGCGCATGGGGGTTGTGGTACCTATTATATAGTAAAGGAAAGGAGACAAAAAGCATGAAAGGAAGTCTGATTATCGTCTCATTTTTCATTATCGGTACTCTTTGTGGAGTTTACCATCTTATTCCATACGACTTCACCGACAGTAAACTTAGTTACTATGCCCCTCTGCGGACTCATGTTCTGCGTAGGTATCAGCATCGGTAACGATCCGAACACTCTGAAGAGTTTTCGGTCCCTGAATCCCCGGCTTGTATTTCTTCCTATCATGACGATACTCGGCACATTAGCAGGCTGCGCCATAGCGGGAGCTTTTATGAGCCAGCGAAGTCCTTTAGACTGTATGGCAGTGGGAGCCGGATTTGGTTACTATTCCCTCTCCAGTATATTCATCACCGAATATAAAGGCCCGAATTAGGAACTATCGCATTACTTTCCAATATCATGCGTGAAATTATCGCTTTGCTGTGTGCACCATTATTAGTGAAGTATTTCGGAAAGCTAGCCCCTATTTCTGTTGGTGGAGCCACTACAATGGATACCACTCTTCCTATTATTACCCGATATTCGGGAAAAGAATTCGTAATCATTTCTATCTTTCATGGTTTTGTCGTTGATATCAGTGTCCCATTTCTGGTCACCTTTCTTTGCTCAATATCATTTTAACAGCAATAAATCCTAAAATAGAGAAATACTCTACTATCGTTTTCGCACACGTATTACAAAAATGTTTCATAAAAAAGGTATTTTTTATATCAAAAAGCAGATCATCTCTTGACTTACATCAAGAAATCAGCCTAAAAAGAATCTTTTCCCTTTTTCTTTATTTTTATGCTATAAAACATATTCTTATATTTGCATAGGTAAAAAGAAAAAACTAAGCGCTTAGACAGTATTTTCAATAGGTATTAGATTTGTTTTTTAGGAATAGTTTTTTAGGTATAACAATTAAAAAAAGTAGGTATTATGAAACGTTTTGGATTAACATTAGTGGCAGCGCTCTGCCTTGCTGCTACAACATTTGCAGCCGGAAATCAACCTACAACTGCAAAATGGGAAGGTAACATCAATGTAAGTAAACTAGGCAAATATTTAAAAAGTTAAACTCCGATCAGAGTGAAAGAAGTAGCCAATATTTGCGATTATTTCTCCACACAGATGTCAAGAGCTACAACAGCGAAGAAAGATAAAGAAGCAAAATTGCGCAACGCTGTTTATGGTAACTTGAAACTGATGAGAAAGACTCTTAGTGCTGAACAGTACGCCAAGTATGCAGCATTGATGAACATCACTTTACAGAATAAAGGTATTGAACTGAATAAGTAAAATGATTAATATGTAAAAGAGAGGGTGGAAGCCGGTTGGCTTCCACTTTTTTATGCTATTTTTAATAGTTACCATCGTAGCCCCAAAACCCATATTCCTGGAAAGAAGCATCCTGATAACGGCAATTACTATATTTCCGTTTCAATTCATCAATGACAGCCTTTCGAAGTACCCCATCCCCCTTGCCGTGAATAAAGACAATCTTCTGTTCACGCTTATTCTTATAAGTTTCCATCACTTCGCGAAACTTATCCAATTGATAATTCAGTATTTCAGCATTGCCCATCCCTTGAGTATCATCCAGCAAAGAATCGATATGAAGATCTATTTCAATAATTCCGCTCTTTCCACCATGAGTAGTATGGCTTGGTTTCACAATAGGTTGTGACTTCGGTTTATCTACAGACTTCTTCTGCAACAAAGCCTTTTGAATCTCCTCCGCCGAAACATATACTTGTTTGGCAGGCATATCATCTTTCACAATGTCATAAATCAAAGCCGGTTCTTCAAAGAAATCAGAATCGCTAAAGGTATGAAGTTTATAGAACTTCACGGTATCGATCCGTATCTCCACACTAACAGCAGGTTTGATAGCCGCAGGCTTACCGTCCTTGAAAGCGATCAACTGAACAGCCACCCGCTCCATATCATTCAATACATCTTTGGTGAACTCTTCCAACAGCAATTTTGTATTAGGCTCCACCAAACCATGCGAACGGTTCTTCCATGCTTTTCCTTCTGCACTCAAATAAGTGTAATACAAATAATAATTGCTATCATTTACCAGATAAGTTTCAAAAGGAGTAGTCATCATCGCTTTTGCGTCTTCGGGCACATAAGCCAGAAATACATTCAAAGTATCTCCTCCACGCACCTCCGACTGACGTTGAATAACAGGCATCTCCGGTTTTACCGGTTTAACAGGTTCTTCCGGTTTCGACGCAGACGAACCGGGTTTACGCCTCATATTATAGTCATCTGTTTCAATCACGACACACTCGCGTATCGGCATCGGAATATCAAACCCATCTGCATCTTCTACCAACACAAAATCCTTTCCCTGGAATCCAGTTACGATTCCACCGCCTACCTCACTAAGAAAGCGTACTTTATCTCCTATTTTCATTATTGTATATCCAATTAAAATTCAAACTCAAAAAAACGAGTAACAAAGATAGAGATTTCTATGAAATTAAATGGAGATTCGGTTCTAAAAACAAACCGTCTGCCTTTATTCCTCTTTTTATTGTAACTTTGCATACGAAATACCAAACAAATGATCTAAAATTCACCATTAACGACGAAAACCGATGAAAGAACTTATTAAAGTCATTGCTTTTGATGCAGACGATACCTTGTGGAGCAATGAACCTTTTTTCCAGGAAATAGAGAAACAATATACAGACCTATTAAAGCCTTATGGCACTTCTGAAGATATTTCAGCCGCTTTATTTCAAACAGAAATGAATAATCTGAAATATCTCGGATATGGAGCCAAAGCTTTCACCATTTCTATGGTAGAGACAGCTTTGCATGTGAGTGGACAAAAGATTTCAGGAACAGACATCCAACATATTATTGAATTAGGCAAATCATTACTGAAAATGCCAATTGAACTATTGCCGGGAGTAAAAGAAACGCTTAAAGTATTGAAAGAGAAAGGAAAATACAAATTAGTAGTTGCCACTAAAGGAGATTTGCTCGATCAGGAGAATAAGCTGGGACGTTCCGGATTAGCCTCTTATTTCGATCACATTGAAGTGATGTCCGATAAAACAGAGAAAGAATATCAACGAATGTTGAATATCTTACAGATTGCTCCTTCCGAATTTGTCATGATTGGCAATTCTCTGAAATCGGACATTCAACCTGTTCTATCGCTGGGAGGATATGGCATACATATTCCTTTTGAAGTGATGTGGAAACATGAAGTAGTAGACACATTCACACATGACCATCTGAAACAGGTGAAAAGATTTGATGAGTTGCTGCTTTGGTTTTAAATAAGTTCTGTTCTTTCTTCAGATAAGCTTCGAATCTGAAGAAAGAAATCAGTAAATAATGCCATCTTATTGGATTACAAATCCAACAGTTTCATCAATTCAGCAGCCCGACACGCTTCTATCGAATTACCGACAGAGAGTTTCTCCAAAATATTCTGCCGGTGTCGATTGACTGTATTCACACTAATATAAAGGGCAGCTGCTATTTTTTACTAGATAGTCCTTTACGTATACAGCGAAGTATTTCCTTTTTCGCGTTCGGATAGGATATTGCGATGTTCTTCCGAAAGAAAGAGGGTTTCGACTTCTCCACGTTCCATATGAGTAATAGTGGGACATATCCCCTGCTCCGTTCGTTGATCTGCAGACAAGGTATAAAGACAAAAAATCAACCATACACTTCCGGAAGGAGTATTTTCCATAATCTGCACTAAATTATCAATATACTGATAGACTCCTTTCTCATTCATCATACGTATTCTGCATCTTCCCCGGTACTTCAACCGTTCTTCGGAAGACATCGAAAAGGTCTTCTGAAAAAACTGATACTCCAATAACCGCTTTTCTACCAAATCTTCAGGATGAATACGCCGATAAATACAATCTTCATCCATAGAATCAATCACACTCAAAGCAGCTTCTTCGGGAGTTAAGCCTAGAAAATGCGCCCAAGGATGAACGGCAATATAACTTTTCCTATTCGAAAGATCTGAAATAACAGCACATCCACCATTAATCTCCGTCAATGAATGAATAAAAGCGTTGATGTTGCTCTACAACTCCATTGTCCAATATTTCATCGGCTATCAGTTGTGTCGCATAAACTTCATCTATTTCCTTTTGTAATACGTCCATCTTATAAAATGGTTATTATTCAGTATTGTTGCACACGGAGGTATGACCTATCTTTGCACCACAAAGATAAATAAATAAGAAACGACCATGAAACATTTGAAAATCAAAATCATGTCAATCGCGTTATTGGCAGCAACAACTTCTTCTATGGGACAAAGTCTGAATAAAATGAACTGGCTGAACGAGCCTCAACAATGGGAAATAAAAGATGGCAAAACCTTAGTGATGGATGTTCCTGCAAAAACAGACTTTTGGAGGATTTCTCATTATGGGTTCACAGTGGACGACGGACCTTTCTATTATGCGACTTATGGTGGAGAATTTGAAGCCAAAGTAAAGATAACCGGCAACTATGTGACCACATTCGACCAAATGGGATTAATGCTGCGCATCGACCATGAAAACTGGATAAAAGCAGGTGTGGAATACGTTGATGGCAAACAGAATGTAAGTGCCGTAGTTACGCATCGGACTAGTGACTGGAGTGTAGTACAATTGCCGGATGCTCCCCCCGTTCGATATGGATAAAAGCAGTCCGTCGCCTGGATGCAGTAGAAATATTTTTCTCACGTGATGATAAAGAATATATTATGATGCGCACGTGTTGGTTGCAAGATAATTGTCCTGTCATGGTAGGATTAATGGGAGCTTGTCCGGACGGAAAAGGGTTCACCGCTACATTCGAAGAATTTAAAGTGACTCCATTAGCCGATCAACGAAGACTGGAATGGGCAAAAAGGCAAATGAACAAATAAAATCAGTCCTGATGCTATTTATTTAAATAGAGAGAAAGCTCTATTATAATATAAATGCGGTAGTATATCTTACTTTAAATGTTCTATTTTTAATATGATGAGTATAAATAGCATCACACGGATTTCCTCTTCCAGCAGTTCTGTTGTATAAAATAATGCAAGAATATACAGTTTCAGAGGAGTTTTTTACATAAAAACAGTCAAAAGATACACTATAATAAACTTATTGACAATCGTTTCTTTAAAAGGAATAACCAGTTCCTTTTAAAGGAACGATTCATTGATCGGTGAGAAACACTTTATTCCTTTAAAAGGAGCATATAAAACTTTATTTTAAGTGCTATCCCAGAGCTAACCTACACCTGAAACAGCCAACACTCCACATATCAATTTGAGACAAAACAAAGGCAAGTTCTATACATCTATTCTATAAAAGACACAGACTAAAACAAATTATTCCAAAACACAATCGATTTATTTCTTTTCTAAATTCGAAAACAGCAAATCCTTCTCATTTTCAACTCATGCCTAAATATATCCTGCATATATGGAATTATACAACGATAAAATATACGTTTTTTCATATATTATCGCCAAAACCGTATATACTTATCTTTCTCACGATCCAACGCACCTTCATCGACACAATCATCCAACCGGAACCATGAATGTTCTATCAATGAGCCTCTCTTTTTAACAGACTTATCCCAGTTTCCTATCACTTGTCCTTCATGAAGAACAATCGGATAAAACAGACCATTATTGGTAAATGCTTTCGAGTAATGCTCTTTAGGCAAAACGTCTGTCCGGTCTTTATAACCAAGCAAATATTCATCATAAGAAGGAAGAAGATGCAAACTGCCGGTAACTTTTCCACGAGTCCGGCAAGCGTCATGAATATACCATGTCTGTCCATTCCATTCTTCTGCTGTTAATTCCGAATCAATCAAATAAATAGCTTGACGTGCATCTGTAATAGGCAGCCCCGACCACCAGACAAAGTCCTGCAAAACAGCAGGAGCATGACTACGAAAATAGCTTCTAGCCAAACGTGCCAAAGACTCGTCTTTCGTTAACTCGGGCACCGGCGGCACCCGTTCTTCCAGAAGCGCATACGTACATTTACTTCCTTTATCTTCTCCACTACATACAATCCCCACCTGCTCCGCACGTGCCATAAAGCGGGTCATACGGTGGTTATCCGCCAAAATTCCCGAACGGTTAAAGTGTTCGGCGATTTCCTGCTTTGTCAGACTTTTCTTCCCACAAAGAATTTTCTCCAACAGATTATGACTTTTCGTATAGAGTTCTTCAGAAATTTCCAAGTCATGCCCTTTCGCATAAGACTCATTAGCAGATATAATACGCCCGGCGGAAAGTTTCAACATCCACCGGATATCTTCTGCTGCTACGAGATGCCATGTCGGACGCATTACATGAGTCCGCAGGATTTCACCATCACGGAGCGCTTTTTCCACAGTTTGAATCGTTGCTGACTTCAAACGCATTCCTACTGCCCATTTCACCATGGAATAATTCTGTGCCTGCATAGCTCCCATCCAGGACACAAGTTCCTTGGGTTGAAAGAAAAGAGGACTTAATAACTGTTGGTTGAGTAAACGTATATTCGGTATTTTCATCATACTTATTTATAAAAGAAAAAACAGTTGTTCTTTGATTAAATGACACGAGTAATGGAATGTAACAAAACAGAAGACAAGAAGTCTCTAATATAAATATGTTCTATCCCTTCATAAGTATTTTCAAACATTTTTTCTCCGGACACTACCACTTTCGGATAATTATCTTTAATCTTCAATAAATTCCCGAATTCTCTTTCAATAGTTTCCTGTTTAGAAAGTTCAAGAGAGACTTGCACATAGAGAATCTCTCCATTCCGTTTACAGACAAAATCTATTTCTTCCGTACCCAATGTCCCGATTTTTTACATCATATCCACTATATACCAAATGATTATAAACCAAGTTCTCCAAACGCATCGCTCTGTCCTGTGGCTTGTACCCCGTAATCACATTACGAATCCCCATATTCTCAAAATAATACTTCTCCCCTCTTTCGAATAATTTCTTTCCGGCAATATCATACCTTCCTACCCTATGTACAATAAAAGCATCCGGATAATGCCATCGCATACTCACTCACAACATAAGGAGAAATATCCACTTTCTGACTTTTCAGAAAATCACTAATACTCTTGCTGGAAAATAAGTTGCCAATGTTACCTGCCAAGAACGAAACTAGTTGTTCCAAAAAGACCGTATTCCTTATATTCTTTCTCTGAATCACATCTTTTAATATAATGGTAGAGTAAATGCTCCTCAAATACTCCATAACAACAGGGTCTTCCATCGGCAAATGTATCAGATAAGGCAATCCTCCATAATGAATATATTTCTCCAATGACGCATCCGTATTCTCCAGTTCATGGAAATCCAGAAATTCAATATACGACAAACTATAAACCACAAATTCAACATACCGACCTCCCAATTCATTCGCTAAATCACTGGAAAATATCTCTGAATTACTGCCTGTCACATATATATCATTATTATCATCCAATGCCAACGAACGGATAGCCAACCTGAAATCTTGTATTTCCTGTATTTCATCGACAAAAAAATATAGTTCATTCTATCATCTACCGATTTTGAAAGAATATAATCATTCAGTTCTTTATAAGTCTTTATATCTATGAAATTGACATCTTCCTTATTTATATAGATAATATTCGCATCACTCTCTTCTTTCCGTATCAACTCCATGAGTTGATACAAAATAAAGCTTTTACCGACACGACGATGACCGACCATCACTTTTTACCAATGTTTTCCTCATGAAAGGTCTTATGCGGTCAACATAAGTGTTTCTTGTTTAATTATGCGAGGTATTTTCATTCTACTTCTTTTTTTAAATACGATTGCAATACATCACAAATATAGCATTTATTTTAAATACAATTGTAATTTCTTGAGATTTTATCCTCTACTTCAAATACTATTGTAATTTTCCCATTCTAAATTTTCTATTGTTTTTCTGACTTTATAACTGCATATATACCAATTTATGTCTATTTTTTGTCATCTCAAACCAAAGAAAATAGAAATGATGCTCTATAAACTCATCCCTCCTTCAGTAGTAACAGCAACTATCCAGTTGCCGGCTTCTAAAAGTATCAGTAATCGTGCATTAATCATCAATGCGCTGGGCAAAGGTATTTATCCGCCGGAAAATCTGTCCGATTGCGATGATACCCAAGTCATGATAAAAGCCCTGACCGAAGGAAAAGAAACGATTGACATCATGGCTGCGGGCACTGCTATGCGTTTCCTTACCGCCTATTTAAGTGTGACCCCGGGGGAACGGACAATCACAGGAACAGCCCGTATGCAGCAACGCCCGATACAGATATTAGTCAATGCGCTTCGTGAGTTAGAGCTGAAATAGAGTATACCCGCAATGAAGGATATCCTCCTCTCCGCATCAAAGGTGCAGAACTGAAAGGAAATGCAATCTCGCTGAAAGGAAATGTCAGTTCCCAATACATATCTGCCTTGTTGATGATAGGCCCGGTACTGAAAGACGGTTTGACTTTGCATTTAAGCGGGGAGATCATTTCCCGTCCTTATATCAATCTGACACTGCAATTAATGCAGGACTTTGGAGCCAAGGCTGCATGGACTTCGCCCAGCAGCATTTCCGTTGCTCCACAACTCTATCAGAGCATTCCTTTCAAAGTGGAAAGTGACTGGAGCGCAGCTTCCTATTGGTATCAGATTGCCGCCTTATCTCCCAAAGCAGAAATTGAATTATTGGGGTTGTTTCCTAACAGTTATCAGGGAGATAGCCGGGGGAGCAGAAGTTTTCTCACGCTTAGGTATAACTACCGAATTTACATCACAAGGTGTGAAACTGAAAAAAACAGGCAAAGCGCCGGAAAGACTGGAAGAAGACTTTGTCGACATTCCGGATTTGGCACAGACATTCGTTGTCACCTGTGCCTTGCTGAATATCCCTTTCCGTTTCACCGGATTACAAAGCCTGAAAATAAAAGAGACTGACCGTATTGCCGCCCTGCGAGCCGAGCTTAAAAAACTGGGATATGTGATCGAGGAAGAAAATGACAGTATATTAATGTGGAATGGCGAACGATGTGAACCGGAAGAAACTCCGGTGATTGAAACCTACGAAGACCATCGGATGGCAATGGCATTTGCACCGGCAATTATCCGCCATCCCAATTTACTTATTGCCAATCCGCAAGTCGTTTCCAAATCGTATCCCGGTTATTGGGAAGATCTGAAACAGGCCGGATTTCAAGTCATAAACGAAGGCTAATTTTCATACGCTGTGGAAGATTTCAACAAATATACTTCCCACATCAACTACTCCCCTATTGTAGATTTTGTATTACAACAGGGGAAGCAGACCTATTATAAGAAAGGAGACTACTTTTCCCGCCAAGGAGAAGTATGCAAAACAATGGGGTTCGTCAGTTCCGGTTCTTTCCGGTACTGTTGCACCAACAGTTCAGGCGAAAACAGCATTGTCGGATATACATTCGACCATTCATTTGTAGGAAACTATCCGGCTTTTCAGTTACAGGACAAATCAAATGTAGATATTCAAGCACTATGTGACTGTTCGGTATACGTAATCAATTACCAGCAAATGGCAGACTTCTACGATACCAACGACGCTCACCAAAAGTTAGGACGCCGCATCGCAGAAACGTTATTGTGGGAAATCTATGACCGGATGATTTCAATGTACAGCCTGACACCGGAAGAACGCTATCTTGATATTATCAACCGTTGTCCCGACTTACTGAAACTGATTACTTTAAAAAGAACTGGCTTCCTATCTTCTGATTCGTCCCGAAACGTTAAGCCGCATCCGGAGAAAAGTAGTTCAGAAGTAAATTTCTTGATTTCAATCAAGAGTTTATTTATTCTCTACCCTTACTTTTGCGGGCAAACAAAGTATATTGTATTTCATGAAAAAAATTATAATTATAGGTGCAACTTCCGGCATCGGTCGTGGATTGGCAGAAGTCTATTCTCAAGAAGATTATCTTATCGGCATTACCGGTCGCAGGAAAATCTATTAGAAGAGGTATGCGCCCGGGACAAAGACAAACTATTCTATCAAGTGTGCGACATCACCGATACACAAGCTACCATTTCATCCCTCGAAACTCTCACTCAAAAAATGGGTGGAATGGATATATTGATTATCTGTGCCGGGACCGGAGAACTAAACCCCGAACTCTCCTACCAATTGGAAGAACCTACCTTACTAACGAACGTGATAGGATTCACCAACATCGCAGACTGGGGTTTCCGATATTTCGAACAGCAAAAAAGCGGGCATCTGGTTACTATTTCCTCTGTTGGAGGTACACGCGGCAGTGGCATCGCTCCCGCCTACAATGCGTCGAAAGCCTATCAAATCAACTATATGGAAGGATTACGACAAAAAAAGCAACTAAATCTCCTTATTCTATTTACACTACCGATATTCGTCCCGGATTTGTAGACACCGCTATGGCAAAAAGGAGAAGGATTGTTTTGGGTTACTCCCGTTGATAAAGCTGTGAAACAAATTAAAAAGGCTATTTCTAAAAAGAAAAAAGTAGCTTTCATTTCCAAAAGATGGAGATATGTAACTATCCTGTTTCGTCTGTTGCCATCTGCTATTTATTGCCGGATGTAATGATAGATACTCCATAGCCAACACATATTTGTCTAAGTAAATCTAATGAAAAAACACCTGCCCCAACTGTTTATACAGATATTGGTATCTACCAAATTCTAGTTATGTATATAAGTCTGTACGGAAATCATATTAATGATAATAGCTACCTCACAAATAAACAGCTCTCTTACAATTGGAGGACACTTTTAAGGTTCAGTAATCAATGATGAAAAAATAAGTTCTTTCAGAACTAGGATGGTTTATAAAATTAGAATTAACGGCACAAATATATAATATATTTTAATACATAGCATGTATTTTCAAAAAATAATATCAAATTCTCATTCATTTTTTCTTTTTTAAGAATACCCAAAGCCGTATTTTTTATCTTCATATTGAAATGAAACGACTTGTTTATTTCATCATCCTTGTTATTTCATCTAACACAAACAGGTACGAAATAGATATAAAATGGGTATAAAAACAAGTAGAAAAGATCGCTTAAAAGATGACTCTTTTTTTGAATTTAAGGCTTTGAATCCAACGTTTTACGCACGGAATAAGTTCTGAAAGAACTTATTAAAAGTAATTCCGGATTCTAGGAAAAACTCTAAATTCAATGCTATGTTAAAACAACTAAAGTCAGTTAGTATGTTGTTGTTCCTACTGACAATGTCAGTAGAAGCAGCTTATCCGGAAACTGGTGAAAAGCACTCTAAAAGTTTCCGTTGTACAACAGGGTACTACTTGTAAGGGTGTAGTAAAAGATGCAGCAGGTGAAACCATCATCGGTGCATCCGTCGTAGCCAAAGGTACGACGAACGGTACAATCACCGGAATCAACGGTGACTTCTCTTTAAACAATGTAAAAACCGGAGATATTATTGTAGTCTCTTTTGTTGGTTATCAGACTCAAGAAATCAAATTCACAGGACAATCATTGAATATCATCCTTAAAGACAATACACAAACATTGGATGAAGTTGTTGTGGTTGCTTTTGGCACACAAAAGAAAAAGTGAATGTAACAGGATCTGTATCTACGGTAGGAGCAAAAAGAAATTTCGGCACGTCCCGTTAACTCTACCATAGAAGCTTTGCAAGGTATGGTTCCGGGGATGAATATCTCTACTGGTGATGGTGGTGGCTCCTTAGGTTCAGACAAAAAATTCAATATTCGTGGTGTTGGAACAATTGGAGCTGGTTCAAAGGTAGAACCATTGGTGCTCATTGACGGTATGGAGGGAGACATGAACGCCATCAATCCACAGGATATTGAGAATATTTCTGTACTGAAAGATGCAGCCGCTTCCTCCATTTATGGCTCGCGGGCACCAGGTGGAGTCATCCTGATTATAACAAAGAAAGGTAAGTCGGGAAAAACGGTAGTTAACTATAATAACAACTTCCGTTTTGTATCTCCCTTGAATATGCCTGAAATGGCGGATTCATACAATTTTTGCTCTGGCAGTCAATGACCAGTTAACTAATGGTGGACAGACTCCCATGTATAGCGCCACCAAACTTCAACAAATTCTGGATTTTCAAGCAGGAAAAAGCACACAATATATGTGGCCGACCGATGCGGGAAGATGGAATTCATTCGATGATCCCCAACGGCAAGACGTGATGCCTACCGGCAATACCGACTGGTTAAAAACGTTATTTGGTAATAGCTTTACCCACGAGCATTCATTGAGCGTAAATGGTGGAACGGATAAAATACAATATTATCTTTCTGCGAATTATCTGGACCAAGGAGGTCTCTTGAAGTTTGGAGATGATAACAAACAACGCTACTCCTTTACTGCAAAAATCAATGCGGACTTAACCAAATGGTTGAAAATAAGTTATAGTATGCGTTTTAACCGGACGGATTATGAAGCTCCTTCATTTGCCGGAGGCGATATCAAAAAAGTAATGTATTCTATTTCGATGTATGTCGCTACTGGCCTGTCATTCCGGTAGTAGACCCAAACGGATTCTATACTGTCGAATCCAAGATTTACCAATTAACAGAAGGAGGCCGATATAAATCACAAAAAGACGTGATGGCACACCAGCTTGCTTTCATCGTGGAACCCATCAAAGACTGGAAAATTAACGTAGAATTGAACTACCGTTCCAACTATAATTTCAACCATACCGATTATCAAACCGTTTATGGTTATGATGTGAGTAAAAAATCCCTACATTATTGCCAATCAAACTTCCAGCGTTACAGAATATGCTTATAAGAGTAATTTCTTCAATCCGAACATCTTTACCGAATACGGCAAATCATTAGAAAGCGGGCACAACTTTAAAGTGATGCTGGGTTTTCAGAGCGAACTATTCAAACAACGTGATATTACCGCTTCCCAAGACGGTATCATGTCGGAAGTGGCTACCTTGAACACCACGCAGACAAATGCACAAAACAGAGGAGGGTACTCCGAATGGGCTACAGCCGGCTTCTTCGGACGTGTTAATTACGACTACAAAGGACGTTATCTGGCTGAAGTAAATATGAGATATGACGGCACCTTCACGTTTCCTTCGAGATAACCGCTGGAATCTGTTCCCATCATTCTCCTTAGGATGGAACATGGCCCGTGAAGCATTTTTTTGAAGATCCTGACCGATTTAATCAGCACATTCAAGATACGTGGTTCATGGGGTGAATTGGGCAACCAAAACACAGATAACTGGTATCCATTCTATCGAACTATTGATATTAACAAAGACCAATGGGGCAATTACGCACTAGGCAGTTGGCTGGTAAATGGCGTAAAACCAAATATTTCCAAAGAATCTGCGCTGGTATCTTCCTTACTGACATTGGAAAAGACGCAAACACTGGATTTAGGTTTCGACTTATCTATGCTCAACAATCGTTTGAATGTAACATTCGACTATTTCCAGCGTAAATCTAAAAACATGGTAGGCCCCGCCCCCGAACTACCCAACCTCTTAGGCATTGCCGTTCCCAAAGTAAACAACCTCGATATGACTTCCAAAGGTTGGGAAATACAGGTGAACTGGCGCGACCAGATACGCGACTTTAAGTATGGAGTTACCTTATCTTTGTCAGACAATCAAGTGGTTATTGATAAATACCCCAATCCGTCAAACACAATTTTAGATAAAGACAATAATAATACGTATTATGCAGGTGCTCACGTAGGTGATATATGGGGATTCAAACAATCGGCATCGCAAAGACCGATCAAGAGATGAAAGATCATTTGGCCGGTATGCCCAATGGCGCACAGGATGTACTCGGTTCCGGCTGGGGAGCAGGTGACATCATGTATGCGGATTTGAACGGTGACGGCCAGATCAGCAGAGGTAACAAAACACTGGCTGATCATGGTGATTTGAAGAAAATAGGCAACAGTACACCACGCTACAACTTTGGTTTGAATCTGGATGCCGCCTGGAAAGGGTTCGACCTTAAATTATTTTTCCAAGGAACGATGAAACGTGATTATATGCCGGGGAGTGGTTCTACAATGTTCTGGGGAGCAGTAGGCTACTGGCAAACCAACTTTTTCAAACCTCATCTGGACTATTTCCGCGGAGAAGATACGACTAATCCGCTAGGAGCTAACCTGGGTGGTTATTATCCGCGTCCTCTCGAGAATGATAGAAACCGTAATCCACAGACCCGATATTTGCAAAATGCGGCTTACTGCCGTCTGAAAAACGTTACTTTAGGTTATACATTACCTAAATCTTTTGACAGAGAAATTCTGCGTAAACAATCTGCGATTCTTTGTTTCAGCAGAGAATTTATTTACTATTACCAGTCTGGCCGATACGTTTGACCCCGAAACTGTTGGCATCGGCAACTGGGACGGATGTACCTATCCGCTATCCAAGACTGTATCATTCGGTTTAAGTGCAACATTTTAAATGATAAACGATTATGAAAAAACATATTAAACTTTTGACAATAGGAACATTGCTATTGGGCGGACTGACCGGTTGCAATGATTTTCTCGACAGGGAACCACTGGATAAAGTAATTCCCGAAAAATATTTTGCATCCGAAAGTGATCTGGCTGCATACACAATCAATGCTTACCCATTTGAAACAGTGACCGATGCGTATGGCATCAATTTCTTCGGCAAAGATAATGATACTGATAACCAAGCCAGTGGTGACTCACCGGCCTTCTGGATACCCGGGCAAAAGAAGGTGCCGTCAGGTGAAGGCGAATGGGACTGGAGTAAAATACGAACCTGCAACTATTTCTTTGATAATACTTTACCGAAATTCGAAGCCGGCACTATTACCGGCAATCAGGATAATGTGAAGCATTATATCGGAGAAATGTACGTGATCCGGGCATACAATTATTATAAATTACTGGTTTCTTTAGGAGATCTGCCTATTATCACTACTGCATTGCCCGACATAGAAGAGACCTTGGTGGAATCCAGCAAGCGCCAGCCGCGTAATAAGGTGGCACGCTTCATTCTGGACGATTTGCAAAAAGCAACAGAATTGTTGCTTGATAAAAGTCCCGGTGGCAAGAATCGCATCGCATCAAAAAACGTAGCTCACTTGCTACGTGCACGCGTTGCCCTCTTCGAAGCAACTTGGGAAAAGTATCACAAAGGAACAGCTTTTGTACCCGGTGGAAAAGGATGGCCGGGTAATCCCGCAGATGTAAGCGGTTTTAATAGTGATGCAGAAGTGGCTTATTTTTCTTGATGAAGCAATGAAGTCATCAAAAGTGGTAGGCGACTATATCGTCGGAAAAACTGGCAGACAATACCGATACCCCCGAAGGTATGAACGCCAGTCTGGTTTCCATCAATCCTTACTACACCATGTTCTGCGATGAAAACATGGAAGGATATGATGAAATACTGATGTGGAAACAGTTCAAGGAAGGATTGGTAACCAGCAACTTTGCAAATGGAGTTGGCACGCAATGGCGGTGGTTCCGGATGGACTCGTGGCATGGTCAATTCATTCCTGATGCGCAATGGGCTTCCCATCTATGCAGCCGGTTCCGATTATAATCCCGATTGGGAGAAAGAAGGAGTAAATTCCACTTTACAGAATCGTGATTCACGCATTGTTATCTTTACCAAAAAGCCGGGTGATGCCAACACTGAAAATAAAGGTGATGTGAATTATTACGGTGATGACGGAACTCCCAGTTATTGCTCAATCCGTTTCATTTATGGCGATAAAGGAAGTTTGGCAACAACCGGATTCATCATCAAAAAAAGGCAAACACTACTCCAGTCACATGGCAAATGACCATAGTGCGGGAACATCAGGTGGTATTGTTTTCCGTGCGGCAGAAGCCATGTTGATTTACATGGAAGCTTCGTATGAAAAAAATGGTAGAATCGACGGAACAGCCGACGGATATTGGAAAGCTTTACGCCGACGCGCCAAAGTGGACGAAGACTATAATAAGACAATCGCTGCAACACAGATGAGCGAAGAGGCTAAAGGCGATTTCGGTGCTTATTCTCATGGCCAATTGATAGACGCGACGTTATATAATATCCGCCGTGAACGCCGTAACGAACTTTGTGCAGAAGCTTTGCGCTGGGAAGACTTGAAACGCTGGCGTGCATGCGACCAGTTGATATCCAAACCTTACCGTGTAGAAGGTATGCTATACTGGGGAAGCAACTATGAAACGCAACTGGCAGATTTATGTAAAGTAGATCCGGCAGAAGGTAATATGTCCTCACCTGATTTAAGTAAATATATTCTTCCATACGAAAAAATCACGAAGAATAATCTGATTGCCGGGCAGAAGGGATTCCTCTTTTACACCTGCTCATTATCTGAATCCGATAGGTATGGCTGTATTTCGTCAGACAGCCTCGGATAAGAATGATTTTACAAGTTCAGTCGTTTATCAGAACCCGGGATGGAAGATTGAAGGCGACACCGGCGCACAACCTGTAGAATAATAAAAAGATAAAAGAACAACTCTTTGAGCTTACAAATATATCGACCTTAATATTATATATCTGTTATCTTTTTAATTTTTTATAAACTTCATTGTCTCGCTTCAGATTAGGTAGAACTGCGGTCAATCTAATCCTAAGTTAGGCAATGAAGTTTTAATTCGCATGAGTTCTCGTTCAACATCCTCTGCAGATGTATAAAAAAGTCTTTGTGATTTCCATAGTCACCCAACAGAGATTATCCGCAAAATTCACTACATTTGTATTTGCTTATCTGTCAACCGGGCTAATCAAGTATTACAATTACTACACTATCCGATTGATAATATCTAACTTGAAACAAAGGTGTATATGAATACTGACTTTACAAACTTAACAACAGAAAATCTTTCTAATGAGCATTTATGCTGCATTATCCGCAGCAAAAAGTCTCATCCTGGTATTGAAGCAAAACGGCAATGGCTTTCCGACCGGCTGAATGAAGGCCATGTCTTTAGAAAGTTAAACGCCAAAGCTACTGTTTTTATTGAATATGCCCCTCTTGAAACAGCTTGGGTTCCCGTCATCGGCGACAACTATTATTATCTGTATTGTTTATGGGTGCTAGGTAGCCCCCGAGGAAACGGATATGGGAAAGCATTAATAGAGTACTGTATAGCTGATGCCAAAGAAAAAGGTAGATCCGGCATTTGTATGCTTGGGGCAAAAAAACAGAAGAGCTGGCTTTCCGACCAATCATTTGCAAAGAAATTTGGTTTTGAAGTTGTTGATACTACCGATAACGGATATGATTTGCTTGCTCTTTCTTTCGACGGAACAGTACCGCAATTTGCGCCAAATGCCAAAAATCTGAAAATAGAAAGTGAGGAACTGACGATTTATTATGATATGCAATGCCCCTACATCTATAAATACATTGAAATGATCAAACAATATTGTGAAACAAATGATGTCCCTGTTTCTTTTATTCAAGTAGATACGCTACAGAAAGCAAAAGAGTTACCGTGTGTTTTTAATAATTTTGCAGTATTTTATAAAGGAAGTTTTGAGACTGTGAATTTGCCACCTATCGACTATTTAAAAAGAATACTCAAAAAATAAGAAATACAATCCTGACTTTTCCCCATTAATTATCAGGATTGTATTTTATCTGCTTCATTAAAAAGACTTCTCATTTGCCATCTTCCACATATTGAGAAAAGAGGCTTTAGTGATTTCTACGACCTTATCCCAATTCAATCGGTCAGCATGATCGGAAGGCTGGTGATAATCAGGATGCCCGTCCGTATGATACCAGATGATCGGAATACCTACTTTGGCAAACGAACCATTATCACTTCCTCCTATCGGATTTTCCCAGGCGCGGTAATCCGGTTCCAATTGCAAAACCGTATTTTCTGATATCCTCTTTCAACCAATCCTCAAAGACCGGATGGGCGGCTGTATAAAAATAAACGACCTGTTTAGGCTGTTGAGGTTTGTTATTACGGCCAATCATGTCAAAGTTCAGATAGCCTTTTGATTTGAGATAGGAAAGGACAAGTTTGTACAAAATATTTAGAGCCAAGCAGTCCTTTTTCTTCTCCATCCCAAAAAGCAAAGATTACATTTCTTTCGGGTTGCTGTCCACTGGCTAAAAAGGCTCTTGCTATTTGCAGCACTGCCGATACACCGGAAGCATTATCGTCAGCACCATTGTATATTTGGTCGCCATCGAGTGCAGGATCAATACCTAAATGGTCGAAATGCGCCCCCCCCACAATCACATATTCTTTGGTATTTTTACCAGGAATCATTCCCAATACATTCCTCATGGAAAGCTTCTGATGAACTTCCTGTTTCAGTTTAACTATGGAATCAGGATGCACTTCCAGACGTCCTTTTTCTGACGTTCTTTACGGTAAGCATCAAAAGGCTGGAAATAGCAGTCAGCCAAAGGTGATACTCCCATCCATTGAAGTAAGGAAACAATATACTCCGAGGTCACACGTGAACCATGAAAACCTGCCTCACGCCCTTGCAATTCATCACTAGCCAAAAAAGTTGATAGTAGCTTCGGCAGAGGAACGGTTGATACTCTGCAACCCCTTTTTCTACGTTAGTTTGGGCAGATAACAACAATGAAAAATTACACAAAAAAAAAAGAGAGAAGCAGAATGTTTTTCTTCATGATGTATATAAGATTTAAGAAACAATCGTCCATACTTTACTTATTTTCAACTATCCAGTTTTTATCATTCAAGATATTTCTATTACAATCATCTGCTCCCGGATTATCATTAAAAAGAAATCCGATATTGCCGGGGAGGAGTCGGATAATAAATAGCAGGTTCCAGCACTTGCCCCAAGGAATCAAACAGTGTATTCAAGGCATCCTCATCCAATTGATTCGAGTGACAATAAAGATGTTCTAACAGACTTCCTTTGCGGTACCATTAAACGAGTTAGCTGATTATGTTCACAACGCAATTCACTAATATTAGAGTTATCGGACAGATCAAGTTCGGTCAATTTGTTGTATGAGCAACTTAATTCCCTTAAAGAAGGGCAACATTTCAATATATCAGTAATTGATTGAAAGCACATCCTTGTATCAATATCGCAGAAATTGAAGTCTTCTCGTTCAATTCCAGATGTGACAATACTTCATTAGAACTCAAATCAATATCGCGCAATGCCGGCAAGCTTTTAAGGGAAAGGGAAGAAAAACCATTATAAGAACAATATAAACTTTCCGCTTCCGGATGACTACCAAACTCTATTGAAGTCAATTTGGGATTAGAATAAACTTGTATAGATCGCAATCGGAAACAATCCTCAATCTCCAAATGCTCCAAATCAGTGAAACTACCGATATTAATACTTTCCACATTAGGACAGAAGGTATTCAAGTCCAATTCGCGAGTATCAGAAATGCTATTCAAAGCCAGTGATTTCATTCGCGGCATATTTCCCAAATAAAGATGACTCAAAGGAAGAAGCAAACCACTTATATCGATAAGCTGCAGCTCTTCAGCCCAAATCCTCACTTCATATAATCCTTTATTTCCACATCTATATACCACTCCGCCACTCATTGAAGAAGGATCTTCTATTTTCTGTATACGACCGTTTCCCCAATCTATCACCATTCGTCCCCCACTTGCTACAATGTCCAACTGCCGCCAGTCTCCTACAACATTCACTGTAAAGCGAATCGTGTTTTCATCTGTCAATGCCGGAAATTCAAAATCATCTCCAAACACTCTGTTATCCGTATCTTTACAGGCAGCAAGGGTAGTGAATAAGATAACCACCCACATACTCGAACGAATAATATACTCTGTCTTTTCATCTTATATTTGAGTTAGTAACATACAAAAAGTACGAAAGAAATAGATACCATACATGATAGAATACAAATTTATAAGTAACTTTGCACAAAATTGATTGGTAATTGTTATATTGTCATGTGGATACTTATTATAGGTCTAGTGTTGCTAGGTATCATTGCATTGATAGCCGGCTATATCCGCAACAACAGACCTAAAAAAAAAATAGAAAAAGGCGAACTGGATCGCATGCCGGAAGTGAAAGAAGTAGATGCAGAATGCTGCGGACAACACGAAGTGTGCGAAAAGGGACAGCCTGCTGGCTGCTGTCAGCAAAAAAATAGAGTATTACGATGACGAAGAACTGGATCAGTTCATTGGCAGGGCAGGAGATGCGTATACAGAAGAAGAAAGAAATGTTTCGGGATGTATTGTATACGACACTGGATGTAGAAGTGGCCGGATGGGTACGTAGCCTTCAGCTCCGTGGCATTGAACTACCGGATGATCTCAAAGACGAAGTTTTTCTGATTATCGGAGAAAGAAGAAACATAGAAGTAAAAAAAGGCAGATGACAGGTGATGTGATGGATTTACTACAATATACATTCTTTCAACACGCCCTATTGGGAAGTCTGCTGGCAAGCATTGCCTGTGGGATTATCGGTACTTATATCGTCACCCGCCGCCTGGTATTTATCAGCGGAGGAATCACCCATGCTTCTTTCGGAGGGATCGGGTTAGGATTGTTTGCCGGAATTTCTCCGATACTCTCGGCAGCCGTATTCTCGGTATTATCTGCTTTTGGCGTCGAATGGCTTAGCAGACGGAAAGATATGCGCGAAGATTCCGCCATTGCAGTATTCTGGACGTTAGGGATGGCACTCGGAATTATGTTCAGCTTCCTGTCACCGGGATTTGCGCCCGACCTGTCGGCTTACCTCTTCGGCAATATACTGACCATCAACCAAATCGACTTATGGATGCTCGGCATATTGGCACTCATACTGACCGGATTCTTTTATCTGTTTATCCGCCCTATCGTATATATTGCCTTTGACCGTGAGTTTGCCCGTTCGCAAAAGATTCCGGTAGAGATATTCTGAATATGTGCTGATGATGTTCATTGCGCTGACAATTGTAGCCTGCCTGCGTATGGTAGGCATCGTATTGGCCATTTCTCTTCTCACCATTCCACAGATGACAGCCAACTTGTTCACCTATAGTTTCAAGAAGATTATCTGGTTATCAATCGGCATCGGTTTCTTGGGCTGCCTGGGTGGATTATTTATTTCTTATCACTGGAAAGTCCCTTCGGGAGCTTCCATCATATTCTTCTCTATCTTGATTTACGCCGTTTGTAAAATCGGAAAGAGTTGTTGCAGGAAAAAAGTCATAATAATAGATAGTATATGGAAATCAAAAATTCAATCACTGGAAAGTATCCATGAAGCAGCCCGTGAATTTATCGCTGCTATGGGCGACAACACTGTATTTGCTTTATACGGAAAGATGGGTGCCGGCAAAACGACATTCGTCAAAGCACTTTGCGAAGCATTGGGCGTAACGGATGTTATCACTTCTCCTACTTTTGCTATTGTCAACGAATACCGTTCGGACGAAACCGGAGAATTGATCTATCATTTCGATTTTTTACCGCATCAAGAAGTTAAGCGAAGTGTACGACATGGGATACGAAGACTATTTCTACAGTGGTGCTCTCTGCTTTTATTGAATGGCCGGAACTGGTAGAAGAATTACTTCCGGGAAATGCCGTAAAAGTAACGATTGAAGAACTGGAAGACGGAAATAGAGTAATCAGACTATGACCGGACAATATATCGTACAAAGGAATCTTTGCGCTGGCAGGAATCGTCTCCCTGCTGGCGTCATTGCTGAACTGGGACTGGTTCTTTACAACGCGCAACGCACAAACCATTGTCCGGAATGTAGGACGCAACCGGGCAAGGCTCTTCTATGGAATACTGGGAATTATCATCATTGGAATGGCTGTATTCTTCTTTGTGGAAACACGGAAAGCCATAGGAGGATAATATGTTTTTAAGAGAATCCTTTTGTTTTCTTCCCATTTTTTACTATTTTTGTATGAAAGGAGGATAGGAAAAGTGAAAACAACCAATGAATATCTTACAAAAATTCGCCAATTCAAACAACAGTTTGCCGAGAAATATGGAATTATTTCTATTGGTATTTTTGGTTCTGTTGCCCGTGGAGAGCAACATGAAGAGAGTGATTTGGATGTTTTTGTTGAACTAAAGGATCCGGACCCTTTTATTATGTTTGATATTAAAGAAGAACTGGAACGTATATGTAACTGCAAAATAGACCTCCTTCGTTTGCGTAAAAACCTCCGTTCACTTATTTCCCAAAGAATAGCAAGAGATGGAATATACGCTTAAAGAAGAAATCCAAGACAAGTTTCTCCAAATATCAGAATCAATATCTATCATTGAAGAAAGGTGTAAGAACATTCAGAACGTAGATGATTTTTTGTTATCACCTTGGGGAATGACCATCTTAGACGCATGCATCATGCGAATCCAAGTAATAGGAGAAACGATTAAGGCTGTTGACGACAAAACACAAAAAGAACTTTCTTTAAAGATTATCCCCAAATTCCACGGGCAAAGGTTATTGGATTAAGAAATATCATTTCTCATGAATATGCTAACATTGACTACGAGATTATCTGGGTAGTCATACAAAAAACATCTTCCTCCTTTAAAAGAGACAGTTGAACAAATTATAAAAAAAGACTTATCATAGTAGTTGTCGTGACTTCATCTCCAGATACTTATTAATCACATCAATTGAAAGATTCTCCGGTGTAGTTAATAAAGAATAGATGCCATGTTGTTTCAAAGTAGATACAATCAGCCGCTTCTCGTAAGCGAACTTTTCTGCAATCACGTGCCGATAATACCCTTCCGTATCTTTTGCCGGTTGGGCGATATATTCCTTCAAATCGACATCTTCAAAAAAGACTACGAGCAAACGGTGCTGGCGGTTTAGTTGTTTCAGGTAAGATAATTGACGGTTCATTCCTCCTATGCTCGAGAAGTTAGTATATAGTACCAGCAGGCTACGTTTACTGACATGTTTGTTCAAATGAACGCAAAGAGCCGAGAAGTCTGTCTCCCCAAAAGTGGTCTGCTGACTATAAAGACTTTCCAGCAATGTCTGCATATATCCCGGTTGCTTGGAAGCAGGCACAAAAGTATCGAAGTGTTCATCGAAAGTCACTAATCCGGCTTTATCTTCTTTCCGCATGGCAACATACGAAAGCACCAGCGAAGCATTAATTGCATAATCCAGCAAGGTCATTCCACGGAAAGCTTGCTGCATCACTCTACCTTTATCGATCACATTATAAATCTGCTGTGAGCGTTCGTCCTGATACACATTCACCATAAGTTCATGCCGGCGGGCACTTGCTTTCCAGTTAATCGTACGGTAATCATCCCCCTTTACATACTCTTTAATCTGCTCAAATTCCGTTTGATGCCCAACCCGGCGAATACGTTTTATTCCCAGTTCTGTCAGATTATCACTTATTGCCAGCAATTCATATTGATGGAGCATCAGATATGACGGGTAACACTTTGATATCCAAAGGTTCTGCACAAGTATAGCGCCGGGATATAAAGCCGATTTTTCCGGTCACAAAAACTCTAATATGACCGAAAGAGTAAACACCACGATGAGTAGGTCGAAGACGATAGGTAACTGTTTTTCCCTCGTTTGCTCCAAGCTTCACCTGAAAGTCGACATCACGTTTCTGAAAGATAAAAGGGATCTCATCTATGATTTCTAAAGATACAGGATGCGGATAACTACTTTCTACCCGAATACTTACTTCATTTTCATCGCCATTAGAGAAACGGTCGGCACACTGGCGGAAAGCACGGATTCCACGAATACGATAAAGAGAATATACGTCTGCCAGTACCACCAAAAGCAAGACAAAGAGTGCCCACTGCCCGATAACAAAGAACGGAGCAAAAACATATCCGCTACCCAACAACAGGATAACCAGGACAAGGGCAATATAGAAACGACGAGTTAGAAACAAATGATTTATGATTTATGATTTATGATTTTATAATTTCTTGGGTTTACGATTTCTTTAACTTACAATTTACGTACAGTTTTTAATTTACGATTTATGATTTCTTCGATTTATGTTATGAATAGGGTCAGACATCCAACGCGCAGCCCAAATCATAAATCAGAATTCATAAATCATAAATCTTTTCATTTTGGTACTTCCACTTTATCAATCAAGCGTTGTGTCACTTTCACCGGTGAATAGCCTTCCATTTCAGCTTCCGCAGTCAGGATCAGACGGTGCTGAAGTACATAAGGAGCTACAAACTTGATATCTTCCGGTGTCACAAAATCACGTCCCTGCAAAAGAGCATACGCTTTCGACGATTGCAGCATGGCTACAGATGCACGTGGAGAAGCTCCCAAATATACAGCTTTGCTGGTACGGGTCTGCTGTACAATCAATGCGATATATTGGAGCAACGTGCGGTCTACAAATACCTGATTCATGAAAGCACGGAGCGACAACAGTTCTTCTTTGGTAATAGCGGGAGTGATGTCGTCCAACTTCACCAATGCGGCATTGGTATGATGACGTTCCAGGATATTCACTTCCTCTTCCAATGAAGGATAATCCATCGTTATTTTCATCAAAAAGCGGTCGAGCTGCGCTTCGGGAAGTTTATAGGTTCCCTCCTGTTCCACCGGATTCTGTGTAGCCAAAATCGTATAAAGATCTCCCATCCGGTGAGTCGTTCCATCAATACTGATCTGGCGCTCTTCCATTACCTCAAACAAGGCAGCCTGTGTCTTGGCAGGAGCACGGTTGATTTCATCGACCAATACAATATCCGCAAAAATCGGTCCCTGATGAAAATCAAAACCATTCGTTTTCATATTAAACACAGTCGTACCTAATACGTCACTCGGCATTAAATCCGGAGTGAACTGGACACGACTGAAGTCTGCATCAATCAGACGAGCTGTCAAACGGGCCAACAGTGTCTTCGCAACTCCCGAACACCTTCTATCAATACGTGTCCATTCGCCCAAAATTGCCGTCAGTACCAAATCGACTGTCTGCTCCTGCCCAACTATGACGGAAGCAATCCGGTCTTTCAACTCTTGTATCTTCTCGGAAAAGAGAGTTAAATCTACTCGCTGTTCTGTATTCTCTTCCATAAATTTCTTCTTTAGATATGATTGATTATTTCATTCATTTTATCGATATATACCTTCATCTGCTCCGCATCAATAACACGTCCTCCGTAAATCACGGGTCTGACTTCGCGGATAAATTTAGCAATCTCTCCGGCATCCATTCCGGTTTTCCGGGCAATCCGGTGAAAAGAGCGTTCATCGTCGGCCACTTCTTCAATATCCACCTGAATCTCTCTCCGAAGTTCTTCGGCTAAATAGGAAAACTTCTTGCGAACTAAATCCGCATGGTCTTTCTTCTGAAAGTAAAGCGTGCCTATCAGTTCGGTAAATTCAAGAGATTTATTGGCCGGCTCGCGAATAACAGGGATCACCCGTTGCCGCCTCTTCGCTGTGAATATCATAAAGAGATATGATGGTAATCATTGTCAGATATAACGCCCAACGAAGCGGCTGGTGTGCCAACAGATAACGGAAAGGCGATTGCTGCACCTGTGCAGTTTCTTTCATGTACCCTCCGTGCGAACGATGGGAAGCTTTCCCATCTGCGACAACAAACGGAAGATATAGGTTGCATTTTTGCCGTCCAACATTCCGTAATTGGTAAAAATCAAAGGAGTAGAAACTAAAATAACTTCTCCTTTCCCCACCGACGGGACATCGCTACAGGCATATAAACAAGACTATCCGTTGTCAACGAGTCCGCCTCGGTTTCATACCGGAACTCATTCGACTCAAAAACTCTTTTTGTGCCAACACCCTTTCGGGAAGTGAATCTCCCCAAAAATAAGAGGAGCACAACTGGGGATAAAAATAAAAAGTCTGACGGGGATAAACCGTCGAATCTCCTATCCAATGCAAGCTATCTTTTTTCAAAAATGAAGTTGCATATTTCTTCAAAGCCATCGGACTGAAGTAAGAATAGTAAGACCTGAACTGCAAGGTATCTTCCAAATATCTGCCGAACAAGGTACTCACCAACATAATCTTATCTCCGCGTTCCGCCATTTTCAACAGAGCGTTTACATCAACGTCCGACAATCGCAAATTATCAGAGATAACCAATATACCTCTGCGTTGCGTCGTATCTTCCTGCTCCAATTGATAGAGACTTTTCCTCGAAAAAGTGTAGCCCTGTGGCAAAGAAGAAGAAGACAATACACTATCGAATACTGCACATCCGAAAGGTTGCTCGTCATGATGTCCGAAAGTGGGCTTCCACACAAAATTCTTCGGCAAATGATATTCTATTGCAAACATGATGAATAGAAAAGCGACAATAAAGACAATGAACCAGCGACTTCCTTTCATGAGACGCCTCCTTTCCCTATTTCTTCCTGCAAGGTCTGCATTGTCCGGAAGAGTTCTTCCGTCGCCTCAAAGTTGCCATAACGTACCCGCAGGAAATGATTGGTCAGTTGCCTGAAAGCCGGTAGCCGGACTTCATTGATATACTGGGTAGGCGTTTTATAAAGTTGCCAGTCAATACGTTCAGCGTCACTAAGTTGTTTCAAAGTTTGCAGATAGAGCAAACGTACTGCTTCCCGGTAATTCTGACGGGAAAGCGCTTCCGCAATCCCTCCCGGAAAATCTACTCCGTAAATGGTGTCTTCTTCAACTGTATAAGGCAACGCATTTTTATGCGAGACCATAAACAATTCCGGGCGTTTCCGATAGACGAACCAAACAATCAGCAACAAAAGAAGAATGGCAATACATACCAGGATAAGCCCTGAATACTCTTCAGCAAAATGACTGCCGAATATTTTACGCAACAACTCCCCAAACTGCCGACTGATCCACTCAAAGACATTCATTTCCGGAGTAATCAGTTCACGGTTATAGTTGTATGCCGGTTCAGACTGCCAGAGGGCAATCTGCGCCGTATCACAGACTAGTGTATCAGCCGGGGAAGTGAGATTCATCTAGTGGAGGTTTGGTTTAGAGTTTATCAAAATTGTCAATATCACTTTCTACCGTTATGCTGTCCACCACTTCCGATGCATGACCATACTGATAAACCAGACCGACGATACCGAATATAGCTGATAAGTAAGAACCATACAACATCAGGATAGAGAACAAATATTGCGCAAAGTTCAGTCCGACTGATGAAGAGGTGGCACCTCCGTCACTCATCGTAAAGATCATTTTTTACAATATAGATCACATACCAGGGTATAGAAACGATTCCTTGTAACACACTGGCAATAATCCCCATCACAATTAAAATTAGAAAGACGCCTCCCAGGTAGCAAATCCCAACCGGAATGTTTTTGCAAATGCCTCACCCAACGAAATGTCTTCAAATAAGTAGATGGGAGCCATTAATACCAAAAAGGAGCCATAAACGCGAATAAAAGCGGAATGGTCAGAATGAGTGTGAAAGGTGTTAACACAGCCAATAAAACAATAAAGATCACCGCAAAGATGAATAAAAAGCTGCAGGCGATCCCCATCAAAAACAGTCTTTTAATATTACGGAGCAACAACGATTTTATATCGCCGAATACAACCCCGTTCAGGCGTTCTTCCCGTTCATTATACAATCGTACCATCGCATAAATCAAGGAAGTCATCAACAAAGCCCCCAAACATGAAAAAAAGATAACTCCTGCATAATTCAGTGCAAATGAAGGTCCCAGAGCAGCTAAAGGATTATCACTTATTCCTCCGGACGCCTGCATAGCAGTAATATCTGTCATACTTCCCATTAAACCGCTAAAGTTTGCGGCTTGAATTAAGCATATAGGGAGTATCAGATAAGTTGAATACTTAAACAATTGTTTCCAATTCTCTTTTATAAAATCAAAAGAAGCGTTCAACTTCTCACCGAAAGGACGTTTCACATACATCGCAATCTTAGGTTTCTGTGATTCCATGTTTTTTTCTATTTGGTAAATAAATATAGTAGAATATAATAAATGCCAGAGAAGTGAATATCACGCCGAGCCTCAACATATCGGGAAGTTCTGTGTGACGGGTAAGAAAACCTTCTATAAAGCCTGCCATAATAAATACCGGAACAGTGCCGATCACTATTTTCAAGCCTCGCTTCGCTCCTCTTCTGAAAGATTCCAGTCGGGAATAAGTGCCGGGAAACAGCCAGCCGTTGCCCAAAGCCAATCCGGCGGCGCCGGCTACGATAATCGCCCAGATTTCAAGCGTTCCGTGCAACCAGATGGCAAGACTGGATTCCCACAACAAATCGTGTTGATAAAAGAATGTTTGAAAAGCTCCTACCATGATACCATTGGAGAGAAGCATATACCCTGTTCCAAAACTAGTCAGCAATCCCATTGCAAAGCAGTTGAAAGAGACCATCACGTTATTAAGTGTAATGCCCAAGAACATCGGTACTTCGGAAGAACCATTATATACGGCCATCGGCTCCCCATTGGCAATATTGTCGAGTGTCATATCCACATAACCGTTTCCCAATATCAGCCGGACAAAATCCGGGTCATTCGCTGCTGATAATACGCCGATTAATGCGCTGGCAACAAAAATCAAAAAGGAGGTCAGTAATTCGCGCCGTGCATCGTGCATGGTTCGTGGCACTTCCTGTGTCCAGAAGGTAATAATCCGTGTCCACTTCTCGCGTTTATTGCGGTAGATTTCGTTGTGCAACGCTGAAGCCAGATTATTCAGATAAATAGTAATACGGGAAGTTGGGAAATGTGTTTGGGCAAATGCCAAGTCAGCTGTCAAGTCCGTATACGTATCGGCTAGTTGGTCGGGGGACAGACTTGCCGCCCGCTCCACAACTTTCTCTGTCTCCTTCCATTTTTCAATGTTCCGACGGATAAACGTTACTTCCTTCATGCTTTTCAGAGATTTCGGATAAGTTTTGTCCGAAACCGGAAGCAAAAAATAAGAGAATTATGATATATTTGCAACGGAATCCTAAAAATGTTTAACCTGAAATGGCAGAATCTACGATAATAACCGGACAATTCGTTCGTATCAGTCAAACGCCCGCCAGTATCGGCGAACGATTGATGGCTTTAATCATTGATTATTTTCTGATCGGGCTTTACATTTTGTCCACTATTACGCTCTTGTCCAAATTAAATTTACCGTCAGGATTCAGTTTGTTCTTTTTTCTATGCGTCGTTTATTTACCGATTCTCGGTTATTCTTTTCTTTGCGAGATGTTCAATCACGGACAGAGCTTTGGCAAGAAACTCATCAATATCCGTGTTGTAAAAAGTGGACGGTTCCACTCCAGCATAGGATCTTATCTGTTACGATGGCTTCTTTTCCCAATTGATGGTCCCATCACAAGTGGCCTTGGACTTCTGGTCGTTTTATTGAATAAGAACAATCAACGATTAGGGGATCTAGCTGCCGGTACTATGGTGATTAAAGAGAAAAACTATCGTAAGATACATGTCAGCCTGGATGAATTCGACTATCTGACCCAAAATTATCATCCGGTATATCCCCAGTCGGCTGATTTATCTCTCGAACAAGTGAATGTAATTACCCGGACACTGGAATCCAGCGAGAAAGACCGGGCAAGACGTATCACGGCACTTGCCAAAAAAGTACAGGAATTACTTTCCGTTACTCCTCGTGACGGTAATCAGGAAAAATTTCTTCAGACGATACTTCGCGATTATCAGTATTATGCATTGGAAGAAATATAATCAAAATACGCTGTTTCAGACTATTCAGGCAAGGGATTATTCTCACCATAGTGAGAATTAATTCTCATAGCAATGAGTATTTTTTCTCATTATAGTGAGAACTTTTTCTCATAAGCATAAAACTGTTTGAGAAAAAGCACCGCAAAAAAAGGGGTATACTCACAGAGCACACCCCTTATCTTAATTTTATCTGCAATGAGACCGGACGTCGTTTTAGTCCACTTGTCCCAGAGAGTTTCCGTATTCCATCTCCCCTGAACCACAAAGAGGACTTCTTCAGGATCGTATTCCCCTATTTCATCCTTTTTGGCTTCTTTTACAATGTAAGCCACAACCTCTTCCAAATCGATGTTGACATAACCATCTTCATCGGGTTGAGCGTCGAGAATGCCACTTTCAGAGTAGTACTCGTCGATTAAATCGAGAAAATAATACAATTCGTCGTCCGAGAACTTTTCCTTCAGTTCTTGAGGCAGATAGTTTTTGATAAACTCGATGGTCTTTTCGTCATCGGCATCTGCTAATAAAAAATCTTCTTCCAGTCCCATGATAATTTAAGTATTAAGTGATAGATATTAAGTAGGCTGCTTATAACAGTTTCTTTACTTTCTCTACAAATACAGGTTTGCCGACAGCGCCTACTTGCTTGTCTACAATCTCACCATTCTTGAAAAACAATACGGTAGGGATATTACGGATACCATATTCAGCAGGCAAATCGCTATTTTCATCCACATCACACTTGCCGATGATTACTTGTCCTTCAAACTCCGCAGCCAATTCTTCAATGATAGGAGCCACCATTTTGCAAGGGCCACACCAAGGAGCCCAAAAATCTACAACAACCGGTTTTTCCTTCTGCAAGAATCTCCTTATAGTTGCTGTCTGTAATTTCTAAAGCCATTTTCTTTAAGTATTAATGATTAAATATTATCTCGTTAGCTTATTCTCGCTACAAATATAGAAAATTAAATCCAATTGATTATACCTATTTATTGTTTTATAGTATTATCAAATCACTTTATACAAAAAGCTACTCGTCGGTTACTCTCCTTTTTATTTTTTTTCCTTTTTAGAAGAAGCACGCAACTTAATCTCAGCATCCAACACTATCGAACGATTTGGAGACAACGGCTCCTTAATCTTCTCAATAATCAATTCAGCCACCACCTTACCCATTTGTTGTAAAGGAGGCTCAACCGTAGTTAATTGTGGATAAACAATTGTAGATAACACCGTACCAGAAAAACTAGCAATAGCAATCTCCTCCGGAATCTTCTTACCTAAATCCCGCAGTCTATTCATTGCACCAATAGCCAATGTGTCTGTGAAAGCAAAAATTGCATCAAAGGAAATTCCCTTTTCTATTAACATATCTGCCGCGTTTGCTCCATCCTTGAAAGTCAACCCCGCATTTAACATCCTATCTTTATTAAACGGAATGTTAAATTTAGCCAATGCGTCTTTATATCCTCTCGCCCTCTCTACTGAATTATACACATCATCAGGTCCCTGTAAATGAACAATATGCCTATAACCTTCCCGGATCAAATGCTCAACCAAAAAAAAAGCCTTTATATAATCGTCTACAATAACCTGGGAAACATTCACTCCATACGGTATACGATCATAAAAAACTCATGGGCATTTCCGCCTGCTGCAGACGTATATACTGATCCAAATTCTCCTTATAACTACAAAGACAGAGATAATAATTCCATCTACCATAAACCTTTCCATTGTTTGCAGATTCTCTCTTTCCTTATTTGGATCTTCATCTGATTCTGCAATAATAACCTTTATCCCATTAGCATAAAGTACACTTTGTATACCGCTTATCACTTGTGAAGCAAACGGAGTGAGCATTTCCGGAACGATAACCCCAACAGTATTCGTATGTCCATATTTCAAATTGGTAGCTACCGGATTAGGCTTATACCCTAACATTTTTGCTGTTTCCAGCACCCTTTCCTTAGTCTCTTGACGGATGTTCTTATCATTTATCAACGCACGAGATACTGTTGAAACAGACAAAGACAAATGTCGGGCTATATCTTTAATGGTAATGTGCTTCATAGCTACTTTTGTATTTTAACTTAGGGCAAAAAATATGCATTTACAATGACAAACCCTCATTGGGAACGTTTGCAGATTTTGGGAACGTTCCCGCAATCGTTTGCAGGTAAAACGTCCTCAAAAACAGCTTTTTTATTATTCACCAAACTTATCTTTGCTTCATTAACAATAATATAGAATTAAAAAATTAAAAGAAAACATGAAAACACAAGTACTTTCTTACAATTACAACCGCGAACATATCAAACCAGGTATCTTACATATTGGTGTCGGTAACTTCCATCGTGCACATGAAGAATTTTATACTAATTTATTATTAGAAGATCCTACCCAACAGGATTGGGGTATTTGCGGTGCTATGCTATTGCCTGGAGATGAGCGCTTGTACAGAATACTAGAAAAGCAAAAAAAAAGGAATATACACTAACTATTTGCGGACGAGATGGTAAAGACCAAACTTATCAGATAGGCTCATTAATCGAGTTGATTTGGGGAATCGAGAATCCAGCAGCCATTATTAATAAAATTGCCGATAAAAATATCCATATCATTACACTAACTATCACCGAAGGCGGATATAATATAGCGAAAGCTACCAATGAATTTATGCTGGATAATGAAAATATCAAATAATATGACTTAGCACACCCACAAAGCCCGAAAACGACCTTTGGCTTTGTAGCCGAAGGATTACGGAAAAGAAAAAGCTGTCGGGAATGGACCTATCACAATTTTATCTTGTGACAACTTACAACATAATGGTAACACCGCACGCAAAGCATTTCTCTCCTTTTTCCAAGCCCAAGATCCAGAACTAGCAGAATGGGCAACAGTAAATATCACTTTCCCTAACAGTATGGTAGACCGTATAACCCCCTCGACCCAACCTGAAGACATTATCCGGCTGAACACCCAAAATGGAACTCAAGACGGAGCACCTGTATATTGCGAAGACTTCATCCAATGGGTAGTGGAGGATAAATTTATCGCCGGTCGTCCTGCATGGGAAAAGGTCGGCGTAGAATTTACGCAGGATGTGACTACCTATGAAAATATGAAACTCAGCCTACTGAATGCCTCTCATACCTTACTTTCATATCCTGCTTTCCTGAGCGGATATCGTAAAGTAGACGTCGCCATATCCGATGAACGAATTAAAAAGTTCGTACGTGGCTTCATGGATATTGATATTACTCCGCATGTTCCTGCACCGGGAAACATGGATCTGGATTTGTACAAACAAACTTTAATAGAACGTTTCGGTAATCATACCGTTAGCGACCAAGTAGCGCGTTTATGTTTTGACGGTGCATCCAAATTTCCCGTATATATCATGCCAAATCTGATCCAGATGATCCGTGACCGTGCAAATCTTACTCGCCAAGCGTATCTTTTTGCTGCTTATCGTCATTACTTGAAATATAAGACTGATGATAACGGAACTAAATTTGAGATTGCAGAGCCATGGCTGACAGCAACAGATGACATCCTTATAGCCAGTAATTCCCCAATAGATTTCCTCTCACTATCACCTTTCCAAAGTACAGAACTGAAAGCTGCCGACGAATTTGTTGAATTATATCTGCAAATGGTGAATGCAATCAAAGAAAAAAGGAACAATGTCAACACTGGAAAGTATATTATAACAAAACTCTTTTTTGCACCCTAATATTATGAATACGCAAAAAAAAATAACAGTCTCGGTCCATTCATTGTCCTGACTTTCATATATTTCATAGTAGGTTTCCTAACAACTGTGAACGGGCAGTTTCAAGGTCCTTTAAAAATTGCGTTTCTTTCGCATACAGATGAATTGAGAAATACATTAACGACTTTTATATCTTTCTTTTTCTTCCTCGGATATTTACTGAATAGTTCATTAGGAGGAAAATGGATAAACGTGCACGGTTACAAGAAAACATTACTACGCGCACTGTCAATCATGGTTATCGGTCTATTAATGTATTCTCTCTCGTCCTGGCTTGTAGTACATTACGGAGATGCTCGCATCCTAATTTTTAAAGACCAAGTTCCTTATGGCTACTTTATTTTTCTATTGGGCTCCTATTTAATGGGAACATCAGCAGCCTTACTACAAGTTGTAATCAACCCTTATATTGCCGCCTATGAACTGCCAAATACGCAACCGGTACAGCGTATCAATATCGTATGTGCTATCAATTCGTTTGGTACTACGATCGCTCCCTTTCTTTGTTACAGGAATTATCTTTGCCGGTGTTACGCTTGAAAGTGTTACGGCCGACCAATTAATGTTTCCCTTTTTAATGATCACCTTATGTATCATTATCACTACATTAATCACCTCCCGACTAAACCTGCCTGATATTCAAGGAACCAGAGTTGACAATAACAATAAGCCCAAACACAGTATTTGGTCTTATCAACATTTAAGTTTAGGAGTCATCGCCCTATTTTTTTTTTATGTAGGGGCAGAAGTATCAATTGGAGTAAATATCAATTTGCATGCAATGGAGCTAATAGAAAATGGGCACAGATTTTTTTTTTTGCTTTGGAAAAAGTCATATAGTAGTCTGGGGGGTTAGATCTAGGTATCCCCGCATTACTCGCCACTCTCTATTGGGGAGGTTTGATGGTAGGAAGGCTTATATTTAGTTTTTTTCAACAATGTTTCTCCACGCATATTACTCACTGTAACCACCATTATTGCTACAATACTTATATTGGTGGCTATTCTTACCAACAATTTATGGATATTGGTATCTGTAGGACTATGCCATTCTGTAATGTGGGGTTGCATATTCACTTTAGCTATTAAAGGATTGCAGCAATACACTTCCAAAGCTTCCGGCATTCTTATGATGGGAGTATTCGGCGGTGCCATATTCCCTGTACTTCAAGGCATCCTTGCCGACACATGGGGAAGCTGGCAATGGACATGGATAATTGCACTTATATGTGAACTAGTTATGCTATATTATGCCATTTCCGGATCACATATTAAAAACTTACCCAAAGTACAACAATCATGATGTTTCCATTAGCTGTCTACATAGAAATAGGACATGCCTAATATATTTTTATGTTTTTTATACACGATTCTTAAAAAAAAATACATAAAATTGCAATATCAATCAATATTTTTATACAAATATTCTATCTGTATAAATTAGTTCGATATAAGAGTGCTATCCAAAAACAATAAAGACGTTTTGAGGTTGACAATCAACAGTCCTAATTGTTTATTAAAATATTATCCAAAGTGATGCATTGTGAAACTATAGAAAAACAAAGAAAAATATTATTATCTGTTCGGAATGGCTCCGAGAAAGCCTATCAAGAACTTTATGAGCAATGGGTATCTCGGCTATATGGATTCGTGTTTCAATACCTAAAGTCGAAAGATGCAACCGATGATGTTGTTCAGGAAACTTTTTACGTATATGGTCTAATCGTGCCAATCTTAATCCAGACGTTTCGTTTAAATCATACTTATTTACGATTGCATATCATTTTCTCCTAAAAGAAATGCGCCGTCAGTTAAATAACCCCTTGATGGAAGATTACGTTGAATATCTTAATCGGTCGTCTACAGAAACAGCTGAAGCTGAATCATTGATGTGCTATGACCAATTTGTAAATGCATTAGAAAAAGGAAAACAACACCTATCTCCTCGTCAACGTATCATATTCGAAATGAATAAAGAATATGGTATGTCAATTTCTGAAATTTCTGAAAAATTGTCGATAACTAACCAAGTCGTGAGAAATCAATTATGTATGGCTCTAAAAATTCTCCGTGTAGAATTGCGTCAATATTATCCTCTTCTTCTTCTCTTCCTGAAAGATATTTTGAAAGTTCTCTTGTTTATGTGTTTTATAACATAATACTTTTTGATGTTACATTTAGCTTACTTTTGTGGATATAACATATAAAAATGTTATAAATATGCACATAGTAAATAAAAGCAAAAAGACTTATTAAAGAAGTTTCAGTCCGGTAATCTTTCACTATCGGATTTTAAAGAATTGGTATCAACAGTTAACGACTCGTCTGACCAAGAGTTGGAGGACGTTCTTTTTTCGAAGAATGGAATAAATTTGATACATATCCTTCTTTTATCTCAAGAAAAGATTGACTCCTTGTACTCTCACCTACATTAAAAAGATGGAAGATCCACCTTTTTACAAAAATAACACGGCACTGGGGACAAATTGCAGCCTCAATTCTTTCGCTTTTGCAGTGGATTAACCATACTGTACTACATACAACACCAAGAGTTGCCAAGTGGCTGAACAAGATGTAATAGTACGTTCAGGATTCCGACTTCTCAAGTGACTCTTCCTGATGGCAACATTGTTCGTCTAAATGCAAACTCATCCCTTACATATCAACAAAATTTCGGACAGGATAATCGCAAGGTGAGAGAGTATCGGGTGAAGGATATTTTTGAAATTGAAAACACAGAGAAAAAGTTTATTGTCAATACCGGATATATAGATGTAATACAGTTTTAGGAACAAGTTCAATCACTATGCCTATGAGGATAAGGAATATTATAGAGATGGCTTTGGTAGAAGGACATGTTAGTAACCATCTACATCGCAACCTCCTATCAGACTATTTGCGTTAAACCCA